>OCZT010002465.1_pt1 | contig 19126 bp, 18 predicted proteins | sample 1539031 | NCBI WGS metagenome assembly OCZT01 (sample SAMEA3539308, study PRJEB22396) | soil metagenome | biome: tundra; feature: field; material: soil | place: USA | collected 2010-05 | depth 0.15 m | reverse complement strand
GACCCGGCCCGAGCTGGTTCGCGTGCACCCGGGAGGCCAGGCCCGCGGCCCGGCCCGCCGCGAGCACCGCGGCCGCTTCGTCCGCGCCGAACGCGCCGTCCTCGCAGAACACGTCGATCCACCGGGCGTGCGGCGCGCAGGCCGCCAGCATCGGGCCGCACACCAGGTCCAGGTAACCGGCCGGGTCGGCGGCGAACTCGGGCGGCACCACGTGCGCCCCCAGGTAGGTGACCTCCGGGGTGACCTCGGCGGCGAGCGCGAGGCCGCGCGCCTCATCCGGAACCGTGAGCCCGTACCCGGACTTGCACTCGAACGTGGTCGTGCCCTGGCCGAGCATCTCGGCGGCCAGCCGCCGCAGGTTCGCGCGCAGCACGGCATCGGGGGCCGCGCGGGTCGCCTCGACCGTGACCAGGATGCCGCCCGCGCGGTACGGCCGCCCGGCCATCCGCGCGGCGAACTCCGCGCTGCGCTCTCCGGCGAAGACCAGATGGGCGTGGGAGTCGGCGAACCCCGGCAGCACGGCCCGGCCGGCCACGTCCACCACCGCATCCGCGGCCGGCGCCCGCGCCGCCGGGCCGGTCCAGCCGATCCGGCCGCCGGAGATGACCAGCGCGGCGTCGGTCAGCGCAGCGTAGGCGCCGTTTTCCCCGTCGTTGGTGACCAGTTCACCGATGCCGGTGATCAGCGTGCTGTCCGGATCCGCCACACCCCAAGCTTGCCCCATCAGCGCGCCCCGAATGGGTCGTTGAAGATCTAGAGGAGGGCGGGTCAGGCGACTGCGGCTGGGGGGTTGAGGTTGCCGGTGGTGACGAGGGCGACCAGTGGTTCCAGGTCGGCGGGGAGCGTGCCGTCACCTTGGGTGAACGGGATGAGCTCCCTGATCATCCGGTACGCGCGGCCGGTGCCGAGGCCGAGCTGACCGGGGGCAGCCCCGGTCAGGCCGGGCCGCTCCCGCAGGTCGATGGCCTGCGCCGCGACGACGAACTCGATCGCCGCCACCCGGGCGCACAGCTGGATCATGTCGGCCAGGCGGCGCGCCGACAGCGGGGCCATCGTGGCCCGGTCCTCGATCCCCTCGCCCTTGACCGAACTAGCCAGTTCGTAGGAGGCGGGATGGGCCAGCGTGCGGGCCTCCACGGTGATGGCCTGGCCGGCCACGGCCAGTTCGGACAGGGCGTCGTCGGGCGAGCCCGCAATCGCCGCCAGGCCGGCCGGCAACCCGGAGTAAGGAGCCTGCAAGAGCTTGACCGCCCGTTCGCAGGTAGCTGCCGGCCAGCAGGGCCCGCAGCTGGCCCAGCGTAGCCGCCAGGCCGGGGAAGGGCCTGGTCTGCTCGATGATGGGGTGCAAGCAGGTCAGGTTGGCACCGAAGGCCTCCAGGTCCAGGGCGCCCGCGACGTCGAACACCGACATCAGGGCGTCCGCGTCGGCGGTGGCGATACAAGCCCACGCGGTGGTGAAGGCGTTGCTGCTGACCAGGGCGAGACCCTCGTTCTCGGCCAGCTCGAAGCCGCTCCGGGTGATCAGCCCGTGGGCAAGGTCGGCCATCGGCCCCAGGTCCCCCTGGCCGATAGAGCCGAGCCTGCGGACGGGTGGCGCGAACCCCTCGTTCAGCAGTGTGATGATCATCTCACACAGCTCGGGGCGGACGCCGGTGACGCCCATGGCGTAGCTGCTGGCCAGGCAGAAGAGCATCGCGCCGCGGACCACGTCAGGCGGGGCCGCGTCGCCCTGGGCGATCCGGTGGTTCAGCACCAGGCGGTGGTTGAACCGCTGCCGCTGCGCCGGGTCGAGCAGAAAGGCCTTGCGCTCGCCGACCCCGGTGGTCAGCCCATAAACCGGCTCGCTTTTGCTGAGTGCCTCTTCCACTACCGTGCGCGAATGCCGCATGGCGGTTATCGCCTCAGCGGCGAGCGCGACGGGCTCACCATGCCGGGCGGCTGCGATGACCTGCGTAACAGTCAGGTCACTTCCATTCAGCCGGATCGTCATTAATTGCTCACCCATCTATAACTGAGCTAGGCTGTGCCGCCCGAGGGCGTTCCGCGTGAGGCGACCCAACATCCCTGATGTGGCCCATCATCAAGGAGGCCAGCGGTGGCAATGTTCCTTCTGCGGCGCCTCGGGTTGATGATCGTTACGCTGTGGATTGTCAGCCTGATCGTATTCTTCGCGGGGCAGATTCTCCCAGGTGATCCGGGTCGCGCCATCCTTGGCCCGTTCGCCGCCAAGAGCGCCGTGCAGACCCTGGACACGCAACTCGGCGTTAACCGGCCGTTGATTACCCGCTACGTAAGCTGGATCGGCGGCTTGCTGCGCGGCAATATGGGCACCTCTTACTCCTACCGGACGGCGGTCGAGCCTTTCATCCGGGCCGCGCTGATCAATTCGGTCAAGCTGGCGGTCCTCGCGTTCGTGATCGTGGTGCCGCTCGGCATCATCGGCGGCGTGATCGCCGCGCTTTACGGCGGCCGCGCCGTGGACCGGATCATTTCCGTGACCGGACTGTCGCTCGCTACCGTGCCCGAGTTCGTGTCCGGGATCGTGCTGATCGTCGTGTTCGGCGTAACGCTGAAGGTACTGCCGGTGACCGCGTCGGCCGGGACGGGCGCCGGGGCTCTCAGCCAGCTTCGGCATTTGATCTTGCCGGCTATACCGCTCGTTTTCGTTCTATTCGGCTACATTGCCCGTATGGCCAGGGCGGGCACCATCGAGGCACTCGGCTCGGACTACGCCCGCACCGCGGTCCTGAAGGGCCTGCCGAAGACGACGGTGGTCCGCAGGCACGTCCTGCGGAACTCGCTGCTCCCCACGATCACGGTGATCGCCACCCAGACCGGGTACCTGATCGGCGGCCTGGTGGTAGTCGAAGACCTCTTCAACTACCAGGGCATCGGGCTGCTGATATTCAAGGCCGCGCAGGGCAAGGACTTCCCGATGCTCGAGGCCGGGGTGCTGACCATCGGCGTGGTCTATGTGCTGGCCACGCTGGCCGCGGACCTGCTGCTGATCGCGCTCAACCCGCGGCTGCGGATCGAGGGCGGCGAATGACGGACATCACCGCCGACCCGGCCGGCGTGCCCGGATCGGCCGGGCCCACGCCGGTCGGAGCGGTCGCGGTGGCGGCGCCCACGATGCGCACGGCGCCGACCCGGTGGCGGCTGCTGCTGCGCAGGCCGACGTTTCTCGTCGGCGCGGCCATCGTGCTGTTCTGGGTGGTGTGCGCCATCTTCGGGCACGCGATCGCGCCGTTCAGCCCGCTGGCGCAGCAGCTGCTCAACAACAACACGGCCCCGTCGGGATCGCACTGGTTCGGCACCGACCCGCTCGGCCGGGACGTGCTGTCCCGGGTCATCGTCGGCGCCAGGGACATCCTGGTCATCACCCCGCTGGCCACCGTGCTCGGCACCATCCTGGGGACCGCCCTCGGCCTGGCCATGGGCTACCTCGGCGGGGTCGTCGACCTGATCGCCGGGCGGCTGGTGGAGGCGGTGCTCGCGCTGCCCGCCGTGATCATCGCGTTCCTGTTCATCGTCGCCCTCGGCCCGTCGACGGTGACGCTGATCATCGTCATCGGCTTCATCTTCACCCCGCTGATCGCGCGCACGGTCCGGGCCGCGGTGCTGGCCGAGCGGAACCTGGACTACCTGTCCTCGGCCAGGCTGCTGGGCGAGAACCCGGTCCGGATCATGTTCGGCGAGATCTTGCCCAACGTCATGCCCGCCATCCTGGTCGAGTTCACGGTGCGGCTGGGCTACGCGGTGTTCACCGTGGCCACGCTGTCCTTCCTCGGCTTCGGCGTGCAGCCGCCCACCCCGGACTGGGGCTCGGACATCGCCGCCAACTTCAGCGGCCTGCTGGCCGGCTACTGGTGGCAGACGCTGTTCCCGGCGCTCGCCATCGCCTCGCTGGTGACCGCGGTCAACCTGATCACGGACTCGATTGAGCAGGTACTCAACTCATGACCGAGCCCACAAGCGAGCCGCCCGTTCCTGGGGATACCACGCCAGCTCTGGAGGTCTCGCATCTGGATGTGGCTTACCGGGTGCGCAGCCAGGACCGTCTCGCGCTGCGCGACGTGTCCTTTTCCATCGGGCGCGGGGAATCCTACGGGCTCGTCGGCGAGTCGGGATCCGGGAAGTCCACGGTCGCGCTCGCGCTGGTCGGGTACCTGCCCCGTAACGGCCGGGTGAGCGGCGGGACGATCAGCATCAACGGCCGGGACCCGCTGTCGATGGGCAAGCCGGCGCTGCGTGACCTGCGGGCGAAGACCGTCTCGATGGTCTACCAGGAGCCCGGGCGGGCGCTGAACCCGTCCATGCGGGCGGGCAGGCAGATCGCGGAGGTCTACGAGATAGCCGGCGCCTCGGCCGGGGAAGCCAGGCGGTCGGCGCGGGACATGCTCCGCAAGGTCCAGATATCGGACCCCGACCGGGTCATGCGGCGGTACCCGCACGAGTTGTCCGGCGGGATGGCGCAGCGGGCGGTCATCGCGATGGCGCTGGCCTCCTCGCCGTCGCTGCTGATCCTGGACGAGCCGACGACAGCGCTCGACGCCACCGTCGAGGCCGAGGTGCTCGACCTGGTCGCGGCCCTGCGCCAGGAGTTCGATACCTCGGTGCTGTTCATCAGCCACAACCTGGCGGTGATCGCCAAGATGTGCGACCGGGTGGGCGTGCTGTACGCGGGCGAGCTGGTCGAAGAGGGACCGGCCCGGCAGGTGTTCGACGACCCGCGGCACCCGTACACGGTGGGGCTGCTGCGCTGCATCCCGCGGCGCGGGCAGCGCAAGGACCGCGACCGGCTGGACACCATCCCCGGTTTCCAGCCCGCGCCGGGGCACACGATGACCGGATGCGTGTTCGCACCGCGGTGCGCGCTGGCCCAGGACCGCTGCCGGGAATCAGAGCCGCCCTTCTTCGACGTGAGCGACCTGCGTATCTCCCGCTGCTTCTTCCACGCCAGCGCCCCTGACCTGCCGCGCGCGACCCCGGCCTCGGACCCCGCGCTCGCGGAGCACGACACCGGCGAGCCGCTTGTCGTGGTGGAGGGGCTGTCGAAGACCTTCGCCGGTTCTGGGGTAGGTATCCGCGCGCTGGCCGACGTCGACCTGACCGTCCGCCGGGGCGAGACGCTCGGGCTGGTCGGCGAGTCGGGCAGCGGCAAGACCACGCTGGCGCGCGTGCTGCTCGGGCTCACCGGGCCCGACCAGGGCTCGGTCGTCACCCTGGAAGGCACGCCGCTCAGCCCGGACGTCCGGCGGCGGCCGCGGGAGACCCTGCGCAGGCTGCAGATCGTGTTCCAGAACCCGGACTCCGCGCTGAACCGCCGCCACACCGTACGCAGCCTGATCAGCCGTCCGCTGACCCGGCTGGCCGGGCTGTCCGGGGCGGCCCTGCAGGACCGGCTGGCCGAGCTGATCGGCTCGGTCCGGCTGGAGGACCGGCACCTGGCCTTGCGCCCCGGGCAGCTGTCCGGCGGGCTCAAGCAGCGGGTCGCGATCGCCCGGGCGTTCGGCGCCCGGCCCGACGTAGTAGTCTGCGACGAGCCGACGTCGGCGCTCGACGTCTCGGTACAAGCCGCCATCCTCAACCTGCTGGCGGACCTGCAGAAGACCGAGCAGGTCACCTACTTGTTCATCTCCCACGACCTGGGCCTGGTCAGGTACCTGTCCGACCGCATCGTGGTGCTGTACCTCGGCCGCGTGATGGAGGTAGGGCCCGCGGAGACCGTGTTCGCCGGGCCGCACCACCCGTACACCGAGGCGCTGTTCTCCGCTGTCCCGTCGCTCGACGGCCAGCGGCCGGACCGGATCAGGCTGCAGGGCGAGATCCCGTCCGCGGCCGACCCGCCCAGCGGCTGCGTGTTTCACACACGCTGTCCGCGCAAGCTGTCCACCGGCGTGTGCGAGTCCACCGAACCACCGCTGCTCGAAGGCGAGCCGCAGCACCTGATCCGCTGTCACATACCGCTGGGCGAATTGCGAACTATCCAGCGAAATGAATCTGCACCATCTCAGGGAGGCTCCCTATGACCAGGAATATCGATCACAGCCGGCTCGGGCGCTTGCGCCAGGGCCGGGGCGAGATCGCTAATCACATCATCGACGAGTTCGCCGCGGGGCGGCTCTCCCGCCGGGACTTCATCCGCCGCGGCACCGTGGTCGGCATCTCGGTGCCGCTGCTCGGCAGCATCCTGGCCGCCTGCAGCAGCAGTTCCTCGAGCTCGGCGGCCTCCGGCACGTCGTCGTCGGCGACGGCCACCGGCGCGCCAGGCGCGGTGATCAAGGCCGGCATCACCACGCCCACCGGGGCCATCAACCCGGTGACCGTGGCCGACCAGGGCGGCCTGGACATGCTCGCGCAGACCGGTGAGTACCTGTGCCTGTCCGAGCAGAACCTGCAGCTGGCGCCCGTGCTGGCCACCAGCTGGTCGCCGAACAGCACCGCCGACGTCTGGACGTTCAAGATCCGCCAGGGGGTCAAGTTCCACAACGGCGCGGCCCTGACCGCCGACGACGTGGTGTACAGCCTCAAGCTGCAGGCGGGCCCGGGAGCCAGCGCGGCGTCCAACTTCTCCGGCGTGCTCAAGCCGTCCGGCGTGGTGAAGGTGGACGACTACACGGTCGCGTTCCACCTCCAGGCCCCGAACGGGAACTTCCCGTACCTGGTGTCCTCGGACAACTACAACGTGATCATCATCCCGAATAACTACGACCCGGCCAAGTGGCAGAGCTCGTTCATCGGCACCGGGCCGTTCGTGCTCGGCTCATACACGCCGAAGGCGGGGGCCACGTTCACCCGCAACGAGTCGTACTGGGGCACCAAGGCGCTGCCGTCGCAGACCCAGTTCACCTTCTACGACACGCAGAACCCCGCGATCCTGGCGCTGACCGGCGGCACGATCGACGTCGTCGGGCAGTTCTCCGTAGCCGGCGCCGAGGAACTGCTCACCGGCAGCTACAACATCATCAAGCTGAAGTCAAGCGCGCACCGTGAGCTGTCGATGCGCTGCGACCAGGCGCCGTTCACCGACCCCCGGGTCCGGCAGGCGATCGCGCTCACGCTCGACCGTACCGCGATCGTCAAGGCGCTGTTCAAGGGCTACGCCGACGTGGGCAACGACAGCCCGTTCGCGCCCGTCTACCCGTCCACCGACACCAGCGTGGCCCAGCGCGCGCAGAACATCAGCCAGGCCAAGTCGCTGCTGTCGGCGGCCGGGCACGCCTCGGGATTCAGCACCCAGCTCACCACCGAGACCCTGCTGGAGATCCCCGAGTACGCCCAGATCGTGGCGCAGTCGGCGGCGCAGATCGGGGTGAAGATCAGCCTGAAGGTGGAAAGCTCAAGCGCCTACTACGGCAAGGCCACGTTCGGCAACTCCGACTGGCTGGACGCCACCATGAGCCTGGTCGACTACGGGCACCGCAGCGTCCCTAACGCGTTCCTGACCTCCGCGCTCGAGACGCCGCCGCCGAAGGGAAACGGCGTATGGAACGCCGCCCACTTCGCCAACGCCCAGTACGACAAGCTGGTCGCGCAGTATGTCGCCTCCTCCGACGTGTCCACCCAGCGCACCATCGCCGGGCAGATCGAGACGCTGCTGCTAGCCCAGACGCCGGTCATCTTCGGGTACTTCTACAATTACCTGACGGCAACGGCGTCGGGCGTGACCGGCGTCTACCCGACCGCGATCGGCCACCTGTTCCTGTACAACGCGGCGAAGGGCTAGCCCCCGGGCAGCCCGTGCGGTGCGCCGCGGTACGGCGCACCGCAGCCGCATGCGCCGGTTCCCAGGGGGAAGGCAACCCGGATGGCGGCCGAGCACCGAACCCGGACCGACGCGCACGGGCATGATCACGGGCACCAGCACAGGGACGTGTCCGGCGGCTGGCTGCGCCCGGCCGTGTTCGGTGCCATGGACGGGCTGGTGACCAACGTGTCGCTGATCGCCGGGGTGGGCGGCGGCGGCGGGTCGGCCCACACGATCATCCTCACCGGTCTGGCGGGCCTGGCCGCGGGCGCCAGCTCGATGGCCGCCGGGGAGTACGTGTCTGTCTCCTCCCAGAACGAGCTCATCTACGCCGAGGTCAACAAGGAACGGCTCGAGCTTGAGAACAACGCCGTCGCCGAGCAGGCCGAGCTGGCGACCATGCTCCGGGCCCGCGGGGTCAGTCCGGCCACCGCGCGGCAGGCCGCCGCCGAGATCTCGGAGAATCCGGAGAAGGCCCTGGCCGTGCACACGCTGGAAGAACTCGGCGTGGACTCCACCGAGCTGCCCTCCCCCTACGTGGCGGCGGGCGCCTCGCTAGCTTCCTTCGCCATCGGGGCGCTCATCCCGCTGCTGCCCTACCTCCTCGGGCTGCAGGTGCTCTGGGCCGCGCTCGGGCTGGCCGCCGTGGCCGCGATCGCCGGCGGCGGCATGGTGTCCCGGCTCACCGAACGGCCGTTCTGGCGAGGTGCGCTACGACAGCTGGTACTGGGAGCCGCTGCCGCCGGGATCACCTACCTGATTGGTATCGGCGTCGGCCACGTGGCCTGACTCATCCCGGCGGCCGCGCCGGGCCCGCCCCGCGGAGGCCACGGCGATCAGCGCCGCGGCGGTGAGCATCGCGGTCAGGTGCCCGACCGCGCCGACGTCCAGCTGGCTCAGGCCGCTGAAAATGTGGACGGCGAAGACCAGGATCGCGAAGTCGATCACCGCCAGGGCGCGCGCGAGCCAGGTGCCGCAGATCACCGCGATCACGATGGCCGACACGACCAGGTAGGACGGGCCCACGTCGGTGAGGTACCGGTCCGCGTCCGGCAGCTGGGAGGCGTCCACCCGGCCCGCCACGATGCCCTCGCTTATGCCGGTGCCGATCACGTGCCCGGCCACGCAGATCAGCGCCGTTCGGCCATTGCCGAAGGCTCGGTTCGCACCGAACAGCGCCAGCGCGATCAGCGCCGTCCAGGCCAGGTAGTACCCGGGCGCGATGAACGCCGACAGCACCAGCGGCCCGGCCGGCTCGCGGGACAGGTTCGCCACGTTCGTACTCGCCCACGCGGTGAGCGCCGCCTGCCCGTGCGGGGTCAGCCGGGTGTAGACGACGCCGGCGATGCCGAAACAGATCAGGTAGCCCCCGGCGAACGCGTACCTGGCCAGTGCATGGCGCCCGGGCGGGCGCCGCGGCGGCAAAGACATGCCCACGAGGCTACGCAACGTTTCGCTCCGCGGCACAGCAGCCATCGGAACTCGCGACGGCGTTCAGGGGCTTCCCGGCGGCGGGTTCGACAGGGCCTGGCCTGCCACTGGGCGGCCGGCCTGCAGGACCAGCCAGATGCGGCCCGGGTCGCTGAACAGCCCCGGATCGGCCAGCGGGTCACCGTCCACGATGATCAGGTCGGCGAGCTTGCCCGGCGTCACGGTGCCGATGTGCTCGCTTAGTAACCCGAGAAGGTGGGCACCAGGACCTGACCTGAGGCGGCCATGGCCTGCAGCAGATCCGGCCGCCGGTGCAGGTACATGCCGTGCTCGATGGTGTCGACGCCATTGCTGATCGCGGCCGCGCAGCCGTCCAGGCCCTCGGCGTGCGCGGCGACCCGGTAGCCCAAATTATCCTTAAGCCCAACCGCACCATTGGCTACGCACAGGCCTACACGTCACGACAGTTAGCCCCTCAGCCGTCCCCAGCCCGACCCCAGCCGGCCCCAGCCGCCTTCAGTCGTCCCCAGCCGACCCCAGCCCGAAAAGATCATGGAAGATCGGGCTTCCGTGGAAGGTCCGGGCAATCATCGGGGCCCAAACTTTCCGCGAAGGCCGGATCTTCCACGGAAAATGCGCGGCTATGGCACGAGTGATGCGAATGGGGTTTAGCGGGAGGCAAGCCGAGGTCGTGGGGGTGATGACGGGAGGAGGCGATCCGCTCGGGGGCGGCGAGACTACCGGGTGGTAAGGTGCCCCGTGCTTATCTTGAGCCGCCCGCTGCGGATCGCGCTGCTGTCGTACCGCAGCAAGCCGTACTGCGGCGGCCAAGGGGTTTACGTGCGCCACCTGAGCCGGGAGCTGCACGCGCTCGGGCACCACGTGGAGGTGTTCTCCGGCCAGCCGTATCCCGAGCTGGATCCGGGGCCGCTGCTGCGCGAGATCCCCAGCCTTGACCTGTACCGGGACGAGGACCCGTTCCGCACCCCGCGCTGGAACGAGTACCGGGACTGGGCGGACGTGCTCGAGACCGTCATGATGTGGAGCGGGGCCTTCCCCGAGCCGCTGACCTTCAGCCTGCGGGCGCTGCGCGTGCTGACCGCGCGCGCGGCGGACTTCGACGTGGTGCACGACAACCAGGGACTCGGCTACGGGATGCTCGGCGTGCAACGGCTCGGGCTGCCGCTGGTCACCAGCATCCATCATCCGATCAGCGTGGATAAGCGCATCGACCTGGCAGCGACAGGCGGGCTGAACCCGTTGTCCCGGCTGTCCCGGCGGCGCTGGTACGGGTTCGTCCGGATGCAGGCCAGGGTGGCGCGCCGGCTGGCCGGGTCCGGATCGCTGATCACCGTGTCCGAATCATCCAAGCGCGACATCTGCCGTGACTTCAGGATTCCGCCCGGACAGGTGCACATCATCCCGCTCGGGGTGGACACGCGCGTGTTCCGCCCGCGTCAGGCGGCCCGGGTGCCCGGCCGGATCATCGCGGTGGCGAGCGCCGACTCGGCGATCAAGGGGGTCGGCACGCTGCTGCGGGCGGTGGGCAAGCTCGCCACCGACCGGGACGTGCACCTGGTCATCGTGGGCAAGCCGGCGCCCGCCACCGAACGGCTGGCGGCCCAGCTGTCCCTCGCCGACCGGATCACGTTTACCCACGGACTGGACGACGAGGCGTTCTCCGCGCTGCTGGCCAGCGCCGAGATCGCCGTCGTGCCCTCGCTGTACGAAGGGTTCTCGCTGCCCGCTTGCGAGCACATGGCATCGGGCACCCCGCTCGTGGCTAGCCGCACCGGCGCGCTGCCCGAGGTGACCGGGGACGCCGCCGTCCTGGTCACGCCGGGAGAGGACGAGGAACTCGCCGCGGTGCTGAGGCGGCTCCATGACTCACCCGCCGAACGCGCCGCGCTGGCGGACCGGGCGCTGGACCGGGCCCGCGAGCGATTCGCCTGGTCCGCGGTGGCCCGGGCGACCGCGGACCAGTACCGGGACGTCATGGAACCGGCGTGCTGACCGTTGACTTCGCCCGGTTCCCGGTCCGGCCGGGCGACCGCGTGCTCGACGTGGGATGCGGTGGCGGGCGGCATGCGTTCGAGGTATACCGGCGCGGCGCGAACGTGGTCGCGTTCGACCTGGACCCGGCCGAGCTCATTCCGGTGACCGGGATGTTCGACGCGATGCGGGAGGCGGGCGAGGCCGGCCCGCAAGCGGTGCCGGATGGGCGGCAGGCGGAGCCGGACGGGACGGCCGCCGCGACGGCGATTTCCGGCGACGCCACCGCGATGCCGTTCGGCGACGGCAGCTTCGACCGGGTGATCGCGGCCGAGGTGTTCGAGCACATCCTCGATGACCAGCGGGCGATAAACGAGCTCGCCCGGGTGCTGCGCCCCGGCGGGCTGGCGGCGATCACGGTGCCCAGCTGGCTGCCGGAACGAATCTGCTGGGCCCTGTCCACGGAGTACCACGAAGTGCCCGGGGGGCATGTGCGCATCTACACACGGGTCGAACTCGAAGCCAAGCTGGCGCGGGCAGGGCTGGAGGTCGGGTGGCATCACCACGCGCACGGGCTGCACTCACCGTACTGGTGGCTGAAATGCGCGGTCGGCGTGCACAACGACAAGCACCGGCTGGCGAGCGCCTACCACCGCCTGCTGGTCTGGGACATCATGCGCAAGCCGGCCGCCACCAGGCTCGCCGAGCAGGCGCTCAGCCCGCTGATCGGTAAGAGCCTGGTGGTGTACGCAGTCAAGTCCCCTGGCCCGGGTCAGGGGGGTACGGGGGGGCGGGGAACCCCCCTGTGAGCAGGGGGGGTCTGGGGGGGATCGTTCCCCCCGAGAAAATACTCACCCGGGCTGAGGTGCTCGCCACGGGTGAATCTATCGCGCGGATGCAGGAGCCGTCCGGAGCGATTCCATGGCCGGACGGGCACGTCGACGTCTGGGATCACGTCGAATGCGCGATGGCGATGAGCGCCTGCGGTCTGCGCGAGCCGGCCCGGCGCGCCTACCGGTGGCTGCGGGAAGCGCAGCGGGCCGACGGATCCTGGCCCCGTTCAGTGGCCGGCGGCACCGTCACGGACGCGGCGGCGGAAAGCCATCACGCCGCGTACATCGCCGTCGGGGCCTGGCACGAGTACCTGGTCACCGGCGACGAACGGCACAGCCTGACCATGTGGCCGGCCGTCCGCCAGGCAGTGGAATGGGTGCTCGGGCTGCGCGCGCCGCGGGGCGAGATCGCCTGGGAGCGCGACGCCGCCGGCCAGCCGGGAAGCTACGCGCTGCTGTCCGGCTGCTCGAGTATCCACCAGAGCCTGCGCTGCGCGATCGCGCTAGCCAAGCTGGCCGACGACCCCCGGCCCGACTGGGAGCTCGCGGCGGACAAGCTGGCGGACCTGGTGGCCCGTCATCCGGAGGCGTTCGCGGACAAGAGCCGGTTCGCGATGGACTGGTACTACCCGGTGCTCGGCGGTGCGGTCGGCGGCGCCGAAGCGGTCGCGCGGCTCGCCTCCGGCTGGGACCGGTTCGTGGTCCCGGCCCTCGGCGTCCGCTGCGTCAGTGACCAGCCCTGGGTCACCGGGGCCGAGACCTGCGAGCTCGTGATCGCGCTGGAAGCCTGCGAGATGCGCACCGAGGCGCTAGAGGTGTTCGCGGACGCCCAGCACCTACGCCATCCGGACGGCTCCTACTGGACCGGCTGGCAGTTCGCCAGCTCCGAGCCGTTCCCGCGGGAACGGTCCAGCTGGACCGCGGCCGCGGTGGTGCTGGCGGCGGACGCGCTGACCGGCTTCAGCCGCGGCGCGGGGATCTTCAGGGACGCCGCGGTCCCGGCGCTGTCTGTTCCGGGCTTTCGCCGCGGCCGGTCAGCCGACGCCGGCGCCGGTTCGCTCGAGCAGGCGGAGCGAGCCCTCGACGCGGACCTCGGTGAACGCGCCTGACGTGATGGCCCGCTGGTAGATCAGGTACGGAGCCCGGCCGCCGTCGGCCGGGTCGGGAAACACGTCGTGGATCGCCAGCACGCCGCCGGGCGCCACCCAGGGGGCCCAGCCCTGGTAGTCCGTCGTCGCCGCCTGCTCGGTGTGGCCGCCGTCGATGAACACCAGGCCGAGCGGCGTGCGCCAGAGCCCGGCCACGTCGGCCGACCGGCCCACCACGACCACCACGTGATCTTCGAGTCCGGCCGCCGCCAGCGTGGCCCGCAGCGTCGGCAGCGTGTCCAGGCGGCCGGTCCGCGGGTCGACCAGAGCCGGGTCGTGGTACTCCCAGCCGGGCTTGTGCTCCACCGAGCCGCGGTGGTGGTCGACGGTGACCACCAGCTGGCCGGCCGCCCGGGCCGCCGCGGCCAGGTAGATCGTGGACTTGCCGCAGTAGCTGCCGATCTCAAGCACCGGACCGCGGCCGGCGTAGGCGGCGGCCGCCTCGAACAGCGCCTGGCCCTCGGCAGCGGGCATGAACCCCGGAGCCGACTCCGCCGCTCGCCTCAGCTCAGCCTCCAGCACCAGCTCAGCCTCCAGCACCAGCTCAGCATCCATTCGCCTCATCCGCTCCCGCCGTCAGGAACCAAGGTAGTCCTGAGCCCCCTCAGCTCAGCCGGGACAGCCGGGCCAGGGCCTGCGTCAGCACCTCGGGGCGCTTGCAGAAGGCGAACCGGACCAGGGTGCGGGCCGCGGCCTTGTCGTCGTAGAACACGGCGGAGGGAATGGCCACCACGCCCGCGCGTTCGGGCAGGGTCCGGCAGAACTCGACGCCGTCCCGCTCGTCCAGGCCCTTGATGTCCGCGGTGACGAAGTAGGTGCCTTCCGGCGGGTACACCTCGAAGCCGAGGGCGGCCAGGCCCGGCACGAACAGGTCCCGTTTGGCCTTCAGGTCTGCACATAGCGCGGTGTAGTACTCATCGGGCAGAGCCAGCGCCTCGGCCACCGCGTACTGGAACGGGCCGCCGCTCACGTAGGTCATGAACTGCTTGGTCGTCTTGACCGCGGTCACCAGCTCCGGTGCCGCCTTGACCCAGCCGATCTTCCAGCCGGTGAACGAGAACGTCTTGCCCGCCGAGCTGATCGTCACCGTCCGCTCGCGCATCCCGGGGAATGAGGCGATCGGCACGTGCTCACCACTGAACACCAGGTGCTCGTAGACCTCGTCGGCGACCACGAGCAGGTCGCGGTCGACGGCGAGGCTGGCGATGGCGGCCAGCTCGTCCCGGGTGAACACCGACCCAGTCGGGTTGTGAGGGGTGTTGAGGAGGATGAGCCTGGTGCGTTCAGTGATGGCGTTGGCTAGTTCGTCTAGGTCCGGGCGGAAGTCCGGCGGGCGCAGCGTGACCGGGACCCGGACGCCGCCCGCCATCGCGATGTTCGCGGCGTAGGAGTCGTAGTAGGGCTCGAACGCGATCACCTCGTCGCCCGGCTCGACCAGCGCGAGCATGGCGGCGGCGACCGCCTCGGTAGCGCCCGCCGTGACCAGGATCTCGTCGGCCGGATCGTAACGCAGGCCGTAGAAACGCGCGGCGTGGTCGGCGATGGCCTGGCGCAGCTCCGGGATGCCCGGGCCGGGCGGGTACTGGTTCCCGCGGCCGGCCAGGATGGCGTCCGCCGCGATCTGGGCGATCTTGACCGGGCCGTCGGTGTCGGGGAAGCCCTGGCCCAGGTTGATCGATCCGGTCGCGACCGCGCGGGCGGACATCTCGGCGAAGATCGTGGTCCCGAGGCCGGCCAGGCGCCGGTTCAGCAGGGGCCGTTGCGGCTGGGATTGTTGCGGCTGGGATTGTTGCGGCTGGGATCGGCTCACACGCTCATGACATCATGCCGCGGCCGGTTAGGCTGCACATATGCGTGTCGCCTTGTGCCAGATCCCGGTCAGCTCACGGCCGGACATCAACTCCGAACGGGTCCGGGCCGCTCTCGGGCAGGCCGCCGACGGCGGGGCCGACCTCGCGGTATTCCCCGAGGCGACCCAGATCAGGTTCGGCTCGGACCTGCGTGCCGCGGCCGAGCCGCTGGACGGACCGTTCTGCTCCAGGCTCGCCGACGCGGCCAAGCAAGCCGGGGTCGCGGTCGTCGCCGGGGTCTTCGAACCCGCCCCGGACGGCCGCGTCTACAACACCGCCGTCGCCTACGACGGGGCGGGCGAGCTGGTCGCGTCCTACCGGAAACTGCACCTGTTCGACGCGTTCGGGCAGCGGGAATCGGACCAGGTCGCGCCGGGGTCCGCCCCGGTCATCTGCACGCTGGCCGGGATGCGCACCGGACTGCAGATCTGCTACGACGTGCGGTTCGGCGAGCTGTCCCGGGCGCTGGCGGTGGGCGGCGCCTCGCTGCTCGTGCTGCCCGCGGCCTGGGCCGCGGGGCTGTTCAAGGAGGACCACTGGGTGACGCTGGTGCGGGCCCGGGCCATCGAGAACACCGTGTGGGTCGCCGCCGTCGGGCAGGTCCCCGACCCGGACGAGCCGCCGACCCGGGCCGCGACCGGGGTCGGGCGCAGCATGCTGGTGGACCCGCTCGGGGTGGTCAGGGCCGACCTCGGGCCCAGGCCCGGGGTGCTGGTCGCGGAGGTCGACGCCGACCTGATCAGAACCGTGCGGGCTCAGCTGCCGAGCCTGAGCAACCGCCGGGATGACGTATTCGGCGCCCCCGTCCCAGTTCCCGGCGCCTGACCGTCCAGCCGACCGGGCCCCCGACCCCATGATCGCGGGCCAGAAACGGGTCGTATGTGACCGGAACTGACCACGATCTCCAGAGGGCCTGGGGGCGCCGCCTCCGGCACAATCGGCGTCGGCCAGACCGGGGCCTGCGGCAGATGGCGTCGTTCCGTCACGCTGGCCGGTAGATGCCGGATCGGTGGTCTACGCGGACCACGCGCACTACGCGCTGTTCCTCGTCGATGCGCAAGACGACCCGGTACTCGCCGCGCCTGGCGCCGCGGAAGCCTTCCAGCTCATCATGCAGCGGCTTGGAGACTCTCCAGGGATCCTGGCTCAGCGGCCCGTGGATGAACTCGAAAATCGCCCGGGCCGCGTTGAGCGGGATTCCCCTGGGCGGTCCCGTCTGGAGAGTTCGCAGCACTCCAGGCGCGAGCCGGACAGAGTATGCATCGCTCACGCGCCTGCGTCCTCTTGGCGCTGGCGTTCTTCGAGCGCAGCCCGCAGCTCGTCCAGCGTGTGATAGTCGCCCGCCGAGATCTCCTGGTCAGCGGCCAGGATGTCCTGCATGGCGCCTGGCTCCGCCAGTAGTTCGCGCGTCATCTGCAAGGACTCGAAGTCGTCGACAGATATGACCATGACATGCGGCCTGCCGTTCCGTGTGACGATCACGCGGTCATGGGTGGCTGCCACCTCGTCGGCGATGGCCGAGAAGCGCGTCTTGACATCATTCAGCGGCAGGATAGTCATGACCAGAATTATAGTTGACCATAATTCTGACTACAAGATCCAAGAGCTCTGGTTTAGCGGACCGGGGACTGCCAGAAGACGGGCTCCTCGCCGGCCGGCGTGGCGGTAAAGCCGACGCCGATCATCATGCTGCCCGACGCGGACAGCGCCGTGATCGCCTGGATGCCCGGGCCGGCCAGGCCCTGACCGGTCGGCGTGGCCGCCGTCCAAGCCGACCCGTTCGCCGAGATCCACACCACCACGTCCTGGTGACCGGGGGTGCGGCCGAACGTCCCGGTCGCGGTGAACGTGCCGCCGGCCGCGGTCAGCGCCGTGACCGACGCCTGCCCGGCCGGCACCGGCAGCGCGGACTCGGTCCAGGTGAGGCCGCCGTTGGCCGAGCTGGCCGCGAAAGGCAGCCGCTGGCCCGTCGTGGTGACCGCGGTGCCGACGGCCACCACAGTCCGGCCGCTGCTCGCCACGTGCTGCAACACGGCCCGGGGGGCGCCGACCGGCATGGGCAGGTTGTCCTCGCGCCAGGTCTGGCCATCCGGTGAGGTCCAGGCCGACGCCTGGTTACCAGCCGAGCCGACCGCGACGAAACCCGTGCCGCTGGCCGTGACCGCCTGCATCTGGGTGCTTCCGGCCATCCCGGCGAACTCCCCGACCGCGGCGCGCTGCCAGCCGGCCAGGTTCGTAGACCGCCAGGCCGCGGCGAGCGTGCCGGTCGCCGTGACCTGGTCACCGACGATGACATAGCCACCGGGACCAGCAGCCGCCTGCTCGGTGACCAGCCCGGGCTTCCCGAACACCGCTTCGCCGTCGGCGGCTTGCCAGCTCCGGCCGTCCGCCGCGGCCAGGACCAGCGGATGCTGAGGCGCGCCCGCGATGACGTCGCCGACCGCGAGCCAGCCGGCCGCGCCGTGCGTCACGCTGGTCAGCTGCTCCGCCCCTGGCCGCTCGAGCACAGCCGGGGTCGCGCCCGCGGCGCGAGCCCATGAGCTGCCGCCGTCGACGGACATCCAGGCGGCCGGGTAGCCGTTGGCGCTGCCCACCGCGACCTGGACGCCGGCGCCGTCCGCCGCGATGTCGTTGACGGCGAGCTGCGGGTCGAAGGCGCCGGGGATCTTCGTGACATTGACCTGGATCACCGGAGCGCCCGCGGCCACCACGGAGATGACCGGCTGGCGGCTCTGCTGACCGGCCACCGTCGCGGTGACCACGGCATGGCCGCCGGCCACGGCCACGGCCGAGACAGACTCAGCGGCGGTCTGGCCGAAGGCCGCGGTCTGCTGCCAGGAAGCGCCGGTCGCCGAGACGAAAGCGGTCAGCGTCGCCGGGGCGGGGCCCGCCTGCCCGGTGATCACGGCCCCGGCCGGACCGCCGTCCACCAGGCCAGACACCAGGCCGCCGGCCGCGGTCAGCGTGGCCTGGAACGCCCAGCTGGTGCCGTTGGCCGAGCGGTAGACCTCCAGGGCCGGCCTGCCGCCCACGGTCGCCGGCCTGACCAGCACGAACCCGCCATTGACCGCGGCCACGCCAGTGATCTGCGGCCGCCCGGCCGGCGGCGCGGCCGGCGAGACGGCCGTTACCCAGGCTGAGCCGCCGTCGCGGCTCAGCCAGGCGCCGCCGGTCACGGTGGTCACGGTGGTGGTCGCCGTGCGCTTGGCCTTGCGGACCACCTTGGTCGTGGTCGTGGTCACGTCCCCCGCGATCAGGATCAGCGGGCCCGCCACCGCCGCGTACCTGATGTCCAGGACGCGGCCGGTACCCGCGGGCAGGCCAAGCCGCCGGGCGTCGAGCCGCTGCCAGCTGATCCCGTTGACCGAAAGGAACAGCACCGGACTGGCCTTGGCCGCGTCGCCGCCAGGGACGTTCACCCCGGCGGCGAGGAAGCCGGACGCGGTCCGGCGCAGCGCGGCAATCTGATCCCCGGGGCGCAGCGGCATCCCGGCCGCAGGCGTCAGCGTCCAGGTCCGGCCGTCGGCGCTCGTCCAGATCGAGCCGGGACCCACGGCCACCCACGCGCCTCCTCCGCCGGCCACGAAACGCGCCGCATGCCCCGGCGGCGGCTCTCCCCCGTCCGGGGTCCGCTCCATTCCCATGGCCCAGGAACGCCCGTCGTTCAGAGAAATAAAGAACTGAGCTCGCGGGATACGCGCGCCGGCCTGCGACCCTACCGCCACCACCTCAGTCCCGTCGCTGGCCACCTGGCCCAGCGTCTGGCTGATGCCGCGGCCGCTGGCCGCCGCGGTGAACTGCGCGCCCGCCAGCGTCGCGGGCGGGAATCCCAGCGCGGTCGCGGACGGCGTCGGGCCCGCGTTGCCGCTGTTCGCGCCCGCGATGACCACCACCGCGACGCCGAAGATGATCATGGCGAGGATGGGGGCCGCCACTCTCGTCGCCCAGCCGCGGAAGACGAGCCCGGCCCGGAATTCGGAGAACCAGGTGCGTCTGGCGGGCTGGGGCAAGAACGAGCGGAGCAGCCTCGCCCACTGTTCGCCGGCCGCCCGTGGCTCGGACCGGGGCGTGCGGGCGCGGTCCGCCTGGTCCACCCGGGGGCCGGGGGGGCGCGGGCCGGAC
>OCZT010002464.1_pt1 | contig 19131 bp, 27 predicted proteins | sample 1539031 | NCBI WGS metagenome assembly OCZT01 (sample SAMEA3539308, study PRJEB22396) | soil metagenome | biome: tundra; feature: field; material: soil | place: USA | collected 2010-05 | depth 0.15 m | reverse complement strand
CAAGCGCGCCCGCCGCACACTTGATAATCGGTATTCTGCTTGACGCAGACCACTAGTTGGCTTGCCGTTTCCGTTGGCGTCACGTCGGCCATCAGGACGGGCTCGTGGTTTGCTCGCGCCAGTTCCAGTGCCCGGCGCTTCGGATAGACGAATTCTGACCGTAGTTTTCACCTGGATAGAACCACGCATGGATCGCTTGCGGCTGATCGCCCGATCGTTCCTCGAACAGAATCACCGTCTTGTCGGCCGGTGTCATCCGGTAGTGGGGAATCGCGAGGATTGTCGCGTAAACCTTGTTTTCGTCGGCATTGAACACCTGGACGATGTGCCGGTCGGAAAGCGAGTCCAGGAGTTTAAAAACATACTGCCCGGCTGGCAGAACCACGCCGGGAATCTCCACTGACTCGCTGAACGTCAGCACTGTCTTCTTGTTCCATTGGTCTCCGGACACGGACAAACTCAACAGCAGCAAGCCGCCCGCGAGGATCGCAGATTTCTTAAGCATGATAAATCGTTCTCCTTTGAAGCTGATTTCGTCAGCTACCAGTGCAGTTCTGGAACCATTCGCTAAGTCTCGCGTTCGCCCGGCGTTAAGTAAGCGCGGTCGGTGCTGTACCGTATGAATCCTTGGACAAGTGCCACCTCGATGTACAAGACTTTGAGCGAATGCTGAGGGGCATCATCAGCAAAGCGGCGGATTTTCATTTGTTAGGGTTGTGGCTATTCAGATGCGTTCCTAAACGGCAGCGGCTTCGTAGCCGCCGGACAGAAAAAGAAAAGAGACGTATATGAAACAAATCCTACTCCTGCTCTGCAGCTTCGGGGTCGCTCCTTTGGCGGTCCTCGCGTCGGAGAATATCTCGGAGCCGGCCATGAGTAATCTGCGGACAGCGTTCAATGGCGAAAGCAACGCCCACGCGCGATATCTGGCCTTTGCCGCGAAAGCCGACGTTGAAGGCTATGCAGGGGCGGCAAGCCTTTTCCGAGCCGCGGCGCGAGCCGAAGAGATTCACGCGGGTAACCATGCCGCGGTCATCAAACAATTCGGAGGCGCGCCGGTCGCCAACCTGGAAGATTTAGTCGTAAAGTCGACGCGTGAGAATCTGGAGGCGGCGCTCAAGGGTGAGGTCTACGAGCGCGACGTCATGTATCCGGACTTCCTCCGGCAGGCAACGATGGAAGCTAACGCAGAGGTTTTGCGGACCTTCAGGTTCGCGCGCGCCGCGGAGGTGGAACACGCCAGGCTCTACCGCGAGGCGCTTCAGGATCTGGAAAGCATGAAGGCCAGCCAGACCTTCTACGTCTGCCCGGTGTGCGGTTTTACGACGCAGAATCCGGACTCCGAGCCGTGCCCAACCTGCGCCACTCCCAAAGAGACTTTCGAGAAGGTCAGCTAAGGGGGCGACTATGCTAACACTTCCTCCAATGCCCACCTGGCAGGCGATACATCCGCTTGTTATTCATTTTCCGATCGTGTTGTTGCTGATTGCGCCCCTGTTCATCGTCATCGGGATGACGTTGCAACCAGCGCGCAGCTTCCCGTTTCTGTTGGTGGCTTTGATTCTCATGATGCTGGGGACGGCGTCGACATTTGTCGCCGTTTCCAGCGGCGAAGCGGCGGGGGAACTCGCTGAGAACGTTCCTCATGCGAAGGCCGTGCTAGAAGAACATCAGGAGCTCGCCGAAATCACTGCGGGCATGTTTTCAGCGCTCACCTTGATCTTTGCCTCAATCCTCTTTGTGCCGAAGCTACTGCAACTGCAGCCGAGCCGCGCGATATCGACGGTTCTGCCGTTGGTCTTTCTGATGTTTTACGCGACCGGAGCCATCTCGCTCGCGAACACTTCGCACCAGGGAGGACGCCTCGTTCACGAACTGGGCGTGCGGGCGCCGATGCAACCGGGCGCCATTCCAATGGAGTCCGCGCGGGATCGCGAGTAACTCTCCATTCTCAATCTGCTCGAAAGGAATGAAGTCGAGTGAGTCTCAGCTACTCCGGTTTCATTTCATACGGCAGGTGAAGCCGGCGTCCAGTTCGAGGCAAGTCTGAAACCTCAGCCCGCGAGGCCCCAACCGGAACCGCCGGCACCACCAGCGCTAGATGGAAAAAGTGCCCGCTTGAAGCCTTCCAGAGCAATGCCGGCGAACAACCCTTGCGATCGCGACCACGAAAGAATATCAGCGTGCATTTGGGCGTCCGTTTGGGCCGTTGCCGTGCGTCCCACGCGGCCCTCAATATCAGTCTCATTTTTCACCTTTTCGAGTCGACCCGGTTCCCGCTACGCGCGGACCGGTTAAGCGACTGTTTTGTTGCTTGCACGCGCTATGCCGAATCTCCCGGGCGATATATACCCAAAATGAGGCTGGCTCGCCAAACACAGTCGCCAGCGCAACTCTCCGGCAGGACCTCGACGATAACGCCACACTGTACGGTAAGAAACTGGAGAACCGGGATATCGTGACGAAGGGAGTTCGTCCGCCCAAGGCGGCCGCGAAACTGATGGCTCTGTTGAATCGGTATTCATTCCGAGAGCACAGAGGCTAGTTGATCGTGATGGGGCTGCGTGGCTGTGCAGCAACAAACTCTTCAACCGACTTGATCATGTTGGTGATGAGTGAGCGGGGAGCGGATAAGCTGCTCGAGAGCAAGTTCACGCTAGGTGCCGAAGGCTCCGTTGCGGCGGCCGCCAATTTGGAAGCCAACGCTCCCACCCTCGATCCGGACGGTGGCCGGAGCGGACCATCCTGGGCCGCGTTTGTTTCGGCAGGACAGGTATCCTTTCCCATATTTCCCGCCGAACACGAACGCCGCTGTCTTAAGGTCCGGCACAATCACGATGCAGTGAGCGTTTTCGAGCAGTTCCTGAGGAATGCCCTTATCCGGAGCCGTCATGATCTCTGAAAATACAGCCGCCGCTTCATTCAACCGCTGCACAGGTTCATTGTTTTTCGCCAGTAGCGTCGTAAGAACGAAAGTAGTCATGCGAAGCAGAGAGCGGGCGTTTTCACCCAGGGACCGGCCGTCGAACGCTACATTTCCCGCAGCAGCGATAGGCGGACCTTACATCGCAGTTAGCTCCGTTTCTGCCATTGTTCTCGGCGGCCCACCGTATGCTGACCATATCTGTAGTCACGACTTTTATCACGCCATCCGTCTTTGGTTAGGGCAAAGGCCGCTCTACGCGCCGATGGACGTTGGGAAAGATGGCACCAGCTTTCTGGCGGCGGTCGCCATGTTGAACCTCTCTACTCTCTATCCGCTTTGATCTCGTACTTGCCGAGTTTATAGGCGAGGTCGCTGCGCGACAATTCCAGTTGCCTAGCGGCCTCGGCCTGTACACCCTGGCTGGACTTGAGAGCCCGGACAATCAGCCCCTTCTCAATTTCCTCCAGGAACGCCCTGAGGTTGACGGCTGGCGGCAAGGAATCGATCCACGACTGCACGCCGTCGCCGTCCGCCGGCGTTCGATCGTCAGACCGGGAAAAGAAGAAGTCGTCCGGGCCGAGCTCCGGCGCGGTGGATAATATCAGCGCTCTCTCAATCAGATTTCTCAGCTCTCGGATGTTACCTGGAAAATCATAGCGCCGGAGTTTAGCCATTGCGGCGGTGCTGATGCGGCGCATAGGGACTTTGAGCTCCTTGGAAACGTCGCGGCAGAACAGCTCACAGAGTCCGGGGATATCATCGCGCCTCTGGCGTAACGGCGGCAGCGAGATCGGAACCACGGCCAGCCGATAATACAGGTCCTGGCGAAATGTACCTTGCCTCGCCCGTTCTTCAAGATCCCGGTGAGTCGCCACCAGGACTCTCACGTCTACGTCTCGGGGTTTCGTCGATCCAATGCGGAGAACCTTGCCATCCGCGAGAACCCGTAACAATTGTGCTTGCGTCGCGGGCGACATTTCGCCGGCTTCATCCAAGAAGAGCGTCCCCTCGTGCGCGGCCTCAAACAGTCCCTGCCGCAAGCGGTCTGCGCCCGTGAAGGCACCCTTTTCGTGCCCGAATAATTCGCTTTCCAAAAGAGTCTCGGTGAAGGCCGCGCAATTCACCGGGATAAACGGCTTCTGGGCGCGCGGACTACTCTTGTGGATGGCCCGCGCCACCAACTCTTTTCCTGTGCCGGTCTCCCCCGTGATCAGCACCGTCGCATTGGTCGGGGCAACTCGGGCAATCATATCCCGCACGGCAAGCGTCGCAGGACTGGTTCCAAAGATCTCCGCCGAACCTTCCAGGCGATCGACGGTCAGCTTCAGAAGATCGTTTTCCCTCAGCAGTTCGGTGTGCTCGCATGCGCGGCGGACCGTCGCCCGCACGACCTGCGGTTGAAAAGGCTTCGTGATGAAGTCGAACGCCCCTTGGCGCATGCTCTCGACGGCGAGTTCAACGGTAGCAAACGCGGTCAGGAAGACGACCGATAATGCTGGATCGGCCTCATGGGCACACGCCAGAACCTCCAATCCCTGGCCATCGGGCATCTTCTGATCCGTGATGACGGCATCGAATTGATTGGCGGAAAGACAAGCCTTCGCTTCGGCGAGGCCTCCGGCTTCGGTTACTACGTGACCATCCTGCGCGAGATTGGCCCCCAGGATCTTGCGCATGCTCGGCTCGTCGTCGACGATGAGAATCCTGCTCACGAGTGCTCCGGTTCTTCAGTGTACGCCGGCAACGTGATGGAGAACTGGATCGAGCCGGGCTGGTTCCGCGACAACACGAGGTCGCCGCCGTGCCCACGCGCGATATTGCGGGCGATGGCAAGACCCAATCCAGTTCCAGCCTGCTTCGTCGTGAAGAAAGGCTCGAAAATGCGGTCGACGGCATCGCGCGGGATGGGGCCGTTCCCATTCTCGATGTCTAATTGTATAGACCTGCCCCGTCGCGCTCCGCGCAACACAACGATGCCACCTGAAGGGGAGGCCTCGATGGCATTCATTACGAGGTTCAGCAGTGCCTGCTGTATCTGGCCGCCGTCGATGTTCGCATGGAGCCCTTCGGGGGCCTCGGTCTGGATGGTAACGGATTTCTCGGCGGCGTGAGGCCTGCACAGGTCGGCCACATAGGCGATGGATTCAGCAACATCTCCTGGTTGTTTCACCGGTGGCTGCGGCCGCGCATAAGTCAGGAAATCGGTAGTCAATTTTTCGAGACGCAAGGCCTCTTTTGCCGCGATCTCAAACATCTCCTGCCGTTCCGCGGGGCTCAGGCTGCCGCTGAATCCGGTAGAGAGCGCGCTCGATATCATCGCCACGGGATTCCGGATTTCGTGTGCGATGGCGCTCGAGAAGCGGCCAACCGCCGCCAGTTTCTCTTCCATCAACAACCGCTCCTTGGTCTGCTCAAGCTCCACCAGACTCTTCGTTAAGGCGGCTTCCTTGGAGCGAAGGTGGTTCACCAGCGTCCACACCAGCACTCCGACGATAACGTAGATCAAGGAGATCGTCCCCGCTTCCATGTATTCGTTCCGTTCTGCGGGCGGGTGCAACCGGAAGTAGTTCCAAACCCAAAAGAAGTCGAGCGCGGAGCTGGCCGCGACGATGGCGGCGGTCGCCCAAAACGAGAATCGAAACGCAGCTTGCAGGATGGGCGCGACGAGCAGCGCGAAATACTGAGTATCTTGCCGGTAGGAAAGCGACGCCAGAACAAAGGCGAGCGTCATATTCAGGGCGATCGACGACCACGTCAACACGACAATTCGCGCCGCACTGAGAGCCCGCGCCCCTTGTATCCAGAGGAACTCCAGAACGTTTATCAGGAACCCCACCGCCAAGACGATCAGGAGCAGACGGGGCGGGGTACCAAAGAAAGAAGAAAACAGGGTATGAATCAGCAGGAGAGCTGCCAGGACGACGAGATTCAGGACAATGATCGTCGACTCCTGACGCTTGAACGACGGAAGGTCGGGCGCCAGCAGCGATGATTCGCGAATCAGCTTACGAAGCACATTCGCCATCAGAATACAGCAACTCGCGCACCGGGTGGGAAAGGCTGCGCTGCGGTGGCCTCCTCCGATAGCCACCACAGCCGCCCAGGCGGAATCAGCCGGTGATTTCAAGCTTCTCAGCAAGACGATCCAGTTTCTGCTTCGCCTCTCCATAGTTCACGAAATCCCGGATCAGTTCCTCGAGATTCGTGGCCAACTCGCAGTGCATCTGCACGTAGTCCTTGAAGTCGGTGAAGTGAATCTTTGTCTTATTCTCGTTGAGGTAGTTGATCGTGGCTTCCGTATTCGCCGCGAGTTCCTTCAACAAGGGCTCGATGCGCTGGATCGCTGTTTGTTGCCAAGGCGATCCGTCGGATTCCTCCGCCTGGAGCTTCGACAGAAGCTTTCCGGTCTTGTTCACATGCTCCTTGATCATCTCAATCTTGTGCGCGTAGCTCTCCCAGCTGAGGCTCGACCTCGTGAACGACTCCATATCGGTGGAATCGTCTTTCAGTTCGACGGCCTCCGCCTTGGCGTCCGCCAGCAGGGCGGTGATCTTGGGGTGATCCTCGGACTCGGCTGCCTTCACGTTTGTCGAAGCAATGAAGCAACCGGCCATCAGAAGCGCCGGCGTTACGAAGCCGGCAATCCTTCTGTAACCTTTCATAATTGACCTCCTTGGAGGGCCGATCTCATGCCCGGCCACCCGCGGGGTTGCTGGTGCAATTCGAGCTCCAACACAGGTTGATGTTTTAATTGAGGACCCGAGCCCCCCATCACGCGTGGCCGTCAAAAGTTTTCGACTCCTGAGCGTTATCCGTTTAAGAATTTGTACGACTCTCGGAATTCACGTTCTGCCAGGACTTCGACTTGCGATGGCCCGAAAAGTGCAAAATGCTGTGCCGACACCCTTCGAAAGGAATTCTTAACCATGACAGTCAAAGAAGTGATGACGAAACCGGTTGCGACTTGCCGCCTGGATACCAATCTGGCGGAAGCCACAGCCCTAATGTGGGAGAACAACTGCGGCATCCTGCCTGTCCTCAGTGAGACCGGCGAGCTTGCGGGCGTTGTTACGGACCGCGATCTCTGCATCGCTCTCGGGACACGGAATGTTCGATCCGCCGAGTTGTGCGTCCGGGATGTTGTCAACAGCCAAACTCAGGTCTGCAAAGCGAACGACGAAATCCATACCGCGCTGTGGAGCATGAGCGAGGGAAAGATTCGCCGGCTCCCGGTCGTCAACGACGATGCCATGTTGGAAGGGATCGTCTCGATGGACGACGTGGTTCTGAACGCGCAGAATGACGCGCGGGCAGACTCCGCAATCTCGTTCGGAGACGTCGTAACCACTCTGCAGGCAATCTACAGTCGCGACGATCGGGGACAGGCCGCGGTGGCGTAATTCGTCGGAGGAAACTCTCAATCCCTGGCGCCAAAGGCACACAAAGATCCGTCGCGGAGCGCCTTAGAGGAAGAGACGTCGAGCCATTTGCGATGCAAGCGGCGGGAGCATTGCGAATGGCGCAGGAGATATAACAATGACTTCGAAATTAGCAAAAGTTGGAGGCGCGATTCTTCTGATCGCCCTCACCGTGTCCGGACAGGAACACAAATGGGCCGGGCGGACATTGGACGAGACGGAGTGGAGAATCCACGAAGAGCTGGCCATGCTTCCATTCCATGGAGTGTTTGAAACACTCAACTTTGAACTGCGGGATAAAACCGTCACTCTCTCTGGTCAGGTCATCCGCGAGACGGTCAAGATCAATGCCGAGCGGATTATCAAGCGACTGGACTGCGTAGAAACGGTCATCAACCAGATCGAGGTGCTTCCCTCATCGAGACAAGACGACGCGATTCGCATGCGCGTTTATCGTGCCATCTATGAGACCCGGCCGTTGGAGCACTATGGGACGCGCGCCATTCCTCAGATTCATATCATCGTTCAGAACGGCACGGTCACGCTCGAAGGCGTCGTGGACTCCGAAGAGGATCGAAGCGCCGCCTATCTCAAAGCCGTGAAATCGGCCCATCACGTCGTAAGCAACCTGCGGATCGCGCCGGAAGAGTAGCAATGGCAGCTCCTCAACTTGCACCCTTTGATACCGCGGCGCGTCCGTCGATCGCCTCCAACATCGTCCGCATGGAGAAGATGCTGGTGCCGGTCGACTTCTCCGAGCCTTGTTTACGGGTTGTCCGTCATGCGTCGAAGTTTGCCCGCTATTTTGGATCGGAAGTTACTGTGCTGCACGTCCAGCCCGCCACCGAGAACTCCGCAAGAGAGCGGCTCGAATCCTTCGGACAGGTCATCCTGGAGGGCCTATCTGTCAGGAGAGTGTTGCTTCGCAGCAGTGATCCGGCAAGCTCAATCGTTGAGGTGGCCCACCGTGATCGCGTAGGGATGATCTTCATGCCGACCTATGGAGCCAGCCCTTTTCGCAAGCTCATTCTCGGCTCGGTCACTGAGAAGATCCTGCAACAGGTCAACTGGCCCGTCTGCACGGGCGTCCATTTGGATGAAAGGATGCGGTTCGACCGCAAGCCCATTCGGAAGATCGTGTGCGCAGTGGATCGCGATTCCCACGCAAGAAGCGTTTTGGCGTGGGTACGTGATTTTGCCGGCACACTCGGCGCAGCCGTTACCGTCGTTCATGCCATTACAGCGCTTCCCGACCTGGGTAGAAACAGCTGGTCGCTACAACTTAGGCGCGATGGGGAGGCGGCGGTAAAGCGTCAGCTCCATGAACTCGCGATTCGCGCCGATCTTCACGTAGAGACCGGAGAGGTGACTCCGGTGGTCATGGCAGCGCTCGGAAACACGGACGCCGATCTTCTTGTCATCGGCCGAAGTACGCGGAGCGATCCTTTCGGACCAATCGTAACTAATTCCTATTCGTTGATCCGGCACTCGAATTGCCCGGTGATCAGTGTCTGAAGGAGACCAGTTATGACGAGAAGAATATTTCTCATCACATCGAGGAAAGCATGACGAGTGAGGGGTATGGCCTTGCCTATCAAAAAGGATTTGATATCACCGTTCGATTTCTTTTGTCCCGAGGTGCCCAGAAGGAATATGCGATGGAGGCCGCGCAAGGCGCGTGGGTCAGAGGATGGGAACGCCTTCATCAGTTGCGGGATGACGCAAAGGTGCTTGTATGGGTGAATAGCATCGCACTGAACGCGTACCGGCGCTTGACGCAGCGCGAGGCTCCGAGCCGGGAACTGCCCGAAATCGTCAGCCCCCGAGGCATCGATACGGCCAGGATCGACGTTCACCGAATCCTCGATTGCTGCCGCCCATCAGAGCGAATTTTATTCGAGCAACAGCTGTACGGCGCGACAAACGCAGAGATCGCCAGAAAGCAAGGCGTGACGGAGACAGCCATCCGCATCCGCTTGTTGCGAGCGCGCCGGGCGACGAGGTCGCGTCTGGAGACTGGTTTGCACACTGCAAGGACAGCACAGAATGCCCCTGTCTCTTCGCAAGTTTCGTTACTTTGAATCGGCGATGCCGAAGGAAGGTCAATTTTATGAAACGAACCATCTACATCATCACATCTCTTTTTTTGAGTTCAGTCGCAGGCTGGTCTCAGGAACCCGCATGGTCCCGATTTACCGCAAATATTGGTGTGGGCGCGGCTAATCCAGTCCACGAGACCGGATCGCGACTCGACACCGGCGTTTCTTTCACTGGCGGAGCTGGGATCAATTTTACGTCTCATCTGGGTCTGACCGGCGAGCTCACATACAACTCCCTCGGTGTCAATCACGCTACGCTTCAAGCTCTGGAGTTCCCCAATGGCGAGATGCGCCTGTGGGCGTTCACCGCGAACCCTGTGGTCCGATTGAATCGTTCCGGAAGAGTAGACTGCTATTTGATCGGCGGTGGAGGCGTTTACCATCGGACCATGGAGTTCAGTCAGCCGGTCGTTGCGACGTACACTGCATACGATCCTTTCTTCGGGATATTCTATCCAGTCGCTGTCCCGGCGAATCAAGTGTTGAGCTCGTACTCAACCACGGCCGGAGGTCTCAACATCGGCGGTGGCATCTCGGTAAAGGTGGGTCGCGGAAACACCAAGGTATACGTGGAGTCCAGGTATCATCACATGTTTTCAAACCCGGCGACCAACATTCTGCCGGTCACTTTTGGTGTCCGCTGGTGACTAACGACTAAAGCTACCACCCAGTTCTCACGACGCCAAAGGATGTTCTCGGCGTTGCGGGAACTGGGTGACCTCATTTGAATATGCTCGCGTGACGGAATTGAGGCCCTCCATGATCGTTCGTGATTTAATGAAGACGTTTCCCAAAAGCTGCGGCCTGAAGACGAATCTGGCTGCTGCAACGGAACTGTTATGGTCGGGCGGTTGCGGCGCTTAGCCGGTGGTCGATACGGTGGGCGCTGTTTTAGGTATTATCACGGATCGCGATATTTGCGTCGCGCTCGGAACGCGGAATCGTATCCCCTCGGAATTGGCGGCTGAGGAGGCGATGTCGAGTCCAGCGGCTACGTGCCAAGCTTCGGATGAGATTCACGCTGCTTTGAACATCATGCGAACCCGCAAAGTCAGACGCCTTCCGGTAGTCGACCGGGAAGGAAAGCCTGAAGGTATGTTGTGCCTGAGCGATCTCATCATGCATGCGCGCCATGACGATGGAAGCAGACCCCAGCTATCCTATGAGGACGTCATGAAGCCGCTTACTGAGTCCCGCATAATATAGCGGAACTTTTCTTGACTTCGCGGGTTCTAATTGCTATGGGGAATCCACCAGGCGTAACGGCGCGATTTCCAGGCGCTCGAAAAGCGGCGACTGGCTGCGTCCTTCTTTGGGACTATCTTTGGTCCAGGCACATATGGCGCCAACTGGCCGTTGTTGAAAACGGGCAGTCAAATCGACAAAATCGATCTCTTCCTCGGCAGACTCCGTGCGGAAACCACTCGGGGAATTTCGCTTGGGATTGGGCGTATTCGCGCAGGAACACCCGCGGTCACACTAGAAATCGACGTTCCGAGTCAATGATTCACTAATCGGCGCGGCACGTGCAGGCAATAAAGTCGTCGTAGCAGGCTTGTGCGACGGAAAGCAGAAAACAATGAGACTATTTCTACTCACAGCAATCGCAATCGTGCCACTGCTGGCTAAAGACATGGAGCCGGCCAAGCGGCTCAACGAAGCAGCGGCCGTGTTCTCGGAGATTATGGCGGCGCCGGATAAAGGCATTCCGCAAGAGATGATCGAACACGCTTCCTGTATTGTGATCGTGCCGGATCTTAAGACCGCCGCTTTCTTTTTTGGAGCGAAGTACGGCAAGGGCTATCTTTCCTGCAGAAATAAGAGGGGGAGGGGCTGGTCTGCGCCGGCGACGGTGCGGATAGAAGGTGGCAGCGTTGGCTTCCAAATCGGCGGTTCTTCGACGGATCTGGTCATGCTGGTCATGAATGAACGAGGGGCCGAGAAGCTGCTCGCGAGCAAGTTTACGTTAGGCGCGGAAGGCTCGGTCGCAGCCGGCCCGGTGGGACGCACGGCAACGGCGCAAACCGACGCCCAGATGCATGCCGATATCCTCTCGTGGTCGCGTTCCCAAGGGCTGTTTGCCGGCCTCGCGCTCGAAGGGGCGACCCTGCGGCAGGATCTGGATGACAACGAGACACTTTACGGCAAGAGGCTGGAGAACAAGCAGATCGTCCATTCAGGGGTGCGCGCGCCGAAGGCGGCGGCCAGTTTGATCGCGGAACTAAACAAGTATTCGCCTCGGGAGAACAAACCCAAGACCGATTAAGTTTGTTGGTGAGCCGGTCACGGTAAATATGAACAGGAAAACAGCGCTTGCCGTTGTGGCTGCCACATGTCTCGTAGTGGGGCTTGCGGGCTGGTATTGGCTGCGAGGCCAAAACGACGTGCAATACCGGACGGCGACCGTCTCACGTGGCGACATCAACGTGGTGGTTTCCTCCACCGGCAGCCCGAATGCGGTTGTCACCGTGCAGGTCGGTTCGCAAGTGTCGGGAACTATCTTGGCCTTGTTCGCCGACTTCAACACCAAAGTGACCAAGGGTGAGCTGATTGCGCGAATCGATCCGGCGCCCTTTCAGGCCAAGGTCGATCAGGCACAGGCGAACGTCGATGCCGCGGTGGCCGCGGTCGCCAATAGCCAATCCCTCGTCCAACAGGCTCTCTGGGGGATTCAGGCTGCGAACTCCGCCGTTGTGGCCGCGCAGGCGAACATCGTCAAGGCCGCGGCAATCGCCGAGGATGCAAAGGTCAAGGTTGATCGCCGCGTGATCCTCGTCGCGCAGGGTGCGACGACGAAAGAAGATCTTGAAACCGCGCAAACCACCCACGAGGCGGCAGTGGCCGATCAAGGCGCACTAGTGGCGCAAAAGAGTGCGCTCGAAGACAGCGTGAAGGTTGCGGACGCTCAACTGAAGGTGGCGAGATCCATCTTGGCCGCCAACCAGGCGCAGGTGAAGCAGTTCGCCGCGGCGCGACAGTCGGCCCAGTTGGACCTCGATCACACCAATATCAAGGCGCCGGTGGATGGTGTCGTCGTGTCGCGGAATGTCGATGTCGGACAGACCGTTGCGGCGAGCCTGGCGGCACCGACGCTCTTTCTGATCGCGCAGGACTTGACCAAGATGCAGGTGGATACGAACGTGTCGGAAGCTGACGTCGGCCGCGTGCGCGTGGGGCAACCTGGGACCTTCACGGTGGATGCCTACCCCGGACAGGTGTTCAGTGGAACCGTCACTTCGATTCGCAAGGCTCCTATCAACGTCCAGAACGTGATCACCTACGATGCGGTGATCGGCGTTTCGAATCCGAACTTGAAACTATTTCCGGGCATGACGGCGAACGTGAAGATTCTGGCGGATCGACATGCCAACGTACTGAAGGTGCCCAACGCCGCGCTGCGTTATCACCCGGCTTCCGCGACTCCGGCAGGGCCCGCGGGACGCAAAGGCGCCCCACCGGAGCAGGCTGTCTGGACCTTGGATGCGAACAACATAGCGCGTCGCGTTTTGATTACGACGGGGGAGAGCGACGGCGCCAATACAGAGATCGTGACCGGCGCGCTCAAGGAGGGGGATCGAGTGATTATAGCGGCGCTGGGCGCCGCGGTTGCCGCTTCCAGCGGCAGCAAGATCGGCAAAGGGCCAGGATTCTAAATGAGCGCCGCGCCGGTGGTAATTAAAGTCAAGGACTTGGTGAAAGACTACACGCTGGGACAGATTCCCGTGCATGTCTTGAAGGGCATCTCCTTCGAGATCGCGCGCGGCGATTTCGTCTCGATCACGGGGGCATCCGGATCGGGGAAATCTACCCTCATGAACATCCTGGGCTGCCTGGACAGGCCTACCTCCGGCACCTACAACCTGGACGGAATCAGCGTCGCCGGCCTGAATCGGGACCAACTGGCGGAGATTCGGAATAAAAAAATCGGCTTCGTGTTCCAGCAGTTCAACCTGCTCGCCCGGACCAGCGCGGTGGAGAATGTCGAGCTGCCGCTGATGTATTCCGGCACGCCAGCCGCCGAACGTCACGCGCGAGCAAGGAAGGCGCTCCTGGCCGTGGGTTTGGCGGGACTCGAAGACCACCAACCCAGTCAGCTTTCGGGGGGGCAGCAGCAGCGCGTGGCGATTGCCCGTTCGATGGTGAACGATCCCAAAATTATCCTTGCTGATGAGCCGACCGGAGCGCTGGACTCGAGGATGAGCGTCGAGATTATGGCGATCTTTCAGCGCTTGAACCGGGAGGATGGGATTACCTTGATCGTGGTGACCCACGATACCGACGTCGCCAGTTACTCGAACCGGCATATTCACTTCAAAGATGGCAGGGTGCGGGGAGATGAGCGGATGGGAGAGCCGCGCGACGCACAAAAAGATTTTGAGCACCTTCCCGCCGAGAAACCGGAGGAGTTGGCCGCCCTATGAATCAGCTCCTTTCCAGTGTCAGGATCGCCTTGCGGGCGCTCAAAGTAAACCGCACGCGATCCTTGCTGACAATGTTGGGAATTATTATCGGCGTCGCCGCGGTGATCGCCATGGTGGGAGTTGGCGCGGGCGCCACGACGAGGATACAGCAGCAGATCCAGAGTATCGGGAGCAATCTGATTATGGTTCTTCCGGGCAGCATCAGCGCGAACGGCGTGCGCCTTGGCTCCGGCGGCGTGGCGACTTTGACTGAGGACGATGCCAAGGCGATCGCGGCGGAATGCCCCTCGATTTCGGCTGTTGCTCCCATGGTTCGCGGCGGAGTTCAGATCGTTTTCGGAAGCAGCAACTGGGCCACCACGGCACAAGGGGTCACTCCGGATTACATGACGATTCGAGACGCTTCGATGATGTCGGGCGAATTCTTCACGAACCAGGACGTGGACTCGGCCGCGAAATCCGCCGTGCTGGGTATCACGGTAGCGCAGAACCTGTTCGGCAACAGCGATCCCACCGGACAAGTGGTCATTATTAAAAACGTGCCATTCACCGTGGTGGGAGTGCTTACGCCCAAGGGCCAATCGCCCACCGGCCAGGATCAGGACGACGTCATCCTTCTTCCGCTTTCGACAGCCAAGCAAAAGGTGCTCGGCGCTAATAAAGCCAACGCGAAGGCGGTCAGCACCCTGATGGTGCAGGCCATCTCTCCTCAGGTGATGGCCCAGGCGCAGGAAGAGATGACGGCGCTGCTGCGGGAACGGCACCGGATTCAGCCCGGTGACGAAGACGACTTCACGGTGCGCAATCTCACCGAGGTATTCGCGGCCCAGGAAACCTCGGCCCAAGTCATGTCGATCTTGTTGGGCGCCATCGCGTCGGTGTCGCTGATTGTGGGCGGCATCGGGATCATGAACATCATGCTCGTCTCGGTCACGGAAAGAACGCGCGAGATCGGCCTGCGTCTGGCCGTCGGTGCCAAGACCCGTGACATCCTGTCGCAGTTTCTGGTGGAGGCGGTCACGCTCTCCCTCCTGGGCGGGATTATCGGGATTATCGTCGGCTTGGCAGCGTCGCTATTGATCTCGCACTTCGCGCAATGGTCTACTCAGGTGAGCGCAATGTCGGTCCTGATGGCATTTGTCTTCTCCGCCGTTGTCGGAGTGTCGTTTGGCTACTATCCGGCGCGCAAAGCGGCGTTCCTGGATCCCATTGAGGCCCTCCGCTACGAATAGACTCGCTGAAATGACACTTGCCTCGGCTTCCGATTCGGAAGTGCCGCCACCGGAAAGATCAAGATTTTCCGTATCCACGCGTTAAGTCTCCTCGCTAGTTCTATGACCGCGTGAATAGGTTCTTATCGTAATCGAACGTCTGGCGCGCTTTCTTGCGCGTAAACCGCCAATTGATGGTCACCTTGTCACGGTTCACCCGGCGATTCCAGGCGCGCGACTCAAGCTGAAGGTGAGCCAGACTGGGGATTCGACGCTTGCCCAAGCACTGGCGAGCGAAGAGACCGATTTCGATCTCCGCCTGAGACTCCGCGTACCATGGGCTGAACATAGGGGGCGGGAGTGTCACCCGGGCAGGACGCGATGCCTCTGGCGCAACGAGTTGGGCCTCGGCGGGACGCGTTACCGAGCCGGCCAGCAGAATCAAGGCTCCCAAGACGGCCAGCGCCGCCACGACCGTCAAACGGACGCCCATGACCCATTCTTGCATACCAGGAGTGCGCACGCGCCCCACGATTCGAGATCACTCCTCCCTGACGGCGAAGGGTTTAGGAACGAGAAGCGCGCAACCCGTTTTTTGCACGGGAGCTGAGTGGTTCGCAAAAGCTATTGGATTCGATAAGGGTCATTATCGGCAACTCTATGGTCTCGTTGCTTGGCGCCGCCGGCGGTCTGTGCTACCACTGTCTGGCCACCGGGGATTGGGAACGGCAAGAGGCGGGATTGTAGGGCGGGGCGCCGATCATGAAACCAGCGCCCCGCATTCCGCACTATTGCCAGTCGATTTGCTGGACAACTTTGACCAACACAAAGGCCGCTGTAGCAACCTGCAAGACCAGCAGTAGGTTCTCCAACTTTTGCCTTTCGGTTCGTGATAGCGACATTCTTTTTCCTTTCTCCACAGAGGGAGTTATGGCACCCGCTGACAAAGACGTGGGCCAGAGCCTATAAACTCCAGCAGTTGACGGGATACCGTAAATCGGTATAGGATGGGCTTGTCACAGCTTCCATCCAATCCGTCATAACCGGATTAGAACAGCATTGCCCGCCCTTCCAAGGCGGGCTTTGTTGATTTAGATTATAACGCCTTTCCGCTCCGCCCTTCTGGCGCTGGGTAGTGCGCTACTGTGCCGCTTGTCTTCTTTCCCCGACGGGGCAAGAGCGAGTGCAACAAGACGATGCCCGCCGAGAGGTGGCACTTTGACGCGAGGATGCCGTTCGAACCGCTCGATGCTCCTCTACTGTCGCGTATAAATCATCGTGAAATCATGGATCTGGCCGCTAACGGTCACCGTGCCGGTCACGGTGAGGGTGTTCCCGTCGTTCGAAACGACCTCACGGGTTTCCTGTGCCGGCTTACCCGCACTTCTCAGAGTCATCTCCCAGGTGTGCGCGTCGATGCGCTTCAAGGCGCGCGTGGCATCAGGCAACGGGTGGCCCGTCACCGGATAATCTCTCCCGTCGAACTTGCATGTCCCCGTGATGTGATGAGGCACGCCATTACTGCTGACATATTCCTTCGTCAACGCGACCCCAGCCGAACCTTTCGCAGCTATCCTATAAATCTCACTTCTCGGCTGGTTGCCACTCGATTTAGATTGTTTGGGATCAAATTTCCAGGTCCCGACAAACGGATCGGCGGCCCAAGCGGTGACAGAGAGCGCGAGACCAAGGGAATACAGGATCAACGCTGCGTTGCGCATATGGACCTCCATTCCACGCGAGTTTATCACGCCGCCATACGCTTCGTCTGAGCCGATTCACATGTGTCGCGGCCAAGTGAAAAGTTCCTAATTGAGCCAAGTAGAAAGTTCCTCTTGACAGCCTTAAGGCTGAAGGATGGAGCGAATCGAGATGAGTCAAGAGGAACGCGACAAGTTGGAGTGGCTGAAACGGGCTAAGGACGGCGTGATTACTCAGCGCGAAGCTGCCCGCAAGATGGGAGTGACCGACCGTTGGGTGCGCAAGCTGCTGAAGCGGATGACCAAGCGCGGCGATGCGGCGGTCGTGCATGGGTTGCGGGGCCGAGCATCGAACCGCAAGATCGCGGCCGAGACACAGAAACGGGCCGTTGAAGTTCTGAAGCAGGCCGATTGGCACGACTTTGGTCCGACCTTTGCCAGCGAGCAGTTAGCCAAACGGCATCAGATCCGGGTCGGCAAAGAGACGTTGCGGGGATGGATGATCGAGGCCGGATTGTGGAAACCCGGCGCGCGCAAAATCGAAGAGGTCCACTGCTGGCGGCCTCGCCGCAGCGCGTTCGGCGAACTGGTGCAGTGGGACACTTCCGAGCACGATTGGCTGGAAGGACGCGGGCCGGTGCGCTACCTGGTGCGGCTGATCGACGATGCGACCAGTTGGAGCTGGGGCCGCTTCGTGGAGCGCGACGCGACGCCGTTCAACATGGCCGTGCTGTGGGAGTATCTGGAGAAAAACGGGCGCATGGTGGACGTCTACACGGACCGCGACTCGATGTTCACGGTGGCGCCGCGCGCCGGAGAAAGCGAGGCGGAGCGCGCCGCCGCGGATCGGCTGACGCAGATGGGACGTGGCTTGCGAGAGCTGGGCATCGGCTGGATCGCCGCGTACTCACCGCAGGCCAAGGGCCGCGTCGAACGCAGTTTTTTGACCGCCCAGGACCGCTTGGTGAAAGATCTGCGGCTGGCCAAGGTCTCGACCATGGAAGCCGCCAACGCATTTCTTGAAAAGGAATACTGGCCGGAGTGGAATGAGCGTTTCGCGCGCCCGGTCGCGGATTTTCCCAATCAGCATCGCGCCTTGACACCAACGTTGGAGTTGGCCGCGATCCTGTGCCACGTCGAGCAACGCGTCATCGGCAACGACTACACGTTTTCCTTCGCCGGACGGCGCTACCAGATCGCGCGCGACCAGGCGCAAGCCGGCATGCGGCAACAAAGAGTACGCGTGGAGTTGCGGTTAAACGGGGAGTTGCATGCTCGCTATCAACAGCGGTACTTGAACATCGCCGAGTGCGGCGCGCGCCTATCTGAGCCGGCGGTGCGCAAACCGGTACGCAAGGATCACAACGCCGGAGGCAAGAGCACTTGGATGCAGGGCTTCTTCGATCGCCCCAGTCCTCCGCTGTGGAAAGCGCTTGGTGAATGAAACCCATTTGGTGCGCCGGGCAAGCCCGGCGATCCTCGCGTTGTATGGCCCAAAGCCTCCGCTCGGGAGTTTCACCAAAAGCACCTGTCGTCCAGGAAGGCCCTCCTCGGCGACCGGTTGAGACCACCCGGGTTTTAATCGCTGTCTGGAGGGCCTGCGCCGACTGCTTCCGGAGCCAACTCCGTCGCCTCGGCTTTGGGCAGCCTCGCCAGGCGCGACCCCGGCGAGACTGTGCGAACATACCATGAGGGTTTTCCATAAACTCTCAAAATAGGAACTTTCTACTTGGCCGGGATTAGGAACTTTCTATTTGGCTCCGACACTGGCTGCGATCTACGTCGCACGCGGACTCGATCCTTCGCTCGCGAAACAGGTCGCGGAGCAGCTGATGGCCCATGATGCACTGGGTGCCCATGCACGTGAAGAACTCGGCATTTCTAAGACCCTCAGCGCGCGTCCGATTCAAGCTGCGTTCGCATCAGCCGGCAGCTTTGGTGTGGGAGCAGCGATGCCTCTGCTGGTCACGGTGGTTGTACCGGAGCAGGGTCTGATCTACCTCGTTTCTGGAACTTCGCTGCTGTCCCTCGCGTTGCTCGGAGGCTTGGCTGCGCATGTTGGAGGTGCGAGTGTTGCGGCGGGGGCGCTTCGTGTCATGTCACGTTCTGGGGCGCGCTGGCCATGGCTATAACCGCAGGCGTCGGGGCGCTCTTCGGAACTGTGGCATAGTTGGCGGGATCGCGTCCGGTTATGTCGGGTATCTGGGCGCTACTTTTTTGCCCGTCATCCCCAAAACAAACTACCGGATACGCCGTCATCCAGGACTAACCGCCAGCGGATTGCGGCACGCGCCACTTCGACGTAAACCAGGACCTATCCCCTTCCTGATCGGCTACACTTAGCTGAATCAAGCGT
>OCZT010002461.1_pt1 | contig 19142 bp, 18 predicted proteins | sample 1539031 | NCBI WGS metagenome assembly OCZT01 (sample SAMEA3539308, study PRJEB22396) | soil metagenome | biome: tundra; feature: field; material: soil | place: USA | collected 2010-05 | depth 0.15 m | reverse complement strand
GGGAGTTTGCCATGCAGTGCAAGAACGGCGGCTGGGGCAGCTTCGACAAAGACAATACCAAGATGATCTTCCAGTACATCCCCTTTGCGGATCACAACGCCATGCTGGATCCGCCCACGGTGGACATTACCGGACGCATGCTGGAGATGCTGGCCAGCTATGGCTACACGCGCACGGACAAGCGCGTAGAAAAAGCCATCAAGTTCATCTTCAGCGAACAGGAGCCGGATGGAAGCTGGTTTGGCCGATGGGGCGTGAACTACATTTACGGGACTTTCCTGGTGCTGCGCGGGCTGGACGTCATCGGCGTCGATCATCTGGAGCCGCAGGTGCAGCAGGCCGCCGAGTGGATTCGCATGGTGCAAAACGCCGATGGCGGATGGGGCGAGACCTGCGGCAGCTACGACGATCCAAATACGCGCGGCGTGGGGCCGAGCACTCCGTCGCAGACCGCCTGGGCGCTGCTGGGTCTTTTGGCCGCCGGTGACGACCGCTCCGACTCTATTGCTAAAGGTGTGCGCTGGTTGCTTACGCATCAACAGGCAGACGGCAGTTGGGACGAATCGATACAGGAGGGCGAGGGCACGACTCGGCAAGGTATCATCACCGGAACAGGCTTCCCCAGAGTTTTCTATCTGGCCTACACACTCTACCGGCAGTACTTCCCTCTGATGGCTCTAACCACCTATCAGCGAACCATGGAACGCGCGTCCTAAAAGGCGCTGGAGGTTCATTCCAAGATGGCTATTCCCCTCTCCCAGATGGCTACGGTTGCCAGCTATGTGCTGAAGAAGAGATTCACCGGCGTCAAGCGCTATCCCCTGGTGCTGATGCTGGAGCCGCTCTTCCGCTGTAGCCTGGCCTGCGCCGGATGCGGCAAGGTGCAGTATCCGCCGCACATTCTCAAAAAACAGCTCACGCCGGAAGAATGTTTTGCCGCGGTCGAAGAGTGTGGCGCGCCCATGGTCTCCATTCCTGGCGGCGAACCGCTGCTCCATCCGCAGATTGTCGAGATCGTCAACGGCCTGGTAGCGCGCAAAAAGTACATTTATCTTTGCACCAATGCGCTGGAGCTCAAGAATCGTCTGCCGGAGTTTACGCCGTCGAAGTACCTCACTTTCTCAGTGCATTTAGACGGCCAGCGTGAGCATCATGATTATTCTGTCTGCCGCGAAGGCGGCTACGACATCGCCGTCGAAGGTATTCAGGAGGCCGTCCGGCGCGGATTCCGCGTCACCACCAATGCGACTTTCTTCGACGGCGCTGACCCCAACAGCGTCCGCGCCTTCTTTGATGAGGTCATGGGGATGGGCGTCGAGGGCGTCGTGCTCTCGCCCGGCTACAGCTACGACAAAGCGCCGGACCAGAATCGCTTTATGGGACGCGCTCGCGTGCGCAGGCTTTTCCGCGCCATTCTCTCCAATCGTAAACCCACGTGGAAGTTCAATATGTCGCCCCTGTTTCTTGAATTCCTGATGGGCGACCGCAACTACGAATGCACGCCGTGGGGAATGCCGGCCTATAACATCTTCGGCTGGCAGAAGCCTTGTTACCTTCTCCAGGAAGGCTATGCCGAGAGTTACAAGGAGTTACTGGCAACGACTAACTGGGATAACTATGGCGTGGCCAGCGGCAATCCGAAATGCGCCAACTGCATGGTAAGTTGCGGCTATGAGACGACCGCGGTGATTGACGGCTTCGGTTCCGTGAAGGGATTTATCGGAATGGTGCGCGGCACCTTTAGCAAGTATCCCGATGCACACGCCCTGAAGCTGCTGAATGAAGCAGTGCCGAAATCCAATTTAATCCAGATTGAGCAAACTGAGCGCGTTTCCGAGGAGACCACTGTATGACCGCTGAAGTGCAGAAGTACACGCTTGCGCAGGTCGAGGCGCTGGAACTGGCTCCCGGCGCGGACCGCGAGAATCTGGAAGGCTGGGTTCCCGCGCTGACCACGGACGATGACCTGCGCCTGGCTCTCGAAAAAGCGCTCGACTATCGCGGCGATGTGACGCTGACGCTCAAGTCCGGCGAGCGCATTGAGGCTTTCATCTTCAATTGCAGGAATGGCGCCACGCTGGCTGACTCTTATGTGCAGTACTTCACGCCTTCCGCGCCGGAAAAACGCAAGGTAGGCTACGCCGAGATCGCCCGCATAGAGTTCAGCGGCAAGGACCGCGCCGCCGGAAAGCATTGGGAAGATTGGGTGAAGGCTTACAACGCAAAGAAGGCCGCGGGCGAGACGAATATCGCGCTTGCGCCAGAGGCGCTGGAGTAGCGAGTCAGTGAACAGTGAACAGTGGTTAGTGAACAATCTAGGCTGACCCTGCTACTGAGTTTTCTGCCCGCCTTTGCAAACTGTCTTATGCTGTCCATTGATCACTGACCACTGTTCACTGCTATGAAAATCTTCCTTACTGGCGCGACGGGATTTATAGGCCATCATGTGGCCCGTGCTCTCGCCGCTGACGGCGCGAAGCTGCGCCTGCTGGTCCGCAAGAGCAGCAACCTCGGCAATCTGGAAGGCATCAAGGGCGAGACGCACGTCGGCGACCTGGCTGAGCCGGAGTCGCTGCGGGCAGGGATCGAAGGCTGCGACGCCGTCGTTCACGTGGCTGCTGACTACCGCCTCTGGATTCCCGACCCGGCGGCGATGTACAAGGCCAACGTGGACGGAACGCGTGAATTGTTAAAGCTGGCCCGCGAAGCGAAAGTCAAGCGCTTCGTCTACACCTCCAGCGTGGCCACCATGCACTTCCGCCGCGACGGCATGGTCATCAACGAGGACACGCCGGTTTGCCTGGGCGACATGGTCGGCCACTACAAGCGCTCCAAGTTTCTCGCCGAGCAGGAAGCCGTCAAAGCCGCGCAGGGCGGTCAGCGGGTCATCATTCTCAACCCGACTACGCCGATTGGCCCCAACGACGCCAAGCCCACGCCTACGGGCCGCATCTTCGTGGACTTCCTCAACGGCAAATTTCCCGCCTACATGGACACCGGCCTCAACCTCGTAGACGTGGCCGAGGTCGCCCGCGCGCACGTCTCCGCGCTCACCAAGGGCCAGTCCGGCCATCGTTACATTCTGGGCGGCGAGAATCTTACTCTCAAGCAGATTCTCGACAAGATGGCGGCGATCACCGGTCTCAAGTCGCCCACGGTGGAGATTCCTTTCCTCGTCGCGGCGACCTACGCTTTTTTTGAGGAGTGGATCACCGGCCGCATTCGCAAGCGCGAGCCGCGCGCCACGCTGGAAGAGGTGCGCATGGGCCGCAAGAAGATGTACGCATCGAGCGCTCACGCGCAACAGGAGCTGGGCTTCCGCATTTTGCCTGTCAACCCGGCGATGAAGGCCGCGATTGAGTGGTTCAGGGCGCACGGGTACGCGCCCCAGGCCCAGAAATGACCCGCATCGCCATCATTGCCGCCATGCCCGGCGAGCTAAAGCCGCTGACTCGCGGCTGGCGTCACCAGCGCCGGAACGGTGTCGATCTGTGGCGCTGGCGTTTCGACCAGGGCGAGTGGATAGCCGCCTGTGCCGGAGCGGGCGTCGTTGCAGCGACGCGAGCTTTTGCGGAGGTTGAAAAACTCGGCCCCGTAACAACCGTCATTTCCACCGGCTGGGCCGGAGCCTTGCGCGAGGAGCTTGCTCCCGGCCAGGCCTTCCGAGTTTCTGGCGTCATCGACGCGCGCACCGGCGAGCGGTTTGTAACCGCAGGTCCATCCAATGATTGCTGGCTGGTGACCAACCCTTGTGTTGCCGATGCCGCAGAGAAGCGGCGTCTTGCCGCCGCTTATTCGGCCGCCATGGTTGACATGGAGGCCGCCGGGGTTGCGCGCCTCGCTCAGATGCGCGGCATCCCGTTTTATTGCATCAAGGGAATCAGCGATGGATACAGCGACCAACTACCTGAATTCAATAGATTTATCTCGCCTGGCGGCCAATTCAAACTGGCCCCGTTCGTGCTTTTCGCCCTGCTCCGTCCCTGGTACTGGCACGCGCTCATCCGGATGGGAGAAAATAGTAGGGAGGCTGCCCGCAACATCGCGCAGTCATTGCTCGATTTTCTGGATGAACCTGGATGAACAAGGGCCCGCAAGCAAGCGCCATGGCAACCCAAACCACCAACGCTGAACTCCGGCCCGATCTGCGGAAATCGCCATCGAGTATTCCGACCACCATGCGGGCTGTTGTCTATCGCGGCGTCAACGACCTGCGCCTGGAAACTGTGCCTGTCCCGCAAATCGGTCCCGGCGAGTTGCTGGTCAAAATCGCCACCTGCGGAATATGCGGCACGGACCTGAAAAAAATTCACACCGGCTCGCACTCCGCGCCGCGCATCTTCGGCCATGAGATGGCCGGAACCATCGTCGAGGTGGGCGAAGGCGTAACCAAATTCCACGCAGGCGAGCGGGTGATGGTCTTCCATCACGTGCCGTGCGGTCAGTGCTACTACTGCAGGAAGAAGACACAGGCGCAGTGCGCAATTTACAAGAAAGTGGGCGCGACGGCCGGTCTGGAGGCCTCCGGCGGCGGATTTGCCGAGTACATCCGCGTGATGGATTGGATTGTCGCGATGGGTGGCGTGGTGCGGATTCCCGACGGCGTGCCCTTCGAGCAGGCGGCGTTCATCGAGCCGGTGAATACCGTCCTGAAGGCCGTGAAGCTGCTTAATCTGGCTGCCGATGAAACGGTGCTGGTGATTGGCCAGGGCCCCATCGGAATCATGCTGGCCGCGCTTTCGCGTCGCACAGGGGCACGCGTGCTCACCTCCGATTTGTATCCTCAGCGCCACGCCATCGCAGCCAAGTTCGGCTTGCATGAACCCATCCTTGCAGATAACGTCATCGAGCGCATTAAGGCCGAAACAGAGGGCCGCGGCGCGGATGCCGTCCTTTTGGCTGTGGGCGGCAAAGCTCTGATTCAGACCGCCATGGATGCGGTGCGCTGTGGGGGCAAGGTGATGCTCTTTGCCCAGACGCAGCACGAAGAAGCCGTCTTCGACCCCGGTGCGGTTTGCATGGACGAGAAGACCCTTCTCGGTTCCTACTCTGCATCTACGGCAATTCAGCCCGAAGTTGAAGAACTGGTTCTGGGCGGCTATCGCAAGGGATTTGATCTGACGCAATTGATATCGCACCGCTTTCCGCTGGAAGAGGCGGTGAGGGCCATCGAGGTCGCTTCTCACCCCCAGGCAGACTCGATGAAGATTATGATTGAACCTGTACTTGGCGCAGGAGCTAAATAGGAGGAGTCCAATGGCGAACACAGTAAAGGCCGTGATCCTCCGGGGCCGTAAGACCGTCGAGACGGTTGTCGAAGAAAGCCGCAAGAGAGTCGAGAACGTCGTCGAGGGGGGCCTGAATACAGTCGAGACGGTCGTTGAGGCCAGCTTCAACACCGTCGAGACGGTGGTGGTCAAAGGCCGCAAGAAGGTCGAATCCGCCGTCCACCAAGGCCGCATGACCGTCGAGAACGTGCTTCTTCACCGCCGCACGACGATGACGGCCGCGGTCCTCCATGGACGCGAGGATATTCGCATTGAGCATGTGCCGGTTCCCCAGGCCGGACCCGGTGAGCTGATCGTCAGCGTGGGCGCGGCGCTCACCTGCGGCACCGACCTGAAGGTCTTTCGCCGGGGCTATCATGCCCGCATGATCGTGCCTCCGGCCCTCTTTGGCCACGAGCTGGCGGGAACGGTAGTCGAGGCCGGCGAGGGCGTCATGGACTTTGCCGCCGGCGACCGCGTAGTCGCGCTCAACTCCGCCCCCTGCGGCCTGTGCTATTTTTGCGCGCGCGGCCAGGAGAACCTCTGCGACGATCTTCTGTTCAACAACGGCGCTTATGCCGAGTTCATTCGCATTCCGGCCCGCATCGTAGCCAAGAATACCCTCCACATCCCCGACCATGTTGCGCTGGAGCACGCGGCGCTGACCGAGCCTCTGGCCTGTGCGGTGCATGGGTTTGAGGACTCGCATCCGTACCCCGGCGACACGGTGGCCGTCATCGGCGGCGGCCCGCTGGGATTGATGATTCTTCACGTTGCCGCCCTGGCCGGCTACAAGGTCATCGCCATCGTCAAGCACGACGGCCAGGTGCAGGCGGCGCGCCAGTTGGGCGCGGCCCACGTGGTGCAGACCACCAACATTCGCAATGCCATCAGCGAAACCCGCGCGCTCACCGAGAAGAATCGGGGCGTGGACATCGCCATCGAGGCCGTCGGCGTGCCCGAGTCGTGGGAAGAAGCGGTCGAAATGGTGCGCAAGGGCGGGACGGTCAACTTCTTCGGCGGATGCGCCCTGGGCACGCACGTCACGCTTGACACCAATCGCATTCACTACTCCGACATCACCCTGCGCGCCACCTTCCACCACACCCCGGCCATCTGCCGCAAGGCGCTTGATCTGATCTCCAGCGGCCGATTTCAGGCAGGAGCTTTCATCACCGGTCACGCTCACCTCTACGAGCTCAACCGCGTCTTTGAGAAGCTGATGAATCGCGGCAGCGAGATAAAAACCGCCATTGTGCCCTGAGGCCAAGCCATGACGACGGAAGATGTGGGATTACAGAACGAGATGCCGGATAGTGAAGCGCTGCTTCAGGAGGAGTTGCTGGCCCGCGGCTGGGCTGCGCTACCCGTCTCTTATCGCATTCCCGCGGTTGCGCCCACGCTCGACGAAGCGCGCGACTGGTGCAGGCGGCTGGCCGAGTCGCACTACGAAAACTTCCACGTTGCCTCGTGGTTTCTGCCCAAAGATCTGCGCCCCCATTTTTACTCCGTCTACGCTTACTGCCGCGTCTCCGACGATCTGGGCGACGAAGTGGGCGATCCCGCGCAGGCTCTGGCCCTGCTTGATCTGTGGGGTCGCGAACTGGATGCCTGCTACGAAGGCCGCGTGCGCCATCCGGTATTTGTTGCGCTGGCCGAAACCATTCGCGAATGTTTTATTCCCAAGGAACCGTTTGCCGATCTGCTGGTCGCCTTTCGCCAGGACCAGGTTGTTACTCGCTATGAGACCATCGAAGACGTGCTGGCTTACTGCCGCTACTCGGCCAATCCTGTCGGCCGCCTGGTACTCTACGCTTGCGGCGAGGCGGTTGAAGAAAACCTCCGCCTTTCCGACTTCACCTGTACCGCGCTGCAACTGGCCAACTTCTGGCAGGATGTGCGCGAGGACTACCTCAGGGGCCGCATTTACATTCCGAAAAATGATATGGAAGTCTTTCGCGTCAGCGAGGAGCAGATTGCCGAAAGTGTCACCACACCCGAGTTTCGCGGACTGATGCGCTGCGAGGTCGATCATGCGCGTTCGCTCTTCGAGCATGGACTTCCACTGATCGGCAGGGTTCATCGCGAACTTGCGCTGGACCTGGACCTGTTCAGCCGCGGCGGACTGGAGATTCTGCGCGCCATCGAGCGGCAGGGCTATGACGTCCTCAGCTCCCGGCCCGCCATTTCGAAGAGCAGAAAGCTGGCTCTGCTGCTGCGCGCCGTCTGCGGTAAGCTGATGCCCTTCATGCGCCTTGGCAGCCAGAATTGAGGGTTGATCGTTTGAGTGAGGCAAACCCATCGGGCGGATTGACGCTGGACCGAGCATACGCGGCCTGCCGCGTCATCGCGCGGCGCGAGGCGAAGAACTTCTACTACGCCTTCATCGCGCTGCCCGCCCCGCGCCGTAATGCAATTTGTGCCATCTATGCCTTCATGCGCAGAGCCGACGACCTGGCTGACGATGAATCCCTCTCCCGTGAGCTGCGCCGCCGCTCTCTGGACACGTGGCTGGCAGAGTGGCGCACTGTCTGCCAGGGCAGCTCTACGGCCGATCCAGTCTTCCTAGCCGTGCGCGATTGCACCGCGCGCTTCCAGATTCCGCTTTCTTTGCTGGATGAGCTGGTCGCCGGCGTGACCATGGACCTCGACCGGGCCGCGACCGGCGCGCCAGACACCTACTCCACCTTTGCCGATCTCTATCGGTATTGTTATCTGGTGGCCTCGGTCGTGGGCCTGGTCTGCATTCGTATTTTCGGTTACTCCGATTCTCGCGCCGAAAAGCTGGCCGAGGAGACCGGCATCGCCTTCCAACTCACCAACATTCTGCGCGACGTAGCCGAGGATGCGGAGCGCAATCGCGTTTATCTGCCGCTGGAAGATTTAGCGGCCCACAATGTTTCGCTGGACTCCCTGCTGCATCGCGCGCCCGGAGCGCCGCCAACAGACAGTGAACGCGCATTGCTCGCCGCCATCGCCCGTCGCGCGCGAGTCTTTTATTGGTCGGCCCAGGAGTTATTGCCTCTAATCGACATCGAGAGCCGTCCAGCCCTGTGGGTGCTGGTAGCCATCTATCACGGCCTGCTCAAGCGCATCGAACGCGCTGATTTCGATGTCTTTTCGAACCGCGCGAGTGTGCCGTTGCCACAAAAGCTCGGTATTCTGGTTGTTGGCCTTGCGCGGATGGGATGGGCGCGGCTGTTTGCATGATTCAATTCAGAAGGGTAGGGTATTGACCGGTTTGCAACATAAATCGCAAAAGTCTGTCACGATCATCGGCGGCGGCGTGGCCGGCATGAGCGCGGCCTGCGCGCTGGCCGAGGCTGGCTTTCGTGTGCAACTGGTCGAGCGGCGCGGCTACCTTGGCGGACGGGCCAGCTCCTATCTGCATCCGGGCGTCCATGAAGTCATCGACAACTGCCAGCATGTGCTCTTCGGCTGTTGCACCAATCTGCTGGGCTTCTATCGCCGCATCGGCGTCGCGGATCGCATCCACTGGACCAGCGAGATGACGATGATCGAGCCGGGAGGCCGGCGTTCCGCACTTGGACCTTTTCGTTTGGGTCCACTCACCCTGCCGGCGCCGTTGCACAGCGTGCCCAGCTTCCTCAATGCGCGCGCCTTCACACTCGCCGACAAGCTCGCGCTGGGCCGTGCGATGCGGGCGATGATGGCGCCGCGGGCGCTTTTCTCTTCTTCGCAGTCTTTGGGGGATTGGTTAAGGCGGCACAAGCAGACCGAGGGCGCAATCAATCGTTTTTGGCGGCTGGTGATTGCCAGCGCCTTGAATGCGGAGATTGATGCGATCTCCGTACCCTACGCTGCCAAGGTGATTCGCGAGTTGTTTTTGAACTCGGCGGAAGCCGGCAGCATGGGGATGAGCACGGTCCCGCTGAGCGAACTCTATGCGGGCGTGCCTCAGTTTCTTGGCCTACGCGGCGGCAGCGTGCACCTGAACACGCACGTCGAAGGCGCTGCCTGGAATAAAGATTCAGCGCAGTGGCTGATTTGCACGCGGACCGGCGAGCTAGTTTCTGACTACGTGATTCTGGCTCTGCCCTTTGAGGCAACGCAGAAGTTATTGCCGCATTTGCCCGCAGAGGAAGGCACGGAGAAGTTGGCCCGCCAGATTGAACGCCACGAGCATTGGCCTATTTGCAGCGTGCACCTGTGGTTCGACCGCGATATTACCGGCCTTGAACACGCCGTATTGCTGGACCGCGAGATTCATTGGATGTACAACCAGTCCAAGCTGCAAACCGGGCGCGGCGGACACTACATCGAATTGGTTGTCAGCGCCACGCGCTCCTTCGCGGCCTTGCCGCGAGATGCTGCTATTCAGCAGGCGCTGCGCGAGCTTGCGGAGTTTTTTCCGCGCGTGAAAGAAGCAAAGCTGGAAAAGGTTGCGTTGGTCAAGGAAATGCACGCCACCTTCGGCGTGCCTCCGGGGATTGATTCCGCGCGTCCCTCTGCCGCTTCGTCCTGGCCGAATTTGTTTTTGGCTGGCGACTGGACCGCGACCGGCTGGCCTTCGACAATGGAAAGCGCCGCGCGGTCAGGGCATTTGGCGGCGGAAGCGCTAGGCTTGAGCGCTGAGAATCCGCTGAGCTGCTTCGAGCCTGATTTACAACCGCAAGGAATCATGCGGTGGATCCGCTGCTAGCGTCGTGACCGCTTGAATTTGTAAGGTCAGGAATGTAGCGCCGGCCTCCTGGCCGGCTGTTGTGCGGGCGTCCTCGCCCGCACATATCCAAGCACAATTACTCAATCACACAGTCTTAGCGCTAGCTGCTTTTCAATGCGCCAGGAAATAGACGCCGATGCAGATCAGCACGGCCGAGGTCCAGCGGCGCCGGTCCACGTTTTCTTTCAGGAATAACTTGGCGGCGACGGCGTTGGTGAAGACGGTCAGCGAGGCTGTAGCAGGGCCAGCCAGACCAAGGTTCAGATGATTCAGCGTGAAGAGCAGGGCAAAGAAGGCCATTGCCATGAAAAAAACGCCGGCAAAGAAGAGGGGACAGGTCAGCACAGCGACAATAGCGCCCTTCAGCCCGGAGTGAGCGCGAATCTCGTCCAGATCGCCGATGGATTTCATGGCCGCGGCGGTGAGTACCTCTCCGGCTGTCGAGCTCAGTACAACGGCGGCAATCATGGCGACAGCGGCCCAGAAGCCGGTGGAAAGGACGGGAAGGGAAGCGAGATTCATTGCGATGCCCCCTTCTCGGCCAGCGTCTCGTCCCGCGCAGGATCATGAATGGCAGTCTGAATGGTGCGCGAGGGACCCGGCGCGACAAAGCCGACGCCAAGCGTAATCAGCACGACACCCAGCCATCGCTGATACGAGACCTGCTCATGCAGGCAGAAGTGCGCGAGCAGTTCGACCACCACATTGCCCCATGCCGTGGCCAGCATCACATAGCTCAGGTCAGCCCATGAAAGCGCGGTCAGGTAACTGGCGAAAAAACCGATCAAGAGCGCAATTCCAAGCGCAACCCAGGGCGTAAAAACAGCAGCAAACAGCGAGAGAGGATGCGCCAGAGTCAGTTCAGGAAGGCCCGTCATGCCCTTGGCGAGGCATGCATTGCCAAGGGGCGCGCAGACCGCAACCAGGATCAGAATCATGGTTTGATAGAGCGATAATTTCTGATGAGCCATGCGCGGTCAGATCCTGACGCTGGGACGCGGGTCAAGTGTTGTGCAATTCCACCTTTTGCAATGAGCAAAATGGATGGACGCGGCCGATTTGATTTATGCTCTGCTGCTGGCTGCTGCCGCTGCCTGTTTGCTGCGCGTTTCTTTCACCATCTTGTTGCGTTGCGAGCGCAGTTTCAGGAAGGACTTGGCCTCGACATACAGCCGGGGCAGATCGCGATTCACAAACGCCTTCCAGACAACGCGGAAAGCGGCCTTGGGCCGGAAATAATACTCATCGTAAAAGCGATGCACCATCTCCAGCACGTAGTCGATGGGCAGGCCGGGATACTCGATGTGCGCCATCTGGTGGCCGCCCTCATCGCTCATCTCGGCGGTATTCACGATGAAGCCGTTGGCCTTGGCGAAATCGTAAAACTCTGTTCCGGGGAAGGCGTGGGCGATGGAGACCTGGATGGTTTCGCAATCCAGCTTCTTGGCGAAGTTGATGGTGTTGCGGATCGACTCCTTGGTTTCGCCCGGCAGGCCGAGGATGAAGTCGGCGTGAATGCAGAGTCCTATGTCGTGGCAGTCCTTGGCGAAATCGCGCGCGCGCTCCACTGTGGCGCCCTTCTTGACGTTCTTGAGGATTTGAGGATCGCCGGACTCGAAGCCCACAATCAGCAGCCGGCAGCCGGCATCCTTCATGGCTTGCAGGGTTTTGCGGTCGGTGGTGACGCGCGAGGTGCAACTCCATGTCAGGCCAAGCGGCTTCAGTTTTTCGCAAAGCTCAATCGTCCGGGGGCCCTGAATGTTGAAGGTGTCGTCATCGAAGAAGAACTCCTTCACCTCAGGGAAGTTCTCCTTGGCCCAGGCCAGCTCGGCGGCCACATCGTCGGTGGAGCGCTTGCGCCAGGCGTGTCCGCTCAAGGTCTGCGGCCACAGGCAGAAGGTGCACTGAGCCGGGCAGCCGCGCGACGAATAGAGCGCAATGAAAGGATGAAGCAGGAAGGGGACGCTGTAGCGCGTCACGTCCAGGTCGCGCTTGTATATCTTGGTGGCCCAGGGCATCGCGTCCAGGTCTTCCACCTGCGGACGGTCGGGGTTGTGAACGATATTGCCGTCCTTCTTGTAGCTGATGCCGAGAATCTCGTTGAGCGGCTTGCCCTGGGCAAATTCGACGACGGAAAAATCGAACTCCCTGCGGCAGATGAAATCCAGCGCCGAACACTCGTTCAGGGCGCGATCCGGGTCTGTGGTCACCGGCGGCCCGACAAAAGCGATGCGAATCGACGGATGGGCGGCCTTGATGGCCTGGGCAAGGAGCTGATCGCTCTTCCAGCCCATCGTTGAGGTAAACAGCACCAGGAACTCATAGTCCTTGCAGATCTTGATAGTTTCCTGCGCGGAGACGTGATGCGGGGAGGCGTCCAGCACGCGCGAGCCTTCCAGCAATCCGGCCGGGTAGGTTAGCCAGACGGGGTACCAATAGGACTCAATCTCGCGCGTGGCCGGCCAGCGCGAACTCGCGCCACCGTCAAAATTCTCAAACGAAGGGGGATTCAGCAGGAGTGTCTTCAGGGGCATTGTCATCCCTTTCATTCTAACATTTTCGGCATTTTCTTCGGATTCCGGCAGGTGGCGCCAGACGTTCTGTCTGCCGGGCTTACTTTGCGTGCAGTTCCTGCAGCCAGTCTTCCATGTGTCCGAGGGCGCGCAACAGGCTCAGCCGCGCTTTGCTGAGGTCGAATCCAGCGTCCAGCGAGTCCTGAAATTTTTGGCGCTCGTCGATGCGGGCCAACTGCTCTGCTTTGGGTGTCATCTGCGGTTGTGCACTGGGTCCAGCGCCGGCGCCATTGCCCAACTCCATTTGCGCCAGCACGGCCTGTAACTGCGCACTGGCGATCTGCTGTTTCAGGCTGGCAATCTCCGCCAGCGTGTCCAACTCGCGCAGGCTGCCGGTCAACTCCGCGATCTGCACTTCATTTTGCCGCTGTGCCTGTTCGGCCTCCACGGTAGCCCGCAGCGCGTCAGCAGCAGACTCTCTGCTCTTGGCGCGATGCACGAGGTCAAAGAGCGGCACCTGAATCGAGAATCCGGAACTGAAGTTGTTGATTGGGAGTCCGCGCGTCTTGGTGATGTTGTTGTAGTAATACTCGCTGGCGTTGTTAAGAATCGTGGTGCTGCGGAGATACTCCGCGGCAAAACTGATCTGGGGGATAAACGTGTACTTCGCGTCTCCCCGTGACGTCTTTTGTTTTGAGAGCGCAAACATGCGTGCCGCTTCAGTGCCATTTGTGGTGTGCGCTGCCTCGCCCGCCTTCACTGCCGGTATCTCCGGAATGCTGGCGTGATCCGGCGTGATGGAGCCGGTCGGCAGGCCGGTGAGAGTGGCCAACTGCTTGGCCAATGTGCCGGCACGCGTCTCCAGGTGCAGCCGCTTGAGCTTCAACTGCGCCGCCGTCAACTGCGCCTGCAATAAATCGCTCAGCGGATCCACACCCGCCTCGGCGCGTTGCTGCTCGATGGTCACTAGCCGCTCCGCGAATGTCTCCTGCTGGTGAGCGGCGTCCAGTTCGTGCTCCACTGTATCCAGTTCAATGTAAGCGGTGGATGCGTCCAGTGCCACCTGCTCGCGGGTGTCCTTCAGGCGAAGAGATGCGGCCTGGAGTCCGGCGCGCGCCGCTGCGATGTAGTTGAATTGAGGAAGGCTGAAGACCATCGACTGCACAGTGCCATTCAAAATCGATGGCACGCCCCCGGTGAAACCGATAGAAGGCACTGCCGGAAGTCCCGAGCCGAACATCAGGCTCGGCATAAAAACATCTTTGGTCTGCGACAGCGCAGCCTCCGCCTTGCTTACATCGGCCTGCGCCAGCCTCACCGCAGTTGAATTGCGCTGCGCCAGGTCCACCACCGTTGCCAGCGAGACCTGCGCGGAAACCAGCGCGGGCGCAGTCGTCATCGTCATGCCGATGAGCATCCATGTCCAGCGCTTCAGCGGATTGTCTCCGTTTTTCACCTGCACACGCAACCCCTCAATGCTTCAAATCCTGTTTCATTTTCAACGCCGGCTTGTACTCATGCGCCAAGGCCAGCGCCGCTGCCTGTTCCCGGCTGGCTGCCGCCGGGTCGCCCAGCTGCTGCTTCAACCGGGCCAGCCAGGCGTGCGCTACAAACGCTGGTCCTTCCTCGGTCTTTGCGCTGCCTCCAAGATAGTCCCCGAGCATTTTGGCGGCTCGCGCCGGATCGCGTTTGGTGGCACACAACAGGGAAGCCCCGTTGTAGAGCGCCACGCCCGCGTGCTTATCTCGCTTAGCGGCGTTTTCTCCGCTGCGTATCGCAGACTCCATCTCTGCTAAGCGCTCCCGGCGGCGATAGAAGCTGGCCAGCGTCATCCACTGAAAAGCTGGATGCGCTGACCCCGCTATCGCCTGCTTCAGTTCCCGCTCGGCCGTACCGTAATCGTTGCGATGTTCGGCGATATTGCCCCTCAGTTCATGGGCGCGCACCGGGTCAATTTTGTCCAGTTGCGCTGCCACTGTCTCAGACTTGTCGATGCCGCCGCCGATCATCCCAGGCGCGGAATAGTAAAACTCTCCCAGTGCGGCCAGGGCCTCCACATTGCGAGGATTCAACCGAGCGGCCTCTTCAAACTCCGCCCGCACCCGCTTGGCCAGAGAATACGCACTCATGAATGAGGCCCGGCTGGCCTTCTCGCCCAGTGCGCGTCCCAGCCACAGATGATCGTCCGAGTTCCGCCCGTCCAGCTTTACAGCCTGCTCGCAATCGTTCGCGGCGCGATCCCATTGTGTCAACGCGTATTCTACGCGGCATCTGAGGTTATACGCTTCGGCCCTGTTGCCCGGCTTGTCGAGCAATGCCAGCGCCTTATCCGCCTCGCCGGCCTGCAAGGCCGCATTGGCTTCGGCAAGCGGCTCTTTTTGTCCCGGCACAGGCGCCGGAAGCGCCGCGGCTGCCGTCAGGACCAGCCCCGCCAGTAAGTGCCCCGCTAACACCGTCACCGCACAACCTTGACCGGAATGCCCTCCTGCAGGGGCTGTCCGTTTTCTGACCCGGTTGCCACCAGATCTCCTTCTTCAACTCCGGAGAGAATGGCCACCTGGGTCAGATTGATAGTCCCGGTGGTCACATAGGTTCTCTGCAACGCGTTCTTCACCACCCTGTAGACGTAGGTCTTGCCGTTTTCCGAGTGCAACGCCTCGCGCGGGACACTCAATGTGTTGGGTTCGCTGGAGATGGTTGCCGTTACGGTCACGTTGGTATCCGGCAGCAGTCCGTTGTCCGAATCGTCGATCTGTACTAGCACCTCGCCCACGCTGCGTGTGCCCAGATTCATCACGGTGATTGGCGTCCGCTCGATGTGTCCGTTCCAGATATGGCCTTGCTTGGCGTCCCACTTGATCTGAATCTTCTGGCCAACCGCAAGGCGCCCGATCTCCGGCTCGTCAAAATAGGCCCTTACACGCTCGTGGTGCAGGTCGGCTAACTTAAGCAGCAGCTTGCCCTCTTCGGCAAACTCTGTGCGCCCCGCTTCGACGTGGTAGACAGTTCCCGCCGCGGGAGCGCGCACCACGGTATGCGCCACCACCTGTCGCGCCTCCGCCAGGCCGGCTTGCGCATCGGCCAGCGCCGCCCGCGCCCGCGCTACCTCTGCCGGAGAATAGCGGTTGATGGAACCCTGCTCCACGGCATGAAGATTGGCTTCTGCTGTCTCCAGCCGCTGCCGCGCCGCGGCCACCTCGCTGGAAGATGATGCCCCGGTCTGGTTGAGTTTGATCAGCGTTTCCAGGCTCCGGCGCGCCTCGTCGCGTTCCAGCCGCGCGCGCGTCCCGTCGGCAGTCGCCATTTGGCGCTCCTGCTGGGTCCCGTTGTGGATCGCTGCCTCCAGCCCTGCCTGTGCGGCTTTTACGCCGCTCGCGGCCGAGGCCTCGTGGGCGCGCGCCTGCAAGTCATCCAGAACCATCAGCAACTTGCCCGCCGCCACCTGGTCGCCCGGCTGCACATACACTTCCTTGACTATGGTCGCAATCGGGCTGTGAAGCTCGTAGTTCACCTCCGGCTCAACACGGCCATTGGTGCTGACGGTACTCACCAGCTGCATATGCGTTGCCTGGGCCACGCGCACCTGTAGCCGGTCCCGGGTCATGGCCCGCACCGTGAAGAAGACGACGATCAGGAGAACTGCCGATCCCCACCAGAACCAGAGACGGACCGATTGCTTTCTTTCTTGTGTCATTCAGCCAACCAGAGATAGTATATAGGACTCAGAAACCGGCCCAACCGCGCAAAGAGATGGAATTACTAGCCAGCCATTCCTCGGCCTCGTAGAATCGGAGCATGGCTCCAGAACCCCGTTACACCGACGATCACGCTAAAGCCGGCCTCGATTTCTCCTTTCCGGCCATCGAAACCTGGCAAAACCAGTTTCCCGGCTACGAAATCCTGATTGATGACCCGGAACTGACCTCCGTTTGCCCCAAAACCGGCTTGCCCGACTTCGGCCTCCTGATCATCCGTTACATGCCCCGCCAGCGCTGTTTGGAACTGAAATCGCTCAAGGAGTACCTTTTTTCCTATCGCAACCTGGGCATCTTTCAGGAAAACATCGTCAACCAGGTGCTGGAGGATGTGGTCAAGGCCTGCGACCCGGTCTGGGCTGTGGTGCGCGGCGAATTCCGCCCCCGCGGCGGCATCGGCACCACCGTCGAGGCCCGCTGGCCCCGGCCTACAGTCTAGAGCGAATAAAGTCGGCATTGTAAGAGAGGAAAAGTTGGTATTGCCATGGATCATTCTTGGTTGAAGTTTTCTACCAACGTTACGATACGAAGCGACCGTTCTGTCGAGGATTGTGTTCGCTCGCTCCAGACTTTAATAGCTCCTCCGAATCACTATTCCCGTCCCGAACGGTTACGGCCATTTCAGGGAGCCTCTGATCAGGTCCTGATATTTTCCGCGTTGAAGGTTGGAGGCTGTTTTCCTGGAGAGATTCCGTATCCCGACGGCGATTTCAAGGGTAAATGTGGTTTGCGCGTCCACGTTTTGCGTCTCTGGAGGCCGTTTTCCGGTCTCCGGAGACACTACGCCCCTTGCGGGACCAGCCGCCTGCGGTGCTGGTAGAGATTGACCAGGGCGAAGGCCGCCAGCAGCCAGTGGTGATTCTTCAGGATGCCGCGATAACGCACCTTGGTATAACCAAAGACGCGCTTCAGAATGCGGAAGGGCCACTCCACCTTAGCTCTAACTCGCGACTTAGTCCGGTTCTTGCGCTTCTCGTCTTCATCCACGCCCCGCTTGGTCTTCACGCGCCGATTGGTCATGTCCTGCGCCTTGGGCGCAGCCGCGTGGATCACCTTCGTTTGCCCCTGATAGCCCGCGTCGCCCCAGACCTTCTTCTCATCGCCGTGCAGTAAGTCGGGCAACATATGCTTGTCATGCACCGAGGCCGCCGATGTGCAGACCGAATGCACGACGCCTTCCTTGCTATCAACGCCGATGTGCGCCTTGGTGCCGAAAAACCACTGATTGCCTTTGCGTGTCTGATGCATCTCTGGATCGCGCTCCTTCTTGCGGTTCTTGGTCGATGAAGGCGCGGCGATGATGGTGGCGTCAACAATCGTGCCGGTGGAGATGCGAATGCCCTTGCGATCCAGATAGAGGTTGACCGCATCGAGTATCTTGCCGCATAAGTCGTGCTGCTCAAGCAGGTGGCGAAAGGTCAGGATGGTGCTCTCGTCGGGCGCGGCGGCGCGGCCCAGGTCAACGCCGGCAAAGCCGCGCAGCGCGGGCGAGTCGTAGAGCGCATCCTCGGCGCCTGGATCAGACAGGTTGAACCAGTGCTGCAGAAAGTAGATGCGCAGCATGATCGACAAGCCGACAGGCTGGCGACCGTTGCCTGCCTTGGGATAATGCGGCTCGATCAGAGCTTCCAACTCGGACCAGGGAACCACCGACTCCATCGTCTGCAAAAACTGCTCCCGGCGGCTGGCGCGTGCAAACTTCTCAAAACTCGGCTGGCAGGCAAATGTAATCTGGCGCATCGCAATCTCCATCCACATGCCATTGGATGCAAGCACGACGCCGGTGGACGACTTAATCAGAGGTTCCTTAGGGGCAAGATAGGGTCTAGCGGCGGCTGGTTGCGCGATTCAATGCTGAGGCATGGAGTGATGCCCAGTAGGTCCTTGAAGTTTAGTTTTGTTCCGTCGGAATCGGGCACCGAGTTGAGGGGGCAATGGAGCATCCTAAAACGAATCCGAATTCCAGTCTCGATTTACCTGGGGGCGTGCATTCTTGCGCAAATTATTGAGTTATTTCGAGTGGTTGGGCTCGGGGTTCATGACTCTTGGCCAAACCTGATTGGGTCTACTATCGGTTTTTGATGATTTACGGATGGACATGGGCGGTTGTGGCGCTCAACCGCCGGCGAGAGTCACAACTGGTCACAGCAGTTACCTACGCGATGGAAAGTGACAGTTCTGCAAAAATTGTGGGTGAATTGCTGTTGTAACCGAAGTGATGTTAAATGACCGTAGGCTTTCACAGCAGTCTGTGATATTCCTGAACTCGCGGGTGCCCCCGGTCCCTTGCCTTTGGGGACCGGGGAGACGATCCCTGATCCCTGACCCCTGACCACTGTTTTTAATGCAGATTATTTCCCCACTTCGTCGCACAATGATCCTCAGAAGTCTTCCTTCAAACATCGTCCCGGCACGTCCTCTTCGCGCCGCTTTCAGCCGGAAGCGGCCTGTAGAGGCCGAAACGTCACGTAACTCCTTATCCTGGAATATTTTGCAGGGAACTTCATTGTTTTCAATATTTTGCAGCGCAACCCTGTCTGTAAGCTCAAGAAAACAAGGAATTTGCGTCCAAAATACGGGTGGGGGTACCCGAGGTTCCAGCTTTGCCGGCCAATCAAGACCAATGGACCGCGATGCCAATCTCCGGCCTGACCCTCAACCCCCTATTCCTGTGTAATTGTGAAACTGTGAAGGAATTGTCTTTCCTTCGCGCGATTGCCCTGTTCGTGCAATGGGCATCCTCCCGCCCAGTGTGGTATTCGTGTTAAAGCTCGTTAGGAGGCGAGACTGACTACTTTGGCCACTACCTCCCAACTTGCGCGCCCTCGCATCAGCCCCGCCGTGGCGACGCTGTCGCTGCTTATCGCTCTCAACCTGCTCAACTACATTGACCGCTACATCCTGCCGGGAGAAGTCTCGCTGA
>OCZT010002460.1_pt1 | contig 19148 bp, 18 predicted proteins | sample 1539031 | NCBI WGS metagenome assembly OCZT01 (sample SAMEA3539308, study PRJEB22396) | soil metagenome | biome: tundra; feature: field; material: soil | place: USA | collected 2010-05 | depth 0.15 m | reverse complement strand
GAGTCGATCGGGTCGCCACTGCTCGAGCCGGCGCGCTACGCGTACCTGTCGTCCGTCTACGTGCGCCCCGAGGCGCGGCGCCGGGGGGTGCTGCGTGCGCTGTTGCGCGCGGCAGACAAGTGGTCGCGCGAGCGCGGACTGGATCAGATGCGGCTCCACAACGTGGCGGGCAGCGCGTCAGCGGAGGGTGCATGGACCGCACTCGGCTTCGAGATCATCGAACAGGTGCGGCTGCGCATCCTGGATCGAGGGAGAAGCTGATGCCGATCGTCACCATTTCGCGGCAGTACGGCTCCGGCGGCTCGGAGGTGGCAGAGCGTGTGGCGCGCGCGCTGGGGTGGCATCTTTACGACAACGCGGTCGTGGATGAGGTGGCGGTACGGCTCGGCATTTCGCCGGCCGAAGTCTCCGCGCGCGAGGAGCGCATGCCGTCACTTGCCGAACGTCTCGCGTCGGCCATCTCGCTCTCAGCCCCCGAGATGATGCCGACTGTGGGTGACGCGGCGCTCCCGCCAAACGAGGAGAGAATCGTCGAAGTCACAGGGCGCGTGATGGAAGAAGCCGTTCAGGCAGGACCAGCCGTGATCGTCGGACGCGGCGCGCAATGCCTGCTCGCAACGCGAAGCGATGCGATTCACGTGTTCTGCTACGCTCCGCTCGACGCGCTTGCCGCGTACGCAGTGACGAACCTCGGCGTCAAGCCGGACGAGGCGCGCAAGACCGTCGTCGAGATGAACGCGCGGAGCGAGGAGTACGTGAAGCGGCACTGGAAGCGCGACTGGCGCGCTGTCGCGAACTACCATCTCTGCGTGAACACGGCGTGGCTCGGCCTCGATGGCGCCGCGGAGTTGATTACCCAAGTAGCGCGCGAACGATTCGGCTGACTACTCGCCGTCGCGCTGGCGCTTGAGCCTCGCAAGATCGTTCGTGACAGATTCGGGCAGGAACATGTCGTCGGCGATGCCGGCGATCTCCTCTGCGTCCTTCCACGCCGCCTCGAGCAGATGCAGCTCACCTTCCAGCGCACGACGCTCGGAGTCCTCGTGCGCGGCCATTTCGAGCGCAAGACGGCCGGCGCCTGTAAGACTCCTAAGCAGGTTCGACGAGCGCGGGGCGAACAGACGTCGTCGGTCGCGTGTCTCGATTGCGGCGACTGCGCGTTGAAAGAGGCGCAGCGGATCAGCAGTTTCTTCCAGGTATCCGACCGCCCGCGCAATCTCACGCGTACCGCCTCCGCGGCGGTTGATCATCGGCAACAGCGCGCCGGCAGCGCGGATGGCGTCTTCTCCGGTGAGATCGACATCTTCACTCTGCGAATCGAATTTCCATGGAGCGAGGGGAGGACCCGTTCGAACGGCAACGACTCGCAGTCTGATATCGTCGCCATTGGCATACAGCTGCGTGTGTGACACTTCACTGAGACGCACCTGTACCGTCGCGCCACTCGGGAGCGGAATATTGATCAGCTTGCGCAATTCGTAGATGCTCCTGCCGAAGCTCATGAAGTTGAGCGCCGGACTCAGCGCTCCCGCTCCCACGAGTCCGAGCATCGGTCCGAATACAACTCCCCCACCGACGACGACTGTTGCGCCGGCGACCAGCGCGATCTGCTTGCGTCGCCGTCGCCCGAACTGGTCACCATAGCGCCACGCCGCCATCTCCGGCCGTTGCGGCTCGCCGATGCGCACGAGCTCCGTCCCTTCCGTGAGTCGCGCGAGCCCGATGTGTTCCGTCGAGACACGCAGCTTGGTGGCGCGGAATGCCCGCTCGCACTCTTCGACCGCCTCCCAGCGCTCCTCGAGTGGCGTGAGGTTCCACCGCTCGCACTTGCGGCACACGACCCACAGCCTGCCCTTCGCCGAGTCGAACGCGAGGCGGCGGCCGACGGGAAAATGCTCGACGGAGTCGTTTTTACCGAGAGGCTGATGACAGAAGAGGCACGTCGAGTACATACACGACTGTCCCGGGGTAGGCAGCCGGAAAGCTCCGAGTGGGGGAGTTCTCCAACAGTGAAAAGTCGAAGTTGTCGAGTTGGGAGAGTATCGCTATTCGTACCGGCGTAACGTCTTCTCAGTCCGGCACACGTACGATACGATACGGCGAAACGAAAGACACCGTCAGTTCCTCTGTTCGTTTCCCACTGGCCCCGTCCGACAGTGGCCTTACGCCACACTATCCTGCGACATTCTCCAAACTGAGTCAAACTTCAACTTTCCACTGCAGGAAAACTCCCCCACTCCGAACTGTTGTCAGTTTGAGAGTTCAGAGTGTCCTAAGCTCCGGCCGCCTGAAGAATGCCCATACCCCGAACATCAGCATCATTACCGCCGCACCCCCGATCGACACCGCGACCCCGAGCAAATGCGCAACGATTCCGGCAACGAATGCCCCGACGACCTGCGCCAGCCCCACCACCACCAACCCGTACGCCGCCATCATGCGTCCGCGCAACGCATCGGGCACGATCGTCTGTAGAAGTCCATTCGAGATCGCGCCATTGAGAATCATCGTGCATCCGATCGCCAGCAGAAGCACGTACGCGACCCACGGCGTTCGCGTGAACGAGAAGGCCAGCAGCAGCGCCGGCCACGCCATCGACGCCACCATCAGCAGCTTGATGCGAGAGAAGCGGTAGCCAACGCCGGCGAGCGCGAGCGCGCCGGTGAGTCCGCCGACTCCCATGCACGACATCAGTAGCCCATATCCGGCCGCGCCCAGCCCGAACATTTCGCGCGCGACCACGGGCATCAGTGCCAGAACTGGCACACCCGAGATCGAATACACGGTCACCATCGTCATGAGCGCGCGCACCTTGGGCGTGTCGCGCATGTAGCGAAAGGCTTCGAGCACCCCTTCCCAAGGGCTGTGCGCCGTCTCCCTGGCCACCCATTTCGGCAGATGGATCATGAACAGTCCGATCAGCACCGTGACGAAGCTCGCCGCATTCAGGAAGAAGCACCACGCGATGCCGAGATTGGCGATCACCGCGGCGGCGAGTCCGGGTCCGACGACGCGTGCCAGGTTGAATCCGCTCGCGTTGAGGGCGATCGCGTCGGGCAGGTCTTCACGACCCACAAGGTCGATGAACATCGACTGTCGCGCCGGAATCTCGACGGAGGCGATGAGTCCGCTCACGAAGGCCAGCGCGAGCAGTGACCCGATGGTGATTCGCTGCGTGTAGGTCAGCCACCAGAGCAGCGTCGCGTTGACGAGAAAGGCGCTCTGCGCAATGCGTACGAGCCGGAGCTTGTCCGAACGGTCCACCATCGCGCCGGCGGGCATCGTGAAAATCAGGATCGGTACGGACGACGTCGTCACGACCAGCCCGACGAGAAAGGCGCTGTTCGTCAACTCCAGCGCGAGCCAGCCCAGTGCCATGGACTGCATCCAGGTGCCGATCAGCGAGAGCGTCTGGCCAATGAGGAACAGGCGAAAGTTCCGATGGCGGAGAAAGACGCGGAACGGGTTGATGGATGTTGCTGAAGGCACGGCCGAAATATAGAGCGGCGTCGCGATTCGCCCCCGCTTCGCCCATTGGCACTTCGGCGCGCGCGGCGGTATTTCTCAACGAGGAGAATCGCCATGCGCTTCCATACCTACAGCAAGTTCTCGCCGGAGATGGCCGACGCGGTCGATCTCCAGTCGCTGCTCGACAAGCTCGCCGATTTCCTGCTCCAATCCGGCTTCGCCGGTGGCGACGGGCAGCCCTACTATGGCATGGGCTTCGACGAGCCCGGCGACCGCACCCTGGAGTCCCTGAAGCAGGCGATTCTCGAAGCGCTGATGGAGAGCGGGCAGTTCACTCCCGAGATGCTCGAGGCGCTCCGCGGCGACGGCGACGAAGACGCGCAGGCGAAGCTCGCCAAGCTGCTCGACGACCTCGTGCAGCGGCTGATCAAGGAAGGATATCTCAACCTCGAGACGCCGCCGCAGATGCCCGCCGGCCACCAACCGGTCGAGGGAAAGGGATCCATAGCGCACGCCGCGTCGCGCGACGTGAACTTCAATCTCACCGGCAAGGGAATCGACTTCCTCGGCTACAAGACGCTCCGCGGCCTGCTCGGCTCGCTCGGCAAGTCGAGTTTCGGCAGCCACGACACGCCCTATCTGGCAACCGGCATCGAGGCCGACGGGTGGAGCAAGCCGTACGAGTTCGGCGACGTGTTGAACATCGACGTCAACGAGACGTTGAAGAACTCGCTCATTCGCACGGGAAAGATCGAGGTGCCGATGGACCTCGACTACAGCGACCTGATGGTGCGGCAGGCGGAATATCGCTCGAGCTGCGCGACGGTGCTGATGCTCGACTGCTCACACTCGATGATCCTGTACGGCGAGGATCGGTTTACACCGGCGAAGAAGGTCGCGCTCGCGCTGACCCATCTGATCCGCACGCAGTTTCCCGGCGACTCGATCAAGGTCGTGCTCTTTCACGATTCCGCCGAGGAGATTCCGCTGGCCATGCTGGCGAACGCACAGGTGGGGCCGTACCACACGAACACCGCCGAGGGACTCAAGCTCGCCCGACGCCTGCTCATGGCGCAGAAGAAGGACATGCGCCAGATCATCATGATCACCGACGGCAAGCCCTCGGCGCTGACGATGCCCGACGGCCAGATCTACAAGAACTCGTTCGGGCTCGACGCCACCGTCATCGAGAAGACGCTGCAGGAGGTCGCGGCCTGCCGGAAGTCGGGCATCATGATCAACACCTTCATGCTCGCCCGCGACCGCGCGCTCGTCGAGTTCGTGAAGCGCATGAGCGAGATCAGCCGCGGCAAGGCCTACTTCACGACGACGATGACGCTCGGGCAGTTCATCCTCATGGACTTCCTGAAGCGGAAAACGCGCAAGGTGTCGTAGCGAACGAGGTGCAGGTCCTTCGCCCTTTCACATCTCGCGGTTCAGAATCTTCCGCAACACGCCGGTGTCCATGTTGCCGCCGCAGAAGACCACACCCACGCGCTGACCCTTGAGCTGGTCGCGGAGCTTCATCGCCGCGGCGACGCCCATCGCGCCGGCACCCTCCACGAGATGATGCGTCGCCGAGAGGATCACTCGCACCGCCTCGGCGATCTCGGCGTCGGTCACCGTCACGAAATCGGCGAGTCCGGCGAGCAGCGTCGGAAAGGTCAGCGCATACGTCGATCGAGTCGCGACCCCCTCGGCGAAGGTATCGGCGCGCGGCGTCTTCCGCGGCGACTTCGCGTGCCATCCGTCGTGTTGCGCCGGCGCCCCCGCCGCCCCGACTCCGATGATGCGAAGGCCAGGACGCAGGACGCGCGACACCGTGATGGCGCCAACCGCCTGCGATCCGCCGCCGATGGCGATGAGCAACACGTCGAGATCGTCGGTCTGCTCGAGGATCTCGAGCGTCATCGTGCCGGCACCGGTGAGCACATTCACATTGTTCGTCGAGTGGGCCAAGGTGAACCCGTGCGCGTCGACGAGCCGCTGCGCCACGACCGCCGCGTCATCGTAGTCGGCACCTTCCTCGACGACCTGTGCACCCCATGCACGCAACGCCGCGTTCTTCTCCGGATTGTTGCCGAGCGGCACACAGATCGTGACGCCAACGCCGAGTTGGCGGCCGGCGTACGCGAGGCCGAGACCGTGATTGCCGGTCGTGGCGCCGACGACGCCGGCGGCGCGCTGCGCCGCATCGAGCGCCGTGAGCGTCGAGAGGCCGTTGCGCACCTTGAAGGAGCCGGTCGGCTGCACGTTCTCGTGCTTCACAAACAGCGCCACGCCCGGCAGCATGGCGTCGAGCGTGGGATACTGCCGAAATGGGGTCGGCGTGAGGTACGGCGAGAGCCGTTCGCGCGCGCGTTGCACGTCGGCGAGGGTGATCGGAGTGGTCATGTATTGAAAGGTTAGACCGGCGTGTTAGCGTACGCAACCGGCCGTGAGATCGACGCTCGCGCGACTGGGCTGTCGGCTGCGACGCTACTTCAGCCGTGCCATGGCGCATGTGACACTGCCATCATATATTCGTCTGACATTCGAAGACGACATTCTGGCGATGGCGTTCCGCCGGTAACCGCCGTTCGAGGCCTGTGAAGGTCCGCGACCGTGCTGATGACGCCTACTCTCTCGTGGCCACCGTGGTCACGGGCAGTAGGCAACGACAGCACGGTTTTTCTTTTGCCCTCATCTCCGTACCATGACCGAGGACTCATGTTGACGAGACTACGACCTTCACTGCCCGGCGAGGCCCTGACATGACGAGGTGGTCGTGAGAATCGTTTGGGCGATCGCCGTCGGCGCCGCGATTGGAGGCGTGTCCCGCTACTATCTGTCCTTGGCAGTACAACAGCGGCTCGGCGTGACCTTCCCGTGGGGAACGCTGCTGATCAACGTGACGGGCAGCCTGCTGCTTGGCTTCATCATTCGATACGCCCTGGCCGCCCCCGCCGTGAGCGTCGAACTTCGTGCGTTGCTGACGACAGGGTTCTGCGGGGGATATACGACGTTCTCGACCTACAGCTTCGAGACGGCGACGCTCATCGAAGAGGGGCAGTACGAGCGTGCAGGAGCGTACGCGCTGGGAAGCGCTGTCCTCGCGATCGCCGCTACGTTCTGCGGATTCCTTCTCGCGCGCGAGCTGATCGCGTTTCGCGAGCGTGTCTGATCTTCCACCATGCATCGCCCGCGATAGCGGCGGAGAGGAATCATGCACGGATTGAAGGGTGAGCGGGTGCTGATGCGAATCCACATCGGAGAGCGTGACAAGTTCGAAGGCAAGCCGCTCCACGCCGCCATCGTCGAGTTGCTTCGCCGAAACCACTACGCGGGTGCCACCGTCCTTCGCGCGATCATGGGCTTCGGCGCCAGCTCCAGGATCCGCACGGATAGCATCGAGGTGCTGTCGCTCGATCTGCCAATCGTCGTGGAGTGCGTCGAGACCGCGGAACGAATCGACGCCATCCTCCCCGAGCTCGACCGAATGATCGGCGGCGGACTCATCACCCTCGAGAAGGTCAATGTGATCGCATATCGGCCGCATTCGGCGCCGGAGGACAGGACGACAAACGGGTAGGAACGACGACATGAGGCGTTAGATTATTCTCGTGCTTACCGCCCTGCTTTCCGTCATCCTGCTGGGCTTCCTCCTCGGGATGCGCCACGCGACCGACCCGGATCATGTCGTCGCCGTGACGACGATCGTGTCGCAGCAGCGGTCGCTCGCGCGCGCCGCGCGCATTGGCGTGCTCTGGGGCGTGGGTCACACGGCGACGATCTTTCTCGTCGGCGGCGCGATCATCGTGCTCAAGGTGCAGCTCTCGTCGATCCCGCCGCGCGTCGGACTGACGCTGGAGTTCGCGGTCGCGGTGATGCTCGTCGTGCTCGGGCTGCTGACGCTCGCGGGCGGCGAGCGGCGAGTTGCCGACAGCACGGCGCGTCCGCTCACCGTCGGCTTCGTACACGGGTTGGCAGGTTCCGCGGCCGTGGCGACGCTGCCGCAGGTGGCGCTGATCCCGAATCCGATGTGGGCGCTGGCGTACCTTGGAGTGTTCGGCGTCGGGACCATCGCTGGTATGCTGCTGATTACCGTGTCCATCGCCGCGCCTTCGCTGCTCGCGACGAATCGGTTCGCGGGGCTGAACCGGACGCTGCGCGTCGCATCGGGCGTGGCGAGCATCGCGTTCGGCGTCTTTCTCGCGCACCGCATCGGATTCGTGGACGGCCTCTTCACTTCCGCGCCGTCTTGGACACCGCAGTAGCACGCCGGTCGCGCAAGTCGCGCACGCCGGAACGGAACGTCGACGCGGAGCGCGCGCGACGCTTCGGCACCCTGCTCCGCCGCTGGTTTCGCGCGAATGGCCGCGACCTTCCATGGCGGAACACGCGCGACCCATATCGCATCCTCGTCTCCGAATTGATGCTCCAGCAGACGCAGGTGTCGCGCGTCGTGCCGAAGTACGCGGAATTCCTCGAGACCTTCCCGACGCTGCACGACATCGCGCGCGCGCGTCCGAAGCGGGTGACGGAGGCCTGGTCGGGACTCGGCTACTACGCGCGCGCCCGCAACCTGCACGCGCTGGCGAAGGTCGTGACGGACAGGGGACGTGATGTTTACGGTGCGCTTCCGCCCGACGTGGAATCATTGCGCGCGCTGCCCGGAGTCGGTGCGTACACCGCGGGCGCGGTGAGCTCGTTCGCGTACGAGCGGCGCGCGGAGCTGGTGGACACGAACGTCGCGCGGGTGCTGAAGCGGGCGTTTGCGCCCTCGCTGGTGATCAAGTCGTCGTCTGGACAGAAGCAGCTCTGGGCGATTGCGAAGCAGCTTCTTCCACGGACCGGAAAGGCGACGTGGACGCACAACCAGGCGCTCATGGAGCTCGGGGCACTGGTGTGCACGGCGAGGGTGGCGCGCTGCTCCTCATGCCCGGTGCGAACGGTTTGCGCGACGTACGCTGCCGAGAACGACAGTTGAGAGTGGGAGAGTTTTCCCGCAGTGCTTAGTTCACGTTTGACTCAGTTATGCGATGGTCGCAGACCGCTGTGGCGTCAGACCACTCTCAGCCGGTGCCATTGGGAAACAGAACGGCGGAACTGACGACATGTCGTCTGTTCCGCCGTTTCGTATCGAACGTGTGCCATGGTACGATGACATGACGCCAATAGGAACAACGACCAACCCTCAACTCGAAAACTTCAACTATTAACTGCTGGAGAACTCCCCCACTCATTACTCACTACTTCCGCACCGCGTCCTTTTTCCTCGGATGCCCCGCCGCATGATCGAGCGAGGCGTCGTACTTCCTCTCCCCGTATCCGGTGTAGATCTGCCGCGGCCGAGCGATCTTCTGCTCCTTGTCACTCAGCATCTCTTCCCACTGCGCAAGCCAGCCCGCCGTCCGCGCCACGGCGAACAGCACCGTGAAGAAATCCGTCGGGAATGCCATCGAACGGTAGATGAGTCCCGTGTAGAAGTCGACGTTCGGGTACAGCTTGCGCGAGACGAAGTAGTCATCCGATAGCGCGATGCGCTCGAGCTCCAGTGCGATCTCCAGATCCCTGTCTACGCCGACCACCTTGAACACTTCGTCGGCAAGCTTCTTCACGATGCGCGCGCGGGGATCGTAGCTCTTGTACACGCGGTGCCCGAAGCCCATCAGCTTCTGCCCCTTTCCGCCCTTCACGCCTTCGATGAAGGCGGGGATGTTCTTCTTGTCGCCAATCTCCTTGATCATGTGCAGCACGGCTTCGTTGGCTCCGCCGTGCAGCGGGCCGTACAGCGCCGCAATGCCGGCGGCCACCGCGGAGAACGGATCGACGTGCGAGCTGCCCACGGCGCGCACCGCGTTCGTCGAGCAGTTCTGCTCGTGATCGGCGTGGAGGATGAACAGCACCTCGAGCGTCTTCACGAAGATCGGATTCCCCTCGTACTTCGGCTCGGTCATGCGGGCGACCATCGAGAGGAAGTTCTCGACGTAGCCGAGGTCGTTGTCCGGGTAGATGAAGGGAAGGCCCTTCACGTGGCGAAAGCAGAACGCTGCAAGCGTCGGCAGCTTGGCGAGCAGGCGCACGATGCTGATGTGCCGCTCCGCCGGGTCCTGAATGTTCTTGGCGTTCGGATAGAAGCTCGACATCGCCGCGACGGTGCTGCACAGCATCGACATCGGATGCGCGTCGTACCGGAAGCCTTGCAGAAAGGTCTTGACGTTCTCGTGCACGTACGTGTGGTACGTGATCTGATGCGACCAGTCGTCGTACTGCGGCTGCGTCGGCAGCTCGCCATTGCGCAGCAGCCACGCCACCTCGAGAAAGCTCGCCTTTTCAGCGAGCTGCTCGATCGGGTAGCCACGGTAGCGCAGGATTCCCTTGTCGCCATCGATGAACGTGATGGCGCTCTTGCACGACGCAGTGTTCATGAATGCCGGGTCGTATGTCATCAACCCGAACTCATCCGGCTTCACCTTGATGGGGCGGAGATCCATCGCGCGAATGACGGTATCGCCCTCCGCCGCGGGGGGCAGGATAGGGACGGTGTAGCTCGACCCCGTACGCGAATCCTTGATCTCGAGTGATCCGCCTGCCGCGTTTGACTCCGTGTTGCTCATGTCCACGATCTCCCTGAAGAGGCGCTTCCAGCGGCGGAACCCGTGTTCCGTCGCGTGCGAAAGGTATCCGTGTGTAGGCGTTGGCGGCATTGCAGGAAACCCTGACACAGCTCCTCGCGCGACGTGTTCGCTTCGACGCTCGCTCTACACGAAGGCGCCGATTGGGACTGACCCTAAAGCATTGTCGTATAGCGAGATACGTCCGTATGGGACGCCAAAGACGTCGCGTGAGGTAGATCCGCGACGATCGGAGCGATCCGCGTTGATCCGTGTTCCCAACGAGCAACGCGCTGTCGACCTTCCAACGCGCACTACCCGCGCTATTTATTCTTCTCTCGCACGCGCGAGACCCACTCAGCCCCTCGGCCGTCGCCACACAACATCACCGTACCAGCCGGACGACTCGTCATTGCCGCGGCGGCAGCGTTCGCCGCCGGCATCATGAACGCGATCGCCGGCGGCGGGACGCTTCTGACCTTCCCCGCCCTCGTCGCCGCGGGGCTCCCACCACTCGCCGCGAATGCGACGAGCACCGTCGCGCTCCTCCCCGGGACGATGACGAGCATGCTCGGCTATCGCGGCGAGCTCGCCGGTGCCCGACGCTGGGCCATCTCGATCACGCTGCCATCACTGCTCGGGGGCGCCCTCGGCGCATGGCTCCTCCTGCACACACCAGGCGCGACCTTCAATCACGTCGTGCCCTGGCTCGTCCTCGGCGCAACAGTGCTGTTCGTCCTGCAGCGCCCACTGCTGCCCTGGATTCGGCGTCATCGTACGACGACGTTGGACGATGAGGCACTGACGAAGGCCGGCCCGTCGCCAGTCCTGCTCGCCTGGCAGTTCACGGTCGGGATCTATGGCGGATACTTCGGCGCGGGCGTCGGCATTCTGATGCTCGCTACTCTCGGCTTCATGGGGCTCACGAATCTGCACCGCATGAATGGCCTCAAGAATTGGGGCGGCTTCTGCATGAACATCATTGCGGCGGCGAGCTTCGCTCTCGGCGGCATCGTGGACTGGCCGGTTGCGCTGAGCATGGCGTTCGCTGCGATGGCCGGTGGGTACCTGGGGTCCAGGGGAGCGCAGCGTGTGCCGCAGCACTACGTCCGGGGCGCCGTGGTGGTGGTGGGAACGGTGAGCGGACTCTGGCTGCTCTGGCGCGCCGCGTAGATCATCGAAATTCAAGGTCTCACGTACTTGTAGCGACGAATCCCCGTCAACACCTTTGCCCCATGACCCAAGCACTCGTCGCACTCGCGGCGCTGACCGCAGTTCTCCGCTCCGTGCTCCTCGGCTTGGGGCTGGTGTTCGCCGCAGTGGCGACGGCGGACTGGGCCGCGCGCTCACGCCACATCAATCCCTTCAGCGGAGCCGCGCGCTTTCTTCGCGGGACAGTAGATCCTCGACTCGCCGGCATCGAGCGTCAGGTCCTGCGCGCCGGCGGTCATCCGTCGGCCACGCCGTGGTGGGCGCTCGTCGCCTACGTCGTCGTCGCGGCGCTGCTGCTCGCCGCGCTCGACATGCTCGTGGGACTCGTACGCGAGATGGTGTTCGCCACGGCGATGGGCGGAACGGGATTTCTCTTTCTCATCGTGCGCTGGAGCTTCGCGTTTCTGCGGCTCGCGCTTCTGGTGCGCGTGGTCGCCTCCTGGTTCCCGCGCGCGGCCGAAACACCGTGGCTGCGCTGGTCGTTCGGTGTCACCGAGTGGATGCTGCGTCCGCTTCGACGCGTCATTCCGTCGTTCGGTATGGTGGACATCACCCCAATCATCGCATACTTCGCCCTTCAGTTGATCGAGGGGCTCGTCCGCCGCGTGTTGTTCTCGGGTATGCCATGACCGATTCGACGCGGCATCGAAGGTGCGGTTGAAGATACGGTCCGTGAATGGCGCAGCGAACGCGGCGTCGCGAAAATGACCGAGAAGGAGTATGACGTACGATGACGTATGTGATGCTGGTGGGAACCGATGTGGCTCTGCTCGAAGGGTTGGCCCAATCGCTCGCCGGGCTTGGCCACCGGCCATCTGTAACCGCGTCGCTCTCCGACGCACGCGACCTCTGCTCGGCGCATCCGCCACTCGTGCTGGTGGTGGACCGGGCGCTGGCGAGCAGTGCCGGCGCCGAGCTACTCACCGTCCTCATCGCGGCGGGGGGCGCGCGGATTCTCTATCGCGGCGCGGCAATGCCGCCCACCCCGCTGCTTCCCGCGCTCCAGCGCGCGGTGCTCGCCGATCTCACGCTGCCTCTCGAGCGGCATCGGTTGTCGGCGTTGGTGCAGTCGGTGGGAGATCGGGCGAAAGCGACGGGCCGAGCGCCGCTTGATACTCCGCCAGACATGCGGGCGGTATAGCCGTTCGACCGAGCGACCTGCCCTCGGCGCACGACGTCCCTGTACTGTCTTGCCCCCTCCGTTCCCACCTCACATCATTGACCATGAAATACGCCGAAGTGCAAAACTGCATCGGCGGCGCTTTTGTGTCGCCGGATGCCCCGACACTGGATGTTTACAATCCCAGTAGCGGCGAGATCCTGTCGCGAGTGCCGCTCTCGGGCGGGCGTGAGGTAGATGCGGCCGTTACGGCCGCTCGCGCCGCCTTCCCTGCCTGGTCTGCCACACCCATCAGAGAGCGAGTGCAGGTGCTCTATCGATACAAGACGCTTCTCGAGCGTCATATCGACGAGCTGGCCGCGCTGGTCACTGAGGAGAACGGCAAGATCGCGAACGAGGCTCGCGCCGAGGTGCTCAAGTCGGCGGAGCTGACGGAGTTCGCCTGTTCGCTGCCGCAGATCGCGACGGGTGAAGTACTCGAGGTCAGCCGCGGCGTGGAATGCCGCGTCGAGCGCTACCCGGTGGGAGTCGTGGCGGCCATCACGCCGTTCAACTTTCCCAACATGGTGCCGAACTGGTCGATCCCCAACGCGATCGCGCTTGGCAACTGCATGATCCTCAAGCCGTCCGAGGTCGTGCCGTTGAGCGCGCGCCGAATCGTCGAGCTGCTCGCGGAAGCCGGGCTGCCTCCGGGCGTGCTGCAAGTGGTGCACGGCGGACGCGACGTGGTCGAAGCGATCTGCGATCACCCGGGCATCGCCGCGGTGAGCTTCGTCGGCTCCACGAAGATCGCGCAGGTCGTCTACCGTCGTGCGACCGGAAACCTCAAGCGCTGCCTCGCACTCGGCGGCGCGAAGAATCATCTCATCGTCATGCCGGACGCCGATCGCGAGATGGCGGCCACGAACATCGTGGCGTCCATGTCAGGATGCGCCGGCCAGCGCTGCATGGCGGCGTCGGTGATGGTCGCCGTCTCGGCGACCGAACACATCATCGCGCGCATGGCTGAAGTCGCACGGAAGATGGTGCCGGGCAAGGATCTCGGGCCCGTGATCTCCGCGGCAGCGAAGGAGCGCATCACCCGCTACATCGACGAAGCCGAAGCGGCGGGAGCCACCGTGTTGGTCGATGGCAGAAAGACAGTCGTGACGGGGAAGGAGGGCGGTTACTACATCGGTCCCACCATTCTCGATCACGTCACACCCGACATGGCGATCGCGCAGGAAGAGGTCTTCGGCCCCGTGCTCGTGATCATTCGCGCGAAGAGCGTGGAAGACGCGATCAGGATCGAGAATGCGTCGCCCTATGGAAACGCGGCGTCCGTCTTTACCGAGAGTGGCGGCGTCGCGCGCTACGTGATGGAGCACGCGAGCGCCGGCATGGTCGGCGTGAACGTGGGCGTGCCGGTGCCGCGTGAGCCCTTCTCGTTCGGCGGCTGGAACGACTCCAGGTTCGGCGTCGGCGACATCACAGGCCGCGGCTCGATCGAATTCTGGACACAGGCGAAGAAGATGACCACCAAGTGGAACAAGGAAGCTGGCGTCAACTGGATGAGCTGAGGAGGCTCCCCATGAGCGATCGATCCGTCACGTTCACCGGCATCAAGTTCGAGAATCCGTTTCTTCTCTCGTCGGCGCCTCCCACGGAGTCGGAGAACAATATCATGCGCGCCTTCGACGCGGGTTGGGGCGGCGTCGTGACGAAGACCATTGGCATGCACCCGGTGACGAACGTCGTCGGTGCGAAGGCGAAGTTCATGCGCACGAGCGCGGACGACGCGTACGTTTCGATGAAGAAGCGGCCCGGCGCCGCGCTGCACTCGTCCTGGAACTGGGAGCTGATCTCCGACAAGGCGATCGACTGGTGGATTCCGCGCCTGCAACGCATCAAGGCGGCGCATCCCACCAAGGTGCTCATCGCATCGATCATGGCCGGCTCCGGCAACGACAAGGAGCTCCGCAACTGGCAGCTCCTCGCACGGGCGGTGCAGGAGAATGGTGCCGACGGCATCGAGTGCAACTTTTCCTGTCCGCACATGGACCGAAAGGACATGGGCTCCAACATCGGCAAGGATGAGGGACTCTGCTCGGTGGTCACCGAGGCGGTGAAGGAAGTCGCGACGATTCCGGTATGGACGAAACTGACGCCGGCCACGCGCGACATCGTCGTCGAAGCGGCGGCCTGCTTCCGTGGCGGCGCCGATGCGATGGTCTCGTCGAACACGTTTCCGTCCCTGCCACTCATCGATCCGGAGACGCTCGAATTCGAGATCAACGTGGACGGCCTGGTGTCGAGCGGCGGGCTCGGCGGCCCGGCAATTCTTCCCATGGCGCTCGCGAACATGGCGAAGATGACGCAGGCGTTCCCGGACAGGGAATTCTCCGGGATCGGCGGCGTCTCCGATTTCGCGCAGGCACTCTCTTATTTCCTCCTCGGCGCCGGCACGGTGCAGGTCTGCACCGCGGCCATGCTCGACTCAGCCATCGGCCCGAACGTGATCAAGCGGCTCAACGCTGGGCTCGACGCATTTCTCGAGAAGCACGCGACGGACGGCTGGAAGACGGTCGAAGATTTCCGCGGTCTCCGGCGCGATCGCGTGGTGTCGCAGTCGCAGATTCGCCGTCCGGAAGGCGAAGGCTATCAGGGCGGCTACGAGCCAGTTGAAGGCTATGCTGCTCCTGAGCACTCAGAGTCAATAACGTCCTGACCGTTTTCACGGCATTCATTTGCGTCCTCTGCGTCCTCCGCGGTGAAATGCCCTTTCGCGTTGCAGTCAATTGCAGCAGATGTCGCACTCATTGACCGAGACTTCCGATGACCACGATCGCTCCACAGCTGGAACTTCCCCCCGTAGATCACGTTCCGCGCCCGTATGATGGTTTGCCGCGCGAAGAGCTCATCGCAATGCGGAAGCAGTTCACGAATCCCGCGGTCTACACGATCTACAAAGAGCCGCTGCTCATCGTCGAGGGGCACATGCAGTACCTCTACGACGAGACGGGCAAGCGATATCTCGATCTGCTTGCGGGGATCGTGACGGTGTCCGTGGGACACTGCCATCCGCAGTTCGTGAAGCGCGTGACGCAGCAGGTGTCGACGCTCCAGCATGCGACGACGATCTATCTGCATCCGAACTTCCCGATGCTCGCGAAAAAACTGGCGTCGAAGATGCCGCCGGGCCTCGACGTGACCTACTTCACGAACTCGGGGAGCGAGGCGAACGATCTCGCGATCCAGATGGCGCGCCTCTACACGGGCAACCGCGACGTGATCGCGCTGCGCAATGCGTATCACGGCGGCAGCCCGAGCGCGATGGGGCTCACGTCGCACAGCACGTGGAAGTTCCCTGTTGGCGGCGACGGGAACGTACATCATGCGATGAATCCCGATCCGTATCGCAGCCCGTTCAAGGGCACGCCTGAAGAGATCGCATCGATGTCCGCCGCCGACATTCGCGACCTCATTCGCTTCTCGACGCCGGGCAAGGTCGCCGCGTTTCTCGCCGAACCGCTGCAGGGCGTGGGCGGCGTGACCTACGGCGCGCCCAACTATCTCAAAGAGGCCTACGCGATCGTTCGCGAGTTCGGCGGGCTCTGCATCTCGGACGAAGTGCAGACCGGCTTCGGCCGCACGGGCGATCACTACTGGGGATTCCAGAACTGGGACGTGGTGCCGGATTTCGTCACCATGGCGAAAGGCCTCGGCAACGGTGTGCCGATCGGCGCGGTGACGACGCGCATGGAGATCGCCAAGTCGCTCACACAGCGTATTCACTTCAACACGTTTGGGAACAACCCGGTGTCGATGGCCGCGGGACTCGCGGTGCTCGACATCATCGACGAAGACGGGCTTCAGGAGAACTGCCGCGTGCTCGGCGCACGCTTCAAGGGGGGACTTCGGAAGCTCCAGAAGTCGCATCAGCTCATCGGCGACGTGCGCGGCATGGGGCTGATGCTCGGCGTCGAGCTCGTGCGGGATCGCGCTACCAAGAGCCCGGCGAAGCAGGAGACGCTGGACCTGATGGAAGCGCTTCGTGAGATGAGCGTTCTCGTTGGCAAGGGTGGACTCGACGGCAACGTGCTGCGCATCAAGCCGCCAATGTGCATCACGGCCGCGGACGTGGACTACGCGCTGGACGTGCTGGATGTCGGGCTGGGCCAGGTTACTCGGCGGTAATGTCTTCAATCAGACCAGACCATGAGATTCGATCGCATCGTGAAGGGCGGTAACGTCGTCACTCCCGGCGGCAGCTTTGTCGGAGATGTCGGAATTGTAGGCGAACAAATTGCCGCACTCGGTGTCGGCCTCGATACCCAGGACGCGGACGTCATCGACGCGACGGGACACCACGTGATTCCCGGCGTGATCGACGTGCACGTGCATCTCGAGCTGCCCTTCTGCGGCACCGTGTCCGCCGACGACTATCGCACGGGTACGCGCGCCGGCGCGCGTGGCGGCGTGACGACGCTGATCGATTTCGCGATTCCGTCCGCGACGGGCTCGCTCAGCGAGGCGGCGGACGCGTGGATGGAGAAAGCCGACGGGCAGTCGCTCATCGACTACACGTTTCACATCTGCATCACTCGCTACAACGAACACAAGGATCAGATCGCCGGGATGGTGCAGCGTGGCTTCACCACCTTCAAGGAGTTCATGATCTACGAGTCGGAGGGCTGGCAGTCCGACGACCGCGCGCTGTTCGGTACGCTCGAGAAGATGAAGGAACATGGCGCTATGCTGCTCGTGCACGCCGAGTCGTCACGCGTGCTCGATGAGCTGATCGCACGCCATCACACGCCGGAGCTGATGAAGAAGCACGGCGCCGTGCTGCACGCGATCACGCGCCCGAACTTCATCGAGGCCGAGGCAATCCAGCGCGTCGTGAAGTGGAGTGAAGCGACCGGTGGCCAGCTCTACATCGTGCACATGTCTACCGCGGAAGGCGCCGACATTATCCGCGCTGCACAGGGACGTGGCGTGCCGGTAATCGCCGAGACTTGCGTGCAGTATCTGGTGCTCGACGACTCCGTGTTCGCGCGGGAGGACGGCCATCTCTTCGCCTGCTGCCCGCAGCTCAAGAAGCCCGCCGATTCGGAGCGGCTCTGGCGTGGGCTCAAGAGTGGCGAAGTCTCCGTGATCTCGACGGATACCTGCACCTTCACGCGCGAGCAGAAGGCGATGTGGGAGGGCGACTGGACCAGGATTCCAATGGGGATGCCCGGTCTGGAGACGCTGATGCCACTCACATACACGAAGGGCGTGCTCGAGGGACGTCTGTCGCTCCAGGAGATGTGTCAGAAGCTGAGCACGAACCCGGCGCGGATCATGGGCCTCGCGCCAAGGAAGGGTGCTATTCAGATCGGCGCGGATGCCGACCTCGCCATCATCCATCCCACGCGCACGCACAAGGTCGTTCCGTCGGAGATGGAGACGAACGCCGACTGGTCACCCTACGAGGGATGGGACCTCGCCGGCTTCTCGCGCACGACGCTGTCCCGAGGCGATGTGATCGTGGACGATTATCGCGTCGTCGGGATTGAAGGGCGCGGGCAGTGGTTGCCGCGAACGACGGCCGGGCTCGCGGGAGCGCGCGTTTGAGGTTTTCGAGCGAGATAGAGGCTGAGTCCTGGACGACTGACTTCGTCACGACCGACGAAGATCTCTCGCACAGCCCGCTCTGGAATCCCGATCTCGCTCCAACGCCGCTCTCTCGCCGCACCTGGTCGACGTACAACATCGCCGCGCTCTGGATCGGAATGAGCGTCGTCATCACCACGTACACGCTCGCGTCGGGGATGATGACGCAGGGGATGACCTGGTGGCAGGCGATGGTCACCATCCTGCTCGGCAACACGATCGTCCTCATCCCGATGATCCTGAACGCGCACGCCGGGACGAAGTACGGAATCTCTTTTCCCGTGCTCTGCCGCGCGTCGTTCGGGGTGAAGGGAGCCAATGTGCCTGCGCTCCTGCGCGCGGTGGTCGCGTGCGGATGGTTCGGCATTCAAACGTGGATCGCCGCGCTCGCGCTCAACACGCTGTTCACCGCGGCGTGGCCCGGGTGGACGCAGGTGCCCGGTGGAATCGCGATTGCCTTCGCCCTCTTCTGGCTGCTCCAGGTGGCGATCATTGCGCGCGGCATCGAAGCGATCAAGATGCTCGGCAGCTATGCCGCTCCGGTGCTGATCACGGGGAGCACGGTGCTCCTCTTCTGGGGAATACGCCATGGCGGCGGGCTCGGCCACATCCTCGCGGAATCGGCGCGCCTACAGGGCGTAAACGTGTATGGCGTCTCGTTCTGGTCGATCTTTCCCCCCGCACTCACAGCGAGCGTCGGCTACTGGGCGACGCTCAGCCTGAACATTCCGGACTTCACTCGCTACGCCCGCAGCCAGAAGTCGCAGGCATTGGGTCAGGCACTCGGCCTGCCGACGACGATGACCGCCTTCGCATTCATTGGCGTGGCCGTGACGAGCGCGACGATCGTCATCTTCGGCAAGGCCGAATGGGATCCCGTCGTGCTGGTGACGAAGATCGGCAGCACGACGGTGATCATCTGCGCGGCGCTCGTCGTGCTCGCGGCGCAGTTGCACACCAACATGGCGGCGAATGTCGTATCGCCATCCAACGATTTCTCGAATCTGAATCCGCGGAAGATCAGCTACGTCACCGGGGGATTGATCACCGCCGTCGTCGGCATTCTCATGATGCCGTGGAAGCTTTACTCCGACGCATCGGCCTACATCTTCACG
>OCZT010002459.1_pt1 | contig 19149 bp, 19 predicted proteins | sample 1539031 | NCBI WGS metagenome assembly OCZT01 (sample SAMEA3539308, study PRJEB22396) | soil metagenome | biome: tundra; feature: field; material: soil | place: USA | collected 2010-05 | depth 0.15 m | reverse complement strand
ACCGCGCCCTCTGCCGAAGGCGACGAGCTGCTGCCGCTGAGCCCGATGCGCAAGGCGATCGCCGAGCATATGGTCCGCAGCCGTCAGACTTCGCCGCACGCCTGGTGCGCCACCGAGGTCGACATGAGCAGCGTGGTGGCCCTGCGGACCGCGGAGAAGGAGCAGTTCAAGGCCCGCGAGGGGGTCGACCTGACCTACGTGCCTTTCGTCATCAAGGCGGTGGTGGAGTCGCTCAAGGACCACCCCGCGATGAACGCCACCTTCAAACCTGAGGGGATCCTGCGCAAGAGGGCGATCAACATCAGCGTCGCCGTCGGCCTCGACGACGGGCTGATCGTCCCCGTCATCCACGACGCCGATCAGCTCAGCATCAGTGGCCTCGCCCACAGGCTGAACGACCTAGCCAGCCGTGCGCGCGCCGGCAGGTTGCAGGTCGCCGACGTCGAGGGCGGCACCTTCTGCGTCAACAACCCGGGTACCTTCGGCACGGTCTTGTCGGCGGCCATCATCAACCAGCCCCAGGCCGGGATCATGACCATGGATGCGGTCGTCAAGCGCGCGGTGGTGATGCCAGGCGACGTCATCGGCATCCGCTCGATGATGTTCATCGGCCTCTCCTTCGACCACCGCGTCGTAGACGGCCTCCAGGCGGCTGGTTTCCTTGGCGGCGTCAAGAAGGCCCTCGAGGCGATTGGCTCGGGGACGATGATCTACTAGGCTCCGGCCTCATGATCTACTGATGGAAGAGCTTCAAGTCCTCAGCGGCCGGGGCGGCACACCGGAGTTCTTTGGCGGGCGCCGGCCGGAATGGCTGAAGGTGCGCCTGCCCGCCGGGCCGACCTATTCCCATCTCCGGGAGCTGATGCGCGAGGAGCGCCTCCACACCGTGTGCGAGGAGGCCCACTGCCCCAACATCGGCGAGTGCTGGACCGCGGGCACGGCCACCTTCATGATCCTGGGCGACACCTGCACCCGGGCCTGCGCCTTCTGCGCCGTGAAGACAGGGCGGCCAACGTGGCTGGATGAGGACGAGCCCCGGCGGGTGGCGGAGTCGATCGCCAAGATGGGCCTCCTCCACGCCGTCATCACCTCAGTCGATCGCGACGACCTCCCCGACGGCGGGGCGCGGATGTTCGCGGAGACCATCACCCAGACCCGCCGGCTCTGTCCACAGACCTCGATCGAGGTGCTGATCCCCGACTTCCAGGGCAACTGGGAGGCGCTGGAGGCGGTGATGGCAGCCCAGCCCGAGATCCTCAACCACAACGTCGAGACGGTCCGGCGCCTCTACCGTCGGGTGCGCCCCAAGGCCGACCTGGACCAATCCCTGGAGCTTCTGCGGCGCGCCCGGGAGCTCGACCCGGGGACCCAGACCAAGACCGGTTTCATGGTCGGGCTGGGGGAGACCTGGGACGAGCTTCTCGAGCTGATGGCCAGAATCCGCGCGGCCGACGTGGAGATCCTGACCATCGGCCAGTACCTACGACCCAGCCTCAAGCATCACGAGCTGGTGCGCTACTACCACCCTGACGAGTTCGCCCGCCTCAAACAAGAGGCCCTGGCTCTCGGCTTCCGATGGGTGGAGTCGGGGCCGCTGGTGCGAAGCTCGTACCACGCCGAGCGCCAGGTCGACCGCGACAAGCTGGTGCGTCTGCGCAACGCCGGCTGACTGCACCCGGCGTGGCCACGCTCGGGTGAGGCGATAGACTCTGGCCCGATGCAGCCGGGGGCGGATAGCTCAGCTGGTACGAGCGCCTCGCTTACACCGAGGAGGTCGCAGGTTCGAGCCCTGCTCCGCCCACGATTCCTCGCCGGTCTGCTGCTGCTGGCTTCGCTCGCCGCGGCCGGTCAGCTTGTCTTCTTTGTCGGCGACGCTCGCGCCGACACCGCCGCCGGTCACGCTGTCGGCTGGTTCGCCGCACGAGAGGACCTGGAGCCCAACCTTCGCGCTGCGACGGCGCTGCTCCACGGGCAGAGCTCCTATCCCTGGTACGGCGACTCCGTGATCCTGGGATATGCCCCGCAGTACACCGCGATGCTGGTTCCGCCGGCGGCGCTGCCGCTGAATATCGCGGAGATCGTGACCCGCCTGCTGGCCCTGGTATTGATGGTCGCGGTGGTGTTTGCCTGGGCCCGGGGCCCGGACGGGGAGGTCCCGCCCTGGGCACTGGTGTTCCTGATCTCGCTGCCCGTTGTCAGCTTGCTGCGCCTGGACCAGATGATGAGCGTGGCGGGCCTGGCGGCCCTGACCGTTGCGATCTGGGCCCAGCGCCGCGACCGCTGGTTTGTCGTCGGTCTGGCACTGGCGGTGGGAATGTCGCGCACGACCAATGCGCTGCCGATTGTGGTGATGGTCGCGATCTCAGGTTGGGGCCGGCCGGCGCAGTTGCTTCGGGCGGTCGCGGGAATCGCGGTGGTGCTTGCGCCGCTGACGGTGGTGGCGTATGTCTGGGATCCCAACTGGGTGGCGGACTATGTCCATAACCTCTCGGTCTACAACCTGGTCGGACCGGTGAAGCTGGCACGAGCCCTGATGGGGTTCAGCGGACCGTTGTTGCTCGAAGCCGTCGTCTGCGCGCTGGCCGGGCTCCTGGCGTGGCGCGACCGCGGCCGTCCCCTGGACCTGGACCGCGTCGTCTTGGCGCTTTCGTTGGGGGTGCTGTCGACGATCATCTCGACCTACTACGTCGCCATCTACGCGCTGCCGGCGCTGATCCGGTTGGCGCGGCGGCCCGGCTTTGGCCGCCTGCCATGGGTGGCCACTGCTGCGCCCTGGGTGGTGATCCTGGTCAGCGCCCCTGCGATCCTTTCGTCGCAACCGATATTCCCCGTTGGGCTGCTCACCGCGATGGTGCTGGTGATGGTCGCCGCGGCCTACCCGCTCCTCCGGCCGCCGAGGCCGGTCCCGGCACCGGCAGCGAGTAAAATCGCGGTCGTGCCGAGATAGCTCAGTTGGTAGAGCAGCGGTCTGAAGAACCGCGTGTCGGCGGTTCGATTCCGTCTCTCGGCACCAGGATCCTCTCCCTTCCCCTGCTTCGGACCTTCGGTCACCCTCGATTCAGGCTAGTTCTGGCAATAGTGGTCGCGGTAGTGGTCACGGCCCGGCTGATAGCGCTGATCGGCGAGTCGTTCGCCAACATGACCGACTACCGCACCTTCTTCCTGGTTGCCGGGCGTCTTGCCTGGCACGGCGCCGACCCGTACCACCTCGTCGAAGGTGGCGCGTCGCTCTTTCGGACGCCTTTCCTCGAAGCCCCCGCATTCCTGATGCTGTTCTGGCCCTGGACGTTGTTGCCGGAAGAGCTGGGCAGGGCGGCGTGGATCGGACTCGAGATCCTGGCAGTGGCCGGGACGCTGGTCGCCGTGTACCGAGGGCTTGGCCGGCCGACCCCGGCCGAGGCGCTGGTGGCGGCTTCACTGGTGGTTCTCTTCCCGCCCCTGCGCGACTCCTTCCAAGAGGGCCAGGTGGGGGTATTCATGGGCCTGGCGATGGCGCTGACCCTTTTGGCCCACCAGCGGGGGCGACCGGGGCTTGGCGGTGCTGCCCTGGGTGCTGCCATCGCGGTGAAGCTGACCCCGGTCCTGTTGCTCGCCTATTTCGTGTACCGCCGCGACTGGCGGCTGTGCCTGACGGCCGCGGTTACCACTACGGTTCTGTCCGCGGTGACGCTCGTGTGGGGTTGGGCTTCCTACTGGCCAACCTTCGTTTCGGCTGTAGTCGGGTCGTCGAACGGCACCGCGAACGTTTTGAACCAGAGCCTCAACGGCGTTCTCCTGAGGGCGCTGCATCCCGACCTCAACGGGTTACCGATCGCATCCCTTGGGGTGGGCTTCAGGACTGTCTGGGTGGTGGGTCAGCTGCTGGTCCTCGGCGTCCTAGCAGCCTTCGTCACGCGAGGCGGCAGCAAGACGCCGGAGCGGGAATGGATCGAGGTCAGCTGCCTACTGCTGCTGTTGCCACTGGTATCCCCGTTTGCCTGGGACCATCATTTCGCCCAGGCGACACTGGCGGTTCCGGTGGCTGTCTTCCTCGTATCCCGCCACCGGCTCGCGTTCTGGGCTGGCGCCGCCCTCGCGCTGGCGTTCTTTGCTGACCTATACCTGGCCTACCCTGGGGCCCAGGCGGCGCTAGCAGCGTCACCCTCGACACTGAAAGCGTCGCCCTTCTTGCAGCTGGCCGCGTCGGTGACGACGGTGGCGGCGATCTCGTCAGCTCTACTTTTGATGAGGTCGCGGAGTAGCCCGGAAGCCGCCGGCTGATAGACTTGGCCCGATTTATGAGGATTCAGCATCGCTAGAAAGGGTCCACGGCGCCCGCCCCGTGGAGGTCCGCGCCGTCGCAAGGTTCAGACCGAAGAGGCCCCCGACAAGAAGGAAGAGGTCATCGAGCTGGATGGCGAGGTGATCGAGGCGCTTCCCAACGCGATGTTCCGGGTCAAACTCGACAACGACCACCAGGTCATTGCCTACGCCGCCGGCAAGATGCGCAAGTTCTACATCCGCATCCTGCTCGGCGACCGGATCAAGGTCGAGGTCTCGCCGTACGACCTGCAACGCGGCCGCATCACCTACCGCTACAAGTAGCCTCCGGCGCCCAACCAGCGTCGCCCCGGGCACCTAAACTTGGCCCCATGCTCGAACTAAGCCGCGGCGCCAAGAACGCCGTCGAGGTCTGCATGGGAGTCAGGCGCGACGAGAAGGTGCTGATACTCACCGACAGCGAGCGCGAGCATATCGGCCACGCCATCGCCGAGGAGTGTGAGCTGCTCGAAGCGCGGGCGCACGTGCTCAAGATCGAAGACTTCATCCAGCGCCCGGCACTGCACCTGCCAGAAACGTTGACCGAAAGGGTCGACGAGATCAGCCCCGACGTCTCCTTCTTTGTGGCCACTGCCAAAGAGGGCGAGCTTGGTCTGCGGCGCCCCTACATGAAGCACGTCATCTACGAGCTGAAGGCTCGCCACGGCCACATGATCGGAATCGACGATCGGTGTATGGCTGAAGGCATGGAGGCGGACTACAACGAGATCGCCCGGCTCACCGGTCAGGTCAACGAGATCGTCAAGGAGGCGCGGCTGGTCGAGGTGCAGGCGCCATCAGGGACCGACGTCCGTGCCACCTTGGACCCGTCCCGGCTCCGGTGGCACCCGTGTCCCGGGATCTACCACGCTCCTGGTGAGTGGGGCAACCTCCCCGAGGGCGAGACCTTCACCTCCCCGGCGTCGCTTGACGGCGTGCTCGGCGCCGAGGTCATCGGCGATCACTTTTCGGAGAAATACGGAGTCCTCGAGACCCCGATGCGGTTGGAGGTTGCGGCGGGCCGCGTGCGCAAGGTCTCCCACCCCGATGACGGCCTGCGTGCGGAGATGGAGAAGTACCTTGCCCAGCACGAGAACAGCAATCGAGCCGGGGAGTTTGCGGTGGGAACCAACGTGGCTCTCAAGGAGCTGTCCGGCAACCTGCTCCAGGACGAAAAGATCCCCGGGGTCCATGTGGCTTTTGGCTACCCCTACCCTGAGGAAACGGGGGCGGACTGGGATTGCCCGAGCCACTGTGACGTGGTAGCCACTCGCTCGACCATCAAGGTCGACGGGCAGTACCTGATGCGCGACGGCGAGTTTGTAATCTGAATCAACCAATCACCAAGGGAGACGAGAGGAGAGAGATGGCGCACAAGGTAACCATGATTCCCGGCGACGGGGTCGGTCCCGAGCTCAGCGAGGCCACCATGCGAGTGCTCGACGCCACCGGTGTCGGCTTCGAGTGGGAGGTCGTGCAGGCGGGCGAGAACGTGATGGAGGAGTACGGCACGCCCCTTCCCGAGAATGTCCTCGAGTCCATCCGGCGCAACAAGGTGGCCATCAAAGGGCCGATCACGACCCCGGTGGGAAAAGGGTTCCGGTCAGTCAACGTGGCCCTCCGCAAGGAACTCGATCTGTACGCCCTCTTCCGTCCCTGCAAGAGCTACCCGGGCGTGCGGTCGCGCTACAGCGACATCGACATCCTGATGGTGCGCGAGAACACCGAGGACATCTACATGGGGATCGAGTTCGAAGAGGGCACCGACGAGTGCAAGCGCATGATCGAAGAGATCAGCGCTGCCTCTGGCAAGCCCATCCGGCCAGATTCCGGCCTGTCGATTAAGCCGATCTCCATCTTCTGCAGCCGACGGGTGGTCAAGTCGGCGTTCGAGTACGCCCGCGCCAACGGCCGCAAGCAAGTCACCGTCGTGCACAAGGCCAACATCATGAAGTTCACCGACGGTCTGTGGCTTCGCATAGCCCAGGAGGTTGCCAAGGACTACCCCGACATCGAGTTCCAGGACCGCATCGTCGACAACATGTGCATGCAGCTGGTCCAGGTGCCAGAGAAGTACGACATGCTGGTGCTGCCCAACCTGTACGGGGACATCCTCTCCGACCTCGGGGCTGGGCTGATCGGCGGACTCGGCCTGGCTCCCGGCGCCAACATGGGCGACGAGATCGCCGTCTTCGAGGCCACCCACGGCAGCGCCCCCAAGTACGCCGGCCAGAACAAGATGAACCCGATGGCGATGCTGCTGTCAGGGGTGATGATGCTGCGCCACCTCAAGGAGCCCGAAGCCGCTCGGCGGCTGGAGGAGGCGATCGCCTCCGTCATCGCCGAAGGCAAGTCGGTGACCTACGATATGAAGCCGGACCGCAGCGACCCCACCGCCGTCGGCACCAGCCAGGTGGCGGATGCCATCATCGAGCGGATCCAGGCCGGTGTCGGCGCATGAGGATCCAGAAGGAGGCCGTGGGCCGCCTCGTCGAGTGCGACGAGATCGACATCGAGGAAGCCTCCCGGCTCCAGGCCGAAGGCGCCATCATCCTCGATGTTCGCAATCACGACGAGCGCGCCGAGAAGCACGTGACAGGCTCGATCCACATCCCGCTGCACCAGCTGGCGGGGCGCCTGGCCGAGGTTCCTGACGGACGCCTGCTCACGGTCTGCAAGATGGGCGGCCGGTCGGCGGCCGCGGCCGCCCTGCTGGAGAACGGCGGCAGGACGGACGTCAGCTCGATAGCCACTGGTACCGATGGCTGGGAGGCTGCCGGACAGCCGATCTCGCGCGGCTGAAGGGCCGATCGGCGCCGTCAGGCCCGGGCGGACTCCGCCTCGAACGTCATGTCGCCGCCCTCGATGCCGTGGGCATCTGCGTACTCGCGGTACAACCCCTCGTAGTTGGCGGTGGAGGTGCGGTTGCCGGCGAGGCCAAGCTTCTCGGCGGTGCTGTTGATGTTGTCCCGGTCCCCTTCGATCTCGACGACCGTGCCGATGAAGGGAAGCTCGTCGAGGGTGACGAACATGCTGTTGAGGTCCCAGCCCTCGCGCCACTTCTCGTAGCGCCAATCGACCTGGTAGCCAAGGCCCGCCAGGAACGCCTCGATGTCGCCCGCGGCCACGTCGAGGTTGATCTCCCGGCGCGCCTTGTACGTCGGGTCCTCGAGCGGGATCTTGACGGTGAGCTCATGGCCGTTGCGGAGCCGAAGCAGCCGCCGACTGTTGCGGAGGCTGTGGTCGGCGTCGTCGAAGACGAGGTTGGTTTCGAGCTCCCGGGGTTGCTCCAGGCGGGCGCCGCCCTCCTGGAGGCGCGCCCTGACCTGATCCAGGTCAGGGTCGAGGAACTTGAGCTCGACCTCGGTCGTGGTCCCTGTTCTCACGGGCAGACTTTACAAGTTCGCGAGGTGACAGAAGCCAGAGCGCCTGTCAAGATTTAGCCCAATGAGCCGCAGCCGTTCGCGGGGCTTGTCTGCGGGCCTGGGGGTTCTGGCTGGGATCGTTCTCCTGGGCGGTGCGACAGCGCCTATCCCGCACGCCTCGTCCAGCCGTCAGGCGCTGGCTCTCCAGTCTCGGGTTCACGCAGGGCGGATCGTCCCCGAAGACCCACCGCCGCCGCCGCCCCCAGCGGTGTCGTCGGGGGCCATCGGGGGGCTGCTGATCCGGGTGATCGGAGTGAACGCCACGATGCTGCCGGTGGGGACCACTCCCCAGGGAAACATCGATGTCACGAAGGGGATCTGGGACGTCGGCTGGTACGACCAGAGCGTGAAACCCGGCCAGCCGGGCAGCGCCTTCATCGAGGGGCACCTCGACTGGTACACCGGCCCGGCGGTCTTCTGGAACCTGCATCGACTCCAGATCGGGGACGAGGTCGACCTCGTCCACCCTGACGGCACCACGTCCCGGTTCCAGGTCTCCCTGGTTCGGCAACTCCCGTTCAGCGGCATCGTGCCGGACGACATGCTTGCCACCGACGGTCCCTCGCGGCTGAACATGGTCACCTGCAGCGGTACCTGGCTGAAGGGCGCCCACACTTATTCGAACCGCCTGGCTGTCACCGCGACGCTGATTTCGTAGGGTGAGCCGCCGAGATCGGCGACGAACACTTGTACGGGGAACATTCGTGCGCTATGATGCCGTCCGATGGGCGCCGTCCAAATCCTCGACGATCTTCTCCGTGACCCCGCCTTTCGCTCGGGGGTGGCGCTCGACCACCTGATCCCGGCGCGAGACCCGGCGTACGCCGAGATCCCGGACGCGGTTCCCGGCAACCTGCGCGACGCCTTGGGTGCGCGGGGCATCCACCGTCTCTACAGCCACCAGGCCGACGTCTTCAACAGCGTGGCCGTCGGGCAGGACACCGTGGTGGTGACGCCCACCGCCTCCGGCAAGACCCTCTGTTACAACCTGCCAGTCCTCAGCCGGGTTCTCCAGCAGCCGGACTCTCGCGCCCTCTACCTGTTCCCCACCAAGGCGCTGGCCCAGGACCAGCTGGCGGAGCTGATGGAGCTCTGCGGCCACCTCGGCAGCGGCATCCGGACCTTCACTTACGACGGCGACACCCCTCCCAACGCGCGCTCTGCCATCCGCGAGGCCGGTCACATCGTCATCACCAACCCCGACATGCTCCACGCGGCGATCCTGCCGCACCACACCAAGTGGCTGAAGCTCTTCCAGAACCTGGAGTACGTCGTCATCGACGAGCTCCACGCCTACCGCGGTGTCTTCGGCAGCCACCTCGGCAACGTCATCCGCCGGCTGCACCGGGTCTGCGCCTTCTACGGCGCCGCACCGACTTTCATCTGCGCCTCGGCCACAATTGCCAACCCCGGCGAACTGGCGTCGAAGATCCTGGAGCGGCCGGTCACGGTGGTCGATCGAAACGGGGCCCCCGCGGCGGAGCGGCGCCTGGTCTTCTACAACCCGCCGGTTGTCAACGCCGACCTGGGATTGCGGCGCTCGTCGCTGCTGGAGTCGCAGCGGATCGCGGCCCGCTTCCTCGCCGGGGGCGCCCAGACCATCGTCTTCGGACGCAGCCGGTTACAGGTCGAGGTGCTGCTCAGCTACCTCAAGCAGGCCGGCAGCGATCGCCTTGGCCGCCACGGCGACATCCGGGGCTATCGCGGCGGCTACCTGCCGGGGCAGCGGCGCGAGATCGAGCGCGGCCTGCGCAGTGGCCAGGTGCGCGGGGTGGTCGCCACCAACGCGCTGGAGCTGGGTATCGACGTCGGCCAGATGCAGGTGGCGGTGCTCTGCGGCTATCCCGGCAGCATCGCCTCGACCTGGCAGCAGCTGGGGCGCGCCGGCCGCCGTGACGAGCCGTCGGTGGGGATCCTGGTCTGCTCCAGCAGCCCTATCGACCAGTTCCTGGCGCGCCACCCGGAGTACTTCCTGGAGAGCTCGCCGGAGCACGGCCTGGTCGATCCCGACAACCTGCTGGTCCTGCTGGGCCACCTGCAGGCGTCGCTGTTCGAGGTCCCATTCGAGGAGCGCGAGGACTTCGGGCGGTCGCGGGTAGGGGAGATGCTTGAGGTTCTCGAGGCCGAAGGCCAGGCCCACCACTCGGCGGGTCGGTGGTACTGGTCGTCGGAGGTGTTCCCCGCGTCAGAGGTCAGCCTTCGCTCGATCCTGGCCGAGAACGTCGTCATCATCGACACCAGCAACGCCCCCGGCGGAGCCGGTAGCGCCGGCGCCCGCGTGATCGGGGAGATGGACCAGTTCGCGGCCCAGACCTTGCTCCACGACCAGGCGATCTATCTCCACGAAGGGCAGCAGTTCCACGTCGACCATCTCGACTGGGCCGAGAAGAAGGCCTACGTGCGGCCTGTCAATGTCGACTACTACACCGATGCCGACCGGGCCGCCACGGTGCAGGTCCTGGAGGCATTCGATAGCGCCGATGGAGCCCTGGTCAAGGCCCATGGCGAGGTCCAGGTCTCGTCGCTGGCGACGGTCTTCAAGAAGATCCGCTTCCACACCCACGAGGCCGTCGGCGCCGGCCCCATCGACTTGCCCCAGGTCGACCTCCACACCACCAGCTACTGGTTGCGGGTGCCCGCCGAACTGGCTGCGACATACCCTCGACTGGCTCTCCAGTCCGGGTTGCAGGGCCTGGCCCACGTCCTCAGGCACACCGCGTCGGTGTTCCTGATGTGCGACCCGCGGGACCTCGGAGTGGCGGCGCAGGTCCGATCCCCACAGACGGGCGGCCCGACCATCTTTGTTTACGACGTCTTCCCCGGGGGCGTGGGGCTGAGCCCTCGGTTGTTCGAGCTCCACGACGAGCTGCTTCTGGCGGTCGCCGACTTGATCGCCGGCTGCGGCTGCGCCGGTGGCTGCCCGTCGTGCATTGGCGCCATGGTCGAGCGCGACGTCGACAGCAAAGCCGCGGCGCTGGCACTGGCCAGGGCGGAGCCGGGCGGGATCGAGGTCCAGGGTGCTGCTGCAAGATCGGCTTGAGAGCCTCGGCCGCCATCCGCGCCCGCGGCCGAGGGCGCGCGCTGCCGACCTGGCAGGGCTGGCCGCGGGCGTGGGCGGCAGCGTAGGCGAGAACGCCGCCGGGGAATTCGTCCTCATCGAGGAACTGCTGCCGCTGCCGCCCCGCCCCGCCTGGAGCGGGGTCCCGGCATGGCTGTTTGGCGACAGCGCGGCGCCACCAGAACCAGGGCTGTGTTTCTTCGACACCGAGACCACCGGCCTCTCTGGCGGTGTCGGCAACCAGGTCTTCCTGATGGCGATGGCCTGGCGGGTCGGCGGTGGGCTGTTGATGCGCCAGTACCTGCTGCCCGACCCCGCCTTCGAGCAACCCTTCCTCGAGGCCATCAGCCTCGACCTCGACCGCAGCGCCGCGGTGGTCAGCTACAACGGGCGCAGCTTCGACGCCCCGGTGCTGACCGGGCGCCTACTGATGTCGCGGCGGTCGCCGGGGTGTCTTCTCAAGCCTCACCTCGACCTGCTGCACCCGGTGCGGCGCATCTTCAAGGCCCGGCTCGGTAGCTGCACGCTGCAGAACGTGGAGGCGTTGGTACTGAGACGGGACCGCGGCGACGACATCCCCGGTTACCTCATCCCGGAGATGTACTTCGCCTACCTGCGCAGCCGCGACCCGGAATTGCTGCGCTCGGTGGTGGCCCACAACCGGCAGGATGTCGTCAGCCTCAGCCTGCTCCTGGATTACCTGCTCGGGTTGCCCAACTCGGGGACGGCGGCCCATCCGCTTGACCGCTTCGGTCTGGCTCGACTGCTGGAAGGCTGCGGCCAGGTGGAGCACGCCGTCGCGATCTACGACCAACTATGGGATGAGGCCGACGGCGCCTGGGACGGGGAGGTGTGGCCGGGAGCCTGGACCCCCGTGGAGCTGGCATACGTGCTGGGGCTGCGCCTGGCCGTCGCGCTCCGCCGGCACGGGCTTTTCGAGCGGGCCGAGGCCGTTGTGGAAGCAACCTGGCGGCGCTATCCCCGACCCTGGGAGGCGGGGATCATGCTGGCCAAGATCCTGGAGCACCGGCGCAACGATCGAAGCGCCGCCATCGAGGTGGTCTCGGCTGCCCTTGAGGCTCTCGAAGAGAGCGGCTCACGCAGCCCCAGCGAGGAGCGCTGGCTGGTCGACCTGCGCAAGCGTCACGCCCGGCTTGAGGGCAAGCGAACCGCTGAGGCTGCCTAGCCTAGCCCTTGAAGTCGTTGGGCCCGTTGGGAGGGAGATACGGCTTGGGGTCGACGGGGCTGTTGTTGAGGCGCACCTCGAAGTGCACATGCGGCCCACTGGAGTTGCCGGTGGAGCCCATCAGGCCGATCGTCTGTCCCTGCTGGACCTTGTCGCCGGCCTTCACGAAGTAACCCTCGAGGTGGCCGTAAAGGGTCATCAGCCCGTTGTGGTGGGCAATGATCACATGGCGCCCGTAGCCGATGAGATGGCCGGCGAGCATGCTGTCCTCGGCCGCGACAACCACGCCGTCATCGGCGGCCAGCACGGGGGTGCCGGCGTCGTTGGCGTCGTCGATCCCGGCATGGAAGTGGGCCGCGCCGAAGCCCGGCGGCTCGGCGGCGTAATCGGTCGGCCCGAACCACTGGGCCACGGTGCCCTTGGTGGTGGGCCAGATGAAGGGGTACTTGATCGAGTGCCCGAGCGAGGGCGGGTAGACGATGTTGTTGCTCGCCATCCAGGCCTGGGCGGCCGCCCAGGCGGCGTCGTTGGCGGCCTGGATGAGGTCGTCCTCGCGGGCGATCTGGGCTGCCACGATCTGGGCCACCAGCGCCGCGCTCTGCCCATTGGCGCTGGCCAGCTCGTTCTGTCCGGCCTTGATCGAGCCCTGGAGAGCGCTAAGGATGGCGGCCTCCTTGACTTCGTTGGTGATCAGCTGGTTCTCGGCGTCGGTGAGATCGTTCTGCTTCTTGACTGCGGAGTCGTGGTCACGGCGGAGCTGGTCGTCCTCTTGCTGCAGGCGGTGCCCCTCGTCTTTGATGCTGTGGAGCAGGTGGCTGCCGTAGTTCCGGATCGACAGCAAAGCCGCTGCCCGGTTGAGAAAGTCGCTGACGCCCTTGCTCTCGAAGATCTCGGCGATGAGTTCGGGCTGGTACTTGTAGCTGCGCCGGAGATAGTCGGCGAACTCGGTTCGGCGGAGGTTGAGCCTGCGCTTGGTTGCATCGATCTGGCTACTTGTCGCCGCCTCGCGTACCTCCAGGGCCTGGAGGTCGGCCGTGGTCTGGTCCTGCAGCTTCTGGTTGGCGACGACCGCGTCGCGGGTCTGCTTCAACATCTGCTGGAGGCTGTCGCTGGTCCCCTGGGCCAGAGCCAGGTTGTCGCTGAGCTTGCCCTTCTCGGTCTGGATCTTGGCCTGCTCCGCCTTGCATTTCGCGGCCAGGGCCTGTTCCTGCGGGTCACCCTCGAGACCGGGCGGCACGGTGCAGCTCGGAGCAGGGGTGGCCGACGGCGACGGCTGAGGCGCGGGCGTCGCGGCCAGCCCGGTAGCTGGGCTGGCGGCGAGAAGCAAGGCGCCAATGGCCAGGGCGCGCCACGAATACAAGCGAGGCATCCGCTCCAGTGTCCTATTCGGGGTCCCGAATTGAAACCCCATAGCTGTAAAGGTATGCTAACGATCCCGCCGTTCCGAATTCGCCATCGGAGCGCGGTTTGTGCTGACAGCGGCACGCATACTGCAAGCTTGCCCGGTGACGCAAGCCATCCATGTCGAGGTCGAGGGTCGCCGACTCAAGCTGTCGAACCTGGACAAGATCCTCTACCCGGCGGTCGGGTTCACTAAGGCCCAGGTGATCGATTACTACACCCGCGTTGCCCCCGCGCTGGTGCCACACATGGCGGGGCGGCCCCTGACCCTGAAGCGGTACCCCGACGGCGTCGACGGTCAGTTCTTCTACGAAAAGAAGTGTCCCAGCCACCGGCCCGAGTGGTTTCGCACCGTGTCGGTTTGGAGCGGGCGCAACCAGGACAACATCAACTACTGCGTTGTCGACGACCTGCCCAGCCTGGTCTGGGTGGCCAACATGGCCAGCCTCGAGCTGCACACCTCACTGGCGCTGGCCGAGGACATCCATCGGCCGACGATGCTGATCTTCGACCTGGATCCCGGCGCGCCTGCGACGATCAAGGAGTGTTGTAATGTCGGCCTTCAGCTTCGGGACCTGTTCGCCGAGCTGAAGCTGAGGTGCTTCGCCAAGACCTCCGGCTCCAAGGGACTGCAGGTGTACGTGCCCCTAAACACCCCCATCACCTATGAAGAGACCAAGCCGCTGGCGCTGGCGGTGGCCCAGGAACTGGAGCGGAAGAACCCCAAGCTGGTGCTGTCAAACATGAAGAAGGAACTCCGCAAGGGTAAGGTTTTTGTCGACTGGAGCCAGAACGACGACCACAAGACCACCGTTTGCGTGTACTCGCTCCGGGCGCGTGAACGGCCGACGGTGTCGGCGCCGGTGTCCTGGGATGAGGTCGAGTCCCACCACAAGGGTCGCCGGAAAGACCTGTCCTTCACCGCCGACGAGGTCCTCGCGCGGCTGGATCGCGACGGCGACCTCTTTGCCCCAGTCCTGAAGTTGAAGCAGAGGCTGCCCCGCTTCGACTGAGCGGGAGTGACAGCGGGAGACGGGATTTGAACCCGCGACCCCTACCTTGGCAATAAGAGGCTCATGAGTTGTATTCGAAATGGCTCAAATCGGAGCCAGGGCCTCGTTATTCGACTTCTCTTCCGGGCCGCTCGAGCCACTCTAATGTAAGAGTGTAGTGGCCCGGGGTCGCCTAGACGTCCGGGCAGCGTCGCCGTCTCCTCACGTCCTGGTGCGGTAGTGGAAGTGAACCGCGCCGTTGCCGAAACGGCGTTCGTCCAGCAGTTCGAGCTTCAGGTGGACATTGTTGGGCGAGGGATAGAGTGGCTCGACCTGGAGCTGGTGGCGGAGAACCAGGTTCTCAAGGGCGACGTCACGCCGTGACCGGAAGCCGGCAAGAACGCCGCGAAGCAAGACGAAAATGAGTTGAAGAATCCGGCAGGGTGACATCCGCCGCCGCAACCGCCTGCTCTGGCGAGTTGGACAGGGTTTTGCCCCCCTTGTGTTGACGACATAGAGCCCTCGACCAGCGGTTGTGAGTCCCGCCCGGGTAGGCCGCCAGAGGAGCTCGGTAGTCAACCTCCGGCGTCAGGCGAGATCCTGGCGGCGAAGCGAGCCCTGTCCCAGATGCTCACGCCTATCTTCGACCCCACATTCTCAGACCATTCCTTCGGGTTCCGCCCGAAGCGCTCGGCCCACCAAGCGGTCGAGTGGGCACGCCAGGCCATCGCTGATGGCAGGGCGTGGGCCGTCGATGTGGACCTGGATTCGTTCTTCGACCGGGTTCAGCACGACGCGCTGATGGGACGGGTGGCAAGACGGGTGCATGACAAGCAGGTGCTCGCGCTGATCCGGGCTTACCTGGAAGCGGGCGTCATGGCTGATGGCGTACGGCAGCCGACCGAGGAGGGAACCCCGCAGGGCCCCCGCTCTCACCGCTGCTTTCCAATATCATGCTTGACGACCTTGACCACGAGCTCGACAGGCGTGGGCTCCGCTTCGCGCGCTACGCCGATGACGTGATGATTTACGTCAGGAGCGAGCGCTCCGGGCGGCGCGTCATGCAGAGCATCAGCCAGTTCATCGAGCAGCGCCTTAAACTGCGTGTGAACGGCGAGAAGTCGGCCCTCGCGCCGGCCATGGAGCACCCTTCTTGGGGTTCGGCTTCTACGACCGGGGCTCCGGGGTCAAGACACGCGTGGACGCCAAAGCCCGGCAACGGGCCGAGGACCGCGTGCGTCGCCTGGCCGCGCGCAACTGGGGCGTTTCGATGGAGCAGCGCATCCGCCAGCTCAACAGCTTCACGGTCGGGTGGACGGCATACTTCGCGTTTGCGGAGACGCCATACCTGTTCGGGGAGTTCAACCGCTGGCTGCGTCGCAGGTTACGGCAAGTGCGCTGGAAGGAGTCCAAGCGCCCGAATACAATGCGGGCGCAAGCTGCGAGCGCTGGGACTCTTTGAAGCAGACGCCCGAGCCACGGCCGCCTCGCAGAAGGGATACTGGCATCTTGCCGGCACCTACCCCCTACAGCGTGCGATGCCGAACGCCTACTGGCACCGGACCCTGGGCTAGAAGGGATTCAACGAACCCTATGGTCGCTTCCGGGATGCAATGCGAACCGCCCGGTACGGACCCGCACGCCGGGTGGTGTGGGAGGGGCCGGGGTGAGCCCGTGCCCCTACCCGATTCGATGAGGGGCGGCTGCGAGGCATCTCGCCGGCCCAGCCGCCTACTCTACCAACCTGACCAACGCCATCCTTGACTACCTCTAGCGCCGCAACGAAGATCCAAAGCCATTTATCTGGACGGCCTCAGCCGACAGCATCCTGGCCAAACTCCGGAATCGTAAAGCCGTTATTGAGACGTTCCGCTAGGATGTCGGCTGTGACTCGGGGGACGCCTTCCGTCGACGCAACCGTTGCCGCCAGGACTACCGTCCCGCGCGCGCGGGACGTCTTGGGACGCGCTTTCACCGCCAGGGTGCGCGACTGCACCCGTCTGGTCGCGGAGTTAGAGGCAGCGGCCGGGATCCCAGAACCGTCGGACCGGCTCGCCGCCAGAAGGCGCCGTACTCGCGATATGGCATCGCGGATGGTTGCCCGATGGCTTATCACCGATCTGCCCCCCAGCCTGGCCGAGGTCACCTTCGTCAGCGAGCTGGGTCAACTCGCAGCCGGCGAGGGCATCCCCATCGCCGACATGACCCGGTCATACATGATGTGGCGGGACGCAAACCTCCGCGTGATGAGCGAGGAAATCGCTCGCCTGGGCACCCCGCCCGACATCGCCGAGATGGCCCTCATGTCGATTAGGGTCAGCAGCGACCGAAGCATCGTCCGAATGACCCGTGCCTTCGACGCCGAGACCCGGAACCTTCGCGCCGAGCTGGAGCACGCAGCCTCCCACGACTTGCTCACCGGGCTGCCCAACCGTGCTCTCTTCATGGACCGCCTCAACCAAGCCCTCAAGCGCACCCGTCGAGAGGTGGGCTCAAAAGCCGCGGTGCTGTTCGTGGACCTAGACCGCTTCAAGGACGTCAACGACGGCCTTGGCCACGCATCTGGGGACAAGCTGCTGGTGATCGCCGGCCGACGGTTGGTCCAAAGCATCCGCACCATCGACACTGCCGGGCGCCTGGGAGGGGACGAGTTCGCGGTGATCATCGAAGGGATAAAGGAAGCTGAGGATGCCACCGCCGTGACCGAGCGGATTCTGATCAGCTTCAGCCGTCCTGTCAGGATTGGTCCTAAGTCAATCCCGACGACAGCATCTGTCGGGGTGGCGATCGCAGATGGCTCGCAGGACGCGGCGGAGCTGCTGCAGAATGCAGACTTGGCGATGTACAGCGCCAAAACGACAGGGCGGGGTAAGTGCGTTATCTTCGAGCCAGGGTGTGCGCCGGAGGCCGACCGAGTTAAATCGCGAGACCAGCCTGCGAGGCGCCGTCTAAGGTAGACGATCTTCTAAGACAAGCGATCCTCGCCTGCGTACGGCGCATGGACGTCTCGAGCTCGACGGTCAGACGCGACACGTCAATCAGTGCGGAGAACTGACGTGCCAGCACCAGTACGACAAGCAGGGCCAGGGTCGCCACGCCGACATTCCCAAGACTCCTGCCCGTGATCCCCGAGTAGCCCGCGACCAGCGCCGTGGCCACGAGCGGGAAGTACGGGAGGACCTGGCGGAGCCGGCCCAGCGGGGCGTCCTCGGGCTCCAGTCCGGTGCCGACGCGCGACCTCAGTGCGCCCAATCCGATGAGCAGGAACCCGACCACCCAGCCACGTCGAGGGTTGGTTTCGTAGCCGCCTCGACCGACTCGTTTACGCGGCAATAGGCGCCGATGCCGCTCGATCGGATCTTGAGCGCGGGATACAACGGCACACCGAGCGGCGTCAAGAACTGCACTGAGGGAGGCTGCCTGAGGTGTAAGGACAGAATGCTCTACAAGTTGGATGAGACAAGCTATATGTCGGATCCGACGCACGTTGCAGGGGCAGCCTTGGATAGATGTATCTGCGTTCATGCCGAGCAGAACGCCATGCTGGCGGCGGCTCGCTACGGTATTCGGATCGATGGATCGACGCTCTACACCACGCTGAACCCTTGCTTTGGTTGCCTCAAGGAGGCGATTCAAGCGGGCATCAATAGGATCGTCTACGGAGCCGAATATCATGCCGAGTACAGTGAGCCGGTGAAGGCCAGTGGCATTGATCTACCTCTCGGTTACTTGGATGAGGCGATCAGAGTAGGCGAACCCACTTAGTACTAAAAGGGTTCGCCCGTCACAGGAGGAAACCCGAAACCACACCCTTTTTGGGGCCGTTTGTGGCGTGTTTGGTCTGCGGCTTGGGGCCAAAAAAATGGACCCCTAGTACCAACCTGACGTATTCAAAAACTGACGGGTAGGCTAGTTCAAAAGGAGGATTGTAAGCGGGAGACGGGATTTGAACCCGCGACCCCTACCTTGGCAAGGTAGTGCTCTACCACTGAGCTACTCCCGCGCGAGCCGGGACATTCTAGCAATCAGCCTCTGAGGCGCCCGGGGTCCTCCACGAGGCCGCGGAAAGTGGCCATGAACTGTGCCACCTCGGCCCCGTCGAGCACGCGATGATCGGCCGCCGCCCATGCGGTGATCACCTTGCCGACCGCCGGTTTGCCGGCTTTGACAACCACCCGGTCGGCAGCCGTGCCGACCGAAACGATCAGCGCCTGCGGCGGGTTGATGATGGCCAGGAACGAGGTGATGCCGTACATCCCCAGGTTGCTCAGAGTGATGGTGCCGCCACCGTACTCCTCGGGCTTCAGGTGACCGGAGCGTGCGCGTTCGGCCAGGTCCTTGCTCTCTTCGCTGATCTTGACCACGGGCTTGTCGGCGCAGTCGAGGATGGCGGGGGAGAGGAGACCGTTCTCGGTGGCCACGGCGATGCCCACGTCGATCCGCTTGAAGTGCCGCACCTTGTCGTCGATGTAGGCGGCGTTGACGTTGGCGTGCTTCACGGCCGCCAATGCCAGGGCCTTGACCAGCAGGTCATTGACACTGACGTGGGCTTTGGCCTTGTTGATGCGCGCACGCAGGGCCAGAACCTTGTCGGCGTCGATGTCGACGCTGACATAGAAGTGAGGCGCGTTGCGCTTGGATTCCGACATCCGGCGCGCGATTGCCTGACGCAGCTTTGTCGGTTCGATATCCTCGGCTCCTTCCGGCAATGGCGCAGGCGCCGGCTTCGCCGCGGTCTCGGGCGCGTCCAGATCGGAAGAGCGTCGTGTAGGGAAAGAGAGTAGATCT
>OCZT010002458.1_pt1 | contig 19151 bp, 21 predicted proteins | sample 1539031 | NCBI WGS metagenome assembly OCZT01 (sample SAMEA3539308, study PRJEB22396) | soil metagenome | biome: tundra; feature: field; material: soil | place: USA | collected 2010-05 | depth 0.15 m | reverse complement strand
TCACGGTGGTCGCTGTCCTGGTCCTGCTGCTGGCCACGATGCCGAGGCTACGGCCCTGGACCAGGCGCGGCAGGATCCGGGCGCTTTCCCCGGTGATCAGCCGCTCGCAGTCCGCGGCGGTCCTGGGTCACGCGGCGCCGGATCACGCGGTGCCGGATCACCCGGCGAATGGTCGCCTGCCGAATGGCCGCCCGGTGACAGATCGCCCGGTGCCGGAACGCCCGGTGCGGTAACCCGTGATGCGGCTGGCCTGCGGCGTCAGGCGGCCGTGATGGCCCCGGGTGACCTGGTAAAGCGGGCGTCAAAGAGCTTGTGATATCTTTCACGAGCAGCCACTCGAGGACGAGTGAGGGGTACGTGATAGGTTTCGCTCACCCGGCGGCGCGCGAGCGCCGCCCCTGCGGCATCGCGGTCCTGTGCGGCCGGTGCCGCAAGGGGGGCGGTCCGGCGCATCAGCCCGTGATCCGTCCTCCCATCGAGCAGTCCGGAGCCCCGTAGATGCAGGCGAGTTACGGTCCAATCGCCCGGCGGTCTGCCGTGCTCGCGGCGGCCGCAGGGGCGATCATGCTCGTCCTGAGCGGCATCCTTGGCGGGGCCAAGGGCCTGGTAGGCGCTGCGCTCGGGGTGGCGTTGGTGGCCGTGTTCTTCGCTCTCAGCATACTCGCGGTCCAGCGGGCCGCGCGGGTCAGTCCGCAGGCCATGATGGTGGCGGCGCTCACCACGTTCTTCGTCAAGATCATCGTCCTGCTGTTCCTAGTAGCGAGGTTCGGCACCACGACCGCGTTCAATGGACGACTCTTCGGCCTGACCGCGATCGTTTGCATCCTCGTCTGGAGCGGCGCCCAGGTGATGTGGTCGCTGCGGCTCAAGATGCCCTACGTGGAACCGGACGGGGAACGGTGACGCGTGGCGGCAACCCTGCTCCCGGACGGCGGATCGCGGCCCGCGAACCAGGTCGTCCCCACGGGCCTGCCCGATGACCTGGGGCGGCATGGGCCGAAGCGGTTCCCGGCCGGCTGGCGAGCGCGGGGGCGATACACGCCAGGACGGGCGGCGAGGCCGCGGTTCTGGCGGCGAGAACGCGGGCTGGACCCTGTTCAGCTACCTGATCGCCGGCATGATTGTCTACGGCGGTCTCGGCTGGCTCGTCGCGCGCTGGACGGGGCACCCGATGATCTTCCCGATCGGCATGCTGATCGGCCTGGCCCTGGGCGTCGCCGGGGTCATCTACCGCTATGGCAGGTCCTGATCGATGCGGCGAAGGCGGGCCATCCAACGGTGGCCGCCCAGGCAATGAGCACCTGCGTAACGAGGCTGGCCGGTGAGGCCATGAGCAAGGCTGAAGGAGCATGCGGTGACTGATACGGCCCACGTGATCGCTGGCGGGGGATGTCACCTCTTCTCCGGCTGCGGGTACCCGGCGCCCGGATACCCGCAGAACTTCAGCTACGCACCCATCTTCTCCATCGGCACGTTCCACTTCACCAAGCCGATGCTGCTGACGATAATCGCCGCTGCGGCTGTCATATGGTTCTTCTGGGCCGCGTTCGCCAAGCCGCAGCTTGTGCCCAGGGGTGTACAGAACCTGGGCGAACTCGGTCTGGTATTCGTCCGGGACCAGATCATGCGCCCGATGATGGGCAAGCAGGGCGACGGTTACCTGCCGTTCCTGACGGCATTGTTCTTCTTCGTCTGGGTGATGAACCTGATGGAGATCATCCCGCTCGCGCAGTTCCCGGTGACCGCCCGGATCGCCTACCCGGTCTCGCTGATGATCATGGTCTACATCACCTACAACGTGGTAGCCATTAGGCATCTGGGGCTGGGCGGCTACTTCAAGAGCATGATCCCGCCCGGCACGCCGAAACCGATCCTTATCCTCCTCGGGCCGATCGAGGTCCTCCAGTACCTTCTGATCAGGCCGTTCACCCTGGCGATCCGGCTGTTCGGGAACATGTTCGCCGGGCACATCCTGATCCTGGTGTTCACCCTCGCGACCTGGTACATGTTCAGCGTCAGCATCGGGCTGCTGTTCAGCGCCACCACATTCGTCATGGTCATCGCGCTGACCGCCTTCGAGATGTTCATCCAGGCACTGCAGGCCTTCATCTTCACGATCCTGACCGCGCAGTACATCGGCGGATCGCTGGAAGCAGATCACTGATATGACCCGCAAACATGGCCGGTCCGCCGATGTCGCGCACAGGCGCACGGCAGTTACTGCCACACCACCGCCGGGGAATGCGCCGGCCTGAACGCAAAGGAATCAATACATGCTTCTCGCTCATTTCGTGACTGCTGCCGCAGCCACGTCCAAGCTCGACATTAACTTCGGCGCGCTCGCCTTCGGCCTCGGGGCCATCGGGCCCGGCGTCGGCATCGGCCTGATCTTCGGCCACGGCGTGGAAGCCATGGCCCGCCAGCCCGAGGCGGCCGGCATGATCCGCACCAACATGTACATCGGATTCACGCTGGCCGAGGCGCTCGCCCTGATCAGCCTGGTCGTCCCGTACATTTTCCACGCTACAGGCTGACCTCGGCATGAAGGAGAAAGTGATGCTGAGTGGAGAGGAAGCGAGACCGTGAGGTACTTGGCCGCCGCGAGCGAGCAGAGCCCGCTGGTTCCTGACCTTACCGAACTGATCATCGGCTCGATCGCGTTCCTCATCGTATTCGGCGTGCTCTACAAGAGGCTGTACCCGCGGATCCAGCAGACCCTGGCCGAGCGCACGGACCAGATCGAGGGCGGCCTGCAGCGCGCCGATGAGGCGCAGGCCGAGGCGGATCAGCGGCTCGAGCAGTACAAGGAGCAGCTCGCGGAGGCCCGTCAAGAGGCCTCCCGGCTTCGCGAGAAGGCCAAAGAGGAGGGCGCCCAGATCATCGCCGAGATGCGGGAGCAGGCTCAGGCCGAGGCCCGGCGACTGGTCGACGCGGCGCACGCGCAGATTGACGCCGATCGCCAGCAGGCGATCCAGATGCTCCGGGCCGAGGTGGGCGCCCTGGCGGTGGACCTGGCCGGCCGGGTGGTGGGCGAGGCCCTGGAGGACGAGGCCAGGCAGCGCCGCGTCGTCGAGCGATTCATGGAGGATCTCGAAAACCAGCCGAACGCCGCCGGCGCGAGGACGGGGTCCTGACATGAGGGGCGCCAGCCGCGCCTCCCTGGCCGAGGCCAGGCAGCAGCTCTCCGCGGCCGTGACGTCAGCGGCTGCCGCCCGGACGTTGGGCGATGAGCTTTTCGCCGTCGTCACCCTGCTGGATGCGGAGCCCGCGGTGCGCCGCGCGCTCACCGACGGCAGCCGCCCGGCGGACGCCAGGACCGGGCTGGCCCGGGATCTGCTCAGCGGCCGGGTCGGCGATGCCACCCTCGATCTGGTCGCGACCCTCGCCGCGGGACAGTGGTCAAGCCCGGCTGACTTGTCTGAGGCGGCCGAGCAGCTTGCGGTGCTCTCAATCTCGGCCGCGGCCGAGCGCGGGCGCCACCTCGACGACCTGGAGGACCAGCTGTTCCGGTTCGGCCGGGTGGTCGCGGGTGCGCCGGAGCTGCGCACCGTCCTGTCCAGTCCCGATGTTCCGGCAGAGTACAAGCGCGGCCTGCTTGACTCGCTCCTTGAGGGCAAGGCGACGCCGGACGCACGGTACCTGATCAGCCAGGCGGCCGTGCATCCCAGGGGACGTAGCCTGGATGCAAGCCTGACCGAGTACGCCCGGCTGGCGGCGCAGTGGCGGGAGCGTCTGATCGCAGTTGTCCGGGTGGCCATCGCGCTCAGCGCGGAGCAGCGCGACCGGCTGGCCGCCGTCTTGGCGGCCGCGTACGGGCATGAGATCCACCTCAATGTGATCGTCGATCCGGACCTCGTAGGTGGTATGTCCGTCCGGATCGGGGATGAGTTCATCGACGGCAGCGTGGCGAGCCGCCTGGCCGAGCTGCGCCGCCGCCTGGCGGCTTGATGTCCGGGCGCACCGTGCCGAGCAGGCCCAACGGGCTGACCAGCGGGGCGGGCCGGAATGGCTGCAGACCAGCTGTACTGATAACGAGAGAGACGCGAGGACCATGGCGGAGCTGACAATCCGGCCCGACGAGATCCGGGACGCGCTGGCGAGCTTCGTCCAGGCGTACCAGCCGGACGCGGCCTCCAGGGAAGAGGTCGGAACCGTCGCCGAGTGCGGCGACGGCATCGCCCGGGTCGAGGGACTGCCCTCGGCCATGGCGAACGAACTGCTGGAGTTCCCCGGCGGCATCCGCGGCCTCGCGCTCAACCTGGACGTGCGTGAGATCGGCGTGGTCATCCTCGGTGACTTCAGCAAGATCGACGAAGGCCAGCAGGTCCGCCGCACGGGCGAGGTGCTGTCCGTGCCCGTCGGCGACGGCTTCCTCGGGCGCGTGGTCGATCCGCTCGGTATCCCCCTGGACGGCAAGGGCGAGATCGAGGGGACGCAGCTGCGCGCTCTTGAGGTGCAGGCGCCTTCGGTGGTGCAGCGGCAGAAGGTGAAGGAGCCACTGCAGACCGGGATCAAGCCGATCGACGCCATCACCCCGATCGGCCGCGGCCAGCGCGAACTGATCATCGGTGACCGGCAGACCGGCAAGACGGCCATCGCCATCGACACGATCATCAACCAGCGAGCGAACTGGGAGTCCGGGGACCCGGAGCGGCAGGTCAAGTGCGTCTATGTGGCGATCGGCCAGAAGGGCTCCACCACCGCCCAGGTCAAGCAGTCACTGGAAGACGCGGGCGCGATGGAGTACACCACGATCGTGGCCTCGCCCGCCTCCGACCCGGCCGGCTACAAGTACATCGCCCCCTACACGGGTTCCGCCATCGGCCAGCACTGGATGTACGCGGGCCAGCACGTGCTGATCATCTTCGATGACCTGTCCAAGCAGGCCGAGGCGTACCGCACCGTCTCCCTGCTGCTGCGCCGGCCACCTGGCCGCGAGGCGTACCCGGGCGACGTCTTCTACCTGCACTCCCGGCTGCTGGAGCGGTGCGCGAAGCTCTCCGACGAGATCGGCGGCGGATCGCTGACCGGGCTGCCGATCGTCGAGACCAAGGCCAACGACATCTCCGCCTATATCCCCACCAACGTCATCTCCATCACCGACGGGCAGATCTTCCTGGAGACCGACCTGTTCAACTCCGGTGTCCGCCCGGCCATCAACGTGGGCCGGTCGGTGTCCCGGGTCGGCGGCGACGCCCAGATCAAGGCCATGAAGAAGGTCGCGGGCGGGTTGAAGCTGGCCCTGTCGCAGTACCGCGATCTGGAGGCCTTCGCGTCCTTCGCCTCCGACCTGGACCCGGCGTCCCGGGCTCAGCTGGACCGGGGCGCCCGCCTCGTCGAACTGCTCAAGCAGCCGCAGTACAGCCCGCTCGCGGTGGAACGGCAGGTGGTGGTGGTCTGGGCCGGCACGTCAGGGTTCCTGGACGACGTGCCCGTCGAGGACGTCGCGCGGTTCGAGGAGGAATTCCTCGACTCCGTGCAGCGAAACCATAAAGGCATCTACGACGCGATCAGGGAGACGGGCGAGCTGTCCGACGACACCACGACCGCGCTGAAGGATGCGATCGACGAATTCCGCAAGGAGTTCGAGGTCCGCGGCGGCGAGGCGCTGGTGAAGGACGAGGAACCGGCCGAGCCCATGGCAGAGGACGAGGAAGGCCGCGACAAGTTGAACAAGTACGTGGAGCCCCAGTCGGGGCAGAAGCCGTCGGCGGAGAAGAAGTAGGGCAGGGGCACGCAGCATGGGAGCACAGCTTCGCGCGGTCAGGCAGCGGATCAGGGGAATCCAGTCCATTGCCAAGATCACGCGTGCTCAGGAACTCATCGCGGCGTCGCGGATCATCAAGGCGCAGCAGCGGGTGCGTGACGCGCAGCCGTACGCCCGCGCGATCATCGCGGCCCTGGAGGCCGTCGTCAACCGCTCGGCGCAGATCGACCACCCGCTCGTCCGCGAGCCGGAGACGGTGCAGCGAGCCGCGGTGCTCATCCTCACCAGCGACCGTGGGTTCGCCGGCGGCTACAACGCCAACGTGCTCCGCGTGGCCCAGGGCCTGCGGGCATTGCTGTCCGAGCGGGGCGTCGAGCCGGTCACATACGTGGTCGGCCAGCGGGGCATCTCCTGGCACCGGTTCCGCAGCCGGGAGATCGCCGAGCAGTGGCGCGGGTTCTCGGAGGCTCCGAAGCACGACAACGCCCGCGATATCGCTGCCACGCTGGTCGAGGCGTTCGGCCGCCCGGCCGAAGAGGGCGGGGTGCACGAGATCTACATCGTGTACACGGAGTTCGTGTCCATGCTCACCCAGAACGCCGTGGTGCGCCGGATTCTCCCGCTGGAGATCGAGGAGACGACGGAAGAGCCAGCCAGCGGGCCCTTGCCTCTGTATGACTTTGAGCCCAGCCCGCAGGCCGTTCTGGATGCGCTCTTGCCCTGGTATGTGGAGAGCAGGATCTATCATGCGCTGCTGGAGAGCGCGGCATCGGAGATCGCGGCGCGGCGCCGGGCGATGAAGTCAGCCACAGACAACGCCAACGACCTGCTCGAGCAGTTCACCCGCGAGGCGAACAAGGCGCGGCAGGCCGAGATCACCCAGGAAATCAGCGAGATCGTCGGGGGCGCCAACGCGCTGGCCGAGACGCTCGCCGGGAAAGAGTGAGCATCATGGCCGAAACAGTAGCGAAGCCCGCTCCGGGCAGCGAGGAAGAGACCAGCGCTGGTACCGGCCGCGTCGTGCGGGTGATCGGTCCCGTCGTCGACGTGGAGTTCCCCGCGGAGGAACTGCCCGGCATCTACAACGCCCTGCACGTGGACGTGACGCTGGACGACGAGGTGCGGATGCTGACCCTGGAGGTGGAACAGGACATCGGTGACAACGTGGTCCGCACCATCTCCATGCAGCAGACCGATGGCCTGGTGCGCGGGGCGCCGGTGGCCGATACCGGGGGCCCGATTTCGGTGCCGGTGGGGGACGTCACCAAGGGCCATGTGTTTAACGTCCTGGGCGACACGCTGGACGTGCCGATCGCGTCCCTCGATGTCACCGAGCGATGGGGGATCCACCGGGACCCGCCGGCGTTCGACCAGCTTGAGCCGAGAACCGAGATGATGGAGACCGGCATCAAGGTGCTCGACCTGCTCACGCCCTACGTCAAGGGCGGGAAGATCGGCCTGTTCGGCGGGGCCGGCGTGGGCAAGACGGTGCTCATCCAGGAGATGATCACCCGGGTGGCCAAGAACTTCGGCGGCGTGTCGGTGTTCGCCGGGGTCGGCGAGCGGACCCGTGAGGGCAACGACCTGTTCATCGAGATGACGGAGTCGAAGGTCATTCAGGACACCGCGCTGGTTTTCGGCCAGATGGACGAGCCGCCGGGCGTCCGGCTGCGGGTCGGGCTGTCCGCGCTGACCATGGCCGAGTACTTCCGCGACGTGAAAGAGCAGGACGTGCTCCTGTTCATCGACAACATCTTCCGGTTCACCCAGGCGGGCTCCGAGGTGTCCACGCTGCTCGGCCGGATGCCGTCGGCCGTCGGGTACCAGCCCACGCTGGCCGACGAGATGGGCCAGCTGCAGGAGCGGATCACATCCACCAGGGGCCACTCGATCACCTCGATGCAGGCCATCTACGTGCCTGCGGACGACATCACCGACCCGGCGCCGCACACCACGTTCGCGCACCTGGACGCCACGACCGTGCTCTCCCGCGAGATCACCGAGAAGGGCATCTTCCCGGCGGTGGACCCGCTCGACTCCACCTCCCGGATTCTGGATGCCAAGTACATCGGCCAGGAGCACTACGATGTCGCCCGCGAGACCCAGCGAATCCTGCAGCGGTACAAGGAACTGCAGGACATCATCGCCCTCCTCGGCATCGACGAGCTGTCCGAGGAAGACCAGGTCACCGTCAAGCGGGCGCGACGGATCGAGCGGTTCCTGTCCCACCCCATGTTCGTCGCCCAGCAGTTCACCGGCCTGCCCGGGGTGTTCGTCGCGCTGGACGAGACGATCTCCTCGTTCAAGGCAATCTGCGAGGGCAAGTACGACCAGGTGCCTGAGCAGGCGTTCTTCATGTGCGGCGGGATTGAGGACGTGGAGCGGAAGGCTCAGGAGCTGGAGCGTCAGTGATCGGGCCAGCCCAGCGATCGAGCCAGCACAGGTGAACGGAGTGCCGCGGTGACACTGCGCGTGGAGCTTGTCGTGCCGGACGGCGAGATCTGGTCGGGGAACGCCCGGATGGTGATCGCCAAGACTCTCGACGGCGACATCGGGGTGCAGACCGGTCATCCTCCCGTGCTCGGCATCCTGGCCGAGGGCAGCCTGGTCCGGATCCTCGATCCCGAGGTCGGCGACGGAGCCCAGGGCGGGGAAGCCCAGGGCGGGGAAGTGGTGGTCGCGGTCAGCAGCGGGTTTCTCGCCATCGCCGACGACCGGGTATCGATCCTGTCCCGGCAGGCCGAGGTCGGCAGGCAGGTGGACCGGGCGGCCGCCCAGGCGCGACTCGACGCCGCGCTGGAGGCGGCCGGTTCCCTGGCTCCGGGAGATCAGGAGCCGACCGACGTGAAGTACTCCCGGGCGCTGCTCCGGGCCGCGGGCGAGCGGTCCTGACGAGAGCCAGCGCGGAGGCCCGGAGGTGAGCGGAGCGCTGGCGTTCGATGCGGCGTGGCTCTTCGCTGGCTTCCTGATCCTGGCCCTGGTCCTCGCGGCGGGCATCACGGTGCGCAGGATCCTGCTCGACCGGGGCGGCGGCACCGTCGAGTGCGGGCTGCGCCTGCCCGAAGGGAGCTGGCGGCTCGGCGTGGCCGCTTACCAGCAGGACGAGCTGCGCTGGTATCACGTCTTCGGCGTCCTGCTGACGCCTGACGAGGTGTTCGAGCGGCGCACCCTGACCGTGGTCTCCCGGCGTGTCAGTGATCCCGTGGAAGCGGCCAGCCTGGGGGAGGGGACCGTCGTGGTGGAGTGCCACGTGGGGGAGGCCGCCGACACGGTCGAACTCGCCATGGGCGAGTCCGCGCTGACCGGCTTCCTCTCCTGGCTGGAAGCCGCCCCGCCCGGCTCGTACCTAGGCCAGGTCGGTTGACCTGGCTGTCAGCGCTCTCCGCCCGGCTTCCAGAGCACATCGCCGCGAGACTCGTTGGCCCGCCGCGCGAGGATGAACAGGAGGTCCGAGAGCCGGTTGAGGTACTGCGCGGTCAGCGGGTTGACGGACTCACCACCTGCATCGAGAGCCGCCCAGCAGCTGCGCTCGGCCCGCCGGACGACGGTCCGGGCCGTGTGCAGCAGTGCAGCACCCGGCGTGCCACCAGGCAGGATGAAACTACGCAGCGCCGGAAGGCTCTCGTTATGCGTATCGCAGGCTTTCTCCAGGGCTGTCACATAGTCGCCGGTTATCCGGAGCGGCGGGTAGGGCGGGTTCTCCTTCACGGGATTGCAGAGGTCGGCGCCAAGATCGAATAGCTCATTCTGGATGCGGGCGAGCAGCGTCACTACGTCGCCGCCGAGATTTCCCAGTGCGAGCGCCGTCCCTATGGCGCAATTGGCCTCGTCCACGTCGGCGTAAGCGGCGAGTCGGGGGTCAGTTTTGGGCACTCTGCTGGTGTCACCCAGCGCTGTCGTGCCGTCATCGCCGGTTCGGGTGTAGATGCGGGAGAGCACAACGGGCTGCTCCGTGCGGTCGCGGGCCATGCAGTCCACCGTAGCGGGCCCCGGATTCACCGCGAATTCTCCTCGCTGATCAATACCCTGAGCTGGGGTATTCCCAAAATGACTACGATGTGGCATCGTATGAACACGAAGGGTAATTGCAGGCAGGGGCCATCAGCTCTGGGCCTGCACGGTCACCGCTTCACGGAGCCAGGCGGTTCTCGGGGGCCCGCCAGCGCCCGACGGTGGCCACAGGGGAGGAGCGCGCTCCCGGCTTTCAGCCGGGAGCGCGCTTTCCTTTCCATTGGGTTCCAGTTAGCACCGGGCAATGACATGATCGCCCGCTACGCGCGAGTAGGGTGTCGCGTAGAACTGGAAACTGTGGTCGTGAGGTTGCCGTGTACGACTATGTCATCATCGGTGCTGGTAGCGCCGGATGTGTCCTTGCCTCGCGGCTCACGGAGAACCCGTCCGCGAGCGTCCTGCTCGTTGAGGCAGGGCCGCCCGATGACGCGGACGAGATACGCATCCCCGCGGCGCTGAACCTCCTGTTCCAGAGCGCCTACGACTGGGACTTCCACACCGTCCCGCAGCAGCGCGCCGCTGGCCGGTCCATCTACTGGCCCCGGGGGCGCACCCTCGGCGGATCATCGTCGATCAACGCGATGATCTACATCCGCGGCAGCCGCCACGACTACGACACCTGGCGTGATGAGTACGGCTGTGCCGGATGGGGCTATTGCGACATGCTGCCGTACTTCCGCCGGGCGGAGGACAACTCCCGCGGCGCATCCGCCTATCACGGGGTCTCCGGCCCGCTGAGCGTTCAGGACCTGAAGTACAAGTCCGCGCTGACCAAAGCCTTCGTGGCCGCGTCGCAGGAGTGCGGGCTGGCCGCCAACGAGGACTTCAACGGCCCGGCCCAGGATGGCAGCGGCTTCTACCAGGTCACTCAGCGCGATGGGCGGCGCTGGTCAGCGGCGGATGCCTATCTCCGTCCCGCCATGTCGCGGCCCAACCTGACGGTGCTGACCGATGCCCGGGTGACCGGGATCATCATCGAGGCCGACCGGGCCGTCGGCGTCCGCTACCTGCTCCGCGGCGAGGAGGAGGAGGCCCGCGTGGAGCGCGAGGTCATCCTCTCCGCCGGTGCAATCGGCAGCCCGCACCTGCTCATGCTGTCCGGCATCGGGCCCGCTGATCACCTGATCGAGCACGGCATCCGGGTTCACGCGGACAGTCCCGGGGTAGGCGCGAACCTGTCCGACCACCCGGCCGTCACCGTCATGTGGCATACGCCCAAGAGCCCCGGCCTGGCGGAAGCGGCCGGCCCCGCGAACCTCGCCCGCTGGCGGTACCTGCACTCGGGCCCGCTGACGTCGAACGTCGCGGAGGCGGGCGGATTCAGCCGCTCCCTTCCTTCGCTGCAGGCGCCCGATCTCCAGTGGCACGTGCTGCCCACCCAGTTCACCCGCAACGGCCTCGGCGACCCGTCCACCAGGGCTGTCTCGATGCTTGTCACGCTGGTGTCCGTCGGGAGCCGCGGCTTCGTCCGGTTGCGCGGCAGCGACCCGAGGCACAAGCCGGCCATTGATCCGGCCTACCTGTCGGACAGCGCCGACATTGACCCGCTCATCAACGGGCTCCGCATGGCCAGGGAGTTCGCCGCCGCCGGGCCGATGGCCAAGCTCTGCTCCGTGGAACTGGCCCCCGGGCCGGGTGTGCGCACCGATTCGGAGTTGCGCGAGTTCATCCGGCGCGACCTCGGGACGCTTTTCCATCCCGTGGGCACCTGCGCGATGGGCGGCGACTCGCGCCTCGCCGCGAGCAAGCTGACCAGCGTGGTGGACCCAGAACTCCGCGTCCGCGGGATCGAGGGCCTGCGCGTGGTGGACGCCTCGGTCATGCCAGCGGTGCCGAGAGGCAACACCAACGCACCGACCATCGCCATCGCCGAGCGGGCTGCTGACCTCATCTCCGGCCGCGCACCGCTGGAACCGGTGGACCCGGAACTGGCCGCCGAGCCCGACACCGTCGACCAGCGCTAGCGCCGGCCGGGGCGAGCGGGGCCTCGTCAGCGGTAGCGCTTGCCGTGCAACAGCGTGACCAGGCTGAGTGTCCGGCGCATGTCCTTATCGGAGCGCGCTAGCGAGGTGAGATTGGCCAATGGGCGCATCCGCTGCCTGGTGATCGCCTTGGCCTGGGCGAACTCCCGGAGCCCGTCGGCGCCGTGAATTCTGCCGAAACCGGAATCACCGCTCCCGCCGAACGGCAAAGCAGGCACTGACGCGAACGCGACGACGGAGTTGATGGCGGTCATCCCGCTGCGCAGTTCCCTCGCGGCCGCCATGGCGAGCTTCTTGTTGCCCGAGAACACCGTGGCGCCGAGGCCGTAGCGGCCGGCGTTGGCCAGCCGTACACCCTCCTCCAGGTCAGGAACCCTGGTCACGGTCAGCGTCGGGCCGAAGGTCTCCTCCGTGACCGCCCGGCTCTCCTCCGGGACGTCGGCGAGCACGACCGGGCTGATATACGGCTTGCTGATGCTGGACATGCCGCCGACCACCGGACGGCCGCCCCGGGCCAGCGCGTCCGCGATATGCCGTTCGATGATCTCGATCTGGCCCGGCATGGTCATCGGGCCATACGACGCCTCCCGGTCATCTCCGGGACGGACCGTGGCGATCCGTTCGGAAAGCTTCTCCATGAACGTGTGATAGACGTCCTCCACGACGTAGACGCGCTCCACGCCCACGCAGGTCTGCCCGGCGTTGGACATCGCCCCCCAGGCCGCGGCGTCGGCGGCGGCATCCAGGTCGGCGTCGGCACTGACCAGGAACGCGTCCTTGCCGCCACACTCCGCCACCATCGGAGTCAGGTTTTCCGCGCAGGCGGCCATGACCTTCTTCGCGGTGGCGGCCGAGCCAGTGAAGGCGATCTTGTTGACCGCGCTGCCGGCCAGCGCCTGGCCGGTCTCCGCAGCCCCGGTGATCAACTGCAGCACCGGCTGCTCGGGGACGACGTCGGCGAACGAGCTGACCAGCCAGCCGCCGACCGCGGGGGTGAGCTCGCTGGGCTTGAACACCACCGCGTTGCCCGCGGCCAGGGCGTAGGCGATCGAGCCCATGGGGGTGAACACCGGGTAGTTCCACGGCCCGATGACGCCGATGACGCCCAGCGGCTGGTATTCGACCGTGGAGGCCTGGTTGATGGCGATGAGCCCGCTGCGGACTCGGCGCGCGCCGAGCACCTTGCGGGCGTTCTTGGCCGCCCAGTCGATATGCACGATCGCGAGGATGATCTCCAGCTGGGCGTCGGCCAGCGGCTTGCCGGTCTCGGTGTGCACAAGTTCGGCGAGCCGCGCCATGTACCTCGTGATGTGGGACTTCCAGGCCAGAAGCCGGGTTTGCCGTTCCTTCCAGTCCAGGCCCGCCCACCAGGAGGCGGCGAACCGGGCGCGCTCGACGGCAGCGGCGACCTCGCTCTCCCGCATCGCCGGGAAGGTAGCGATCACCTCGGAGGTCGCGGGGTTGACCGAGTCGAAAGTCTGCGCGGGCCCAGTCTGCCCGCGGGTCCACACCGTGGTGCCCATGTCCCTCACCATCGCCTCATCCAGCTCCGACAACGACACCCCCGCGAGACAGTAAACCACCGCAACAGCAGGCCAGATAGCCTTGGATGGCCATCTGCCGGGAGTCTCGCCCGTGCTACACCGAAGGGCCGTGCTACACCGAAGGGCCGTGCTACACCGAAGGGCCGTGCTACACCGAAGGGACCGTGTCATACGGAAGTGCCTACAGTGAGCACGCGTCCCTATGTCCTGCTCAGCGTGGCCATGTCGGTGGACGGCCATATCGACGGAACCGGCCCCGCCCGGCTGGTGCTCTCCGGCCGCGCGGATCTCGACCGGGTGGACGCGGAGCGCGCCGCGTCTGACGCCGTCATGGTCGGGGCCGGGACTATCCGCCGGGATGACCCACGGCTGCTCATCCGCTCGGCGGAAAACCGGGCCGCCCGGGCCGCGCGGGGCTTGCCGGAGCACCCGGCCGGGGTGACGATCACGGCCAGCGGTGACCTCGACCCGGCAGCGCGCTTCTTTGACCCCCGCTGGTGCAGCGGTGAGGCGGAGGAGGGGGCTGCCCCCCCGGAACGCCTCGTCTACTGTGCGAGCCCAGCCGTGACGGCTGTCCGCGGCAGGCTCGGCGGGCTGGCAGAGATCGTCGATGCCGGCGATCCGACGCGGCTGGAGGCCGTCCTCGCCGACCTTGGCCGCCGGCGCGTTCGCCGCCTCATGGTCGAGGGGGGCGCCGGCCTGGGTACCGAGTTCCTGACCGGGGGGCTCGTGGACGAGCTTCAGCTGGTGATCGCGCCGTTCTTCGTGGGCGATCCCGCGGCGCCCCGGTTCGCTGGGCCGGGCCGCTACCCTCATGGGCCGGACCACCGGATGACCCTGGCCGAGGTCCGCCAGCTCAGTGAGGTGGTCCTGCTGCGCTACCTGCTCACCGATGCCGCCGGGCCTGAGGGCACGCTGGACCGGGTCAGCGAGGCCGGGGATGGCTGACCACATGCCGGGCCCCGCGGGGCCCGGCATGTGGTCACCAGCGGGATCACCGGCACCGGGTGACGGGGTCCACGCCACCGCCGCGGACCGGGCCTGGCTGGGCGACGCCATCGAACTGTCCCGGCGCTGCCGCCCGTCGCCGTCCGCCTTCTGCGTCGGCGCCGTGCTGGTCAGCGCCGACGGGACCATCATGGCCACCGGTTACTCCCGGGAACGGGACCCGCATGACCATGCCGAGGAGGCTGCGCTCGCCGCTGCGGCGCCCGGCGACCCGCGGCTGGCCTCGGCCACCCTCTATAGCTCGCTGGAGCCCTGCCGGTTCCGCGCATCCAGGCCCCGGCCCTGTGCCGAGCTGATCATCACGGCCGGCCTTCGCCGCGTGGTAATCGCCTGGCTGGAGCCGCCGGTCTTCGCGGAGGGCGGCGGTGCGGTGCTGCTCAGGGACGCGGGGATCACCGTGGTCGAGGTGCCCGAACTAGCCGCCGAGGCCCGCGCCGTCAACGCGCCGGTCCTCGGCACCTGAGTCCCTACCGCCAACCTGCTAGGCCCGCTGAGCCGGTAGGCCCGCTAAGCCGGGCAGATTTGCTGAGCCGGGCATCCCGGCTGCGCCCGGCAGTCGTGCTGCGCCCGGCACCCGTGCTGCGCCGACCACGCTGGCCAGCTGAGGATCCTGCAGGGCGGCCCCGTAACGCATGGCGGTGAGCTGGCCGATGGCAGGATGGGCGCCGAGCAGCCGTGCGGTTTCCAGGCCCGATTCCGCCGCCACCGCGGCCACATCGGCCTGGCTGAACTCGGGTCCGATGACGCAGGGCGCCAGCGCCACCCGCTGGACGCCGGCCTCCCGCAACTGCTCGGCCGCATCCTTGATGCTGGTCGGGTCGCTGAACGAGGCAGCGGCCACGGGGAGGATCAGCCGGGCGGCGAGGAGCACCGCAACCGTCCCGGCCACCGATATCGCCTCCGCGTCGCCCAGGGCCGCTACCAGGACCCCCTCGGCGGCGGACGCGATGCTCATCTGCCCGATCTGGTCAACGCGGGCCAGGCCAGCCTCGGAGAGCCGGGTGTGCAGTGCCCCCGCGAGCACCGGATGCGGGCCGAGGGGTTTTGCTGCGATGACCGGAAAGCGGCCCGAGGCGACCGCGGTTTCCAGATCGGCATCGGCCTCCGCGTCAGGGCAGATGAGCAGGGGAACCACCACCGCGGCCGGCAGGCCGTTGTTGCTGTGGAACCCGGCCAGGACCGCGTCGAGGCGCTTGCCGAACCCCTGCAGATACCCGTAATGCACCGCCACGCCCGGGCACGACGCGCGTGCCGCCGCGACGACCCCGGTGGCGATGTCATTGCTGACAGCACTTTCCGGACCGGGAACCGCCAGCACCAAGGCCGGTGCCTCGGGCGGCACTGAGAGCTGGTGTTGACTCCGGTGACGCCCGGTGGGGCGGTAACGCGAGGTGCGTACCGGAAGGGCTTCCGGGGCACGGCCATCAGTACCCATAGATTGGGATAATAACTATAAGTGAACGATTCGGCCGGAAAAATCGGCTATCACGGTAGGAATTCGCAGACTGGGCGGCGAAAACCGGTCAGCTGTCCCGCCGGATCGCCATGTTCTCACGGATTCCCCGGGGGGCGGATCCCGTGGCAGCACGCTCAATGTCACATTCACCGCGCCGGGAAGCGGTGGGGCCAGGCCAGCCAGATGAGAAAAGTCACAACCGAGGGCGGGCCGCCTCGCCAGCCTGGTGGCGCAGCTGGCCCTCGGGTGCTCCCAGCCAGCTCAGAACAACCGCAGCACGCCGTCGTCGGTTCCCCGCATCGACTCGTAGTCCAGGGTGACGCAGCGGATGCCGCGATCCTCGGCCAGGACGCGGGCCTGTGGCTTGATCTCCTGGGCGGCGAAGATACCCCGGACGGGGGCGAGCAGCGGATCCCGGTTGAGCAGATCGAGATAGCGGGTGAGCTGCTCCACGCCGTCGATGTCCCCGCGCCGCTTGATCTCCACCGCCACGTGGGCGCGGTCGGCATCCCGGCACATCAGGTCGACCGGCCCGATCGCGGTTGGGTACTCGCGGCGCACCAGCCGCCAGCCGTCGCCCAGCACGCCCGGCTGTGCGGCCAAGAGTTCCTGCAGGTGCGCCTCGACACCGTCCTTGCGCAGCCCAGGGTCGGCGCCGAGTTCGTGGCTAGTATCGTGCAGGATCTCCTCGATGGTGATCCGGAGTTCCTCGCCTGCTTTGTTCACTACCCGCCAGGCACCGGGAGTCTCCTCCAAGCGGCAGGGCGGCGACATCCAGTTCAGCGGTTTGTAGGAACCACCGTCGGCATGGACGAGCACTGAACCGTCCGCCTTGACTATCAGCAGCCGCGGCGCCGACGGCAGATGGGCAGTCAGGCGTCCTGCGTAATCCACGCTGCACCGGGCGATGACGAGCCGCACGGGAGCCAACTGTAGTGCCTTCATTGAGACCGCGGGCAGCGGACGATGGGGGCGCCGGGGTGCGGTTCAAATCACTGGATAAAGAGGTGACAGGTCGTCGCTTGATTCGCAGAAAGATCTTCTGGCTCCATGTCGATCTGGAACCAGGGTGTTCGACGCAGGGGCAGAAAGCGGGATGGCGGTACGAGACCGCCAGACCGGACAGCGCCGGTCCCGGGAGGGCGCCGGCCACCAACGGAAGGGACCACGACAATGCGATTCCTCGGGTACACGCTGGGCGACCCGTCAACGCCGATTCCGCCGCCGAAGCCGGAGATGTATGCCGAGATGGGCAATTTCATCGAGGAGGCGACCAAGGCCGGAGTCCTGCTGGCCACCGGCGGGCTCGCACCGGTCGAGGAGGCCACCAGGGTGACGAACGTGGACGGGAAGTTCACCGTGATCGACGGGCCTTTCACCGAGGCCAAGGAGCTGATCGGCGGATGGGCGCTGATGGAAGTCCGCGACAAGGACGAGGCAATCGAGTGGACGAAGCGGTTCCTGAGCATCGCGGGTAACGGCGAATCCACGATCCGCCAGGTATACGGGCCGTGACCAGCCCGGCGGGGCTCGACCTGAACTCCGCCGGCCTGTTCGCCAAGTATCAGAAGGCGGCCGGGTGGTGCTGGAGCCCGCGGATCCAGCACCACCCCGATGACCGCGCGCGCCGGGCCTGCGCCGCTCCGCTCCGGGTACCCGCCGGCTGCGGGCAATCGGCAGGCCGGGCGCGATCCTCCTTGCTCAGGCCGGTCCACGGTGGTCTGATCGGTTGTCGTGACGGCTTCGGAGACCCACGCCGCGATCGAGGCCGTCATCCGCATGGAATCGGCGCGCCTCATCGCCGGACTGGCCCGCTACACGAATGATGTCGGCCTGGCCGAGGAACTGGCCCAGGACGCTGTGGTCGCGGCATTGCAGCAGTGGCCCGAATCCGGAGTTCCCCGCAATTCCGGCGCCTGGCTGATGACCGTGGCCAAGCGGCGGGCTGTCGACCTGTTCCGGCGGAACCGGGAACTGGAGCGCAAATACGCACAGATCGGCCGGGCGCTGGAGGCCGAAGGAGACAGCATCACCCCTGACTTTGATCGTGCCTTCTCCGACGAGATCGACGACGACCTGCTACGGCTGGTGTTCACCGCCTGCCATCCGGTGCTGGCCGTGCAGGCCAGGGTCGCGCTGACCTTGCGGCTGCTCGGCGGGCTGACCACTGCCGAGATAGCCCGTGCTTACCTGGTGCCGGAACCGACGATCGCGCAACGCATCGTCCGGGCCAAGAAGACGCTCGCGAAAGCCCAGGTGCCCTTTGAGGTGCCGGGCAGCAAGGAACGGCCTGCCCGCCTTTCCTCGGTCCTGGAGGTCATCTACCTCATCTTCAACGAAGGCTACTCGGCCACCGCCGGTGACGACTGGATGCGCCCGGAGCTCTGTGAGGACGCTGTGCGCCTTGGCCGCATCCTGGCTCAGCTCACCCCGGCGGAGCCGGAAGTTCACGGCCTCGTGGCCCTGATGGAGATTCAGGCCTCCCGTGTCCGCGCTCGTGCCGGGCCGTCCGGCGAGCCCATCCTGCTGCTGGACCAGGATCGGAGCCGCTGGGATCGCTTGCTGATCAACCGTGGCCTGGCCGGGCTCACTCGGGCCGAGGAACTCGGCGGGGCACGCGGCCCATATGCGCTGCAGGCTGCCATCGCCGCTTGCCACGCCCGCGCATTCCGGCCGGAAGACACGGACTGGGCGGGCATCGCCGGGCTGTATGGCGTCCTCGCGGAAGTGATGCCGTCACCGGTGGTCGAGCTGAACAGGGCGGTGGCCGTTTCGATGGCCTCCGGGCCGCAGGCTGGGCTCGACCTGGTCGATGTGCTCGCCGCCGAGCCTTCGCTGCGCGGTTATCACCTGCTGCCGAGCGTGCGCGGGGATCTCCTGATGAAGCTGGGGCGGCCGGACGAGGCTCGGGCGGAGTTCGAGCGCGCCGCGGCCCTGACCAGCAACGCCCAGGAACGGGACTTGTCCGCCAGGCGGGCCCGCTCGGCGCAGGCTGACAGTGGCCCGCCGGGCCGACCGCAATCATGCTGACCGGAACTGGCTATGACTGACCACGCATGGCCATGACGGAGCGGTGAAACGGTCAGCGGCGTCCGGGCGGCAACGAGCCGCGCGGGAGCCGACTGTAGTGTCGCCGCCATGGAGATTCGCGAAGCGGCGGTTATCGGCCTCGGGACGATGGGCGCGGGCATCGTCGAGGTGTTCGCGCGGGCGGGCCTGGCCGTCACGGCGATCGAGGTGGACCGGGCCGCGCTGGCCCGCGGCATGGCCGCGCTGGACGCTTCCCTGTCTTTCGCTCCGGCTGCGTTGCTCGCCGACCATGCGACCGCCGGCCTCGCGTTCCACTCTGGCGGATCGGGGCAGTGACTGCCGTGAGCCCGCGCAAGGCCCGCCGCCTGCCTGACAATCTCGCGCGCCGAGGACGCGGCGGGACCAGCCGTGGC
>OCZT010002457.1_pt1 | contig 19156 bp, 16 predicted proteins | sample 1539031 | NCBI WGS metagenome assembly OCZT01 (sample SAMEA3539308, study PRJEB22396) | soil metagenome | biome: tundra; feature: field; material: soil | place: USA | collected 2010-05 | depth 0.15 m | reverse complement strand
ACCTGGGAGTATTCTCAATAGTTGGTGCTAAAATGGGTATTAAAGCACGTGAATTGTTTGGTGTTGGCGCTGACCTGCTTGAAGTAACCACTTATGCAGGAACTAAACCGCCATACAGTTGTCTGAATGATGGCATACAGGTAAGTACAGGCGCAACTTTAGGAATGGGGACAATTCATCTCGCTACCCATAGAAAAACCAAACCATCGGCTATTTTTACATATAAAAATCGTTCTATCAGAATTAGTCTCAAAAAGGAGTACCTTGAACAGGTAGATGCTGATATTAAAGAAGGTATTATGAAATTTGGATTAATGGACGATGGCTATTGGAAACTTATTCGCCATAATGCCTTAAAATACTGGGTTGAATGGGATAGAAATAAAATTTTTGATATTGAAGAAATAAGTCAAAAAAATTAGTCCCAATTACAAATAATCGGACTGTCCTCGCTGAAACCTAAGAAGAATGTTAAAAATCTTAATTCTCCCGATCTTATTGATTTTCCACCCTGTTCATGTAACGCTGACAACCATTGACCAGGTTCAGGGTGCCGATTCCATGAAAGTTTTTTTCAGAATGTATTATGATGATTTTTTACGCGATTATAAATTGTATGACCCACGCTGTAATCTTGAGAAAATATCTGTAAACCAGTCCTTTACTGCTGATCTGGCAAACAAATATTTCAATGATAAAGTTCATATTTATATAAATAACAAACTACTGACCGGGAAGGTACTGACTATGAACATTCAGGATAATGAAATCTTCCTGAACCTGCTTTACCGGTCAGATAAAGATCCAAAGAAGATCAAAATCAGGAATCAGGTTTTGACTGGATTATACAGCGATCAGACCAATATGATCTTTATCAGTATAAACAAAAATGAGGAAGCAATGAGACTTACGCCTGAACACTATAAGGAAACCTGGTCATTTTAAAGGTGAGGCTGTCTCCGTCAGGACATAAGTGATTTCTGCGTCCCTGTTATGGGTTGCAGAAACAATCAAGCTATTAAGGATGAATAGTAACAATACTGACAATCTCTTCATTTTGTTACGTTCCTTACATGTATTTATTTTATAATGAAAGTCTCCTCATTATGCTCGGGAGTCAGTTTGATCCCTTTCTCAAAATTGTTTATCCTTATTATAGTTAAATTTGTTTGGTCACTATACCATCCTATAAGAATCAGATTCCTGACAGTTATACTCTTTGGCTTTTTATCTGACTTATAAATCAGATTCAGATTGATTTCATTATCAGTGAGATTTACAGTTAATAACTTCCCAATCAGCAGTTTATTGTTTACATAAATAAAGACTTTTGAATTAAAGTATTGGTTAATCAGGTCAGAAGGAAAGGGCTGCTTACTAAATATTGTGTTCAAATTTCTGTCGTCGTCGATTGTCTGTAGATCTTTCAGAAAATCATCGAAATACATGCTGCAAGAAACTTTTAAAGAATCGGTACCTTGAACATAGTCAATACCAGTCATAGTTACATGACCCGGGTTCATGATCAGCCATAATGAGATAGCAAAGGCTATTAACATTTTTCAGTTCTGGCAATTAATTTTAAGTGCGTGCATTTATTCCTCTATGCAAGTTACATAAGTAACCAACCAAAGTTAATTTTATTTTAGAAGGTCGATTGTTTTAGTAGACCATTAATTTTATAATTGGGAATGTTTATTTTGTTATGAGGAATTAGGAAAAGAAACATCTGAATTTCATAAAGCATTTTCCAGGAAGATAGAAACTTCAGTTTCGTACCATCCCTTCACTGTCAAACACATGCTTTTTTGCCAACCTTGGATTACAATGTGACAACGATTCTATAACTTTAAGATTTTAACCCTGACAGATAAATTTAGATTGAATATAATGGTTTATGAGTTATAAGCTAGCCGAAGAATGCAAACTTGCTACAGAAATTTTTGGCATATTAAATACAGACACTTTACTTTGTATGTGAATGATATAATTGTCATATAAAAAATTTTAGATGAACAATGGAACTCATAAATGGCTAAATATTAAATACCCTCAAAATTATATTATAAGGAATCCCTTTCAAGGAGCCTTAATAATTGCTTTGTTCATTTTTGGGTTCGCAATATTATATAAACCTCTTAACACGCATGCAGCAAGAACTTTGAGTTATGCAGCAACCATGGCATTTTATTGCTTCATATCCGGGATTTTCATATTTCTATCTGTTAAGATTTTGAAAACTGTCAAATACCTTTCAAATAGTAAGGATTGGACTATCTTCAAAGAGCTTTTATCTGTTTTTATTGTCTTATTCGTTTTAGGTATTGCTATATATCTGCTTGGCTTCTTAATTGAACCATCAGCTAAAAGGTGGAATATTTCAACTTTCCTGAATTCGTTTAAAGGTGCCTTTTTAACAGGTATTTTTCCTTTAACTTTTTTTACAGCAATTAATTATCGCTTTTTGTTTTGGCAAAGCGTTAAGTATAATGAAGAAAACAATGCTACGACAGGTTCTGAAAATCAACCTCATGAAAATTTAATTCAAATCAGCTCTCAATTAAAAAAAGAGGAATTAAACTTTTACCCAAGTCAATTTATGTATGCCGAATCAGATGGAAATTATGTGGTTTTTTATTTAAACAAAAATAACCTGGTAAAAAAAGAGATAATCCGTAATTCGATAAACAATATTGAGCAACAATTGTCAGAAATTCCTTACTTCTTAAGGACACATCGGGCATTTATAGTGAATTTAAAAAAAGTCAGGAACAAGCAGGGAAACACTTTAGGGTACCAGATAAAACTATCAGATAGTGAATTTAAAATCCCTGTATCACGGAAAAATACTGAGATTTTTAATAAACTATTAGCCCAGTATCATATTTAGCAATATACAATTCATCACAAATTATTGCTGCCTGTAACAGGTAAAGTCCAAAATTCTTTCTTGTAATTACAGCTGATAACAAATCCTTGCCATCTATCCCAATTAGTTGGAGCGAACTGTCTTATTGTCTCAATTTGCGTTAGTAAATTTTATGTAAGATTTAATAAATAAGCAAAATTATGAGATCATTAGGGGTAAGAAAAGTAGTTAAAAAATGGATCCTGCTGGTATTTGTTATTGCAACAAGTCTATCTGCTTCACAAGGGCAGGGGCAACAAAAACAATACATCAAAGGGCAACTGAAAGACCAACAAAGCATGCAGGCTGTGGCTTTTGCCACGGTTGCATTACGTAGAACATCAGACTCGACTCTGATTACAGGAACCGCAAGCAATATAGATGGTGAATTTAGTCTCGAACCCGTTGCTAATGGAAGATATTGTCTTATAATCAGTGCAATAGGGTATAACCGGGTAACAAAAAATATTGATTTGAAAGATAGCTATAATGTGGGTACTGTTCTTTTACAGGAGAAATCTGTAACCCTTGGCGAAATAGTAGTTGTTGGTGAACGTATGAAAGCGAAAGCCGAGGCGGACAAAACCACTTATTTCATGAATAAAAAAATGTATGATGCTTCAGACAACGGGGTAGACATGCTGAGCTATATTCCCGGTGTACAGGTAGACATAATGAAGAATATTTCACTCGAAGGTAGTCAACACATAGTTATTCTGGTTGATGGCAAAGAGCGTGACAGAAATTTTTTAAGTCAGTTAAACGCCAGCCAGATTGATAAAGTGGAAATTGTTAATACACCTGGTTCCAGATATGATGCAGATGTAACCGGAGTCATTAATGTAATTCTCAAAAAAGATAAAGAATCAGGAATAAACGGACATATCCATGTAGAAGTGCCAACTTCTAAATCGGAGATATATGTTTTTCCGGATTACAGCTTTAATTATGGTTTCAACAAACTTAATTTATACACTTCTTATGACGGCGATTTAAGTTATTTTGATATAATTGAAAGCAGTAATCGAAATTTCAGGGGTACCCAGGGAATAACAGAAATCACATCTAGCCAAGCTGTTCGTCAAAAGTATTGGTCTCATAGATTTCATTATGGATTCGATTATATATTCAACGAAAAGAACCAACTTAACTTTTATGCTTTTTACAATCCTTATTCAAGCGAACATAATGGTAATGTTGATATGCAAGTCACCGGAGATAAGTTTGGTGATCAATATTGGTCAGCTCTGAAGAAAGATTTTGATATTAATCATTCGGCATTCTACTCTCTTTATTACAAACATGTTTTTAACAAGCCAGGCAGAGAAATTACGTTTGATTTAAGTTATTCCAATTTTAAAGCAGAAAACTCTACAACCTATAGCACTACATATAGTATGCCCGACAATTTTTTAATAAATCAGGTAAATACTGTAAAACCCAAACAAAACTCAGAAAGCTTAAAGATTGATTATACTTCACCAATTACCGAAAAGCTCAAATTTGATGCTGGAATTAAGGCCAAATTACAATTACTGCAAGACAGGCAGTCGGACGAATTTAAATATGACGAAAGTATTTTTGCTTTATATGGAACAATCACATATAACTTTTCTAAATATACTTTGAGTACAGGTATACGAGCCGAAAAATCAACATCGGGATTAACCAATGGTTTTAACAATAACGTTTTTGCTTTATTGCCTAATGCGACATTAAACTATAAACTTACTCCGAAACAAAACTTAAAAATATCGTACAGGCGTACTGTTGATCGTCCGAACATATATGAATTAAATCCTTACACTTCTATTGATGACCCTTTTACTGTCCAGAGTGGAAATCCTGATCTGAAGCCTGAATTCCGGCAAAATATTTCAATCGATTACTCGAAAAGCATTGGCAACAATTATATTTCATTACAATTATTTTATAAAAAAAGATCTGATGCAATTAATAACTATACGTTTATTAACGATACAGGTATTTTTGAAACACGGGTAGATAATCTGGGCGATATTCATGAGTATGGCTTTCAGTTAACAGGTGCATTAAAGCTTCATAAAGCCATTGCCATAAATCCATATTTTAAACTAACCGACATATATACATCGGGGAATAACCTCGCAAAGCAATACAATATCGACAACAGACATAGAATTGCATTCGAATCCGGCCTTTCGGCTATTATAACTTTCAAATACGATATTACTGCATCATTACAATTTCAGTATAACAGTCCTGTAATTGATATTCAAAACATATCGTTCAGTGATGCGGGCTATTTCTTTTTACTCGAAAAAAGCTTTAAACAAAAATTCAAAGTTGGTATTAAGAGTGCCCTTCCATTTTTAAGATCGTTTACTTATCAGGGGTCTGAAGTCAAAGGTGAAGATTTTTATAGTCATTCAGAAGGAAATGTAAAATTATCGGCCTTCCCTGTCTGGATTAATTTCAAATACCAGTTTAATTCTGGTAAAATATTAAATAGGATTAATCGTACTAAAGAAGATATCGATAATATGCCCAAGAAAGGATTTTAGGTTTGAAAATTATCAATAAACAAAGGGGGAAACATTTTTTCAAAGATAAAAGATTAGCATATGGATGGCAAGACCTTATAAATTGTTAAAAGGCCTCCCGTTGATGCCTGGCACATTTGCAGCTCACACTTATCCCCACTAAATCCTAAAGCTGCAAAAGAGCCTGTCATCCTGTCCAGCTTGAATTTTAAAAAAATAATACTGTTTTTTCACTGTTAATAAATTAGAACCTGAACCTGACAACAAATAAAAGTCCAGGCATAACACGGACTGTTTAATTAATTGACATCATCGTGCTCGGCCTGCTGAAGCGGTCCCCGGTTGGCTTCGCAGAGCTCATCGTACTAAAGAGCTCCCTGACCTGATCGTTTCTCCTATCTTGCCTGATTTTGTTTCCTGCCATTTTTGATAATTTTTGTTAAAATATAATTGTGCTTACTTCATTTAAAAAATTATCGGAATGACAAATTGAATAATAGCCGTCTAGAGGACTCAAAATAATACTTGTACTAAAAACGAGTTGGCAGGCATTCTCACACCAACATACTCAGTTAAATTCTTATGCTGACGAAGGACAAAATCCATTCAGGGAATGACAAATTCTAAATTGTTGATATTTAATTATATAACGACAGATGCCCTTACCAATAATTTAGATCATATCTTTGGACGAGAGAAACATAAATTCCATATGCTGACAAACAAAAATTAATAGACTGAAAATCGAAAATAAATTTGATTTTAATACGAAAGAAACGATAACTTAAATATTTAAATATGAATACAGAAAATGATTTTATTAAAATGAAGAAGCAAATACGCTTTCTAATGACGTATTCAGCTCTTATTTCTATTCTTCTAATTGTAATGTGGTTATTTGCTTCAAAAAAGAATAGCAAAATTCAAAGCTTTGATGAAATCAGTGTCAAACGAATAGATATCATCGAAAGTAACGGTATGCCCCGATTAATAATTTCAAATAAAGAACTTTCGCCCGATGTTTTATCTTATGGAAAGACGTTTGGCATTTCCGGTAGAAATCGTCCAGGTATTATTTTTTATAACGATGAGGGCACAGAAAACGGCGGACTTACATTTATGGGCAACACTGATAGCATAAGCGGCAAATATACTGCAACTGGACATTTCTCTTTCGATCAATACAATCAAAATCAAGTTCTTTATTTACAATATTCTGACGAAAATGGGGAACGAACAACTGGTTTGTACATAGACGACTGGCATGAAAAGCCTGCTTTTCCAAAATGGCGCTCAATGTATAAATCTGCTCAAAACATGCCTGAAGGACCTGAAAAGATAGCCAAACTTAATCAGTTAATGGAACCTGCAAAAGGTAACCCAGCTTATGCTCATCGAGTCTTTATTGGTAGGGACATCAATAAAGCGGCAATGATTAATCTGTCTGATAAAGAAGGAAAAACAAGAATCCAACTCATAGTCGACTCCCTTGGAACAGCTAAGCTGATCTTTTTGGACCAAAGTGGAAATATTGTGTATAGCTTACCAGAATCATTACATCAGACAAAATAGGCATAGCGGACTTAACTCATGGTTAATAAAATACTTGTGCTAAATCGGACGATTAATTGGCTGCGCCTGTCTCGTCCCCCGCAAAGCGGGGGTTTTTTGCAACGCCACTTAGACAAATTACAAATTATTTGTTGGGTTTCGCAGCCGACATCATTTCGGTCTTATGTTATATCTTAGTGACAATGCTCCTATATGAATTGCTTAAGCCGGTGAAGATGATATGTGCATATTAAAACAGCCTGATATAATTGATTATATTTGATAGAGAAAAGATATTAAAGGCCAACAGGTAACAAAATGCATTATTCATAGAATTTACAGGGTTTGAGAAGATGATTACCCTCATTAAAGTTATATGTTTGAGGATATGAACTCATCACTGAATTCCTTACGGATCATACACTCAATAGTTATGTGTCATTATAAACAAGAGAATTCAACCCTTAAATGTAACTTATCAGAGATAAAATCCCCAAACATAAACCTTAATAAAAAAAAATGAATACTAATAAACATACATCAGAACCTACCCTGCGGAAGCCATTGAGGATATTACCAGGCATAATCATTGTAATAATACAGTGGCTGGTAAGATTTGTCTTACCTGTTTTTATTCCTGATGCTATTGCAGTGGCATTGTTCGGAGGGATCCTTGGCGGATTAGCGGTTGTTATCTGGTGGGCGTTCTTTAGCAGGGCACCCCGGTTAGAGCGATGGATCGCTGTAATTTTTATGATTGTAGCGCTTTTGGCTACAGCTCAAATCATAGACAAATCTATTTCAACATCTATGATGGGATTGATGTTTGCCATATATTCAGTCCCGGTCCTGAGTCTTGCGTTTGTTGTATGGGCTGTAGCCAGCCGTCATCTCTCTGTAAGACCAAGGCGTGCAACTATGGTTGCTACCATAGTACTGTCATCTGGATTCTGGGTGTTTCTGCGTTCAGACGGGATGGATGGAGAAGCCCATCATTATTTTGCATGGAGGTGGGCGAAAACATCCGAGGCTCGTCTGATTGCTCAGACCAACAATAAGCTGACAGCAATGTTTCTGGATTCAGTGGCAATGGCAAAAGAAGCTGAATGGCCCGGCTTCCGTGGGATCAATCGCGATGGTATCATTCATGGTGTGCATATCAACACCGACTGGATTAAAACACCTCCGATTGAGATGTGGCGACGGCCTGTCGGACCAGGTTGTTCATCCTTTGCAATTCATGGTACTTTGCTCTATACTCAGGAACAGCGCGGTGATTTTGAGATGGTTACCTGTTACAATTTGAATACCGGAGAACCGGTGTGGAGACACAGCGATACTGCCCGTTTCTGGGACTCGCATGCTGGAGCAGGTCCGCGTTCTTCGCCTACTCTCAGCAATGGCCGGGTATACACTTTAGGTGCGACTGGAATCCTCAATGTACTTGATGCACGTAACGGGAATGTTGTCTGGTCGCGCAATGCTGCGAAAGACACTAAAGTAAAAATACCAGGTTGGGGTTACACCAGCTCACCTTTGGTAGTTGACAGTACCTTATATGTTGCTATAGCAGGCCAAATAGTTGCTTACGACATTGAAAATGGAAGGCAGCGCTGGTCAGGACCAGACGGTGGAGAAAGCTACAGCTCACCACATTTTTTAACAATCGATGGCATCAGGCAGGTCTTTTTTATGAACAAGACAAGTGCGACCAGCTATTCACCTGCTGATGGAAAGTTGCTATGGGAGATCCCAATGACCGGTGCCCCAATTGTCCAACCAGCTCTGATTAATGGAAATGATATTGTGATCAGCGCAGTAAACGAGACTGGTGGAAAAGGGATGCAGCGGTTCGCTATCAAAAAGGAAAACGGGAGATGGACTGCTAAAGAACGCTGGTCATCAGACAAGTTGAGACCTTATTTTAACGATTTCGTCGTTCACAATGGTAATATTTACGGTTTTGATGGTCTAAGTCTGGTATGTATTGATATCGAGAAAGGCAATCGCAAGTGGAAAGGAGGACGCTATGCAGGAGAAATTCTTTTGCTGGCCGATCAGGATGTGTTGCTGGTATTGTCGGAAAAAGGTGAACTGGCATTGGTTAAAGCATCCCCCGATCAGTTTAAAGAGCTCGCCCGGTTCCCTGCACTCAAGGGCAAGACCTGGAACCACCCGGTACTGGTCGGCAATGTCCTGCTGGTTCGTAACAGTCAGGAGATGGTTGCGTTCCGCCTGTCTCTTGAAGGTAGCTGATTGGAACTGCCTTCTTTGCGCCCAATTGCCACTTATTCTGTTGGCATTAGGGAAACGGTGTAGCAGGTATTGCCGGTTAACCCTCCTCTAATACAATAATATGTAAAAAATTTATATCCGTCAGAGAAGGAAATTTTTTAATTTTGGTGTTTATTTAAAGCCATTCACAATACGGTGCGAAAATAAAAAAGGAGGGGAAAATAATTAAAGGATTTCATACAATGTTTTATAGTTCGGATGCATAAGGTCTGAGAATAATTAAAAATGGAGGCTTATCCTGACTGACTAACAGCCATTAAGTTCATGGTTGATCAGGGGTATTGAAGAAAGTCCCCAAAGTTGTTAATTTAACAAACCTATGGAACAAAACTATACAGAAGAAAAAACTTTTGATAAAATTGACTTCACTCAAACTCCGCTGGTAAAGGGTGAATATGAAAACTGCACTTTTCTAAGCTGTGATTTTTCAAATTCAGACCTTGCTACTATAGTATTTATGGAATGCGAGTTTGAAAACTGCAATCTGAGTATTGTTAAGTTGACTAAGACAGCTTTTCGGGAAGTCAGGTTCAGGGACTGCAAAATGCTGGGATTACACTTTGAAAACTGTAATGAATCTGGATTGTCGGTTAGTTTTAACAATTGTAATTTAAATCATTCTTCTTTTTATCACACAAAACTTAAAAGGACAACATTCAGAAATTTAAAACTTCATGAAGTCGATTTTACAGAATGTGATTTAAGCAGTTCTGTTTTTGATAACTGTGATTTAACAAGGGCGATATTTGAACATACCATTATCGAAAAAGCTGACTTTCGTACTTCCTTTAACTATTCGTTTGACCCTGAAAAAAACCGGATTAAAAAAGCCAGATTTTCATTGGCAGGAATAGCTGGGCTATTGGATAAGTATGATATTGAAATAGATTAGATAATTAATTCACATTCAGAATTGGAACCAAGAATTGAAACAATGCCTGAAAAGAAATTTGTCGGGAAACATATCAGAATGTCCTTTTCGGACAATAGAACGCGGGAATTGTGGCAGAGATTTATGCCGTTTTTCAATACAAAGGACCCGCAAGTAAAGGAGAGGAAACCTACCAATATATATTCGGTACCTGGTTGCCGGATTCTGATTTTTTGCTTGACAACAAACCTCATTTTGAGATAATGGGAGATCAATATAAAAATGAAGATCCGGATTCCGAAGAAGAATTATGGATCCCAATAAAAAAACGTTAAATTTATTTCTCTAAAAACTTAAAATATGACAATATGAATTTAAGAAACCTTTATAGTATTATCATTACGGGATTAATGTTCTTCCTCCCGGTTAACGGACAGAATAAAGACAAAGCTGTATTTATTGTACCCAAGCCCGGGTTCTACCAGAATTCTATTCTGAAAGATGACAGGGAAGTTAAAGAACAGATAACTCCTTTGAAAGAGAATAAGGTATTTGGAGTCGATCTTTCGGGTTATCAGCTCCCAAACAAAGTGGAACTTTACAAAAACCAGCAATGGCATAATCCTCCTGTTTCACAAGGCAATACAAACACATGCTGGTGCTTTTCGACCACATCTTTTCTTGAATCGGAGGTTTACAGGATTAATAAAATGAAGGTAAAGCTTTCGGAAATGTATACCGTGTACTGGGAATATGTGGAAAAGACCCGCCGGTTTATTCAGGAAAGAGGTAACTCCGCTTTTGAGGAGGGTTCTGAAGCAAATGCCGTTACACGTATGTGGAAGAAGTATGGGATTATTCCGGAGTCAGATTATACAGGGTTACCCGTTTCCAGAAAATTCCATAATAGTGAGGAAATGATTACTGAAATGAAAGCTTACCTCCAGTCATTGAAAGCTAATTCAGCATGGGATGAAGAGGCTGCAGTTGCAACCATAAAATCTATAATGAAGCATTATATGGGAGAACCCCCTTCAGAAATTCTGGTCGATGGGAAAAAGATGAGCCCGCTGCAGTATCTTCATGATGTCATCCGGATCAATCCTGATGATTATGTCGACATTCTTTCATATGAGCAGGAACCTTTTTATAAACATGTGGAATACAAAGTGCCGGATAACTGGTGGCATAGTACAGATTATTGTAATGTACCTCTTAATATTTTCATGGAGACATTAAAAAAAGTTGTTCGTAACGGGTATACCGTAAGTATCGGGGGAGACGTATCTGAACCCGGATTCGACCGGAAGACACAATGCGCAATTGTTCCTGATTTTGATATTCCTTCAGCTTATATCAATGATGATGCCCGGCAGTTCCGGTTCTCAAACGAGACAACAACAGATGATCATGGTATTCACCTGGTGGGATACCTCGAAAAGGATGGAAAAGACTGGTATCTGATAAAAGATTCAGGTTCAGGTTCACGAAACAACGATCCGGATGCAAGCGAATTCGGATACTATTTTTTCTCAGATGATTATGTAAAACTGAAGATGATGGACTACCTTGTACACAAGGATGCGGTGAAGGATCTTTTAGAGAAATTTCAATAAAATGAATATTAGTTTTCAAAACGCCAAAACTTAAGATTAATATTTTATCTTCATATTTTAAAATCAGATTTCAACATTTCTATTTTTAATAAACTTAATCCTACTCATATGAAATCACAAACATCAAGGAGAAAATTTCTCCGGAATCTGGGTGGAACTGCGGTGCTATTATCTGCAGGACCATTATACGGATTTGCATCCCGCGAAAAAATGGAAGAACATATTATTGCCTACAGTAAAAATTTCTCTTCCAGCGATAAAATAAGGATTGCCGGAATTGGAATGGGCATCATGGGAAATAACGATATCGATACGGCTATAAAAGTCCCGGGGGTAGAGTTAGTTGCTGCCTGCGACATCTATTCCGGAAGACTTGAGAGAGTTAAGGAGAAATATGGGAAAGATATCTTTACAACTAGAGATTACAGGGAAATTCTGAACCGTAAAGACATTGATGCAGTTTTAATTGCTACAAGTGATAACTGGCACGCAAGGATATCGATGGATGCAATGAATGCCGGGAAATCAGTTTATTGTGAAAAGCCGATGGTGCATAAGCTAAATGAGGGACTGGACGTTATAGCAACCTGCGATAAAACAAAAAAGACTATGCAGGTGGGTAGTCAGCGGGTCAGCAGCATTGTTTATCGCAAAGCCAAAGAGCTGTATAAAACAGGAATTATTGGCCAGCTGAATTGTATTGAGGCTTCATTTGACAGGCAAGATGCTCTGGGTGCATGGGAGTACACTATGCCTACCGACGGATCGCCACAGACCGTAGATTGGGACAGGTATATAGCAGGTACGCCTAAGATACCTTATGATGCCAAGAAATTTTTCTGGTGGAGAAACTACCGTGACTTTGGAACCGGTGTTGCCGGAGACCTGTTTGTCCACCTGTTATCGGGTATACATGTATTGACCGATTCCAAAGGTCCTGAAAAGATATATGCTTCCGGTCAGCTCACCTATTGGAAAGATGAACGCGATGTTCCGGATATAATGGTCGCAGTAATGCATTACCCCGAAACGAAAGAACATTCCTCTTTCCAGGTAATGTTAAGGGTGAACTTTGTAAGTGGCAATGGAGAAAAGTCAGTAACAAGGTTTATTGGCAGTGAAGGCATTATTGAAATGGCTGATAACGGATTTGTTATCAGCAACAGTATCATGTCGAAAGCTCCGGGTATCGGAGGATGGGATGCGTTTGATACCTATCCCAAGGCTATGCAGGAAGAACTGTTGAAAAGATACAATCAGAAATATTCAAAAGAAGAGCAAAAACGGCCTGTTAAGCCCAATACGAAATATTCCGCTCCGGAAGGGTATGATGAACATCTTGAGCATATTGCAAACTTCTTCGAGGGAGTAAGAACCGGCAAGCCTGTTGTTGAGGACCCCGTATTTGCATTCAGGGCTTGTGCCCCATGCCTCGCATGCAACGACAGTTATTTCCAGAAAAAAATAATTAACTGGGATCCGGTGAATATGAAACTGATCTGATCAAATTGATCATTATATAAAAGATAGGGTCACGCTATGGTATGACCCTATTGTTTTTTAATCAGATTCCCTGTTGTGTTGATTATAGTGAAACCTCATGGCATGTCCTTTGGTCTTATTTATTATAGGGGGCAATAACCCTGTTAACCAGGGCAATAGAAGCTTTCACACCATCAGGTTCACTTAATTTTTCGCCTTCATACTCAACATCAATATAGCCCTTATATTTTGCGTCAGAGATAATCTTCATCATTTTTACATAATCTATTTTCGTTTCATTTCCGTCTTTATCAAAATCATAGGTTTTTCCGCTGACACCCTTTGCGAAAGGCATCATCTCTGCAACTCCCTGATAACGGTCATATTCATAGAAATTTCCTAAATCAGGTAAAGTGCCACAATTGGGTTTGTTAACTGCTTTCATAACATCTGATAACCATTTTCCATTCGAAGAATATTCTCCATGGTTCTCTACAATAACATTGATATTATATTTTGCTGCATAATCTGATAATTTGCTCAAACCATCAATGGCTGCACGTTGAACCTGGTCCATAGTTCCTACTCCCCGTGCATTTACCCTTATTGAATGACAACCCAGGAATTGGGCAGCTTTTACCCATTTATAGTGGTTTTCAACAGCTTTCTGCCTTACAGCAGCAGAAGTATCTGCCAGGTTTCCTTCGTCATCAACCATTATCAATAAGCTTTTGACACCATATTTTGTGCATGTGTCTTTTAAACTTTTAAGGTACTCGGTATCTTCTGCCTTACCCTTAAAAAATGTTGAAACATATTCTACTGCGTCAAGATTATATACAGTTTTTGCAATTTTTGGGAAATCGAGATTAGTCATCTCCCCCTTTCCCAATGCACGATGAAAAGACCACTCAGCGAGAGAGATTTTAAATCTCGGTGTCTGGCTGAATGTATTGATTCCAGAAAGTCCTGCGAACAGGATTGCGATTAAAAATAATTTGATTTTCATATACATTAATTTGTTTAAATTAGTTTATGAATTTTTATACTCATTATTTAATTTTCCTCATTTTTTATATGATTGGAGTTCTGACTGAATATATTGGTAAAACAATTCAAAACAAAGATAAGAACTAGAATTTGATGAAATATCCTCATTTGACATATTCATGATTGTTCTTCAAAAATAGAACTTCTGAAGTGATCAAAACAGGTTTTCGGGTAGCTATGTTAATTATGAATATTTCTGCTATTAACATGAAATTTTCATTTGTTCACACTTTCGAAAAGTGATTTTTAGTGTGTGGAAAATAAATTTGCCTGATGTTAATTGGTAATTTAATTTTACTTTTACTATAATGCTTTTTGAAAATCAAATTGAATCAAAATAGCAGGAAATTCATTTCTAATAAGAAAAAAAGGAGGTACAACTTATGAAAAACAATCTGACCAGACGAAAATTTCTCCAGACAGGTGCAATGGCTACGGGTGGTCTGCTGGCATCAAGAGCTATTCAGCTCAATGACCAACCTTACGGTTCTCCATCAAAAAAGATCGCTCCAAGCGATAAGCTGCGATTTGGAATAATAGGTATAGGCATGGAGGGCTCGGGGTTACTCACAGGTGCTATTACTCTGCCGGGAGTTGAATGTGTTGCTGCCGCTGATCTTTATGATGGCAGACATACACTCGCGAAAGAAATAACAAATAATCCTAACCTTTATACAACCCGTAAATACCAGGAATTGCTCGATCGTAAGGATATAGATTGCATCCTTGCCGCGGTCCCTGATCATTGGCACAAACGAGTGGTTGTAGACGCCTGCAACGCCGGGAAAGATATTTATTGTGAAAAGCCGATGTCGCATACCGTGTCTGATGGTTTTGATATGGTCGCAGCTGCAACGAAGAACAACCGTATTGTTGAGATAGGTTCCCAGAGGGTAAGTTCCATGCTCTGTGAAAAAGCTCGCGAGCTATATAGCGGGGGATCAATTGGTGATATAGAACAGGTCGAAATAACCCTGGGCCGCAATGATCCCACAGGTGCATGGGAGTACCCACCGCCAACTGATTTGTCTCCAAGTACGCTTGACTGGGATACATGGTTGAATGATGCTCCAAAGATTCCGTTTAACAAGGAACGTTTCGCGCGCTGGCGCTGTTGGAAAGAGTATGGTACAGGAGTAGGTGGTGATCTGATGGTTCATCTTGTCAGCGGTATGATGGTTACGCTTGGATGGAATGAAGCTCCGCGGTCAGCGACAGCTCTTGGTGGAATCTTCCGCTGGAAAGATGGAAGAAACATGCCCGATCTGCATGTTGTTTTATTTGATTATCATGGCATCCCTGTTTATTGCCGTTTAGGTCTTGGAACTGAGACTCCTGAACTGGCCCGGTTTATGGGTCCAAAGGGTATTCTGGATGCGGGTGAGTTTAACCTTCGTTTTGCACCACAACCCGGCATTGACCTTGTCCCCAGCTATTACGCCGGTGGATTTCCACATCAGATGCGTGCTGAGTATGAGAGTAAATGGTATAGTGAAAATGCCCCCAAACTTGGACGGGAACCACTTTATGATGAGGTGAACTATCGTGGTCATGACTGGGATGATTTTAATCCTCATATGTGGAATTTCTTCGAGTCGGTAAAATCGCGCAAGCCGGTAGTTGAAGATGCTGTTTTCGGCAATCACGCAGCTATTGCCTGCCATATGGCAAATGAAGCCTATTTCAGTAAGAAAACAGTATACTGGGACGAACCTACTCATTCAATTAAGATATGAGAACAAAAATTCAATACAAAATTATAATATTGCTTGTGGTAGCCTTATTTTGCATTGGGTTAACCGGACTGAAAGCACAGACTGTGAAAGATATTGACGGCAATGTTTACAATACTGAAACAATTGGGACACAAATTTGGATAGCGGAGAACTTAAAAACCACCAAATACAATGATGGCACAGCTATACCATTGGTCACAGAAGATGCGGCCTGGGGAGCATTGACCACACCTGGCTATTGCTGGTATAATTAAAGATGCGACCACCAATAAAAGTACCTATGGTGCTTTGTATAATTGGTACACAGTTAATACAAATAAATTATGTCCCAAAGGCTGGCATGTATCCGCCGATGCAGAATGGACAATAATTACAAGCTATTTGGGCGGTGAAGGTGTTGCTGGTGGAAAACTAAAAGAAACCGGCACAACCCATTGGGAAAAACCTAATAATGAAGCAACTGACCAAACAGGTTTTACAACTCTTCCTGGTGGCTACCGTAACAACCATGGAGCTTTTGCAAACATTGGCTTCTTTGGTTTCTGGTGGTCATCTACTGAAAGCGTTGCAACAGCTGCATGGTGTCGTACTATCGGCTGCGCCGGCAATGATGTTCTCAGAATCTTCAGCTTGAAGAAGAATGGTTATTCTGTTCGTTGTATTAAGGATTAAGTGATAAATATATAAAAGGGTTCTGGTTTCTATTTTAATGATTAAATATATTTCATTCACCTGAGTTAATATCGGGTGGTGGGTATTCATATTTGTCTTTCTTTTGGTCTAAATTCTTAATACTATGAAGAAAAAGGTAATAATTCTACTTTTAGCGATCTTGATTTGTTCCGATCTTGTACAAAGTCAGACAAATTATCGACTTACAAATGAGCAGAATGCATGGCTGTTAAAAGCAAATCGTCATGAAAAAAATGGATGGATTTATCTTCACATTGAAGGAACGGCAAGAGAACGTGGTTTCCAGCATGGATATTTACTCGCAAAAGAAATAAAGGAAGCACTCAGGGTAATGAGCGAAGTTTGGCATTATCAGACCGCATTGGATTGGCAATGGCTGGTTCGGAAGGGTGGCAAAATGTTCACTGACAAAGTTGATGCTGAAAACATTGAAGAAATTGATGGAATTGTGGAGGGAATGAAAGCAGCAGGCGTATCAACTACCCGGGATGAAATTGTAACATATAATGGTTCTACCGAACTCATGGGATATTGGTGGCCTACAGTAAAAGACACAATCTCACCCAATTCACGTGATCCCAAAAAACAATCGTGTAGCTCATTTATTGCAACCGGGAGTATGACAGCAGATGGTAGTATTGTCCTGGGACATAATACCATGAGTGGATTCTATTATCCGCTGTGCAATATTATTCTGGATATTCTTCCGGATAAAGGCCATAGGATATTAATGCAATCTGTTGCCGGCTTAATTCATAGCGAAACGGACTTCTTTGTAACCAGTGCCGGGCTTGTAGGATCTGAAACAACAATTGGGGGATTCTTTCCATTCGATGAAAAGGGTACACCGGAATTTGCACGTATGCGGCATGCAACACAATATGCCTCAACAATAGGTGAATGGTGTGAAATAATGAAAACAGGCAACAATGGAGGGTATGCAAATGCGTGGTTGATTGGTGATATAAATACAAACGAAATCGCCCGGCTTGAACTTGGCTTAAAGTATGTTGGTTTTGAAAAAAAGAAAGATGGATATTTTGTCGGATCAAATGTCGCTGAAGATTTAAGAATCCTGCGGTTCGAAACTAAAACTTCCGAAATGGATATTAAGAATTCTTCAGTTGCAAGGCGGGTTCGTTGGAAACATTTAATGACTGAAAACGCTGGTAAAATAAACCTTGATCTGGCGAAAGAATTCGAAGCTGATCATTATGATACTTATTTAAATACGACTACCCCCGACTTGAGAACCCTGTGTGCTCATCCCGATCTGGATTCCGATGTATATAGTGTTGATCTTCCTTTCTCTCCCTGGGGAACCCTCGATGGCAAAGTTATTGATTCAAAGATGGCAAAACAGATGTCATTTGTTGCACGATGGGGTTCTGCATGTGGGATACCATTCGACGCCAAAGCTTTTTTAGAGAAACATCAACAGTTCGATTGGATGAATGGATTGCTTCAGGACCGTCCATCGCAGCCATGGACTTTGTTTAAGGCCGGGGAGGATAAATAAAATGAAACCTGTCATAAATTAAAAAATTAACATTTCATTCTGCTAAGACAGATCCGGCATTCCGGCAAAAAAAGCAGGAATCATCCTTTTTATAATGACTCCTGCTTTTTTGATTTCATGAGAAAATGATGAATTATCTTCCCCACTTATTGTTTGCCGTCTGGATAGCAGGACCACCTTTGGCAAGGTCATTAATTGTCATAACTGGAAGGAACTCAGTTTCCGCATAGAGCTATATAAAAAATGGTTCGGCAATTGCTGGTATCTGAGAGGCATCATCCATGTTAACCACCGCGTAGCATACCTGGTACCCGAAATAGTTGTGAAATAGACTGCTTCAGCTTTCACCTCCGTTAGGATATCCTTCATTTTCATTCCAAATTGGGGGTCCCTGATCTTCTCGTTCCTGGTTTCATTTGGGATCCTTACTTTCATAATATATTTCATAATTTCTCCTTTCGTTAAAAATCTTTATAAACAAAACTTCTTTAAAAATAAGTGAACTTTGAAATAGAAATCGGTAAAAAAAAAAGAGTAAAATGGTGGTTGGTTGCTCGTTTTAGGTCGAATGCACCACAGAACATAAAAAGAAGGCGACACTTTGTTGTGAAAGTCAATGTTTACAAACGATGTGAATCGTATCTACTGTTTGATAGTATAAGTGCCGCCTGGAGAATCTTTATATTTTATAGTTATTACACGTTCAATACAGCATACCAAATTTATGCTAATTCATTTATATTTCATAATTTTAATTAATAAATATTAATATGTAGTAAACAATTAATTAGATAGATATTAAGGTGTTAAGCTTTATTGAAACTCTAAAGACCAAACAAACCGCTTACAGGTATGGGAACTATTTAAACTGCCGGTGTGTTTTAGTTAAGACGAGGGGGGAAATCTGAACACT
>OCZT010002456.1_pt1 | contig 19158 bp, 22 predicted proteins | sample 1539031 | NCBI WGS metagenome assembly OCZT01 (sample SAMEA3539308, study PRJEB22396) | soil metagenome | biome: tundra; feature: field; material: soil | place: USA | collected 2010-05 | depth 0.15 m | reverse complement strand
ATATCTAAAAAAGAACGACAATTTTCCAGTTAACGGATGATATCCGCCCCCGGGCGGATTGCAAATCGGCCTCTCTGGTAACCTTACCGGTGAACCCGCATGTTGATGTTGCCGACATATAGCTAGGCTACACCCGGCGTTTTTCGGGCTCCGCGGAGGTGCATTCCGGACCGGGAGATGTCATAAAAGGCCGATGCCGGTCAAATTGTCCGGGTTTAAGTTGCGCTGAACGCCTTCAGTTCTGTCGGTGCCGTTTCAAGTCAGTCCCAGCGAGGGCGTCAATTTTGTCGTTTCCCCCCATGTCGTCGTCGGTTCCGGTTGGTGCGCTGGTGGGATGGATGCTGCTGCTCACCGTCAAGCACGTCATCGCCGATTTTGTCCTGCAGAATTCCTGGATGGCAATCGGCAAGGACCAAAAGACCGGATGGGGGCTGCCGCTGCTGGCACACTGTCTTGTGCACCTTGCGGTTGCAATGGCGCTGATCCTGATTGTCGCGCCGCGGTTCTGGTTCGTCGCGGTGATCGATTTTGCGATTCACATCACCATCGACCGCGCCAAGGGTCTTTGCGCGTCGAGATTGGGCGTGACGCAGGAGCACAAGCACCCATGGTTCTGGACGCTGATCGGGGTCGATCAGTCGCTGCACCATCTCACCGGCTTCGGCCTGTCGATCTTCATGGCGGCGAACGGCTGATCTCGCCGGCTTCGGCACGTGCATCCCGGATCAACACGCCCATGCGGTGGTGTCCGACATCCCGTTCGATCGAGGTCCAGCCCAGTCTTTCGTAATAGCCCGAACGCTGCGGCCGCGCGCATAGATAGGCGCGGCTGACCCCCAGCGCGAAGCAATCGAGCGCTGCGCGGTTGACCAGCGCGGCACCGACGCCGCGCCGGCGCGCCCGCGGATCGACCCACACCGCAGCGACCCACGGCGTGAATTGCGGACGCTCCGCGAGATCGGATGCGATCACCGATGCCGTGCCAAGAAACGTCTCGCCGTCATGGGCGACCAGCGCGAACGGAATCGGCGTGTCGCTCAGGTTTTCGCGCAGACGGCCGGAAATATAGTCGAGCGGATGGCCGTCGGCCTTCCACCACGCCTGCCAGATCCGCTCGGCAACGATGTCGAAGAATTCCGGAAACTGCCGCAGGTCGGAGATGGTGAAGGGCATTGCCGCTTTCACAGGAAGAGAGCCACCGTGTCGCGATCAGTTCTACTTCATCCTCCCGTCGATGTCGTCATACCCCGCGAAAGCGGGTATCCGGTATCACGCGGCGCTCGGGCTGAACTCCGGGGTCGCGGAGTACTGGACCATCCGCTTTCGCGGATGATGACGGCGCAACCGACGGCGATGGCTTTGCCATCATTTGCACCCAGCGCAATCGCGCGGCATGCTCGTGAACCGCCGAGATCGTTGAGGCAAGAATCCAAATGACGGAACAACCGCTTACAAAAAAGACCGTCGATGTGCTGGATAGCCGCATGGCCTATCACGAGCGCGGCGAGGGGGCGCCGGTGTTGTTTCTGCATGGCAATCCGACCTCATCCTATCTCTGGCGCGACGTCATTCCCGAACTTAAGGGACTTGGCCGGCTGATCGCGCCGGATCTGATCGGCATGGGTGATTCCGCCAAACTGCCAGATCCAGGTCCGGACACCTACCGCTTCACGACTCACCGCAAATATCTCGGAGCCTTCATCGATGCGGTGATCGGTCCGTCGCAATCCATCGTGCTCGTGGTGCATGACTGGGGCTCGGCGCTCGGTTTCGACTGGGCCAACCACCACCGCGATCGTATTTGCGGCATCGCCTACATGGAGGCGATCGTGCGGCCCGTCGCTTCCTGGGACGAATGGAGCGCGTCGGCGACGCCGATCTTCCAGGGGTTCCGCTCCGACAAGGGCGAGGCGATGATTCTCGACCGCAACATGTTCGTCGAGCGGGTGTTGCCGGGATCGGTCTTAAGGAAACTGACCGAGGCCGAGATGACGGAATATCGCCGGCCATTCCTGCGGCGTGAGGACCGCTGGCCGACGCTAACCTGGCCGCGGCAGATTCCGATATCCGGCGAACCCGCCGACGTGGTGCAGATATCAGCCGATTATTCGCAATGGATGGCCGAGAGCGACATTCCAAAACTGTTCGTCAACGCCGAGCCCGGCGCGATTCTGGTCGGCGCGCCGCGGGATTTTTGCCGAAGCTGGAAAAACCAGACCGAAGTCACCGTATCTGGCTCCCACTTCATTCAGGAAGATTCCGGGCCGGCCATCGGCCGGGCGGTGGCCGACTGGATCGAGGCAAACTCGCTCCAGGGGAGATAGGATCGCGGCTGCGCCTGTCTGATTCGGCTATTCCGTTCAAGCTACCCGTGTCACTACTGGGTACTGTGGTTAACCTTTCGTTAGAGAGTCGCATTGCATCCTGCGGACTGGGAGATATGCAAATGTTTTCAAGCCGCGATGCCTACGAAAACGATTTCTGCCCGGTCCGGGATGAATTGCTCGGCGAAATGTACCGCGCCAACGAAAACGGCCTGCCCCAGCTGGTGGAGAGCGTCTCTTCCGATGTCCGGGCCATGCTGGCGTTGTTTTGCTATCGCAGAAGCCATCTGCACTCGCTGGCACTCTCGATCGCCGCAAGCTGCAGCGAACGCGATCTGATCCAGCTGGGCGGACGCGTCGGTTCCACCCTTTATGCACTATCCCGCGAAGCGCCGGCAACGCGTTCCGCGCCGTCATCGTCCTACGGCAACCGCAAGCCGATCACGCTCTCGACCAAGCCGCTCAGCACGTTCTCGTCGGTCGAAGACGAGCTTGACGACGAGGACTTTGCCCAAGCGGCAGTGGCGTGACGTAGTCGCGGCCTTACGCAAGTCGCCTTCAATTCTCTACGCCGCGCCCAGCGCCGGCAGCCCGTGCCGTCTCCGCGCCATCTCGCATTCGGGATCGCCGGGCATGCAGGTTCGGCAGACCTCGGGCCGCACTGCATAAATTCCGCACGAGGTCGCCACCCCGATCTTGCCTGACAGAGCCGAACACCGTTCGCCGTCACAGCGCATGCCCGACAGTTTTTCGTTGACGAACTTTTCCGGAATCAGATCGAGCGCCACATCGTCCTCGGTAGTGAACCGCGGCCAGTTCGACGAATAGGAACAGCACGCGCCGCAGGCCTGGCAAAGGCTTTCGATATCCGTGGCTGGGCCGTTTTTCTCCATGCCTTCCCTTTAACGCTGAATGAAGAGGCCGGCCAGCCGCGCGGGTGATGCGTATCAGGTATCTTTCGGCTGTTCCCAGACCAGGCTCTGTCGCCATTTCGCTCTGAGTGCGTCGCGCCGCTCCGGATATTTTTCGTCGAGGTACACCGCGTCGACGACACGGTCGGTTCGAAAACTGCGAAAATCCTTGCGCAGTTCGCACCATGCCGCCAGAAGCCGCACGGCCTCGAGATAGCCAATGGCAATCGGCCAGATGGTGCGTTCGCTGTCACGGCCATGTTCGTCGCGGTAGCACAGCGCGATCTTCTTTCCTTCGTGAATCTGCGCACGCGTCCGCGCCATGTCGATGCGGTCGGGTTCCCTGCGCCAGCCGGGACGGGCGCGGCTGGCGGGTTCAAGCACAAAAGGCCTTAGCCGTTCGGGGACAGTGTCGGCAATTTTAGCCATCAGGTCTTCGGCAGCTCTTGCGAGCACGGGATCGGCATGCCCCACCACCCATTGCGCGCCGAGCATGGCCGCTTCGATTTCATCGGGGGTGAGCATCAGCGGCGGCAGGTCAAATCCCTTCTCCAGAATATAGCCCATGCCGGCTTCACCGCGGATCGGTACACGCTGTCCGATCAGGGTTGCTATGTCGCGGTAGACGGTCCGTTTCGATGTCTCCAGCTCGGCCGCGATGGCATCTGCCGTCAGCGGTTTGCGGGTACGCCGGAGCACCTGAATGATCTGAAACAACCGGTCGGCGCGTCTCATGGAGCGTCTCTTTTTACGATGCGGCCTGGCCGATGCTGACAGCATGTTGGCAGCAGGGGGCCAGTATACCGGGACAACACTCCAACCAAGAGGATTTTGTCCATGATCATTCTGTACGGCCTCGACCTCTGGACAACGATGTCTCCGCTGCTGACACCACGGTGGCAGCAGGGGATGGCTAGTCTGAAGCGCCTGCTCAAGAAATCGGGAGCGCCCACATGATCACCCTCTACGGCTTTGGCGCCGGCTTCGGCTTGCCGGAAATCAGCCCGTTCGTGACCAAGACCGAAGTCCAGTTGAAAATGGCCGGTCTTGCCTATCGCAAGGAGAGGGCGATGCCTCCGGCCTCGCCCAAGGGCCAACTGCCCTATATTGTCGACGACGCAGAGAGCATTGCCGATTCCACCTTCATTCGCGCGCATATTGAAGGCAAATACGGCTTCGACTTCGACGCGCCTCTCAATTTGCAGCAGCGGGCGCATGCATGGGCGTTCGAACGGATGATCGAACACCACATCTATTGGGCGCTGGTCGGAGCGCGCTGGGTCGATCCTGAAAACTTTGCAAAAGGGCCGATGCACTTCTTCGATGGAGCGCCCGAGCATCTGCGCGAAAAGCTTCGCGAAGACGCGCAATTCCGTGTTGCCGAGAACTACCTGCTAAGCGGTCTCGGCCGCCACGCCCCGGACGAAGACATCGACCTTGCAATCCGCTCACTGTTCGCTTTGTCGGTCCAGCTTGGGGACAAGAGGTATTTGATGGGTGACACGCCCTGCGGTAGCGACGCTACCGCATTCGGCGCGCTTGCCGGGATCCTGACGCCGTTCTTCGTGTCGCAATTGCGGGAGCGTACCGAACAATTCCAAAATCTCACGGCCTATGTCGACCGGATGATGCTTCAATATTATCCGGAATTCGCCTGGACACCGCTGCCTGAAGTTTATCGCGCCGAGACAGGCCTGCCTTTCAACGCCGCCAGCTCCGCTTCGAGCTCCGCGATGCGCGCATCGCGCGAGGCCAGCGCCGCCGCCACATCGGCGGCGTCGAACTTCTGCGGAATATGCTGCGGGCAGTTGGTGTCCCACGCCGAAATCCTGAACAGGATGACCTGCTCGGGCCGCGCCTTGTAGCCTTGCGGCATCAGCGATTTCAGCAGCGCCGGATCGTCATCCACCACGCGCGCTTCGCCCCAGATCTTCACCCGGCGGCGATGGGCATAATCGATCAGGAAGATATTGGCCTTGGGGTTTTCCAAGAGGTTGCCCTGGGTGATGTACTGCCGGTTGCCGCTGTAATCGGCGAACGCCAGCGTGTTTTTGTCCGAAATCCTGATGAAGCCCTTTGGTCCGCCGCGATGCTGGATATAGGGCTGGCCATCGGCGCTGGCGGTGGCCAGGAACAGGCTGTCCTGCGCAGCGAGAAACGCGGTGAGGTCGTCGTCGATCTCGGTGCGCCAGCCGCCGTGCTGCTCGACGCGGGCATAGGCATCGCGCGATCCCTTGCGGGCCTGGATCGCCTTCACGGCAGGGGTGAACGCCACGTCGCTGGAATAGGCCTGAATGTCTGACATCGGAGCATCCTTGCAAAGTCGGTCCTCGGCGCCGAAGCGCCCGTCTTCGCCTGCCAAAATGGACCCTTTAGAAATTTGAGCAATCGTCCGGGTTGACACTTTATCATTGCAATATATGAAATAATGTCATGGATCGCATCGACGCCATGCACGCCTTTGTCGCCGTGGCCGACCTTAAGGGTTTTGCGCCGGCGCCCCGCAAACTCGGGCTGTCGCCTTCTGGCGTGACCCGGCTGATTGCGGCGCTGGAGGATCGTCTCGGCGCGCGCCTGTTACAGCGGACCACGCGGTCGGTGACGCTGACCGATGTCGGCGCGCGCTATCTGGAGCGTATCAGGCGCATTCTCGCCGATGTCGAGGAAGCCGAACGCTCGGCACAGGACGAACGCACGCGGCCGAGCGGACGGCTGGTGGTCTCGGCGCCTGTTGGATTCGGACGTCTCCATGTCAGCCCCGTGATGTCGGCGTATCTGACACGCTATCCCGAGGTTTCGGGCGAACTGCGGCTGTCGGATCGCATGATCAATCTGGTGGAGGACGGCGTCGATCTCGCGGTCAGAATCGGCCACCTCGCCGATTCCAGCCTGGTCGCGCGCCATGTCGGCGAGATGCGGCGGATCGTGGTCGCCGCAAACGGCTATCTCAAGCAGCGCGGCGAGCCCAACACACCGGAGGCGATCGCATCGCATGAGACGATACAGTTCGGCGCCATCACCGCGTCGCCGGACTGGCGCTTTGTCGAAGCTGGCCGCGAAATTCGCGTGGCGTGCACGCCGCGGTTCACCACCGACAGCGCCGCCGCCGCGATCCAGTATGCCGAGCAGGGCGGCGGCCTGACCCGGGTGCTGGCCTATCAGGCGGCGGAGGCGATCAAAGCCGGCCGGCTCAGAATCGTGCTGGCGAAATTCGAGCCGCCGCCGCTGCCGATCCACATCGTCTATCCGACGTCGCGGCTATTGTCGGCCAAGGTGCGGGCGTTCATCGATCTCGTCACCGAGATCAGCGACTGGCATTTCGGTGGGCGAGGTTAGACCGGAACGAACGACGCCGAGTTGTCGTCATGGCCGGGCTCGTCCCGGCCATCCACGTCTTCATCGCCGCGCGGGTACGAAAGACGTGGATGCCCGGTACAGGGCCGGGCATGACAGCTCGAAAATCGCACATCGTCCCAAAGCGCCCGACCGTCACTCCTTCTTCTTCACGACGCTGAACGTTCCGTTGGCCCGCGCGATTCTCGCGCCATCGGCGGTGACGAAGCATTGAGCGAAGCAAAGGTTGCTGCCGAGCTTGATAACATCGGTTTCCACGGCCAGCCATTGCCCGACTTTCGCCGAGCCGATGAAATCGATCGAAAGGCTGACGGTCAGCAGCCGCGATCCTCCGCCTTCCAGCCTGGCGCCGCAGCTCAGCCCCATCGCGTTGTCCGCGAGCGACGTGATCAGCCCGCCGTGGACGAGGCCGCGCGAATTGGTGTGCGGCTCGGCCAGCCGCAGCCCGATGATGACGGCGTCTTCGGTTCGCTTCGAATAGATCGGCTCCCAGGGCGCGGTGAGCGGGCTCTGCCGGAAGTGGCGCTCGAACCCATCGGGGATCTCTGCGGAGGGCATGCGGTGGCCGTTTGACTATCTAGACCAGTCTATATAGAAATGGACCGTTCAGGCAAGACGGGAGCGAAGGCCATGTCGGCACCGCCAAGGCATCGCGGCGCCATCGTGCGGGCGGCGGTGACGCTGTTTCGCCGCAACGGTTTCGCGGCGACCGGCATCAATGAGATCGCCGAGGTCAGCGGCGCCCCGAAAGGGTCGCTTTACCACTACTTTCCCAACGGCAAGGACCAGATCGCCGAGGCCGCGGTGCGCTTCGCGGGCAGCGGCGTGGTGGCGACGCTGGAGAAGCTCGAGCAAGAGCACGAATCCGCCGCGTCGATGATCCTGGCCTATTGCAGGCTGCTGGCCGGCTGGATGGCCAAGTCTGGCTTCCGGGACGGCTGCCCGATCGCGACCACGCTGCTGGAGTCCGCGCCGCAATCCGTCGAGATGGCCGCCGCCGGACGCGAGGCGTTTGCCGGCTGGTGCGCGGTGATTGCCCGCGCGCTGGTCCGCGATGGTTTCGGCAAGGCCGAGGCAAAGCGGCTTTCGACTCTGGCGGTCTCGTCAATCGAAGGCGCGCTGATCCTGGCGCGCGTCGAAGGCAGTGCGCAGCCGATCGACGATGTGGCGAAGTCGCTCGCCATCGCGTTGCGGATTGAGACGCCGCTTAAGAAGCGCGTCGCCAAATGAGCGGAAAAGTGCAGCGGAGTGATACAATGGATGGCGCGCAGGATGGCCTCGATCGAACCGAGATTGAATCGTTTCTCGCAGCGCTGGCTTTCGTGCGGGAACTTGCCATCAGCGTCGTCTCGGTCGCGCCCGGCCAAATAGCGATCGAGTTGCCGTTCGACGAGAGGTTCTCGGGGCCGCCATCGCTTTTCCCGGCATCGATGGTGGGCGTCGCGGGCGATGTGGCGGCCGTATCGTCCTGCCTGTCGCTGCTGCCGAGGGGATGGGCGCTGGCGACGCTCGACTTCACCATCAAAATGACCGGCATCGCCAGGGGCGAAAAATTGAGGGCCAGGGGCAGGGTGCTGCAGGCCGGCCGCACCAATTCGGTCGGCGCCGCCGATGTCTATACCGTATCGGCGGGGCGGGAAATGCTGTGCGGAACAGTGCTGGCCACGACCCGCAATTTCCAGATCAGGTCGCCGCAAAAAGCCATTGTGTGAGCGTTCACGCCGGCAGCTCGTATCCGATCGCGGCCTCGATCTCGATGGTTCGTTGCACCGCGGGCCGGGCCATCATGCGCTGAAGATGCGCGGTGAGATTCGGGAAGGTTTCGGGAGCGGGTTTCAGCGAATTGGCGAACCGCCAGTACAGGCGGAAAAGATGAATGTCGGCGATCGAATAGCGGCCGAGCGCCCAACCGCTTCCCAGGCGCCGATCGGCAATTGCATGGACCTCCTTGGCATAGTCCAGTCCGCGCCGGCGCGCGGGATGCAGCGTGGAAGCGGCAAAGGACATCCACGACAGCGCCTGCGCGTCGGCCCCAATATCGTCGCGGGGCAACAGCTCCGCATCGGGAAAGCGTTTTGCCAGAAAATAGAGGATCGCCGCGACCTCGGTGAGCGGACGGCCGTCGATAACAAGCGTAGGGACTTTGCCTTCCGGGTTGAGCGCAAGATATTGGGGTGTGCGCAGGTCGTTTGGTCTGAACGACATCGGTCTTGCTTCAAAGGGGACGCCGATCTCGTGCAGCGCGATGTGCACGGCCATCGAACTCGAGCCTGGCGCGAAATACAAGGTGAGCATGGTGTGGCCGTCCAAGTTAGCAACAGGCTCCGTCCTCACCATGAGGAATTTCTCCGGGTTGCGAAAGGTCTCGGCCCATCGCGCGGACGCCTAATACGGCAATCCCACATAATTCTCCGCCAGCGACGCCGTCGCCGCTTTCGAGTTCACGAGATAATCCAGCTCGGCCAGCTGAATTCGCGCGCCGATGCCTTCGGTGTCGGAAAACCTGTGCAGGATCGAGGTCATCCACCACGAGAAGCGCACCGCCTTCCAGACCCGCGCCAGCGCCTTTTCGGAATAGCCGTCGATGCCGGCGGAGGATTTCTCGTCGTAATATTCCCGTAATGCGCGCGAGAGAAAATGCACGTCGCTGGCGGCGAGGTTGAGCCCCTTGGCGCCGGTCGGCGGCACGATGTGCGCGGCGTCGCCGGCCAGAAACATCCGCCCGAACCGCATCGGCTCGGCGACGAAACTGCGCAGCGGCGCGATGCTTTTCTCGATTGAAGGCCCGGTGACGAGATTGTCCACCGCCTTCTGATCCAGCCGCCGCTTCAATTCATCCCAGAACCTGTCGTCCGGCCATTGATCGATGTGATCGTCAAGCGAGCATTGCACGTAGTAGCGGCTGCGGTGCATCGAGCGCATGGTGCAAAGCGCAAATCCTCTGGCGTGGTTGGTGTAGATCAATTCGTGCGAAACCGGCGGCGTCTCCGACAGGATCCCGAGCCAGCCGAACGGATAGATCCGTTCGAATGTCTGGATGGCCGAAGGCTTCACGCTGGCGCGGCTGACGCCGTGGAATCCGTCGCAACCGGCGATGAAATCGCAGGCGATCTCGTGGCCGACGCCGTCCTTGACGTAGGTTACGCGCGGATGATCGGTGTCGAAATCATGCGGGTTGACGTCGGCGGCCTCATAAACCGTGGTGAGACCGGCCGCGCGACGCGCATTCATCAGGTCGAGGGTCACTTCTGTCTGGCCGTAGATCATCACCGTCTTGCCGGTGGCGGCCTTCATATCGATGCGATGGCGCGCGCCGCCAAACGCCAGTTCGATGCCGTCATGGACCAGGCCCTCGCGGTGCGCGCGCGCGCCGGCGCCCACTTCATCGAGCAGGGCCACCGTTCCCTCTTCAAGCAGGCCTGCGCGGATGCGGCCGAGCACATAGTCCGGCGTCTGGCGTTCCAGGATGACGTTGTCGATACCGCAGGTTTTGAGCAGTTGCCCCAGCAGCAATCCCGCCGGGCCTGCGCCAATGATTGCTACTTTTGTCCGCAATACTTGCCCCCCTGGTTATTATAGGCTTGAACGTAGCCGGTGCGGCCGCGGCCGCACGTACTTGCAATGATAATTATATCATATAACAATATCCGCAAAGGGCCATTGAAGCCCTGATGTCACGAGGGAGAAGATGTCGATGAGGAAAACGTTCTTGGCGTTGCTGCTGGCCGCCAGTGTGACGCCTGCATTCGCGCAGGAAAAGACCTTCGAACTGAAACTGTCGCACTGGGTGCCGGCGTCGCATCCCCTGCAAAAGGCGCTGGAGGACTGGGGCGCCGCAGTTGAAAAAGAATCCGGAGGCACGATCAAATATAAGGTTTATCCCGCCCAGCAGCTCGGCAAGGCGTTCGACCATTACGACATGGCGCGCGATGGCATCGCCGACGTTACCTACATCAACCCGGGCTATCAGCCCGGCCGTTTCCCGATTATCAGCGCCGGTGAGCTTCCATTCCTGATGTCGGACGCCAAGGGCGGCTCGATGGCGCTCGATGCCTGGTATCGGAAATATGCCGAGAAGGAGATGAAGGACGTCAAGTTCTGCCTGGCCTTCATCCATTCGCCCTCGTCGTTTCACTCGCGCACGAAAAAAATCACAGTGCCTGACGATATCAAGGGCATGAAGATCCGGCCGGCGCACGCCACCATGGCGAATTTCGTGACGCAGCTCGGCGGTACCAATGTGCAGTCCTCGGCACCGGAAGTCCGCGACATCATCGAGCGCGGCGTTGCCGACGCCGTCACCTTCCCGTGGGGATCGCTGGTGCTGTTCGGCATCGACAAGGTGACGAAATATCACATGGACGCGCCGCTCTACGTCACGACGTTTGCCTTCGTGATGAACAAGGACAAATATAACCAGATGTCCGACCGGCAGAAAAAGGCGATCGACGACAACTGTAATACCGAGGCCGCCGGCCGCGTGGGCGAACCATGGGGCAAGTTCGAAGACGCCGGTATCGACAAGGTGAAGGCGGAGGAAGGTCACGAAGTCTATAAACTGACGCCGGATCAGACCGCGCTGTGGAAGAAGGCGTCCGAACCGCTGATCAAGACCTGGGCCGAAGGTGTCAGGAAAACCGGCGCCGACCCGGACGCCGCGATGGCCGAACTTCGCGCCGCTCTGACCAAATACAACGCCCTGGCGCAGTAACAACTTGTCCTGTTTCAATGCGGCGGCGGGATTCTCCTGCTGCCGCTTTCTTCCTGCGATTGCCAAGGGTGTGGAGCGGACATGAATCGCGCGTCTATGGATCGTTTCATCGATACGATCGAGTGGATCGCGGCCGGATTTGTCGGCATTGTCGCCGCCAACATTTTCATCGCGGTTCTGCTGCGCAATATTTTCAACTATTCGATCCCGGACTCGTTCGACGTCGGACGCATGCTGCTTGGCATTCTGATCTTCTGGGGCATCGCTGCCACCAGCTATCGCGGCGGACACATCACGGTCGATCTGATCTGGGCCAATGTCGGTCCGAAATACCAGCGCATGATCGACGTGTTTGCGACGCTGGTGCTTTTGTTCGTCGTGTCGGTGCAGACCTGGACGCTGTTCGACAAGGTCCGCGGCACCTATAACGACAATGTCCTTACATTTGACATGCACATGCCGACCTGGCCGTTTTTCGCGGTTGCGTGGGCCGGCGACGTCTCCGCGGTGCTGCTGATCGCGATTCGCACATACCGCCTGATTTTCAATCCGGATTTGATGCGCGATCCCAAGATCAAAGGCACGGAGTAGACCGGGATGAGCACCGACGCCGTCGCCATCCTGGGATTCATCGCGCTGTTCGCGCTGATGCTGCTGCGCGTGCCGGTCGGCATGGCGATGGGCCTCGTCGGCGTCAGCGGCTTCGGCTATCTGGTCGGCTTCTCGCCGGCGCTCAAACTGGTCGGCCAGACCTCGATGCGGACGGTGACCGACTATACCTTCGGCGTCATTCCGATGTTCCTGCTGATGGGGACATTCGTCAGCAATTCCGGCATGAGCCGCGAACTGTTCCGCGCCGCCAACGGCTTCGTCGGACATTTGCGCGGCGGGCTGGGGATTGCCACGGTCGCGGCTTGCGGCGGCTTTGCCGCCATCTGCGGCTCCTCGGTGGCGACCGCCGCGACGTTTTCGGCGGTGGCCTATCCGGAAATGCGGCGGTTCGGCTATCCGCAATCCTTCGCCACCGGCGTGATCGCGGCCGGCGGCACGCTGGGCGCCATGCTGCCGCCGTCGACCGTGCTGGCGGTGTACGGCATCATCACCGAGCAGGACATCGGCAAGCTGTTCATCGCCGGCATCGTTCCCGGCATTCTCGCCATGACGATGTACATGATCACCATCACTCTGATCGGCTATTTGCGGCCGGGCTTCCTGCCAACCGGCCCGCAAACCACCTGGCGCGAGCGGTTTGCCGGCCTCAAGGATATCTGGGCGCCGGTGCTGCTGTTCGTATTTGTCATCGGCGGGCTTTACGGCCTGCCATTCCTGCCGCGCTTCACGCCGGCCGAAGCGGGCGGCGTCGGTGCTACGGGCGCGTTCCTGATCGGCGTGCTCACCGGACGGCTGGACAAGGACAAAATCCTCGCCTCGCTGCTGCAGGCGACCCGCACCGCCGCCGCCGTCTTCACGGTGCTGATCGGCGCATTGATCTTTGGATATTTTCTCACGGTGACGCAGACCCCGCAGAAGGTCACCGAAATTCTCACCGGCCTCGGTCTCGGCCGCTACGGCATCCTCGCCCTCATCATGGTGATGTATCTGGTGCTCGGCTGCCTGATGGACGCGATGGCCATGATCATCTTGACGGTGCCGATCATCTTTCCGGTGATCATCCATCTCGGCTTCGACCCGATCTGGTTCGGCGTCATCATCGTGATGACGGTGGAACTTGGCCTGATCCATCCGCCGGTCGGAATGAACGTCTTCGTCATCAAAAGTGTCGTCAAGGACGTGTCGTTTGCCACGATTTTCAGGGGCGTGATCCCGTTCGTGGCGACCGACCTCATTCGGCTGGTGATTTTGATTATGTTTCCGTTACTGGCGACCTGGCTGCCGCATCGCATGATCGGCTGAGCATGATCCGGAAAAGTGGGCACCGGTTTTCCGAATAAGATCATGCGCAAGTAAAAAGGCTTCTCATGACGCCGCAGCTTTCGACAAAATATGTTTTCACCATCACGGCCAATATCGGCAGCGTGACATCCGTCGGCGATATCGGTCACGGCGTGCGCCGGATCATTCCGATTACCGGTGGCGAGGTGCGCGGCGCTGATATCAACGGCAAGGTCTGCGCGTTCGGAGCGGACTTTCAGATTATCAGGCCCAACGAGTTGATCGAACTCGAAGCGAAATACGCGATTGAGACCGACGACGGCGCGGTGATCTATGTCGAGAACAGGGGCATTCGTTTTGGCCCCGTCGAACTGCTGCAGCGGCTGAAGCGCGGCGAGCCGGTCGATCCCAAGCTGATTTATTTCCGCACCGTGCCGAAGTTCGAAACCGGCAGCGAGAAATACCGCTGGCTGATGGAAAACCTGTTTATCGGATCGGCGGCGCGTCATGCCGACCGCGTCGTGATCGACGTGCATCAGGTGCTGTGAGAACCAGTATTCGCGTCATTGCGAGCGAAGCGAAGCAATCCATAGGCCGGCAAAGGAAGAATGGATTGCTTCGTCGCTGCGCTCCTCGCAATGACGGCATTAAAGAACAGCCTTATTGACTCCCCCCGCATTCGTTATAAAACATAACTATTCTGGACAGGACGTAATCATCAATGGGAAACGCCGCAGCTGCCGCGACCGCGGGTCAATCCGCGCTGCTCAGGATCGAGAAAATCGGTTCAGTGCTGAGCGTGGGCCTCAACCGCCCGGCCAAGCGCAATGCGCTGAACGACGGCATCATTCTCGCGATCCAGGATTGCTTCTCAAATCTCCCGGACGGCATCGGCGCCATCGTGCTCCACGGCATCGGCGAGCATTTTTCATCGGGTCTCGACCTGTCGGAACTGACCGAGCACGATGCCACCGACGGCTTATTGCATTCGCAGATGTGGCACCGGGTGTTCGACCGCATTCAATATAGCCGGGTGCCCGTGATCGCAGCACTCCGGGGGGCTGTGATCGGCGGCGGGCTGGAGCTCGCCTGCGCGGCGCATATTCGCGTCGCCGAGCCCAGTGCCTATTTCGCGCTGCCCGAGGGTCAGCGCGGCATCTTTGTCGGCGGCGGCGGATCGGTGCGGCTGCCGCGCCTGATCGGAGTCGCCCGGATGACGGATATGATGCTGACCGGGAGGGTTTATTCCGCCATCGAGGGTGCGGGCTGCGGCTTTGCGCAATATCTTACCGACGAAGGCCACGCGCTGGCGAAGGCGATGGAACTCGCCGCCCAGGTCGCGAACAATGCGCCGCTGACGAATTTTGCCGTGCTGCAGGCGCTGCCGATGATTGCCGAGGCCAATCCGCAAACCGGCCTCTTGATGGAGTCGCTGATGGCGACGGTGGCGCAGAGCGACAAGGAAGCAAAACTTCGGATCCGCGCGTTTCTCGACCGCAAGACCGCAAAGGTGAAGCCCGCCTGACATGAGCGCAAAACCCAACATGTCTGTCCCGACGCCGCGCAGCGACGCACCGCTGCGCCCGATCTCGTTCGGCGATCCCGCCGTGTCAATCGAGCGGCGCGATGACGGCACGATTTATCTGCGGCCGAAGATTGCGCTCGGCGAATATCCGGTTCGACTAACCGACCGCCTGCACCATTGGGCCAAGGCAGAGCCAAACCGCATCTTCATGGCGGAGCGGGACGCCAGCGGCGGATGGCGGCAAATCACCTACGCCCAATTGCTGGCCTCGAGCCGGCGTATCGCCTCGGCGTTGCTCGCACGCGATCTCTCCGCCGAGAAGCCGATCGTGATTCTCTCCGGCAATTCGATCGATCACGCATTGCTGGCGTTTGGCGCGCTGTATGCGGGAATCCCGTTCTGTCCGGTGTCGCCGGCCTATTCGCTGATTTCGAAGGATTACGGCAAGCTTGGCTATCTGATGAAGCTGCTGACGCCCGGCCTGGTATTCGCCGACGACGCCGATAAATTCGCCGATGCGCTGCGCATCAATGTTCCGGCCGAAACCGAAATCGCAGCCTCGCATGGCTCCGTGCCCGGCCGCCATGTCACGATGCTTGCAGACTTGCTGGCAAGTCAGGAGCATCCGGGCCTCGATGCCGCGCATGACGCGATCGGGCCGGATACCATTGCAAAATTCCTGCTGACGTCTGGCTCGACCGGCAATCCGAAGGCGGTCATCAACACCCAGCGCATGATCTGCGCCAATCAGGTGATGCTGCGCGAGACGCTGGCGTTCCTGAAGGACGAGCCGCCCGTCATCGTCGACTGGCTGCCGTGGAATCACACCTTTGGCGGCAATCACAATATCGGGCTGACGCTGTTCAATGGCGGCTCGATATATCTCGACGCGGGCAAGCCGATGCCCGGCGGCATCGAGGAGACGGTGCGCAATCTCCGCGAGATTTCGCCGACGGTCTATTTCAACGTCCCGAAGGGCTATGAATCGCTGCTGCCCTATCTCCGCGATGACAAGATGTTGCGCGGAAAGTTCTTCCATCGGCTGCACGCGATGTTCTTCAGCGGCGCGGCGTTGTCGCCCTATGTCTGGAACAGTCTCGACGAACTCGCGGTGCAGGAAACAGGCTTTCGCGTGCCGATGCTGACCGGCCTCGGCGCCACCGAGACCGCGCCGTTTTTCATGTCGGTAACGCCGGCCAGCAGCCGCTCCGGCCATCTCGGGCTTCCGGTGTCCGGCAACGATGCGAAGCTTGTTCCTGATAACGGCAAACTGGAAGTTCGCGCCAAAGGGCCGAACGTCACCCCGGGCTATTGGCGTCAGCCGGAACTGACCGCGAGCGCCTTCGACGAGGAAGGTTTCTATAAATTCGGCGACGCCATCAAGCCGGTCGATCCGAACGATTTCAGCGCCGGCTTCGATTTCGACGGCCGCATCGCCGAGGATTTCAAGCTCGCCAGCGGCACCTGGGTCAGCGTCGGTCCGCTTCGCGCGCGGTTTATCGCGGCCTGCGCGCCGCTGGTGCGCGACGTGGTGATTGCCGGGATCAACCGCGACGAGGTGTCGGCGCTGGTGATTCTCGATCTCGACGGCTGCCGTTTGATCAATCCGACGCTTCCGTTCGATGACCTCGCCGTCATGGCGTCCGACCCTCTGATCCGCGAAGCGTTTCGTGAACGATTTGCAAAATTTCTGGCGACTTCGACCGGGTCTTCGACGCGGATTACGCGCGCGATCCTGCTCGATTCGCCGCTGTCGATCGATCGCGGCGAAGTCACCGACAAGGGCTCGATCAATCAGCGCGCGGTGCTGGATCATCGCAGCGGCCTGATCGACGAGCTTTATTCTCCAACACCCGCCGCACACGTGATAACGCTTTAGCTAAATTCGAAGACCAGTTCATCAGGGGGAAACCATGCAGTTGAAAGATCAGGCAGCTATCGTCACCGGTGGTGCATCGGGATTGGGCGCCGCAACCGCGCGCAGGCTTGCCGCGCAGGGCGCCAAGGTTGCCGTGTGCGACCTCAACGCCAAGCTCGCCGAGAGCGTCGCGGCCGAGATTGGGGGGATCGCGGTGGTCTGCGACGTCTCCGACTCCGCCTCCGCCGAGGCCGCCATCGCCACCGCGTCCAAGGCCCATGGCCCGGCGCGGGTGCTGGTGAACTGCGCCGGCATCGGCGCCGCCAGGCGGGTGGTCGGCCGCGACGGGCCGATGCCGCTCGCCGATTTCGACAGGGTGATCCGGGTCAATCTAATCGGTTCGTTCAACATGCTGCGGCTTGCGACCGCGGAAATGGCGAAGCTGGAGCCGCTTTCGACCGGGGAGCGTGGCGTCGTGATTTCCACCGCGTCGGTCGCGGCCTATGACGGCCAGATCGGACAGTCGGCCTATTCGGCGTCGAAGGGCGGCATCGTCGCGATGACGCTGCCGATCGCGCGCGAACTGGCGCAGTTCGGCATTCGCGTGCTCACCATCGCGCCGGGGCTATTCCTTACGCCGCTGCTGGGCAGTTTGCCGCAGGAAGCGCAGGACAGCCTGGCCGCGTCGATCCCGTTTCCGCGCCGGCTCGGGCATGCCGACGAGTTTGCCTCGCTGGTGCTGCACATGATCGACAATCCGTATCTCAACGGCGAGGTGGTGCGGCTCGATGCCGCGCTTCGCATGGCGCCGCGCTGAATTCCAGTCATGAGTATGGAATTGGAGCGCGCTGCGAGTTCAGTCTCACCTCTCCCATGGGGATGCGGTGCTTCAATCTAGGCATTCCAGCATAAGGGGTTGGGTGAAGCAATGTTCGTCAACCGCAGGGATGTGCAGATCCAGTGGGGCGACTGCGACCCCGCCAACATCGTCTATTACCCGCGCTACTTTGCGATGTTCGACGACTCCACCTCGATCCTGTTCGAGGCCGCCGGCTTCTCCAAGCAGGACATCATCAGGCGATATGGCCTGGTCGGCATTCCGACGGTGGATACGCGGGCGAAATTTCATATCGCGTCGACACACGGCGACTGGATCACGATCGAAAGCCGGGTCGAGAGTTTCAAGCGGTCGAGCTTCGAGGTGACCCACAAGGTGTTCAAGGGGGAGGCGCTGGCGATCGAGGCGTTCGAGACCCGCGTGCTGGTCGGACGTCACCCGGACGATCCCGCGCGGCTGAAGTCGGCGCCGATGCCGGAGGAGATCATTGCGAGGTTTAAGCGGGGCTGACTCGGCAGAGCGCATCGCCTAAAGAAGGGGCTGAACTATCGATCGAACTTTGATCTAGACTGAACAACAAAATCCAAGGGAGGAATCAATGAAGAAGTTTTATCTGTCCGCCGCCGTCGTCGCGGCGTCTCTCGCTTTGCCGGGGTTGCCCGCGCTGGCGCAGACCAATGAAATCACCATCGGCATCACCGTCACGACGACCGGACCCGCCGCCGCGCTCGGCATCCCCGAGCGCAATGCGCTTGAATTCGTGGCGAAGGAGATCGGCGGCGTGCCGCTCAAGGTGATCGTGCTCGACGACGGCGGCGATCCAACCAACGCCACCACCAATGCGCGGCGCTTCGTCACCGAGTCCAAGGCCGATATCATCATGGGTTCATCGACGACGCCGCCGACCATCGCGGTGTCCAACGTCGCCAACGAGGCGGGCATTCCCCATATCAGTCTGGCGCCGTTTCCGATTACCCCGGAGCGTGCAAAATGGTCGGTATCGATGCCGCAGCCGATCCCGATCATGGGCAAGGTCGTGTACGCGCACATGAAGGCGCATAACGTCAAAACCGTCGGCTATATCGGCTACTCCGACTCCTACGGCGATCTCTGGTTCAACGACTTCAAGGCGCAGGGCGTTCCGCTGGGCATGACGCTCGTCGACGAAGAACGCTTCGCGCGGCCGGATACCTCGGTCGCGGGGCAGGTGCTGAAGCTGGTCGCCGCCAATCCGGATGCGATCCTGGTCGGCGCGTCCGGCACCGCGGCGGCGTTGCCGCAGACGGCGCTGCGCGAGCGCGGTTACAAGGGCCTGATCTATCAGACCCACGGCGCCGCCAGCATGGACTTCATCCGCATCGCCGGAAAGGCCGCGGAGGGTGTGCTGATGGCGTCGGGTCCGGTGATGGATCCCGAAGATCAGCCCGACAGCGCGCTGACCAAGAAGCCGGGACTGGCGCTGGACAAGGCCTACGAGGCAAAATACGGCGCCAACAGCCGCAGCCAGTTCGCCGGCCATTCCTACGATGCGTTTCTGGTTCTCGAACGCGTCGTTCCGGTTGCGCTAAAGAAGGCCAAGCCGGGAACGCCGGAATTCCGCGAGGCGATCCGCCAGGCGCTGATGAGCGAGCACGATATCGCCGCCAGCCAGGGCGTCTATAACTTCACCGAAAAGGATCGCTACGGTCTCGACGATCGCTCGCGCATTCTGCTGACGGTGAAGGACGGGAAATACGTCCTGGCG
>OCZT010002455.1_pt1 | contig 19158 bp, 19 predicted proteins | sample 1539031 | NCBI WGS metagenome assembly OCZT01 (sample SAMEA3539308, study PRJEB22396) | soil metagenome | biome: tundra; feature: field; material: soil | place: USA | collected 2010-05 | depth 0.15 m | reverse complement strand
TTACGAGGCTGGTAAACCATCTAATATCCTCACGGGATGGCTGTTGGTGAGAAATTATTTTCAATAAGTCAGCATAGGATTTCTGCACCATATTCCTGATAGCCGGGTCGTCGGCATTCAGGAAATACCCCGGTGATTCATGTTGTATTCGTCGATGTTCATGGGCAATCGTCGAGGCAAAATACAGCATAGACCATGCATTGAATAGTTCAAAATAAGCCATGGTTTTATAACATCCGGCCACCAAGTAATCAGTTAATTTCAACTCCTCAAAAACGGCTTGTTCATATTCTTTTAAGTTTTGTTGTAGCAATTTGTCATTGCCCCAGTATTGACTGATGGCATTGATAACTTTTTCTATCCCTGAAAGAGAATGAGCGATGCCAGAACTAAACAACGGATCCACAAAACCGGCTGTATGCGGAAGGGCTACCCATCCTGATCCGAAGCAATGCTTTATCCTTCTTTGCAACCTTGCCGAACGTATAATTTTTCCTGGTTGAGTTGCCAGTGAAGCATCTTTTATGATATTATTGATTGAAGGATACTTTTTCATCATATCATTCCAAATCTTCTCTGTTTGCAAATTCTCGTAAAATGCTGTGCCGCCATCGAGCACGAAACCCAAACTGGTACGTTGATCATTAAACCTTAGCATCCACAACCAGCCTTCATCCAGAATATGATGCAAAGCCGAATAATCAGGATTGTAAGGAAAATCATCGGAAGGAATACCTGCTTTTTGCAGCATGTCTGTCCACCTCAGAACATGATTGAAATGAGAAAATATGGCAAATGAATTAGTAAGAAAATCTGCAGATGAGGATTCAATTCCCAAAAGCTTATCCATTAAATTTCCGCTTCCGGTGGCATCAATAAAAAAAGAAGCATGAATAATGGTGTGTTCATTAAAATGATCAACCTGGAATTCCCAACTTGCGTTTCTTTTTGCCTTAACAATTTCAGTTAGTTCAAAATAATCAATCCCGTATTCTTTTACTTTATTTACTAAAAAAGCATCAAAATCAGCTCTAAGCCAATTAGTGTCTGATTGAATATCGTTAGAACTCGCAGCAACTAGCAATTCATTATTATGGTTTTCGTTTGTAGTAAAAACTTTTCCCGGATAATGCTTGAAAAAGCTGAACCCTCTTTTAATGCCACAAACTATTTCAGGGTGAGATTGCTGCCAGCTTCCATACCGGGAGAAATCGTGCAACCAGGGTAGATTGTATTTCGATGCGAGGTTGCGTAATATCATATCGGCAACAGGCGTGGAAGATTCTCCAATAGTAAAACGTGGATGTTGTCCTTTTTCCAGCAGGCATACCTTAAAGCCAAGATTACGCAAAACGAGTGCAGTAAGCGAGCCGGCAAAACCGGCGCCTGCCACCAAAATGTCATACTGATTGTAAGGAGTTTCAGGCATAGCTGGGATGACAGCTACAGGCTATCCGCTGATAAAATTTTTGCCTTAAATTCATTTGTCCCAAACGATGTTTCCTGGCTTCAAAACAGCGGGGACAGTTGGACAGGAAATCAATATCCCAGCTATCCACAAACACCTGGCCCTGCCTTAAGTCAAGGGCGTTTTCAAAAACCTCTTCCAAAGCATTCAATGAGGGGGGAACGTAATATCCCTGCTCCTGAAGCGCTTCCATCATCCCGTTGCCTGGCCGCGTTGGGATAATGGAACAGCAACCGACTCCGCATTCGAAAGCAAACTGAACAGTTTTCAGTGCCCATTGTATGTTTTCTTGTTCACCGGTAAGGAAAGGAGGATTTAACAGTATGAATGCACGTATGTCTATTTCATGGCTTCTTAAAAAAGCAGCAGCCTCTTTAAAATCTTCGGGACTCAGCTGCTTATTAAGTTTAGGCAATACATCCGGGTGGATGGTTTCAAGCCCCATGGCTACTTCTAGCTTTCCGTTAAGCTTTTCATTAAATTCAAGGCAGGCTTGCCCGCAGAGTTTGGGGTGATTTTCCACGATCACCCTGCGATAAGAACGCAGCCGCTCAATTATTCCCGGATGATCTGAGGGGGGAATGGCTTTTGTGTCGAAAAAGTTACCATTATTGTACAGCTTAATAACATCCGCTTCGGGCAGCCTGTCTAAAGCATAGTCTATCTGCTTTAAAATAGCCCCCCGAGGCGTTGACCCCTTCAGCGTGTTTTTCCAGAGGTCACACATCAGACACTTGAAAGAGCATTCTTTACTGGTAAGAAAAATGGTATTTATCTGCTGTAAATTACCCTCCTGGTCCGGCTCCTGTTCATGCAGAAAGTGATACGGGATATCAGGATTTACTATATTTCTTGCAGGGCGAAGCTTTTCAATTTCATGACTGTAAGGCATAAAGTGAATTGAAATAGGTGCGGTATTCCGTTTCATCATCGGAAAACATTTGGTTAAATGTGTTTTCTCCAACTGCACCGCGTTGGAACCTGCGTTTTTCAAACACCGGCATATCGAAACCTGTAAGGGCTTTTATTCCCCTCCTGACAATTTCACCCTTCAGTGCATACAGTTCTTCCTCGTTCCAGTTGGTCAATTCAATGAAAGGAATCCCTTCCGACACTTCAATAACATTGGGCAATGCATAAGGACTAAAGCCTCTGAATCCCAATAAGCGTGATGGAGCATACGAACGTACATGCCCTCTGCTCTGACCACCTGTATAAGTAAGCGAGTGTTTGATTTTGTCAACGCCCCAGCCCTCCTGGTAAAGCATCGTATTGTTTAATACACTTCGGATCGTAAGCTCTGTATTTTCAGCTATGGGATAATCCTTCAGGTTTTCGTCGCCTCCGTCTCCATCGGCCAGGTATTTCCAGTCAGGATACAGTTTTCGTATTTGTTTACACAATGCCAGGGCCATCGTTGCTGATTCAATGTCAAGCGGCTTATAATCTTCCACCACTTTAATGGCAGCTTTATAGTCGATGGCCGATTGCGGCACATCAAGCACTTCCAGGAAAATGGACAGCCCCATCTGATCCAAAAACTGGTGAGCCTGTTCCGCATCAGGGCCGTTGTTTACGGAAAGAGTAAAAGCTTTTAAACGCTGCGGAGAAAGGCCAAGTTTCAGCATGAGATGATAAAGCACCAGGAAGACAGACCCACTGTCAATGCCACCTGAAAATAATACCCCGATCGGCTCATTCTCCGGAATCGACTTTAACCATTTCTGGCATTCATTAGCCAGCGCCTCCATATAGGTTTTGCCGATTTCATCCAGGTTATTGGTTAAGCGATTTCTTTTAGGTTCAAAAAAGCGGGTATAAACCGGGTTGGGGTCAGGGCAGCCAACCACTTCTAATCGCACCACAAAATGCGCGGGTACCATTCTTGTATAAGAAGGATGGAATTGAGTATGAAGCCCTTTTGTTTTCAGATAATTGTAAATTTCATCCATCCGCTCAGCCACAATAAGCAGCGGGCCGGATGTTTGTTTGGCCAGGAAATAACGCATCGGCCTTCCGATGGAACGTGCCATGAAAACATGTTGGCCGACTTTTTCTACAATGGCAAATTGTCCGTCAATTTTACGAACCCTTGCCGCATCCCCGGAGATGATAGCAGCCGAAACTTCCTCCGGCGTCATATTAAATATGATGTTGTTGTTATAATCGAGCAGGTTTACAAAGTCATTGACGGGTTGTGTTGTATAATTCATTTTTAAAAATCTCTTTTACGTTAATTAATTTAATAAAGCAAATGTATAATTTAATAAAGCAAATGTATAATTTAACCCGTTTGCGGAGTTATTTTTAAAAAATTGGGACAAAAGATGAAGTGCAGTTGTCTTAGTTAGTGACTAAACCCACTAAAATAACATGCACAACATCAGAACAAATTTCACTAAAATTCTTGAAGTAATAAAGGATATTATTGGAGATGAAATAAACGAAAAAAGCAATTACTTAAGGCGTGGCACCCGACCAAAGTTCTCTGATATAGAAGTGATATCATTAAGCCTTACGGCAGAATGTTTAAGTATTTTGCCTTTGTTGGGTGTTTCATTCTATCACCCAAATACATCTTACTATTCAGCAAGCCATTGTTGTGTCTTATGACCAACGACCGGAGCCATGCATACTGATAAACTCAACAATTTTTAAGGGCTTCCCCTCTACAATAGTATCTGTATAGAATTGTGGCCATTAAAAGAAATATTTTTACATACTATTAATTTATTGAAATAATATGCAATTTTTCTTTTTAAATTCATAGATCTGTTATGGTGTAGGCTTCGGCTATTGGCCATAATACCGAATAGCGGCGTACCCGGATAGCAGGCTGTTATTAAAGACATACCAACAATGGCAAAAATGGAAATGAATTCTGCTTGCTGCTTTTACTTAATTATCAGACGAACAGCATATGTGATCCCAACCCGGCACCTTCTTTGTAAAATTCACCCACGGTAAGAATACCGCCGATTCCATCATATATATCTTCTTTTTTAAGATGGAACATTTCCATAGCCAGTTTACAGGCCCATAGTTTAACACCCGACGCTTTCAGGATATCCAGAAATTCACCCACACCAGGCATATCCAGTTTTTCCATTTCCTTTTTCATCATATTGCTGGCTAATGCTTCCATTCCGGGAAGCCCACCCAGCAAAGTAGGTATATGCATAGCAGGGTTACCTACGGTAGCCACATGCAGGTGTTCCAGTTTCTTTTTATTGATGGCTTCCAATCCGAAGAACGTAAAGAAAATCTCTGCTTCAATTCCTTCCATCCGGGCGCCATTGGCCAGGATAAAAGCGGCGTATACATTTTCCAGTGAGGCTTTGGACAGGATGATCATCATCTTTTTTATTTCACCATTATATTCACTCATGACTGATAATTTTTTGATTTTAAAATCAGATACAACTGGCGGGTTTAGGCAGGCCGGCGATCTTTGTTGCTTTTTTCAGGGGTCCCTGTGGAAAGAGGGCATAAAATTCTTCGATATCCACCACTCCGCTCTTCCCAATTTTACGGATGCTGAGGGGGATCTCTTTTTTGTGTTGGTCCTGCAGGTAATCAATGATCTGCCAGTGCCTTGGTCCCAGTTCAGTAATGCCCTCTTCTTTGGCAATTTCAGTAGCAATGGTTTTGTCCCATTGTGAAAAGCCGGTCAGGTAACCTTCTTCATTTACATTGATGGTTTTACCGGAAATAATTTTTTCCATATTCTTTTTTTTATTGTGATTAAAAGTGTTTACCCTCCATTTGCATAGTGGTGGATACAAAAGGAATATGTGTGCCTTTCAGCAGCATATGCCAATATATCCACCGGAATGCCAGTTTCCCCATGTGGTTCATACGGCTTTCTTTCAGCAAACGCAAAGGGCCGATGCCGGGGAATGGGAATGTCCCTTCCACCGGTTCATGTGTATAGTTAAAGTCAATAAGTAATGCTTTTCCGTTGCCGGTTTCTAGGAAACAGTTGGCATGCCCGTCAAATTCTTCTTTCAGCAGTTCGCCCTTGACATAACGCAGTATATTCTCTGTAAGGATCTCCGCTTCAAAATGGGTTACAGAACCGGCTTTGGAAGCGGGGATGTTGGTGGCATCCCCCAGTACAAAAATATCCGGGTGTTCCAGCGATTGCAACGTTGCTTTATTGGTGGGAACAAAATTCAGATCATCTCCCAGCCCGGAACGTTCTATCAATGCATCTCCTTTATTGGTGGGAACTGTTACCAAAAGGTCAAACGAAACTTCCCTTCCTTCATAGTCAATTATCTTTTTGTTTTCGTTGTCAACTTTCTTTATACCGAAATCATTTACCTGATTGATGTTTTTTTCAACCAACAGGTGGCTCAGTGTTTCCGTGGCTTTTGGTTTGGTGAAAGCACCGCTAAGTGGGGTTACATAGGTGATATCCACTTTATCCCTCATCTTTTTATTTTTGAAATAGGAATCGGCAAGGAAAGAAAATTCCAGCGGAGCCACCGGGCATTTGATCGGCATCTCTGTGATGTGTACCACTAATTTTCCGCCTTCCCATTTACGGAGTTTATCCCTGAGAGCCAATGACCCTTCAAATGTATAAAAATCAAATACGCTGTTCCTCCATTCTTTTCCGTTCATACCCTCTACTTCTTCAGGGGCTATATTGCAGCCGGTTGCAATAATCAGGATATCATAATGGATTAGATCACCATTTTGCATAAGTACCTTTTTTTCTCCGGCTAGTATCTTTTCTGCTTTATCATTTATCAGATTCACCCCTTTAGGAATAAAGTCCTTAATGTGCTTCACAATATCTTCGGGTTCATATATATCAAACGGCAGGAAAAGATATCCTGGTTGGTAATAATGTTCCTGACGGTGGTCGATTACATCTATTTCCCAAGATTCCTTATCTATTTCATGATTAAGGTGGTTGGCCATTATAGTTCCTGCTGTTCCGGCTCCGAGTATAACTATTCTTTTCATGATTCTTAATTTGGGTTATTTTTTCAACTTGACAAAAATAGAGCAGAGCATAACGCTATTGTATGAGATAAATCAGTGAGAAAACTGAAATACATCATGGGCCTTTGTAACATAAGTTTTTGCCTTTGTTGGTCTCTTTCTACATCTTAAATACATCTTACTATTCAGGAAGCCGTCGTTTGATGTTATCACCATCGACCGAAGGCTCGCCAAACATTTTGCTGATGATGTTACCGTGCCGAAATATGCCGGTTGTTGCGGCATGGCCGGTGACCGTGGTTTTTGTTTCCAAAACTTACCACCGTTGCAACAAACCCTGAAGCTTTGGAAGTAAAGCAACAAACGTATGATGGGTATTACTCTTCTACAAAAACCTGCGAAATAGCCATGTCAGAAGCTGTAAAGGAAAACTATGAATCGATTTTGTATTTGGTGGATGAGTTGTTGTAGTTTAAGTTATTTAAAAATTTGAATTTCATTTTAAATAAAAAACTTATTCTTTTCATGGGTAGGTTATAGGGTTATGTATCTTATTAATTGATCAGGTTAATTCATATATGCAGCAATAACAATGAACCTTATCCAAACATTCAGGCATTGCCAGGTTTACTCCATTCATAATAGGGAATCTCATCATGGCTTATTGATTCCTTCTGCTGCCAGTAAGCCTGGGTAACAACATGTCCATCGGGTGTATGTAACAATCTTCCAAAAATTGCATTGATGGGATTAAAAGTATAATCTGTTACACCAACTGTAAATGTTTCCGGTGCCGGAGGAGGTGCAGGTGGTGGAGGTGGAGGTTCAGTTCCCTCTACCGCTTTCACAACTGGTGCAGGTGCAGCTTTAGGTGGCGGTGAAGGAACCGCCACGACAGTATATTTATTATACTCCAGTAATTTTTTAAAAAACTGTACTCTTTCAGGTTGTACGTTCTTTTCAACGATGCCACATTTTACACCGTCCAGTTCTTCAAATTCGTGATTTTTATTGATAGCCATATTTCCTTTATTACATTGTAAGTGATGTAATATAATCGTATACCCAACTTAGTAATCCTACCAGCACAATGCCTGCTCCACAAATGATCATTCCCAGTTTGGTGGAAGGATGCATGTTTATTTTTTCGATAGGCTGTTCATTTTTATCCATGAACACCGCCCTGATCACCCGAAGATAATAATATAAAGAAACAATCAGGTTCAATGCTGCCACGGTGATAAAAAAGTAATTTCCATTGGATGCACCTGCAGTGATCAAAAATAATTTACCAAAAAATCCGGCAGTGGGCGGAATGCCGGCCAGTGAAAACAATGCCAGCGCAAGTACCCAACTTATGAATGGATTGGTTTGATACAATCCTTTATAATCATTGATACGCTCTTTACCGGTTTGTTGCGAAATAGCACCAGCCACCCCAAATGCTGCAAGGTTGGAGAATACATAGATCAAAACAAAATATACCACGGATGATGTACCCGCTATTGAATTACCGCTGATACCCACCAATATGAAACCTACCTGCGCAATGGATGAATAAGCAAGGAAACGTTTGATATTTTGTTGTCTTAAAGCAAAAAGGTTACCAATGATCATTGTGGCAATGGATAATAACACCACCATATTGTACCACAGTTCATGCATGGGAGCAAACACTTTGTACAAAGCGGTGAGCAATATAAATGCAATGGAACCCTTTGATATTACCGATAAAAAAGAGGAAACCGCAATGGGTGCTCCTTCATATACATCGGCCGTCCATAAATGAAAAGGAACGATAGACAACTTAAATGCAAAAGCGGTAAATAAAAATATAAAGGCCAGTATTTGCAACGGACTTCCATCCAGCATGGCGGGCATTTCTGCAAAACTGATGGTACCGGTGGCACCATACATCAATGAAATACCAAACAATAAAATACCGGAGGAGAACGCGGATGACAAAATCATTTTCATGGATGCTTCCGATGATATTTTTTTCTCCAGGTCAAAATTAGTCATCGCCGCAACAGGAATAGTAGAAAGCTCGAGTGACAAAAAAAACATGAGCAGGCTGCCGCTTGAGATCATAAAAAACATACCTAATAAGGCGGATAGCATGAGTATAAAAAACTCCGGCATGTGTTCACTCTTCTTTAACCAGTCTGCAAATAATAAAGAAATAAGATATACACCTAAGCTTAAAATACTTTTCTGAAAAGCTATCAATGCATTGGTAGTGAAAAGGCCGCCAAATAAACTACCTGTTTCATTGAAAAAAAATCCAGCAATAAAATTAGCCAGCAATAAAAATTGCAGCAGGGATAAAAGACTTTCATTTTTCATCCCCTTACCTACCTTTATAAATAACAGGAGGAAGATGATGAAAGTGATTACCAGTTCAGATTTCATTAATATCAAAAAGTCGTTCAACATACATTTTTAAATGTGGAATGTAAGATATCGAATACCGGACTTCCTTAACGATGCCTCATCGCGATATACTTCATTCTTTAATTATCAGAATTATTTCCCTGCCACTTTATGCATTATTATTTCCGCAGCCGGACTGATCAAATCATTCAACCAGAACGGAGCCACGCCAATCGCAATGATTCCTGCAATTAAAATCACGGCCGCCAATTTCTCATTCCATTTTGCATCACTTAAATTATTATAGCCTTCCTTTATTGGGCCCATTGCCGTTTGCCCGATTGCCCTTAGAATATACACCGCAGTCACTACAATTGATATGCAGGCTGCAATGGTTGCAATGCGATGAAATGGATCAGGGTGCTGCCAGGAGCCTATGAACACCGTCATCTCGGCAACAAAACCACTCAGCCCCGGCAATCCCAATGAACACAATCCAACGATAAATAACACCGTGGTGATAAAGGGCATTACTTTCATCAGTCCGCCCATTTCATTTACCTGCCTGGTATGGGTACGTTCGTAGATCATACCGATGACAGCGAAGAAAAGAGCTGTCATTAAACCATGCGATACCATTTGCATTACGGCACCCGTCATGGCTGTTTTTGTTAACATGCCGATGCCCAACAAAACAAACCCGCAATGACTAACAGATGAATATGCGTTGATATATTTCAGATCCTTCTGCATCATCGTAGCAAAGGCTCCATATAAAATAGCAATGGTAGATAGAACGATAATGATGGTAGCATATTCCTTTGCTTCATCAGGCATAATATAAGTGGCCACCCTCAAACAACCATAGCCACCCAGTTTCATAGAGATGCCTGCCAGGAACATTGAGCCTGCAGTAGGCGCAGAAGAGTGACCATCAGGCACCCAGGTATGAAAAGGAAACAATGCGGTAAACACCCCAAATCCAACAAATAAAAGAGGGAAACAAATTTTTTGAACCTGAACAGGGATATGGCCCCGGGACAAGGTTAATAAGTCAAAAGTTTTTTCCGGGCCGCCAAAATAAACTCCTAATAAACCCACTAACACCAATGCAGATCCGCCCATTAGCATGAGGGCCAGTTTATTGGCAGCATATTCTTTTTTACCGCTTCCCCAGATGCCGATCAGCAAATATTTTGGTATTACTGCAATTTCAAGAAAGAAGAAAAGAATGAAGAGGTCGAGCGAAATAAAAAACCCATAAGCCCCAAGGCTAAGCAGGATGAGTAAGAAATAAAATTCCTTTGTCATCTTTGTTACGTTCCACGAAACCAGTACGCCTGCTATCACCACGAATGCAGTCAATAAAACCATGGCTACTGAAATACCATCTACGCCCAGATGAAAACTGATATGCCAGGCGGGGAACCAGTTGTATTGCAATTCAAATAACATTTGTGCCTCATTGCCTCCTGCTCTTTCATTGCGGAAAGCGAAAAGCAAAACAAACGCCAATACGAATTGTAGTGTTGAACCAATCAGTGCGGTCCACTTCACCTGCTCTGCATTCCGCATCAGTAGTATGACAACTGCTGTAAGCAGCGGTAATAATATCAATAATGTTAAATTCATCTATTAGTTTCGAATGTTGAATATTTCCGCCTGGTCCTGCAAATAATTTCCTGCCTGCCAGGTAGAGATATACTACAATTATTATTTAATTTTTATTTCCATATATAAATAAACAGCACTGCAAGCCCGATTACCCCGGCTAAAAAGTAAATGGCATATTGCTGTACTTTACCTGATTGAAAACCCTTTATTTTTTCTGAAATTGCCTGCGTTGTATTTCCCGTCATATTCACCATTCCATCCACAACATTTTTATCAAACCATGCAGCGGGCCTTCCAATTAAATTGAACAATATTTTTTTGGTGATGAACAAATACAATTCATCCATATAAAATTTATGATAGGCTGCTTTGTAAAAGCCGTTCAATGAAGCGGCAATTGCATCAGGCTTATTGTTTTGTTTTTTATACAACCACATCGCTGCGAATATACCGGCCAATCCCAATGCAACCGGGGCAATAGAAAATTGCAGATGAAATGCAGACTCCAATAGTTTACCATCTGAACTTACAAAATTTCCAAAAGGAATAAATCCTGCTACGGCAGCACCAACAGCCAACAGCACCAATGGCATCATCATAGCAAAGCCGCCTTCTCCATGAACCTCACCCCCCGCCCTCTCCAAAGGAGAGGGAGCTTCTTTGTTCCAGAAAATACTAAAATATAAACGGAACATATAAAATGCAGTTAACCCTGATGTGATCAATGCGATCCAATAAATAATGGCATTGTGGTGATATGCAGCTAATAATATTTCTTCTTTACTAAAGAATCCTGCAAATGGCGGTACACCTGAAATCGCCAGGCAGGCTATTAAAAAAGTAATATGCGTAATGGGTAAATATTTTCTTAGTCCACCCATGTCTTTCATTTCATTGCTATGAATAAAATGAATTACCGCACCGGCGCCCAGGAACAACAAAGCTTTGAACATAGCATGTGTAAAGAGGTGAAACATGGAGGCAGTAAACCCCAAACCATTTTCCCCGCCTGAACCGGACACGCCTAATGAAAACATCATAAAACCTATCTGCGATATAGTAGAATAAGCCAATACTCTTTTTATATCTGTTTGTGTACAGGCTATCACTGCAGCAAATAAAGCAGAGATAACACCTACATAAGAAACTACCTGCAGGGCCGGCGGCGACATACTAAAAACAGGAAATAATCTTGCAACTAAAAAAACGCCGGCCACTACCATTGTGGCGGCATGTATCAATGCAGATACCGGAGTAGGCCCTTCCATTGCATCAGGCAACCAAACATGTAAAGGAAACATAGCGCTTTTACCAGCTCCTCCAATAAACACCAACACCAGCGCCCATGTTAATGCAGAAACGCCGAGGAAGGAGGAAGCAACAGCCGTTTGAAATTCCGGTGCCGAAGAAGATGTTAACCGCTGTATGAGTGTATTAAAATCCAATGTGCCTGCATAAAAGGATAATATCAATATTCCTATGAGAAAGCCAAGGTCGGCAAAACGGGTAACGATAAACGCTTTTTTGCAAGCGGCGACTGCGCTGGGCCGATCATAATAATAACCGATTAATAAAAAGGAAGATATTCCTACCAGTTCCCAGAAAATATACATTTGGAAAATATTGGAAGCCATCACCAATCCCAACATAGAAAAAGTAAAGAGGCCCAGAAATGCATAGTAAGTAGGAAATCTATCTTCGCCCTTCATGTAGGCCAAACTATAGATATGTACCATCAATGAAATAAAACTCACCACTACCAACATCATCACCGAAATAGGATCGAGGATAATTCCCATATCGATGGAAAGCCCGGGTGAAAATTGGAGCCATGTATATTGTAGAGGTATTAATTTTTGATAAACACCATTCACTTTTCCATACTCAAAAAAATAACCGTATGCTGTATAAAGTGATAAAACAGTTGACACTAATAAAAGGGAAGTCCCAATAATGCCGGATGAATTCTTTATATGTTTTCTACCGAATAAACCAAGCAGTAAAAACCCTGCCAGTGGCAGCAAAGGAATCAGCAATAAAGCCCATCCTATATCCTTCCCGAAGGGAAGGACCTGGAGCATTGGAATTTGTAAAAAATCATTCATAATATGGTAAGTGGCTCTTCTTTTTTCTCTCCTTCGGGGAGAGATAGAGCTTTTAAAATTTCATCTCTTCAGCATTCTCTACATCAATGGAATGATGACTCCTGTATAAATTAATAATGATAGCAATGGCTACCGCTGCTTCCGCTGCTGCTATGGCTATCACAAAAATTGAAAAGAATAACCCATCCAGTTTGTTTGGCCATAAATATTTATTGAATGCAATAAAATTCAGGTTCACACTATTTAAAACCAGTTCTACACTCATCAGCATGGTGATCAGGTTTCTCCTGGTAAAGAAACCGTACACACCGATAAAAAACAGTGCGGCGCTAATGAATAATAAATGATATAATCCGGGCTCCATCATGCTGTTGCGGGTTTTGAACGTAAAGCAATTACAATGCAACCAATCATTGCCGCCAGCAGTAATATACTCACTACTTCAAAGGGCAATGCAAATCCATTGTCTTCAACACCCAGCATTTGATTACCAATATTTGATACACTGGGTGCGATGGGTTGGTCAGTTGTTTGTTTAAATGAATGCTGGTATAATTGCAACATAGTTAAGGCAAAACCACAAAAGGCTGCCAATGCTGAAAATACCTGTCTTCCGATTTTTTCTTTGGGTAATAATTCTCCTGCCTGTTGTGTTAAAAAAATCGAGAAGATGATCAGGACGGTAATGCCGCCAACATATACTACTATTTGAACAGCCGCGATAAACTCATACTGCATCCAGAAATACAGCCCTGCAATTCCAATCAATGAAAATAAAAGGAAGATGGCCGCACGAAATATTTGCCGGGTAGTGACTGCCAGCGCACCGCTCACCAAAGTAAGTGCCGCAAGCATGTAAAATATTATTGTTGATCCGCTCATTTAAGGGTTATTATTTCAATGTCGAATACCGGTTGTCTTTATTCCCAATAGATATTATTATTCTACTCCTTCCCTGATCTCCGATCCGGGTTTATTCAAAATTTTTGTCAACTCACTTCTGTCATACACGCTGTGTTCAAATGTTTGTGCCATTTTAATTGCATCTGTCGGGCAGGCTACAATACAGAGGTTACACATAGTACACAATTCAAGATGATATACAAATTTGTCAAGGGCTTTTTTCTTTTTTCCATCGGTTGTAATATCAAATTTAGTAATGATCTTAATAGTACCATTGGGGCAAGCGAGTTCACAGGCGGTACAGCCCGTGCAGGCATGTTCATTATTTTCATCATGCAGCATCACCACTTCACCCTTGAATCTTTCAGGCAAATTCAATGTTTCCCTGTTATCAGGATATTGCTGTGTAATGATCTCTTTATGATGTGTAAAATAATAAAGCGTAAGCCGAAGGCCGATAGCCAGCGACTTTAGACCACTAAAAACTTCTTTTATATATTTAACTATAAACATGCCCCTATCCCCTAAAGAGGAATTTTATTTTTTATATGAACAATATTTTCTTTTCATAAATAGACATTAAATCATTATACCCTTTAATTGCTCCCCTTTAGGGGATGGGGCTAAAAATGCCACCCCAATATCGCCATTAATGTTACCAACAATATATTGAACATACTGATCGGCAATAAATATCTCCATTCCAGGTTTAGCAACTGATCGATGCGTAATCTTGGAAATGTCCACCTGAACCACATGATCAAAAATATCAGGAAAAATGTTTTTCCAAAGAACCAGATACTGGATGGAATATAATCCATTACATGATTAAACCCTTGCCAGTGGCCGATATGAAAAGGCATCCATCCGCCCAGGAATAAAGTAGCACCGATGGCACATACAATAAATACATTTACATATTCAGCTAAAAAAAACAGGGCGAATTTCATTCCTGAATATTCTGTGTGAAATCCGGCAGTCAGTTCTGATTCGGCTTCTGCAAGATCAAATGGTGCCCGGTTGGTTTCTGCCGTTACTGCTATAATAAAAATGATAAAAGCAATGATTACCGGGATATGTCCTTTAAATATCCACCAGCCATCCGCCTGGGATTGAATGATATCGTTCAGATTTAAACTGCCTGATAACACCACAATGGAAAGAATAGATAACCCGGCGGATAATTCATAACTCACGATTTGTGCGCCACTGCGCATAGCCCCCATCAAAGAATATTTATTATTACTTGCCCAGCCCGCTATTAAAATACTGATCACCATGATGGAAGAAACAGCAGATACATATAACACACCGATATTCAGATCCCACATTTGAAAATCTTTTGCAAAAGCGATCGGCGCCATCAGCAGCATGGCTACCATCATTGCGATGAAGGGCGCTAAATTAAATAAAAATTTATCAGCGCCGGCCGGAGTCATACCTTCTTTCACCAATAACTTCACCGTATCTGCCAGTGATTGCAACATTCCTTTAGGCCCTACCCGATTGGGTCCGAGACGTATCTGCATCCACGCAGAAACTTTTCTTTCCATGATCACTAATACCAGCCCGAGTATGGCAAACAAACCAATTACACACACACCTGCAATCACCATTTCAATGACCATCGTCCAGATTGGATTAAAGGTTGCCCTTAACCAGTTGTCTATAAATTTCGATATATTAGAAAAGCTCCACATAACCCCAACCCCTAAAGGGGCTTTATATATTTTTAATAAAAAATGTTATCACAAACAAAAAGAAACTTGCCACCACCGGGTTCTGTTGCCTTTAAGCCCCCTTCAGGGGGTTTGGGGGCCTTACCGGTCTATATCCGGTATCACCAAATCCAGTGTCCCCATCATTGCTACCAGGTCACCTAACTTACTGCCTCTTACCATATGATCCAATGCTGAAAGATTTGAAAATCCCGGTGAACGAAATTTAATTCTGTAAGGAGTGGTGCCACCTTCACTCACAATATATACCCCAAATTCGCCTCTTGCTGTTTCTACCCGTTGGTAAAATTCTCCTTTCGGTAATTTCAATACTGCCTTTGTCTTTGCCTGGAAATCACCTTCGGGAATATTATCAATCAATTGTTCTATTATCCTGATGGATTGATTCATCTCTCTTACCCGGACCATGTACCTTGCAAATGAATCGCCTCCTGTTTCCAGTATTTCATCAAACTCCAGTTGATCATATATTTCGTAAGGATACAATTTCCGGATATCACAAGAAACGCCACTGCCCCTTGCCGGTGGCCCGGTGCAGCCATAAGAGATCGCATCTTCGGGAGATAAATAACCTACTCCTTTCATCCTGTTTTGGAAAATAATGTTACCGGTAACCAGTTCATCGTATTCACTAACCTTCGATTTGTATAACCTGATAAAATCCTTTACCCTTCTTTGAAAATTGGGATGAATATCCTGCATTACTCCACCGGGTACCATATAGTTCATCGTAAGTCTTGCACCGCAGGTTTCCTCCATGATATCATTGATAGATTCTCTTTCCCTAAAGGCATGAAAGAAAGGGGTAAATGCGCCCAGGTCCATTGCCATTGCTCCCCACCACAATTCATGCGAAGCAATTCTTGTTAACTCATCCATTAATACACGAATCACCTGTGCCCGTGAAGGTATTTCCACCTGCAAACCTTTTTCTACACAAAGTGCACAAGCATGATTATTGATGTGGGAAGAAAGGTAATCCATCCGGCTGGTTACGTATATGAATTGACGATAGCTTAGGCTCTCACACATTTTTTCAATAGAGCGATGAATAAAACCCAGGTGTGGTTCCACTTTTTTAATGGTTTCCCCATTGATCGTAATCACCAGGTGCAACACGCCGTGAGTGGCAGGATGCTGTGGCCCTACGTTAATCATTACATCACCTTCTGTTGTTCTCCCTATTTCTTCAATCATTTGCCCCTATCCCCTAAAGGGGAATTGATTAAGTTTTATATAAAATTAAATTTCCAGTATTTTTTTTCAACTAACTTATCTTAATTCATCGATAATATTACTCTTGCCTTACTCCCCTTTAGGGAATGGGGGCATTACAGTTTTATCATATTGATTGGGTCTTCAAAATCTTTTAGCATTGGTTTCTTCCCTTCCCATCCATCGGGTAATATCAGCAAGCGCAGATCCGGATGATCCAGGAAATTCACACCAAACATTTCATATACTTCCCGCTCGTGAAAATTGGCGGTTTTCCAGATATCACTTACCGTTTCTATTGCAGGGTTACCTGCAATTAACTTTGATTTAATTACAATGTTGTGGCGAAATTTTGTGGAATCTAAATGATACACCATGGTAAGATGTGTCTTCCAGTCGATACAGGTAAGACAAAAAAGATAATCAAAGAATAAAGAAGCATCCTGCCGAAGCTGCCCTGCCAGCAACCGCCAGTCTTTGGGTTCCACATTAATTGTAAGCCATTGTCCACCTTCTTCAAAAGTAGCTGCGGGTAACAGTTCAGTAATTTTTGCTTTTAATTCTTCGTTGGTCATCTTATCCTTATCAATTAAATCTGGTGTAATTTATCTCCGCCTGATACCGGTTTTGGAACCTGTATCTGTTCTCTTGTCAGCCCACTTTTTATTTTTTCCTGTAAACTTATCAATGCATGCAATAGCGCTTCGGGCCTTGGCGGACAACCGGCAACATATACATCTACCGGTATCACATGGTCGGCCCCTTTTACAACTGAATAGGTATTATAAAAGAAAGGACCTCCACTGATGGCACAGGCGCCCATGGCAATTACATACTTGGGGTCGGTCATCTGGTCGTATAATCTTTTTAATACAGGCGCCATTTTATTTACGATGGTGCCCGCTATGATAATTACATCCGCCTGTCTTGGCGAAGCTCTTGCTACTTCAAATCCAAACCTGGAAAAATCATATTTAGCTGCAGCAACCGACATCATTTCTATACCACAACAACTGGTAGCAAAGGTGAGCGGCCACAATGAATTGGAGCGTGCCCAGTTGATCACATCATCCAGTTTGCTTAACACAATACCACCACCGGGTGTTTCATGTACCTGACCCGGAAAAGCAGATGCAGCCTCCAACCTCTCTCCTACATGGGAAGCTTTGGAAGGACCTATATAATTTGAAGTGTTACTCATTATTTAAAGAGTTACCATTTTTAATTTTATGCTATACAACAAACTATTATTTTCATAAATAAGCAGGCTCTGCATTTCGGTTCCCCCTTTGGAGGAGTTTGAGGTGACCGCCTTTACATCCACTTTAATGCTCCCTTTTTATGTGCGTATAAAAACCCCATAAACAATATAAAAAAGAAAATAACAATTTCAACCAGGGCCATCCAGCCTACTTTTTTTGCTACCACTGCCCAGGGAAACAAAAAAACAAGCTCCACATCAAAGATCAAAAATATCAATGCAAATAAATAATAACCCACATTCAGTTGTGTCCAGGTTTTTCCCTGAGTAGGAATACCACATTCGTATGGCTCCCCTTTTTGAGCATTGGAAGTAGATTTTGTAACAATTTTAGCAATTAGAATAGCGATAATAGAAAATGTCAACGCTGCAAGAATTAAAACAATCATCGAAGTCGCACCCATAAAAAATTAATTAATTTTATGAATTATTAGGCCCGCAAGTTAGCAAAAAATTATTGTTGTCCGGGATAAAATCGAGTAGGAAGTGAGGAATTCTTTCCCTCACTGTCCTCTCACACCACCGTATGTACTTACGTGTACGGCGGTTACTTTAATGATTTTAACGACTTGATACGCAAAGGTTTCGTTTGCTGTTTCATAAGGATCTCGCTTTAGAATATAATGGAAAAATGATTGCCGAAACTTTATCAATGTTAAATATGATCAGAAAATAATATCATTTCTAAATCAGGAAGTATTCCCCGGTCAGAAACTTTTATTTAGCTTACTAGTACGATTAAACCTTCATGTGCCAGTTCTAATTCTTCAATAGCAACCTCGCTTGTGTTTGCATTAAGCACAGGGCCGGAAAGGCGAACAGGAAAAGCGTTTACCGCCCTCCAGATTATTACAGGTTCATGATTTTCATTTAATAATTGAATGACTATGTCACGACGCTCCACCTGGTTTAAGTTTTTTGTATTCATCCAGTTGAAAAAATCGTTATCTCCTTTTAAAATACCACGTTTCAATACAATATTTTTATAACGGGTAAGTCCCGGCATTTTATGAGCGGCTTGGTTCGGGTCTGCGCCATCACGGTGTTCAATCACATCTGTAGTAATCTCCAATCCTGATACTTCAATAAAGCCGACTCTTGTGCCGCCCCATTCCACTAGAAAATGGTAAGCCGGCATTGGATGTTGTCCCATAATATTTTTTATTAAACATTTAAGAAAATGTATGATACGATTGGATACGATCACTTTTTTTAGAAAAATAGAAAAAATATTTTAATAATAAAAGAGGATAATTATTTACAGGTTTCCTAAAATACCACCGGAGTGTAGAAAACCACGGAATTTTCATTCAACACAAAGAGTTCTTAGTGCAAACTAAAAAGTATCGAGGCATTCGGTAAATAAATCAATTATATTTATTTTTGAGGCAAAAGCCAATTTAGCTCAGTGGTAGAGCAGCACCCTCGTAATGTGCAGGTCGTTGGTTCGAATCCAATAGTTGGCTCATAGCAGGTGTGGAAGACTGTGAAAATGAAAGCAATGAAATGCAAGCTTAGGATAAC
>OCZT010002453.1_pt1 | contig 19168 bp, 19 predicted proteins | sample 1539031 | NCBI WGS metagenome assembly OCZT01 (sample SAMEA3539308, study PRJEB22396) | soil metagenome | biome: tundra; feature: field; material: soil | place: USA | collected 2010-05 | depth 0.15 m | reverse complement strand
AGATAAAAAGCCAACCATTGAGCTGAACGAAAAAAATACAACAGTAGGTGAATTAATTATCACCGATATTGAAATGGGAAAATATAACTTCTATTTTGAAAATACGGCAACTGTTTTATTTACTGAAAACGAAACAAACACAGAACGATTATATGATGCCTCAAATGAAAGCCCTTTTGTAAAAGATGTTTTTCACGCTGCTGTTATCAACAATGATTTAAAATTATTTAATAATAAAAAAAACGGCACAAAATGTTCTCCGGTATTTTCATTTATTGTAGAACCTGAAAGTTCAATTATTATCAAATTACGTTTAAGTAAACAATCACTACCCGATCCGCTGGGAAAAAATTATGATGATACATTTACTAAACGTATTGCCGAAGCAGACGATTTTTATAACCGCATTATTAAATCAGCTACTAAGGATTTACAAAATATTCAGCGGCAGGCTTATGCCGGCATGTTGTGGAACAAGCAATTTTATCATATTGATATCCCACGTTGGTTGCAGGGCGACCCTCGCCAGCCTTTGCCTCCTGCAGAAAGAAAAACTGGGCGTAACAGTGAGTGGCTTACATTAAATAACGAAGACATTATTTCCATGCCCGATAAATGGGAATATCCATGGTATGCCAGTTGGGACCTGGCTTTTCATTGCATTCCATTGGCTTCAATAGATGCTCAATTTGCAAAAAACCAACTGGTATTATTATTAAGGGAATGGTACATGAATCCTTATGGCCAGTTACCGGCTTATGAATGGTCTTTCAGTGATGTAAACCCGCCTGTACATGCATGGGCTTGTATGCAGGTATATAAAATTGACAAAGAACGAAACGGCGTGGGAGACACTTCTTTTCTGGAAAAAGTATTTCAAAAATTACTAATCAATTTTACCTGGTGGGTTAATCGTAAAGACAGATTTGATAATAATGTTTTTGAAGGCGGTTTTTTAGGGCTGGATAATATTGGAATATTTGATAGAAGTAATGTACCGGGAGGTGGAATTTTAGAACAGGCCGATGGCACCGCATGGATGGGAATGTATTGCCTGAATATGATGGAAATAGCGCTGGAATTGGCTCAGTCCAATAAAGTTTATGAAGACCTGGCCACCAAATTTTTTGAACATTTCACTTATATCGCCAGTTCGCTCAATCATATCAGCGAAGATTTTGAGGAAGCCTGGGATGAAGAAGAAGGCTTTTTTTATGATGTGCTTAAAATGCCTGATGGGAAATTTATTCCGGTTAAAATCCGCTCTCTTGTTGGCCTTACTACTTTATTTGCAGTACATGTTATCGATAAGGAATTGCTGGAGAAAGTGCCCGAATTTCATCGCCGTCTAAAATGGTTTGTTCAATACCGGCAAAAAAATAATCAATATCAGGTTATTGAAGATATAGATGAAAAAAGTGGGATATTACTTTCATTGGTGCCGTATAAAAAATTGAAAAAGATTTTAGAAGCCCTGCTTGATGAAAATGAATTTTTATCACCCGGCGGCATCCGTTCACTTTCAAAAATTCATCAAAAGCCCTACACCGTAATTATTGATGGCAAGGAGTTTGGACTTAACTATCAACCCGGCGAATCAAATTCAAATTTGTTTGGTGGCAACTCTAACTGGCGTGGGCCTGTTTGGATACCCATGAATTATCTGATTATCCTGGCACTTGAAAAATATCATAAATATTACCAGGATGAATTACAGGTTGACTTACCAGCTCATTCAGGAAATGAAGTAAATCTTAAAACAGTAGCTGATGAATTATGCAACCGGCTAACCAAGATATTTATATTAAATCCGGAAGGGAAAAGGCTTTTAAATGGGCAGGAAGATTTATTCAACCATGATCAAAATTTTAAAGACCTGGTTTTATTTTATGAATGTTTTCATGGTGATAATTGCAGAGGAGTTGGCGCCTCCCATCAAACCGGATGGACAGGGCTTATTGCAGAAATAATTGATAAATTAAAATGATAAGCTTTAAGAGAATGGCATGGTTAAAATAGTAAAATATGAAACAGGTGAAAGAAGAAAATAAAACCATCTGGACTATTGGTCACTCCACCCGGCCTTTTGAAGAGTTTGTCGCTATGCTACATTCTTTTAAAATTGAAGAGGTGGTGGATATCAGGAGTTTTCCGGGCTCCCGTAAATTTCCACAGTATAATAAAGAAATATTAGAAATTTCTTTGCCCGAAAATAATATTCAATATGTCCATTTAAAAGAGCTTGGCGGAAGAAGAAAAGTATCTCCTGATTCAAAAAACACCATTTGGCGGCATATTGCTTTCCGTGGTTATGCCGATTATATGGAAACCAATGATTTTAAAAATGGAATAAAAGAACTTGAAAAAATTGCATTCAAACAACGCACTGCCTATATGTGTTCAGAGGCTGTATGGTGGCGCTGTCACCGTTCAATGGTTTCTGATTATTTAAAAGTTCGGGGTTGGGAAGTAATGCATATTATGGGCATTGGAAAAGAAGAAGAACATCCTTACACAGCTCCTGCAAGAATTGTAAATGAGGAATTGAGTTATGAAATGGAATAAAAAGAAGGCGGTAAATTTTACATCCCGCAGCAGCGAAACGATGTAAATGGCCAAATTATTCGCAGGTATATTTATAATCAATAAAAAAATTCATTTTCATTATTATGATTTTCTCTTTGCAGGGTGCTATCCAACCCATTCTAATAACTTTCGTCAAAGGAATTAAAATCTTATTTTTATCAAATGAAGGATATTGATTTTTGTAATATCAATACATGCTCCGCTTTATATACCGATAAGTATGAACTGGCAATGGGCCAGGCTTATTATAAACAAAGCCGCCATCAGCTTACCGCAGTTTTCGATTATTTTTTCAGGAAGTTGCCATTTGACGGTGGATATGTAATTTTTTGCGGCTTGGCCGATCTCCTGCATGAGATCGAAAATCTGCATTTTAGTAAACATGAAATTACATGGCTGCACCGGCAGGGCATGGATGCGCAGTTCCTTTCATGGTTAGAAAATTTTCATTTTACGGGAATCATTTATTCAATGAAAGAAGGCGAAGTAGCATTTCCTGCCGAGCCATTGGTAAGGGTGGAAGGCAACCTGGTGGAAGTACAACTGATAGAAACATTATTATTAAATTATCTGAATTTCCAATCCTTAATAGCCACAAAAGCTGCCAGGATGCGGTACGTAGCAGGCAATCGTCACCTGAGCGAATTTGGATTAAGAAGGGCACAGGGATTAGGGGGAATTCATGCAAGCAAGGCGGCAATAGCCGGCGGATTTGACAGCACTTCAAATGTATATGCTGCCAAAATGTATAATCTGAAAATGATGGGAACCATGGCGCATTCCTTCATTCAAAGCTATGATGATGAACTTACCGCTTTCAGAAAATTCGCGGAAGTGCATCCCGGTAATTGCAGCTTGTTGGCAGATACTTACAATACCCTCAAAAGCGGCATTCCAAATGCTATAATCGTAGCAAAAGAGCTGGAACAAAAAGGCCAAAAGCTGCAGGCAATCCGTTTAGATAGCGGAGACCTTGCTTACCTTTCTAAAAAGGCAAGGCAAATGTTGAACAATGCAGGTTTGGAATATGTGCAAATTGTTGCTTCCAACCAGTTGGATGAATACCTGATAAGAAGCCTGATTGATCAAAATGCCCCGATTGATATGTTTGGAGTGGGTACCAGCATTGCTACCGGCCTGCCGGGTTCAGTGCTGGATGGGGTTTACAAATTATGTGAAGTAAACGGGAAGCCCAAAATAAAACTTTCTGAAAATATTCAAAAGATCACCTTTCCGGGTATGAAACAGGTATATCGTTATATAGATGAAAATGGATTTTTTACCGGTGATGCCATTGCAGGATGGCATGAAAAAATACCTAATAAAATGATCCACCCTTTCGATCCTGAAAAAAGTATTGAACTGGACACTACAAAAGCAACAGCATTGCTTTATAAAGTGATGGAACATGGTAAATCGTTGCTGCAGGATAATAATCCGGCTGATGTTGCCGCTTATGCCAAAGAAAGATTGATGCAATTACCCGAAGAACATAAACGATTTAATAATCCGCATATTTATAAAATCGGTATCAGCGAACCTCTCCACCAGCTAAGAAATAATTTACGGAAACACTACAAAATATAAAAGATGAACGCCCTGATCATTGTAGATATTCAAAATGATTTTCTTCCCGGGGGTGCCTTAGCCGTACAGGATGGTAATGCCGTGATTCCACTGGTAAATAGTTTGCAAAAAAAATTTGAACTGGTAGTTGCTACACAGGACTGGCATCCTGCCGGCCACAAAAGTTTTGCTTCTGCCCACCCCGGCAAAAAAATATTTGATGAAATAATGCTGGAAGGTTTGCCACAAATCTTATGGTCCGACCATTGTGTACAGGCAACTTCCGGGGCTGATTTCTCTTTGCTTTTAGACACAAAGAAAATAGAAGTTATTTTCCGTAAAGGAATGGATAGCAATATTGACAGCTACAGCGGTTTTTTTGATAACGGTAAAAGAAAAGCAACCGGTATGGGCGATTAACTAAAAGGCAGAGGGGTAACAACGATTTATGTAACTGGCCTGGCAGGAGATTATTGCGTAAACTTCACAGCCTTAGACGGGCTTGAACTTGGTTTTGAGTCAACAATCATCGCTGATGCCACGCGTCCTATCAATTCAGAAAATTTTAAAAGAGCTATGGAAAATTTTACATCAAAAGGTGGGAAAGTAATGGATAGTGTTGAACTTAAATTTAAACATTAAAGCAGGTCAAAGTTATTCCTCAATCATTTCTTCTTATTCCATATTTAGAAAATCATTACCTTGAATATGCGTTAAATTTGTTTGCATTTAATTTTTTTGAAGGATGAATACATGGATCTACTCTTAAAAAAAATATACAAATGCAATGTTTGTATCAATGATTTACTCTTCGGTTGTAATCCTGTTGTACAATTAAGTGCTTTCTCAAAAATTATAATTATTGGACAAGCACCGGGCAGGCGCGTGCATGAAAGTGGTATTCCCTGGAATGATAAGAGTGGTGATACATTAAGAAAGTGGTTGGATGTGGATGAAGAAACATTTTACAACCCTACAGTTTTTTCAATAATGCCCATGAGTTTTTGTTACCCGGGAAAAGGAATCTCAGGCGATCTTGCGCCTCGCCCAGAATGTGCTCCGCTTTGGCATCGGCAAATTTTAAAAAATTTAAAAAGTATACCGCTCATTTTATTGATAGGGCAATATGCGCAATGTTATTATTTAAAAAAAGATTGCAAAAGCAGTCTTACAGAAACGGTAAAAAATTACAACACATTTCTTCCGGAATATTTTCCTTTACCACATCCTTCGCCCCGAAATCAAAACTGGGTAAAAATGAACCCCTGGTTTATGGAGGAAGTTATTCCTGCATTGCAAAAAAGAATAAGGCTGGCAGTAAGTGCGGTAAAGCTGCCAGCGTAAGGCAGATTAATTATCGCATTTTAAAATAGTTAGAAATTACAAACATGAAACAAAAATTTAAACCCGGTGACCATGTAACCTGGAACTCAGAAGCCGGGCATGTATCCGGAACGATAATTAAAATACACATAACAAATTTTAATTACAAAGGCTATACGCATCAGGCCAGCAAAGAAGATCCGCAATTTGAAATCAAGAGCGATAAAACCGCACATGTTGCTGTACATAAAACCAGCGCACTTTCAAAAAAATAAAAAAGTTAATTTAAAAACGTAAAATGAAAACGATACTCATATTTGTCTCAACGCTTGATGGTAAGGTAACAAAATGGGGCAACCCTCATGTTAAGTTGTGGTCATCTCACCAGGATCAGGATTATTATAAAAACATATGGGATGAATCGCAGCTTATTGTTATGGGAAGCAGCACATTTAATGCTGAGTCATTTCCCCCCTCAAATCATCAACTTATTATTATGACGGGGCATCCTGATAAATATAAAAGACTGGAGGTTTCCGGAAAGATTGAATTTACAAACGAATCATCCCTTGAGTTAATTGCACGCTTTGAAAGCAAGGGCCATAAACAAATGCTGATAGTTGGCGGGCCGCATGTTGCCACTTCATTTTTAAAAGAACAATTGATAGATGAATTATGGCTGACGTTTGAACCTAAGATATTTGGGATAGGGGATAATTTAGTAACAGCTATACAACTGGATATCAATTTACGTTTGATCTGCTGTGAAAAAGTAAATGAACAGGGAACATTGATTACTAAATATGCAGTAGTGAGGGAATGAAATTATTGAAAATTATTTGATAAAATAAAATATCAAAAATGACAACACAGAAAAGTCTTCAACTTGAGAAAGCACATTTATTAAAACAGCTTCATATCTATGGTGATCTATTGGTGCTTCCTAATATTTGGGATCCGTTGGGAGCAATTATGCTGGAAAGATTGGGGTACCCGGTTATTGCCACAGCAAGTGCATCTATTGCTTTTAGCAATGGTTATCCAGATGGAGAAAAAATCCCATTTAAACACCTGTTGCTGATTTTACAAAAAATAGTACAAAGTGTAAAGGTTCCTGTTACTGCCGATATTGAAAGTGGTTATGCGAAAAATAATACTATACTTAAAGAAAATATTAAGCAGCTTATTGATACCGGGATAGCAGGAATTAATTTTGAAGACAGTCATCATGCTGATGAAAGATTAATTTCCATAGAAGAACAATATGAGAAGATAAAAATCATAAGAACGGATGTGATGCTAAAAGCAAATCAGTTAACCGATAAAGAAAAATTAGCAGAAGTATTACTTAGGGGAAAAGCTTATAGAGATGCCGGAGCCGATTGTTTTTACCCCATTCTCCTAAAGAAAAAAGAAGATATAGTGACTGTTATTAAAGCAGCAAATTTGCCCATAAACATTTTATTGCTTCCCGGAATTCCGGATTTTGAAACATTGAAAAATATTGGCCTGTCAAGAATAAGTCTTGGCCCCGGATTTTTAAAAACCGCCATCAATGCTATGAAAAATATTGCAGAAAACTTATTGCATTATGAAGGGATGCAGGAAGTAGTTGATAACCCTGTTACTACTGCCTACTTAAACAATTTAATTTCAAAAAAAAATACAGATGAACCGAATATCAATTAAAGACTTAGAACCAAATGCATACAAAGCCATGCTTGGTTTGGAGCAGTATATCAGGAATACTAAAATTGCGCCGCTGCTACTGGAGCTAATAAAAATAAGGGCTTCACAAATTAATGGTTGTGCTTATTGCATTGATATGCATACACAGGAAGCACTGAAACTGGGGGAAACACCACGAAGAATTTTTGCATTGTCTGCCTGGAAAGAATCACCCTTATTTGTAGAAGAAGAAAGAGCGGTATTACAATTAACGGAAGAAGTTACCCTTATTTCAAAAGATGCGGTAAGCGATGAAACTTATGACAGGGTTTTAAAAATTTATGGAGAAAATGGACTGGCGCAAATTATTATGCAGGTAATCATTATTAATTCATGGAACCGGATTGCTGTTTCTACCAGGCAGGTTTTTGGGTAATTGGGTTATTCTTTTACTGAACCGGTTGAGATTTTGAAAAGGTTATTAATAGCGCAAAAAAAAGATGTATTGAATCAGTCTTATATTATAACACTGGATGAAGTAAAAGCCATTTCAATAAAGAAGGTCTATAATGGCATAATTGCTGGTGCATTAAGAAAAGGAGAATTGGAAAATTTCTTAAAAGTATGGTGATTCAATTTGAACTGAAGTATAGAAGCGAAATAATGGAGCTAATGATTGAAACAAAGGACAAAGCCAATCTTAAAGAAAATAAATTTCTAACCTGACTCCTATTAGCACGGCTTTAATTGGATTTAGAAAGAGGCAAAAGGTAAAGTGGCAGGTTCCTGCAGGAGTAAAAATCTGTAGATGTTATCCTTGAAGTTAAAAAGCCTCCAATAAGGCAGAGATGATGACAGCAGCTAAGCCAAATACAAAGGCTTTGCAGGAACTGATTTTATATTATTTACGGGAAAGAGTTGACCGTAATAATACCGATATAAAATACCTGATTGTTACCAATATTTATGAGTGGTTTGTAATAGATGAAGTTTGGTTTGAAAAGAATGTTTTTAGAAACAGCAAACTAAAAAAGGATTATGAAAATTGGAAACTGAGTGGCAAAGACACCAGGTTCTTTTATGACAGCATTGCCAAATCTTTTCTGAATGAAGCGACAGAAGAAATGTCTGTTACTTATTTTGATGTTCGTACTTATGAAAAGTATGTAAACAATACAGACAAAGAAGATGATACCAAGCTCATCGGATTATATAAAATATTTTCGCCAGCACATGCTACAAAAAGATCCATTTATTGGATTCAATATGGCCAAAAAAGAAGTCGAGAGGACGGCTTTAACTGAATCCGAATTGGAAAAGTTGTCAAGTATTGAACATCCTCAATGTAAAGACAAAGACCGGGTATTACCGGTTTTAAGCAATCAAAAAATGAATTCTTATCTAAAGGAAATAGCTGACGCATGTGGAATCAATAAAAACCTTACTTATCATATAGCCAGGCATACCTTCGCAACTACTGTTACTTTAAGTAATGGTGTCCCTATTGAAACAGTCTCCAAAATGTTAGGCCATAGAAATATAAAAACTACTCAGCATTATGCCAAGATTTTAGATAAAAAAATAAGCGAGGATATGAAGGGATTACGCTCGAAATTTTCTTTTACTCAACAATAGATTGAAATATTATTTAAACCTTCTGAAGCATAATTAACAACTTTATGACAAAATTGATTGGAATATTTAAAAATTCTGTCAACCCATCAAATACGCCAATCCGTTAGTAACTGGTTCACATAAATCCATTACTCTTTTTTGTTTGAATAGTTTTTCAATGATATCCCTGACTTCTTTATACTCATCGTGTATGGGACAAGGATGGCTGGATGAACATTTACTTAAACCTAATCCACAGCTTCGAAAAATTTGTTTGCCGTCAATAGCTTCCACAATATTAATAATAGGCTGTTTTTGTTGTTCTTTGGAAATATAAAAGCCTCCGGTGGGTCCTTTCATACTATAAATGATATTTTGCCGTACCAGTGTTTGCAATATTTTTCCTGCAGTATGTTCACTGGCATTTATAAATTCCGAAATCTCTTTGATCCCTGCATTTCCTTTAGTGTCAAATTTTGAACTAAGGTATATTACGGCCTTTATCGCAGTTTTACAGGTATTACTTAACATAGTTATTGGTTTAAAAATTTGCGCCCTTCTTTACTTATCTTTTGTGAATTCCATGGCGGATTAAAAATAACATTTACTTCAATTTCAAAATCAGGAAAAGTTTGTTCAAGTGCATTGGTTACTCCCGTTGAAATAGATTCGCCCATGGGACAAAATTGCGTGGTAAGGGTCATAGTACAATAAACTTTCTTTTCAGCTTTATCAAAATCAATTTGATAAATCAATCCAAGGTCAACTACGTTCAATCCAATTTCCGGATCCATTACATTTTTCAGGCCATCAATTGCCTGCACACTTTTTTCTATATCATTGGTAATAATATTCATACTTTCTTAGGTTTGTGCATTACCATTTTAAAAACATTTCCATTGTACGAGATGGCTGAAATCATCAATAGTAAAGCTGCTATTTTTAAAAGAAGTTCATTCGTCAGGACAATGCCTGAAATAAATAAAATAAATCCAGACAAATATGCTACCGCCATTAACTTAAATATTCTATTATTAAACAATTCTCTCGGATTGGGCGTTTTTCCGAAACCCGCCTTACTATGATAGGTTTTGTTCCACAGTATGAATGGAAGTGTTTTAAAAGTCATTCCTAAAATAATTGCATTTATCCAGCCAAAGAAAATACAAAAACCATAGGTTAATATTAAGCCGGGATCATCAATTGAAAATAATAACAAGACAATTATAACCAGTAAACAACTTAATGGTAAGAACATCATTAAAACTGAAAGCAACGATATCTTTAATTGATCATCTACTTTTTTTCTAAGACGATCTTGATAAGCCAGATAACAATAAAGTCCAAACATCAATAAGGAGGTAAAAATCGCACCAACTGGAAAAAAGTAAAGCCAACCAATTTTAAGATATAAAAAATTAATCAAAAAAATTATCAATCCAATATTGACCAATCCGTAAATCTGCCACAATCGTTTTTCATTATGATATTTAGAGATGAGGAATAATGGAATTAAACGGGAACCAACGCCGATTACCAACAAAAGAAACCATCCGATAATTCCCAGGTGTGCATGGAGCGGCAAATAAGCCAAAGAATCTTTTGATAAAATATTATGTGTAAAATTATAAATAAGAAAAAGACCAACCATAGTAGTGATCAATAACCATAGCGTGGCTGTAAACACAAATACAGCATGTACATTTTCTTTTTTACTTCGTACCATGCTTATGGCAATATTTATCAAATAAAATATTACTCCAGAATTAATTAAAATAGCGCCCCACTGCGCGGGCCATCCAAAATCAAAATTATAAAATCCATAAACCAACAAGGGAATTCCCAATGCTGCCAGTACAAAAGAAAACCAGGCTAATACATTGCTGTGTAATCTTCCTTCAATCAATACAGGAACTAATTGATGGCTTGCTCCAAGGATCATCATAGTACCCCAGCCCAAAGCCATCAAACGAGTAATGGCAAGAGTTTTAGGATGAAAATAATGTTGTAAAAATGCCGATGAAGAAAAAAACAATAAAATAGTGGCCACTAAAAAAGACAATGCGGCATATATATAAAACGGCAGCACCACTTTATAGGAGGTATTTTTTACAAGGCTTGTATTGGAAGAAGGAGGAAACATTTTAGTCTTTAAAAATCAAGAGATGCACTTCGTTATCCCTGATCTCTTTTATCCGGTAGTCAAATTTTCTATCTTTTAATTCAGGCAATAAAAACACAGGTATTCTTTTATGATAAACAAATAATGCGCTTTCAGAAGGTAATTTTTCGAGGGCATCCAAAATAGTTAACATGGGTCCGGGCATTTCAAGCGCACGAACATCAATAGTTTGAATTTTGTTTTGAAATCTTTGCAGGCATTCATCCCAGTCTTCCTTTCTATCTTCGGCTTCACCTATTGCTACTTTAGCATTATCTTTTTTATAAAAATAAGCTTCTACCAATTGATCGTTTACCACATCCACATATGATTCAAAACCTTGCTTTTCTAATAATAAAATTAATGGTGTAGGCTCAAAACTATTTATAATTTTAAGCGCCTGTCCCGGCAGAATACCTTTTACTTTTTTTATAATTAAAGACAACGGATCCTCATTGGCATCTATTATGGGCCGCACATCAAACTCAACGATCTCTTCTGGTTTCAGTATATTAAAAAAAGCAGGAAGTGTCGGCCTTTCTTCATTTGTATCACCTGTTATTGTTTTATCAATTTCAAATCCTAAAGGTTCTAATTTGGAATAAAAGTCTTCCAGGCTGCTCCCACTTATCTTTGATGCCATTTGAATACTGGTGCGGCCCGCCATTAATTTTCTTAACAATGGATTTCTTAGTTTTTCAAATTTTGAGTTTATACTTATTATGGCTTCCAATGCAGCGGGATCCTGCTTTAGAATAGAAGCAATTTTTGTATCGGCATTTATGGTCATGGTCATTTAAAATAAGTATGATAATCATCTAATTGTTTGTCAATTAAATTAAAAGTTGCCCTTGCAGTTGTCGTATCAGTAATACTCTTCAATTGATTACTTTCATTTAATATAGGTTCCATCCACTGATGAAGTGCATCGTGATCCGGGCCGGTCATTTTACAGTCCTGTATCATTTTATTTAAAGAGTTTCCCAGGTCATTGCCTAAAATTTGATATTCATTTGCCGATGGGTTTGGCTGAATCTTAAACATGTCAGCGATGGTACGCAGGTCTACTACATGGCGGCTGGTAGTAGAGTCTGCCTGCCATTTAGATCCATTGTTTAATGATAACCCGGTAGCCTGTACCTGGTTCGCTTTTTCTTTAGGCTCAACCTTGTCAGAACTTTGATTACAGGCGGACAGTAATGCCACGCACATGATTAACCCGATAATTTTTTTCAAAATATTAAATTTATAAGTGTATGCTATTGCCATTTTATTGGGTTTTGAATTATAAGCCTACGACCAATTTGTGGCCGTTAGTATAACCGGTATTACCCTTATATAATTTTTCACCGGTTTTAAATGATGGCTTTATGATTAATCTTAACGATTGATCATACGTGATATATAACCACATCCAGTTGATTAGAACAAATAACCTGTTTTTGACACCAATTATTGACATAAGGTGAACCAACATCCAGACAAACCATGCAACAAAACCCTTCAGCTTTATTTTGCCAATTTCGGCCAGGGCCAGGTTCCTGCCCACCGTTGCAAGGCTGCCTTTATCTTTATATTCAAAAGAAATAAGTCTTTCACCCAATTGCATTTTTTCTAAGTTCTTTGCTAACAGTCTTGCTTGCTGAATAGCAACTTGTGCCACCTGCGGATGGCCTTTGGGTAAAGTTTCATCCTGCATCAATGCAATATCGCCAATCGCATACACTCCTGGCAAATCTCTTACCTGGTTATATTGATTTACCAGTAACCTATCGTTGGGAGCAATTGCCCTTGCAGGAACACCGGGTATAGAAACTCCTTTTACTCCGGCCGCCCAAATGAGGCAGTGGCTGCGTATAGTATCCCCATTGCTGAGTGATACCGTTTCTCCGTCATAATCCTTCACTGCCGTATTTGAATGCACTTCCACACCTAAACGTTCCAGGTACTCAACTACTGTTGTGCCGGATGCAGCGCTCATTCCATTTAACAGGCGAGGTGCTGCTTCCAGCAGGTAAATATGCATGTGCCGAAAATTTAATTCAGCATAATCCTTTGGCAGGATTTTCTTTTTCATCTCGGCAATAGCACCAGCCAGTTCAACACCTGTAGGTCCGCCACCAACAATCACTACATTCAAAAGAGAAGATCGCTGTTCTTCATTTTCTGCATTAAGCGCCAGTTCATAATTTTGCAGTAAGGAGTTCCGCAACAATAATGCTTCTGATACAGACTTCATGGAATAAGCATTTTTCTGCAGCCGCTTGTTATTGTAATAATTTGTTGTGGCGCCATGGGCGAGTACCAAATAATCGTACCCGATATCTCCCATTCCCGTATGAACCGTTTTTGTTTCGGGAGAAATATCTGTTACTTCTGTCATTCGGATAATAACATTTCTTTTCTTTTGAAATATTTTTCGCAATGGGAAACTGATACTGCTTGGCTCCAGTCCACTGGTGGCCACCTGATACAATAAAGGTTGAAATTGATGGTAGTTATTTTTATCAATTAATATTACCTGGAAATATTTTGATGCTATTCTTTTTGCTAATGTGAGCCCGGCAAATCCTGCCCCTACAATTATCACCCTTTTTTGATTGTTATCCTTATCCGAGATATCCATTTTCTTATTTTTTAATTTCCCAAAAAACATCATTCCATTTTTCATTATTAGTTTTGCCATTGTTTGAAACGCGTTTTTCTATTAATTCTAAATCGGCAGGCGTAATCTTTTTCTGAGGATGATTAAACAGTTCGCGTTCTTCAAAACGAATATGTTTCTCCAATTCATTCGCCAACTGATTTAGCAGCTTTGTATCATTTTTGTTTTTGTCAATATCATTTATCAAATTATAAATAGATTGATGATCCGCTTCCGCCCGTTTTCTTAAGGTATCACTTTCCGGTAGTTTACAAAAAAGTAATAACTCCTCATCTTTAAAATGCTTTTCAAGGTCTTCCTTAAAAAAGTAAACTACATATTTGCTGATGCGTTCTGCATTGACGGCTTTTTCCAGGCCTTGCCTTATCTTCCATACCAGTAACAAACCAAAATGATGATCTTTGGAAAATGAAATAATGGCCTGGTGCCTTTTTATGGGTGCCTGGTCTTTCATTTCTGTAATTGTTTTTCTATCTCCAATGCTTTTGGAAATAGAATATTGTTTTCAAGATGAACATGTATTTGTAAATCATTTTCAAATTCATCCAATGTTTTAAATAGGTAAGAATAACTGGCGCAGGCATCTTCCGGCAGCGAGTAATTTTTACTCAGTGTCCTTATCTGGTCCAGTTTATTTCCCACTATTTGATGTTCATGCTCCATCATGTTGATAGGAGATTGTATGCTTTTAAAAGTTACGCTTTGCAACTGACTTCCATTATTTTTAGTAGTTACTAACTGTTTTATGTAGGGAAATAAAACGGTTTCTTCTTTGATCATGTGTGATGACAATTCTTCGCACACTTCATCTGTTAATTGACTGATTGCAAATAATTCAGGATGACGACCTCCATGCACGCTTGCAACTTTCGATGAATAAGACCTTAGATCAGGAATTGTTTTCTTTACATAACTATGATGTGTATTCGCAATGTAGTCTGCCAGGAAATCAAGGCTCCATTCATTGTATGGCAATGGCCGGGATCCGGTTACTTTCTTGTCAGCGGTTTGCAATTCCTGCTCTACTTTTGTAACATCCACCCCCTTTTCGGCACACGCTTCTTTCACTGTTTTCTTACCGCCACAGTAAAAATCCAAACCATACTTTTTAAATACTCCAGCTTTGCGTAAATCCTTTGCTGCAATCTCCCCCAGGGTTTCATCGGCTTCTCCTGCTATTTTTCTACTGATTTTTACCCTCCACAATTGTGGCCCCTGCTCAAGATATTCCCAGTTGAAAATATTTCCTCTCTCACCCAATAGCTGGTAATACAGTGGTTTGGGATCATGATCGTTGTGTATAGTCAAGCTCTCTCCAGGCTTTAATTCATCAAACCGAACAAAAATGGTGGGATGTTTTAGTTTAGGTTCTATTTCGGTTACAATAAGAATGTTTTCTTTTTCCGCAGATCTCACTATTTTCTCTTTGGCTGTGGCAATCTTATTTTTTGAAATCTTTATTCTAAACAAATCGGGGCCTTGCTCAAGATATTCCCACCTGAAAATATTTCCCCTGATATTCTCTAATTGAAAGCGAAGCGGAATAGGATCATGATCATTTTGCAAAATCAGGAATTCACCTGGCTCCAGAGCATCAAATCGTGCAAAAATGGTGGCATGCTTTACCCTGGGATCCAATAAAGTAGCATCCAAAATATTTACATTGCCTTTTTCCAGGGACGCCTTATTTTTTTTAGTAATTTTTACTTTCCATAACTCCGGCCCCTGCTCAAGATATTCCCAGGTAAAAATTTCTCCCCTTTCAGCCGCCAATTCATAGTAAAGAGGCTTTGGATCATGGTCATTGAGTAAGGTTAAACTTTCGCCGGAAATCAATTCATCAAATCGTACAAAAATGGTGGGATGTTTTAGCTTTGGTTCCAGTAAGGTTACGTTAAGGATATTTTCTTGATCTAATAAAGTTTCCATAATTAATATGATTTATAAGTTAATTGAAGACAAAGGTAAATATTTTTATTTAATAAAAGTATAAAAGTACTTTTATGCTTTATTCTATTTTTAATACACTTCCCGACAATTTGAAAATAGATGAGAACAGCTAAACTACTGTCCCCGAAAATTTATCATTAAGTATCAGCAAGCGAATTAAAATATTCATCATCTTCATTTTTACCGTCCTGATCCTTTTCACCTAAAGGTTTTGGGTTTATACAAATTCAATGGAACTAATCCATTTAACCATTTTATTTTAAAAAAGCCATTGGGTAATTTGGGTATATTTATTGAGTAAATATGTTCCTTTTAAAAAAAATGGGTTGCTTGTTGTAGTATGCGTCGGGTAAAATAGGCAAGTATAAACTTGAATAATACAGAAAATGGTTGCTAAATTACTATGCGGCTTAAGTACTTTTTTGAGGATAATCATTAATGAAGAGACCATACCATTTATTTTCAAAATTTATATAATATCATTAATTAAACCATACAAACATGAAAGAAAAATATAACGAAGCTACCCCATAACGCCCGAAAGGGGTCTTTCAAAGTAACCAATCCTTTTTGGAGATGAGTGACGTGTTAATAAACTACCTTTGTACTTCTAAGTTCTTTACTTTATTTCTTCATCAATGGGGAAAGATTTTACTTAAAGTAGATTAATAGGGAATTGTGTGCAAATCACAAACTGTCCCGCAACTGTAAGTAACACTAAATTTTTCATCCATGAGTATCCACTGCTTAACAGCGGGAAAGGCGGTAAAAATGTTACAAGTCAGGAGACCTGCCTTTACCCTGTTGACAATGCTTTCGTGGAATGAAGCAGATAGTCAGGTTGGTGTAGATATTATTTCTACTAAAGAGTCGTCTCTTTTTATGTACATACATTCTCTTTATTTTTCATTTTACCAAACATCGCGAAGTATAGCAAAAGAGCTTTTAACTGATTTATTCATTTTAAAAGCAATCAAAATGCAAACACACAACTTAGGCTACCCTAGAATTGGCACCCACCGTGAACTCAAAAAAGCTTCCGAACTGTATTGGGAGGGCAAGCTGACTATACAGCAATTATTGCAAACAGGCAAAACCATTCGCCAACAAAATTGGCAACTACAAAAAGATGCAGGTATTGATTTGATACCCTGCAATGATTTTTCATTTTATGACCAGGTGCTTGACATTAGCCTGATGGTTGGGGCAATCCCTGAAAGGTACCATATCCTTATGGAAAAAAAACAACTGCCCGACATTGATTTACTTTTTGCAATGGCAAGAGGTTATCAAAAAGATGGCTATGATGTCACTGCTATGGAAATGACAAAATGGTTTGATACCAACTATCATTACATCGTTCCTGAATTTACAGTCAATCAAAAATTCAATTTTTATTCAAAAAAAATATTGAACGAATATCTTGAAGCAAAGGATGCAGGGTTTAATGTAAAGCCTGTATTGTTGGGGCCAATATCATATTTGTTATTGGGAAAAGAAAAAGAAGAATGCTTTGATAGGCTTGAACTGATTAATAATATATTACCTGTCTATTTAGAGGTGCTGAAAAAATTAAATGACAACGATGCTCATTATATTCAGTTTGATGAACCCTGTCTATCACTCAACCTAAGTGAAGCAGTGCACCAGGTTATTTTAAAAACATACCAAGAAATAAAAAGTAAATTCAAAAACCTGCACATAATTTTGGCAACCTATTTTGAATGCTACGGACAAAACCTGCAAACGGCATTAAGTTTGCCAGTTAAAACCATACATCTTGATTTGATACGCTGCCCACCGCAGTTAGATGATATATTGACAACTGATTTTGTTAGAACAAAAAAAAATCTTTCACTGGGCGTTGTAGATGGCAGGAACATTTGGAAAAACGATTTTAAGCAATCGCTTGCATTTATTGCTAAAGCAGTTGAAAAAATAGGTGCAGAGAGGGTTTGGATAGCACCGTCTTGTTCATTAATACATTCGCCCTGCGATTTGGATTTGGAAACAAACGACAAAATATTAACTCCCGAAATAAAACAATGGCTGGCATTTGCCAAACAAAAAATTGACGAAGTGGTAACACTGAAGCAATTGGCAAGTGGCGAAAACACAACGTCGGCAAACATCAAATTAGGTGAAAATACCACTGCTAATGAAAGCCGCAAAACATCAACACTTATTAATAACGAAAAAGTAAAAAAACGGGTTGCTGGTATCACAGAGAAAGACGTACAAAGACAACATGATTTTTCTGTAAGGAAAATAAAACAACGTGAAACTCTGCAATTACCAATGTTTCCAACAACTACAATAGGTTCATTTCCGCAAACAACAGAGGTAAGAAGTTGGAGGGCTAAGTTTAAAAAAGGCGAACTAACACAAGAACAATATGATGATTTAATTGCAAAAGAAACAACCGAAGCCATTCGTTGGCAGGAAGAAACAGGTATTGATGTGTTGGTGCATGGTGAGTTTGAACGCAATGATATGGTTGAATATTTTGGCGAACAATTAGAAGGGTTTGTTTTTACTAAAAATGGCTGGGTACAAAGCTATGGTAGCCGTTGTGTAAAGCCACCTATCATTTATGGCGATGTAAGCCGTCCTGCGCCCATGACAGTAAGATGGTCGATGTATGCCCAATCATTAACAAAGCAAATAGTAAAAGGAATGTTGACCGGCCCCGTTACCATTTTGCAATGGAGTTTTGTACGCAACGACCAGCCACACAGTCAAACCTGTACGCAGATTGCATTAGCTATTCGTGACGAGGTAGTTGATTTGGAAGAAGCAGGAATAAAAATCATACAGATTGATGAACCCGCTTTTCGTGAAGGCTTGCCATTGCGTAAAGAAAACTGGCAGGAGTATTTACTATGGGCTGTTAATGCATTTCGTATTTCGGCAAGTGGTGTACAAGATGAAACACAAATCCATACGCACATGTGCTATTCTGAATTCAACGACATCATCCAAAACATTGCCTACATGGATGCGGATGTAATTACGATTGAGTGCTCCCGTTCGCAGATGGAATTGTTAGATGCTTTTGCCATCTTTAAATATCCAAACGAAATTGGGCCGGGAGTGTATGACATCCATTCGCCACGAGTTCCTTCAAAAGCAGAGATGGTATCTTTAATGAAGAAAGCAGAAGCTGTTATTCCTTGCGATCAACTTTGGATAAATCCTGATTGCGGATTAAAAACCCGCCATTGGAAAGAAACCAAAATGGCATTAATAGAAATGGTAGAAGCGGCAAAGGAATTGCGGCAAATCATTCCTGAGTTTCGCACCAGGACACCCAAATTAAATTTTGAATAATTTTAGTAACTCGATTTGTTCCTCTTTTTTTAATAATAGTCTGGTGGCTTTATTTTCAGAATATGGACTTTTGATAGTAATTGCATTTATAGTTTTAAGAATGTCAATGACTTTTTCAGGACTTAATGCGGATTGCTTTTCTTTTAGTTGTCTTTCTAATTCTTTGTAAATTTTATAGGCGCAAAAAGCGATGCAGATATGCGCTTCTATTCTATGTTTTAAGGCTGTCTCGACCTTTTGAGACAGCCTCTAAAAATACTCTGTTATTGATTAAAGATACTTGCGATAATATAAACGTTATTTAA
>OCZT010002452.1_pt1 | contig 19169 bp, 9 predicted proteins | sample 1539031 | NCBI WGS metagenome assembly OCZT01 (sample SAMEA3539308, study PRJEB22396) | soil metagenome | biome: tundra; feature: field; material: soil | place: USA | collected 2010-05 | depth 0.15 m | reverse complement strand
CGGCCAATTCTGAACTGGGGCAGGCTCGCACGCCCATCGAGGCAAAATTCAAGGCTCCCTTGGATACGGGGAATTCCGGGGAGGGGTTCTGGTTCGACTGGGTGCTGGGCCGCAGGCAAATCCAATGGATTTCTCAACCTGCTGTGCCCGTTGACTACTTCTGGAGCCGGAAGTACTGAGCAGAGCCAGTCGCGGGAAGGGTCCATCTGTAGTTTCCACCCGCCACCACCACCGTGCCGGCGGTAACAGGTGTCCAGACGGCAGCCCGTCCAAGCACCGGGCTGGACATCAAGTCAACCAGCGCGGAGTTGGTCGGCCAGGTGCTGGCAAGGTCAGCACCCGAGCGAGCCGCCGTCGGCGACACATTCGTGCTCGTGCCGATGAACTGGTTCGGACCCAGCGCTGCGTCGGCTTTGATGGCGCAGGGGGACATGCTGGACATCACTGACGTGGCGTTCGGTGTGAGGGCTTCATTTTGAACTCATTGACCTTTCACGCGCACTCGGTTCGTCCTTGGAGTTTGGCCCGCGGGGAGGTATAAGGGACGGGCATGACCGAGAATGGTCAGATCACCCAGGGGCTGCAGGCGATTGGCCGAGGCCAGGGCAGGGCGGCAGAGGACTTGTTGCCCCTGGTGTACGAGGAATTGCGTCGGCTGGCGGCGGCTCGGATGGCGCAGGAAGCAGCGGGCCAAACGCTCCAGCCGACAGCGCTGGTGCATGAAGCGTGGCTGCAATTGGTGGGCGCCGGGGATCGAAGCTGGGAGAATCGGGCGCACTTCTTCGGGGCGGCGGCAGACGCGATGCGGCGGATCCTGATTGATAAGGCCCGGCGCAAGTCCACCCTTAGGCGCGGTGCCGGCCGGCAGCGAGTGGATATTGAAGGCATCGACCTTGCCGCAGCGACCCCGGACGACACGATCCTCCTCATCGACGAGGCGCTGGAGCGGCTGGAAAAGGAGTATCCGGAACAGGCGCGGATCGTGGTGCTGAAGTTTTTCGGCGGGCTGACCAACATGGAAGTGGCCGAGACCCTGGGTATTGGCGAACGCTCGATCGAACGGCACTGGGCGTGCGCGAAGGCTCGACTGTTCCGTTGGATCAGGGAACAGCGCTAATTCATGCGGGAGTCCCGGACCGAGACGCAAGGAGGCAGGCAAAGAGTCCTTTGGAGGCGCCGAAAATGTGACTTGATCACACTGAACTCAAGACGGAAGGGATCTAATTTGAACCAGCCTGCAGCATGAAGAACTGGCTGATGCCGCCAAGGGGGACGGTCACCTGCCACTGGGTACCGCTGATTTGGGGTGTAGAAGGCACCGGCAGCCAGGTGCCAGCCGAGAGATTGGTTCGGTACTGGAGCGCGAAGCCGGGCGAGGATACAGGCCAGGATAAGGTCAGCGAGCCGGGGCCCAGCGAACAGACAATCGTAGGGCTGTTGGTGCTTAGGGTTTGATTAGGTCCAAGGACTTGAGTGGCAGCAATTTCATCGGGACGCAATGCCCAGTTGTAGATACGGAACTCATCGAGAACCAGATCCGGGTAGGGATCCAGATTGTAGAGCGACCTGCCGATATAGTTGAGCAGGCTGCTGACTGAACCCAGCGGCACGGTGACGGCATTGTTCTTTGCAGCCAGGACACCGTTGGTATAAAGGGCGAGCAAGCCGGCGGGCGGATTATACAGAGCGACAAAATGGAGATTTGTATGGAAGCTGAGGTCGCCGGCGCCGGCGGCGTTTTGCTCGCCCTGCCAGCCCGGGTCGGCACCGGTGACGGCGATGCGGCCACCTTGAGGTGCGCAAAAGACGTAATCTTCCCCGGCACCGGAGGGATCGGTATTGCCGAAGCCGTAAAAGAAGCAGTTAACCGGGAGTTGGTTCGGGAAAGTGACCCAGGCTTCGACGGTGAGGGCGGTGTAGTTGCTCAAGATACCGGCCGGAAGCTGGACGTATTGTTGAGTCGCAGCCGCCAGGCGGAGTTGGCCGTTGGCGAAGGTTCCGCCATTGGGCAAAGTGCCGTTCCAGGGCGGCCCACCGACTGAATCCGCTGCGACGGTGCTTCCGGGAGAGTCGTTGAAGCTGTAGCGGTGAATTAGGGCAGGTTGCGGGCCGACCACCTGAATGGTTTGCGTGGCGGACAAACCGAGAGCGGCGTAGGTCGCAATGATGGCAGCTTTTCCCGGCCCAACGCCGGCGACGTTGCCGTTGCCGTCCACCGTGGCGATGTTCGGATTGGCCGAGTTCCAGGTAATCGCATGGTTGGAATTGGCAGTCAGGTTGATCCAGTTCGTAGCATCCGGCTTCTGACCGAAAACGGTTGAAGCGACAATTTGGCCGGCGACGATAGGTGATGGAATTTGCAGCAGCAGGTTGGTGATGAAGTTGATTCCGCTGGCCTGAAGTCGGAGCACGGATAGCGAATTCGCTGGCAGCGTGAGGGTGAAATTTGTTCCCACGTTGTTGATGAGGCTCGTAGCTGGGAACACATTGGTCGGCGCAGCGAGTGAGTTTTCGTCCGTCGCATTGCTGGAGGTCAGTTGGATGAGCGTGGCGATTGGCGCGACCGCGTGAACCCCGTTGAGATTGAACGTCGTAGCGACCGGAAATGCAGAGGCATTGACCGTTTTGACAAGAATCTCACCGGAGGCTTTGGCATAACTGGCGGAAGCCAGCACTGCGCCAGTACTGGCTGGATAATTGACGTCATGAATCAACACCCCGTTGAGGTAACATTGAATTCTGGACCCCGTAAGCACGATGCGAATGTCGTACCATTGCCCGGTTGTGACCGAACCGGCCACCGCCGGGCTGATGGTGGACTTGGTACCGCTGACGCATTGCTCGATGGCGTGTTGCGTGTTGTTCCAGCCGCCGATGTTCCACCAGGTCCAATTGTTATCGTCGAGCCAGTTGAACAAGATGAGGAAGCCCTCGTTGCCGCTGACTTTGCGGGCGCGCAGCGTAACCGTGTAGTTAACCCAGTTGGTGTTGCCGGTGGTGGAGCGGCAGTCTATGATTATGGCTGTTTGTTGGTAGAGGCCATTGTCGGCGCTCCACGCCCCATTGTGAACACGCCAGCCGTTGGTGCCGTTGGCAATGAAATCACTCTGGTAAAGCGTCACGCCGTTGCTGGCGACCACGACATTGGTGTACTGCACGGAGGTGTTCCACGAACCTAGGCCAACAGCGCCAAGGGGCGGCGGGTTGGTTATGTTCAAATTCCCCGAGAGGGCGACGGGCAAGACGTAATCGCCACGGTTTTGTGAGAACATCTGCTGCACATAATAGGAGGGCGTGCCGCACACCCGGGAATTATCGTAGTAAATCAAATCCGGGAGCCACTGGGTGCCGTTTACGTTCGCGAACAACGGCGCGTAAGACGCCATCTGGACAATGTCGGAATTCCGTTCCAGTCCGGTCATGAACGACGCCTCGCCGAGCGCGCCCGCAAGATTGCCATTGCCGCCGCAGCAGACGGCGTATTCGCCCACAAACACCTTCGACCCCGTTCGGCTGTAACTGTCATACTTCGTCGCGTAGGAAATGAAGGTGGCCGGGCTGGTATAATAATGCTCGTCCTGGATTTCCACCGGCCTGCTGGTTGGGATGCTGCCCTGGTCGTTGGCAATGAGCTGCACCGCCGGATAGTTCGATTTGATCGCGTCGTAAAACAGCGCGTAGCGGTCGTTGTAATAGGTTCCTCCGCTTTCGTTCCCGATTTCCATGTACTTCAGATTGAAGGGCGCCGGATGACCGTTGGCCGCGCGCAACGTTCCCCACGCTGTGTTCGTGTCGCCGTTTGCGTATTGGATCGCGTCCAGGGCGTCCTGCACCCACGGCCCCATTTGACTGAGCGGAACCGTGTTGTTCGTGTCGCCGTTGTACCCGAGCGACAAACCGCAGTTGATCCCATACAATGGCTCCATTCTCAGGTCCTCGCAAAACTGCAGGAATTCGTGGTAGCCGAAGCCATCGGTGGACCAATAGCCCCACGCGTCATTCAGGTGACCAGGCCGCAACGCGATGTCGCCGATGGTCTTCTTCCAGCGGACGGCATTGGCAAGAGAGTTGCCCTCGATGAAATTCCCGCCCGGATAACGCAGGAAGGACGGTCGCAGACTCGCCAGCATATTGGCCAGGTCGGCCCGCAGCCCGTTGGTTCTGCTGTGAAACGTTTCCCGGGGGAAGAGGGACACCATGCTCAACCACACGGTGGCGTTGTCGTTGATGCTCACGACCAGTCGCGCGTTTGTGTTGGCACCACTCGAAACGAGCGATACGGCGAAGCGTTGCCAGTTGGCGGTCAGGCCCCGGAACGACGCCTGGGCATAGACTTGGCCCCCGTTGACGCTCTCTAGTCGGGCATCGAGCGGCCCGGTGTAGCCGTTTGCACCCGCCGCGTAGAAGCTCAGATCATAAGTCGCGTTCGACTGCAGCGGCATCCCCCAATAACCGCTGTTACCGGCACCAACAGTGCCGAGTCCTGACTGCTTCGTCAGTTGCAGCGAGTGGTGAACGTTGGTGTTTAATGGGTAATTGGTGACCACGCCCATGACGCCACTCGCCGTGCCCTGGGTCACAAGAGTCCAGTAATCTGCACTGGCGGAGTTGTAGAAAGAACGGTTGCGGACCATTTCCGCATACAGTCCCCCGTCGCCGGCGAAGTTGATCTCCTCGAAGAAGATACCGAAGAGGTTGGAGCTGATGACTGCCCCAGGAAGGTCAGCCCGAATAGTATTCGTGCAGGTCTGAGCCAGGGCCACGGCCAACGAGCCCATGAGACATATACCCGCCAGGAGCCACCGGAGCACGGACATTCCTCTCCGAAGCGACGCACGGGCGCGATTGACGCAGCCAACTACACCCGCACCCCAAACGCTTCGCGAGGCCAGGACACCCGCGCTCCGAGCGGGTCGGGCAGGGCGTCCGGGCATGGGTAAACTGAAAGGATGAACTGGCCGGGTCACGCTTAAAAAACCAGCCGCGTGGGTCGTAGGACTCTCCGAAACCCACGCGGCTGGCGTGCTCAACAGTATTGCTAACCGATTATTGGCTCAACTTGAAGAACAACACCTTGTTGGTAGCGGGCAGCGTCACCTGGTAATTCACCCCGGAGACGACCGGCGAGGTCCCAACCGGATTCCAGATCCCGCCGCCGCTCACGTTGGTTCTAGACGTCAGCGTGTAACCGACAGCGTTAGTCGGCCAGGACAAGATCACGTTGTGGCCGGCAGCCGCGACCGCCGTCAGCTTCGGACCACCAATCAGGACATCGGGACCCAACACCTGAGTTTGGGCGACATCGCTAGGACTCAACGCACCATTGTAAATGCGGAATTCGTTGAGGGTAAGATCATTGTAGGGGTCACCCGTATAGAGCGAGCGGTTAATGTAACTTAAGTTATCAGTGACTGCGGTGAGGGCATACGTCTCCGAACTGTTTACTCCTGCCAGGACGCCGTTGGTGTAGATAGCTATGTAATTTTTAGGCGGGTTGACTACGGCAGTGATGTGGAGCGTCCTGCCGGACCAATCTATGCCACTATAGGCATTTTGTTCGCCCTGCCAACCGGGATTGACACCGGCAATGTTAACGCGTCCCCCGGCGGGTGCGCAGAATAGGTAATACGCTCCAGCGCCGCTAATGGTGTCACCGAAGGAGAAAAAGCAGCAAGTCCCAGGCAAGTTGGGCTGGAAAGTGGCCCAGGTCTCGATGGTGACGGCACTCATGCCGCTAAACAGGTTCGTGGGCAACAGAACATACTGCGTGTTGGAGGCCACCAGCGACAACTGGCCGCCGCCGAAGGTGCCGCCGAGGGGCAGTGATCCATCCCCGGCGGGTCCGCCAATGGAATCGGCCACAGTGGTGCTGCCGGGCGCATCGCTAAAGCTGTAACGATGAACGAGGACTCCTGTGTAAGTCGCCGGCGTGACCGTGATGGTCTTCGGGCTGCTGACGCCCTGGTAAGTGACCGTCAGGATGGCAGTGCCCGGATTCACCCCGTGGATTGCGCCGTCAGTGCCATAGGTAATGACGTTAGTGTCGCTGGAGGTGATCGTCAGACCCGCCACCGGCAGGACGCTGTTGGCCACGAGGTCGAAGTTAGTCAGGTACTGGTAATTGGCCAGCACCTTCACCGATGCCGCCGTTAGCACTTCCAGCGTGTTTGTGACCTGGATGCTAAACCCGGTGAGCGAGCCCGGTCCGTTAGTGATCGTGTTGGGCACGGAATTCGGGCCGGATCGGTTAGCGATGGCAATCTCCTGCGATGACAGGGCGCCATTGAAGATGCGGTACTCGTCCACATTCACGTCAATATAGGAATCGCCGGTATAAAGCGACCGGGCGATGTAGTTGTAGGCGTCATAGATCTGGCTCATCTGCACCGTGATGGCCATATTCTTCCCCACGAGGTTTCCATTGACATAAAGGGCTTCCCAGCCGGCCACTGGATTGACGACGGCCGTCAAATGGAAGTTAGTCTGGCCGCCGAGGTTGCCCGCTCCTGTGGCATTTTGCTCCCCGGCCTGCCAACTGGGCATCCCGCCGGAAATCGCCAGTCTCCCTCCCAAGGGCTGGACGAAAATACAATTACCTCCCGCGCCCCCGACGGTATTGCCAAATGCCCAGAGAAAACAATTTGCCGGCAGGGTCGTGGGCAACGATGCCCACATATCGACTGTGACGGAGGTATAGTTGGTGATGATTCCCGCGGGGAATTGCACGTACTCCGAACCCGCGACTGAGAGCAGCACTTGGCCCGGGGTGGTAGTGAGGTCGCCCCCAGCCGGCAGCGTGCCGTCCCAAGTCGAACCCCCGACCGAGTCGGTCGTATCCCCATTGAAACTGTAACGATGCGTGAGCGACGATGCGGGCGGAACCGCGGTAATCGTGACCGCGTTCGACTTGCCTCCGTAATAAGCGGTGATGCTCGTGGAGCCTTGGCCGACTGCGGTTATGACACCATTGGTATCCACAGTAAGAATGTTCGTGTTCCCGGAGGAAAATGTGGAGAGGGTTCGAACGTCCACTTGGCCGCTGAACACGCTGAAACCGGCCAGAACACTGGCCGTTTCATGACCCCCTTGCTCGATCTGATAGTATGGGACTGAGAGGGTGATGCTCGTCACCGTGCCAAGATTAGTTGCGGAACCCACGACGTCAGGCCCCGCCGCGTCGCAACCCGCAATGTCCAGCGGGCTGAGCACGCCATTCCAAATCCGGTACTCATCAATCATAGCGTCGATGTAGCCGTCGCCCGTGAAGAGGGACCTGCCGATGTAATTGTTAGTGCCATTGACGGCACTGAGCGCCCAGGTTTCGCTCAGATTCTCCGCCGCCAGGACGCCGTTGGTATAGGCGGCGAGCCGGTGGTTCAGCGGGTCAATCACGCAGGTCAGATGGACCGTCTCGTTCGCCAGGCTGGCAAAGTTGCCGGCGTTCTGTTCGCCATTCCAACTAGGCTGCGTTCCGGAAATGCACAGGCGCGCGTTAACGGGCTGAAGGAAAATGCAGTTGCCCCCGTAGCCGGTACCGGGGTCCGTCTGGCCGAAAGTCCAAAGGAAGCAAGCCCCGGGAAGCGCTCCCAGCGTCGTCCACATATCAACGGTAATGGCCGTGTAATTGCTTATAATCCCCGGCGGGAACTGAGCATACTGCGAGAAGGCAGCAGTGAGCATCAACTGGTTCGGGACGCTGGTCAGGTCGCCGCCATTCGGAAGCCAGCCATTCCCGGCGGGTCCGCCAACTGAATCCACGACGTTTGTACCTGTGCCGTCGTCGGTAAAATTATAGCGGTGAGCCAGGGTTGCCGCGGAAGCCGCCAACTGGATTGCGATAATGGACGTGCAACTCCATAGGAGTACGCTGCGTCCAATGGTATTTGTTGTTTTCATATATGGTTCAGGTCGTGATCATTCTTAATGTTATTGGTTTACTAAAAATGCTAGACTGCGAGCTACCACCAAAAGCCGACTCCCGAAGCAGAGCGTTGATCCATGTGCTTTGCCCCGTCAAACCTCCGCCACTCGCCATGGCCATCCTTAAAACCGACCATGCCTCCGGCAGGAATGCTTCCGTTCAGGTGCGGGGTTATGTGTGGTTTGGTCACGCCGTGCGGTGCGTAACCTCCATCCACCTCAGTAAAGTTCGCCGAGTTCCGGTTCGCGTAGGAGTCCCCAGCGGAACGTGAAATCGTCGCATCCGCAATCAGGACGCGGTCCGAATTGGGTTGCGGCGGCAGCGTGGGCGAGCCAGGCAGCGAGTTCACCGCAATCGGTTCGGGCTGCATGGTTGAGTTGCGATTGGTTATGGACAGAAAGGGGCTCTGGAAGGCAAACAGGTAGCCGCACACATGGAAGCTTGGCTGGCCAAACGTCCAAAGGCTGTAGTTCGGCGTCGGCGGAGGGTCCACCCCCATAAAGTTATCCGCATCGGTGAAGCGTGGTGCGGTTCCGGAACAATAAAAGGTCTTCTTTTGCATCCCGTTGGCGATCATTTGGTCGCCAATGTCCCAGGGCAAATCCCACCCCCAGGCGCCCACAGCGGTCGGCGGAAACGCCGGGAGCTTATCCTTGTTGTCCCCCGCGTACATGTTCAGAGCCAGTTCGATCTGATGAATGTTGTTCATGCATTCGACGCGCTTAGCCTTCACCTTGGCCTTCGTGAGGGCCGGCAACAGCAGCGCAGCCAATATGGCGATGATGGCGATGACCACCAAAAGCTCGATGAGAGTAAAGGCGGGGCGCTCGGTGGGGCGGATGGCTTCCGACCTATTAGCCGGCGGGTGGGGACGGATATTCGATTCGGACGACTTTCTTCGCATTGACACAGGCATCAGTTCCTGAGGCGCTTATGGGCCTGTTTGCAAGGTCCCGAGCATCACGTTTGCGCCCGACACGCACTCATTCTTCATCTCTACACGCGCGATCCAGCCGAAGACCCCGCCAGAATAATTGCTGCCTTTGAGAGTTTTTTGGAGGAAGTCCCAGGGGCAAATCGCGTAAGCTATTGACCAACCTGGCGATGAAGCCTGACCGGGAATTGGAAGACGCAGTGTTTTTCGCGGCGCTGAACCTGAGCGATCCTGCGGAACGGAAGCGGTATTTGGATCAGGCCTGCGCGGGCCAGGTCGAATTAAGGGCGGAGGTGGAGGAGTTGTTGGCCGGGGAGGCCGGGGCCGAGCAACTGTTCGCCAAAGGCGGCGTGGCGCTGGGCCTGGCGGCCGAATTGTGCGAAGGGATTACCGGCCAAAGGGTTCAGGATGACCAGGTTAACTCCAAGCTGCCGGCCGACGAGGCGCTCGGCACTCGGGTAGGGGTTTACAGGCTCTTGCAGAAAATAGGCGAAGGCGGCTGCGGGGCGGTGTATCTGGCCGAACAGGAGCAGCCGGTGCGGAGGCGGGTGGCCCTGAAGATCATAAAGCTCGGCATGGACACCCAGAGTGTGATTGCCCGCTTCGAAGCCGAGCGCCAGGCGCTGGCATTAATGGACCACCCCAATATCGCGCATGTGTTTGACGCAGGGGCCACCGAGACTGGGCGGCCCTATTTTGCGATGGAGTTGGTTGGAGGAGTGAAGATCACCGATTTCTGCGACCAGCACCAACTGAACGCCCAGCAACGCGTTGGCCTTCTAATCCAGATTTGCCACGCGATTCAGCATGCGCATCAGAAAGGGATCATTCACCGGGACATCAAGCCCTCCAATGTGCTGGTCAGTCTGCATGACGGAGTGCCGGTGCCGAAAGTGATAGATTTTGGCATTGCCAAGGCAACCCAGGGACGCCTGACGGATCGAACGCTATTTACGCCTTACGAACAATTCATCGGCACGCCGGCCTACATGAGTCCGGAGCAGGCCGAGCGTGGGGGGCTCGATGTGGATACGCGCAGCGATATCTACAGCCTCGGGGTCCTGCTCTATGAACTGCTGACAGGCAAGACCCCGTTCGACACGCGAAAGCTGATGAAGGCGGGGCTGGACGAGATGCGCTTGACCCTGCGGGAGAAAGAACCGCCACGGCCCTCGACCATGGTCACCACCTTGGCGGGCACTGAGTTGAGTGCCCTGGCCGAACAGCGGCACATCGAGGCGTCCCGGCTCATTTCCTTGCTTCGCGGTGACTTGGATTGGATCGTGATGAAGGCCCTGGAGAAGGATCGCCAGCGGCGGTATGAAACCGCCAACGGCCTGGCGATGGATCTCCGGCGATATTTGAACAACGAGCCGGTGGTCGCGCGGCCGCCAAGCCGGTGGTATCGGTTTCGCAAGCTTGTGCACCGTAACAAGGCCGTGTTTGCCGGTGGGGCGGCGGTGGCCGCGGCGCTGGTCGTCGGCCTGGGCACCTCAACCTGGCTCTTCATCCGCGAGCGGGAGGCACGCCAGGAGCAAGCGCGCCTGCGCGAGGAAGCTGAGCGCCGGGAGAGGATGACGCAGGCCGCCATGCTCGTAAACCAGGACCGGCTGGCGGAAGCCGACGAGCTGGCGCGGCGGGTGTCGGCCGCACCCCTTTCATTGGAAGCGGTCTCCGTCTTTCGCTCGCTGGGCTCCTGGCATGCCCTCCATGGCCGCTGGCGGCAGGCGGCAGAGCGATTTACCACACTCCTGAAGGTCAACCCCGTGGTCTCTTGGGACGCCATCTCTGGCGATTTCCTCTCGGCTGGCCCGGTCCTGATTGTGAGCGGCAACCTGGACGGATACGACCGTTTCCGCCATGGGGCCATCGCGCGAGTGACGGGCACTTTGGACCCGGTGATCGCCGAGCGAACGATCAAGGTCAGCCTGCTGCTGCCCGCCGATCGGGAAGTCATGGATTCGCTGTCTCCGCTGGCTGCGGTCGCGGAGAACTCTCTCCCGCGCAACGGTCCGAGCGGGGGCGGTGATGTGTTCCTGGAGGCTTGGCGTTGCGTTTCTTTGGCCTTGATGGAATACCGGCGGGGCCATAACGCCCGGGCGGCGGATTGGTGCCGGCGCTGCCTGGCCTATCCCCAGCGCAACCCCGCACGCACAGCCACCACGCAGGTCATCCTGGCGATGGCCTGCTTCCAGCTCCACCCGGATGACGAGGCCCGCGCCCTGCTGGCCCAGGGCGGCGAAACGATTGATGCCAAGTTCCAGAAGGGACTGGACATGGGCAGCACCCCGAACGGCTATTGGTCGGATTGGCTCTTCGCCCGGATCCTTTTGCGCGAAGCCAGGACCCTGATTGAAGAAATGCCGACTGGCAATCTAAAGTAAAAGTCGGCAACTCTGGCTAAGGGTTGGGGTGGTCCCTGGCGCGCGACGATTTTTGGCGGCTTTATCCGGTGGAATGCGCATGATAAATCAAAGCATGATCTCGCTGGCCTTGTGCAAATCAGGTCGATCGCGGTGGGTTACGATGTGTTTAACGGCTTGCCTGGCGCTGGGCCACGCGGCCTTCGCGCAGTCGCGCATCACCGTCCAGCTCGACAAACCCGGTCACCTCGTCTCCCCCGCCTTGTGGGGGATTTTCTTCGAGGACATCAACCACTCGACGGACGGAGGCATTTACCCGGAGCTCGTGCGCAATCGTTCCTTTGAGGACGCTGACCAGCCAGAGGGATGGAGGATCAGCAATTCGACCGGCGAGACGGGGATTGACTCCAGCAAGCCGCTCAATCCGTTCAATCGGCACAGCCTGCAGGTGAAGCTAAACGGTTCGGCCACCATCGAGAATGATGGCTATTGGGGCATGAACATTAGCCAGGGAGCCACCTACCTATTCAGCGTCGCAGCCCGCGCCACGGAAGGGTTTGCCAGTCCGCTGGTGGTGCGGCTCGTAAGCGGCACGGATACCGAACTGGCCAAGGCCGAGGTCACCGGGTTCACTAGTGACTGGAAGTATCACCGGCTTGAGCTGACTGCCAACGGTTCCGATCCCAAGGCGCGCCTTCAGCTCAGCGCCTCCGGCCGGGGCACGCTGAATTTGGACATGGTGTCTTTGTTGCCGAAAGCCACCTGGAAATCTCACGGCCTGCGTCCCGACCTGGCGGAAATGCTCGACGCTCTGAAGCCCTCGTTCATGCGCTTCCCGGGCGGTTGCTGGGTCGAAGGCGACGATATGGCGCACATGAATCATTGGAAGGAGACGATCGGCGACATGGATGTAAGGGTGCCGCTTTACAATATCTGGGGTTACTGGGCGACTCACGGGCTGGGGTTCCATGAATACCTGCAACTGAGCGAGGACCTCGGCGCGGCACCGCTCTTCTGCTTGAACGTGGGCATGTCGCATCGCGAAACTGTCCCGCTGGCTCGCATGGGTCAATGGGTGCAGGACGCGCTGGACGCCCTGGAATATGCCAACGGCCCGACCAACAGCGTTTGGGGTGCCTTGCGCGCGCGGCACGGTCACCCGGAACCGCTCAATTTGCGGTATCTTGAAATCGGCAATGAAAACGGCGGCCCCGATTATGCCGCGCGCTGGCCGCTGTTTTATCGCGCAATCAAGTCACGCTACCCCGAGGTTCAACTCGTCGCGGACGTCTGGGGTACCTTTCCGCAAGACCCGCGGCCCGACCTGGTGGACGAGCATTACTACAACAACCCTGAATTTTTCATGCGCCAGGCCAATCACTACGACTCCTATGATCGTCAGGGTCCGAAAGTGTTCGTCGGCGAATACGCGGTGACGCAGGGTTGCGGTCAGGGCAACCTGCGTGCCGCCGTCGGTGAAGCCGCCTTCATGACCGGCCTGGAACGCAACTCGGATGTCGTGGCGATGGCTTGCTACGCGCCTCTGTTTGTGAACCTGAACCACCGCAAGTGGAATCCCGATCTGATTAACTTCGACAGCGCCTCCGTTTATGGGCTGCCCAGCTATTACGTTCAGCAGCTCTTCAGCCAAAACCGTGGCGACGTCACTCTGTCCACGACCGTCGAATCACCCTCTGCGGACACACCCTACCGGACCGGGGCGGTTGGGCTCGGTACGTGGAAGACGCGGGCGGAGTTCAAGGATTTGCGCGTGACTCAAGGAGAGAAGGTATTGTTCGTGCCGGACTTCAGCCAGGGCATCGACAGTTGGAAATTGCTCGGCGGGGGGGATTGGCACGCGGTGGCTGGGGCGCTGCGGCAGGATAGCGAAGCTGAGTTTGTCCGGGCCGTGTTTGGCGACAAATCCTGGACCAACTACGTAATCAGCGTGAAAGCCAGGAAACTGGCCGGCCAGGAGGGCTTCCTGGTCCTGTTCCGGGTCAACAATGACGACGACAAATGCTGGTGGAACCTCGGCGGCTGGAGCAACGCTCAGCACGGGATCGAGCTAAACGAAATCCTGACCCAGGTCCCCGGTCACATCGAGACGGGCCGCTGGTATGACATCCGCGTCGAGGTCCAGGACCAGAACATCAAGTGCTATCTGGATGGCAAGCTGATCCACGATTTCAACCAGGCGGGTCTTCCCAGCCTGTTTGCTAGCGCCACGCAGGACCAAAAGAGCGGGCAGATGATCCTCAAGGTGGTGAACGGCAGCGAGAAGGCTCTGGATACCGAGATCAGCCTCCAGGGCGCAAAGGAATTGGCCGGCACAGGCCAGGAAATCGTCCTCACCTCCGAGCATCCCACGGACGAAAACACGCTCGAGCAGCCGACCAAAGTCACACCGAAGACTCAGACTTTGACTGTGGCAGGCCCAAAATTCCGCCTCACGTTCCCGGGCAATTCCGTTACGGTGCTGCGCATCGGTGCTCGGGCGAATTAAAGCCGTGATGAGCAGTTATGTGCGGGAGCGCTGGATTTATTATTGCGGACCCAATCTCCCAGGTTTGACCGCAGGCCAGAGCACCCTCGATCCGGACTACAGGCAAACCCGTTCGGCAATAAATGCCACCCGCGCAGGCCTCGCGCAATAGGCGAGGGTCGGAACGCAGAGCGGTGAAATCAAACGAGCCTAATCCAGCATGGCCTGAGAACTTAGCCTGATTTTCGCGCTTCGTGGTCCAACTGGTGGCACATGGGGAGCCTGCCCGGAACGATCACCGTCATGGTGCGCACTTCCGGCCAGTTTTGCTGGGCCGCTCTGACCAACACGCGGAATAGGGATACCAAGTCGCCCATTGGGGCCGACCTCGACGTGCTTGTGTGGCAGATGGTCGGCAAGATCACCCGCTGGTCTGACCGTGACATGTTTTGAACTGGCAGGAATCGGATTTGGCAGCGCGGCTTCGCAGCGACCCGGGCAAGCTGGCGATTGCAGCCCGGCTGATGAATGAAACCACCTTGCCGATAAAGTGGATTGCCGCGCTAGTGCAAATCGGCACGCCCAAAGGCGCGAAGGCAGTTCTGCATCGCCTGGCGTCCGGAAAGGCGGTGAGGCCCAGCGAACCATACGCACAACTGCAATTCCAATCTACGGGTTGACCCCGCCTTCGCCGTTTACACCAACGGGGTTCTGGCGGGCCTGAACAGCTCGGTCACGGTGCCGCTAACTTCCGTGAACGATGTTTACAGCCTGATCGGCAAGTCGCTCTACAGTGGAGACCCCTACCCGAGCTTCAGCGTGGATGAATTCCGCATTTACAGTGGCGCTCTATACGGCAGCGACGTTGCGGCAACGCAAGTGCTTGGACCCGACCAATTACTTAGCGCCGCCAGCCCTACGCTCACGGTTTCGAAAAGAGGCGGCTCTTGCAGCCTTTCCTGGCCGTTGGTCTCGCCGGGGTTCACCGTGCTTTCGAGGACTAATCTTTCCCTGGGGGCCTGGGTCCCGGCCGATACCCCAGGGCCGCAACTCATCGGGGATCGCTGGCAGGTCACGGTGCCCATGACCCAACCATCTAAATATTTCCAACTGCAGAGATAGGCGCATGAACTTTATGGCAGACCACGCTGGCAGAAGACGCATGTATTGATGGATAGTCAAACTGCGATCCAATGCGTATGAACGCCGAAAGAGAAATGCCCAAAAGAGCAGGCATATTTCCCTACGCCTTTATTACGCTGGCACGATTGTGTGGGCTGAACCGTCCTCGGCCACTGGGTACTTTTATGGCCATGGCAAGTCTGTCGCTGGTGGCGGACGCGCAGGCGTTGACGATCAGCGCCGGTGTTCAAAAGTACGGTTCACTCACGGGCACCACGGTTAACATGAGCGGTCGCTGCGAATTGTGGGTCACCAATTCCAGCACACCGCTTTCCGGTTGCACGATCAATTTGAATTCCGTTGACGCGTGGCTGTTTCTGCCGGGCATCAAACCGTCGGTCGTCGCATCCACATATCTGGGTCAGGTGCGCGTGAGCGGTGCAGGCGCGGTGGCGGACAGCAACGTGCGCGTCGTGCAATACGGCCAGTCGGGTGCGGTTGTCATTCCGCAGCCAGCGACATTCCAGCCGTTGACGGTTTTCCAGGAGCCGCAATTCGGCGGCGCGTCCACGCCCTACAGCCAATGGACTTATTACACGGGCGGCGGGATTGGAAGTTTCAGCTCATTCAAATTGAAGCGCGGCTACCAGGTGGTTTTGGCACAGAGCGCCGACGGCAAGAATTACAGCCAATGCTACGTAGCGCAGGATGGCGACCTGGAAATCGGTGTGCTGCCCGCGCCCCTGGACAAACAGGTGCAGTTTATTTATGTCACCCCCTGGCGCTGGACGAGCAAGAAAGGCATCGCCGGCGATCCGGGAATCGGGCTGCTGAATCTTCTTTGGTGGTATAACTGGAACATCAGTGCGACTTCCTCGCGCGATCTGGAATACGTGGCGATTCGTCAGAATCAATACTGGCCCGGTCTGGGGCAAAACTGGCAATCACTGGGTATCAATACCGTGCTCGGTTACAACGAGCCGGATAGCTCCAGCCAGGCCAATATGTCCGTGAGCACGGCGATTTCCTCATGGGGCGATTTGCTCGGCACCGGCTTGCGCGCAGGTTCACCGGCCACAACGGACGGTGGCCGCTCTAGTTGGCTCTATCCCTTCGTCCAACAGGCCGACGCGGCCGGTTTGCGGGTGGATTTCGTTGCCGTGCATTATTACTGGGCTTGGAACCCAGCCGATCCGAGCGGCGCGGCGAATCAAATGTATAATTTTCTGCTGGGCATCTGGAGTAATACTCATCGGCCAATCTGGATCATCGAATGGAACAACGGCGCGAACTGGACGGATAATAATCCGTATCCGCCGCCGACTTACGCGCAACAGCAGGCTTGTATCGCCGCCATGGTGCAGATGCTCGAAAACACACCGTTCGTCGAACGCTACGCGCTTTACAACTGGGTGGAGGATGTCCGCTCGCTGGTGACCAACGGCGTGCCCACGGCAGCGGGCGTGACCTACAGCAATCAGGTTTCCGGGCTGTCCTATTCGCAAACGATGCCGGACAATGGCACGCGCGGTATTGCGCAATACCTCTTTGCGACCAACACTCTCGACAGTTCCGGCTATGGCAATAACGGCATGGCCGTTGGCGCGCCGGCATTTACCACGGGTCACAACAGCCAGGCGCAGGCGATTGTCCTGGATGGGGCAAACAGTTACGTTCAACTGCCCGGCAACATTGCCAAGGCCAACGCCTTCACGTTCGCGGCGTGGGTGTATTGGAACGGTGGCAACGCCTGGCAGCGCATTCTCGATTGTGGCAATGACACCTCGCATTATCTCTTTCTTACGCCGAATTCGGGCAGTGGCACCCTGCGTTTCGCCATCAACAATGGCAGCGGGGAACAAATCCTTGAAAGAGCCGGCGCGCTGGCCTCCGGCTCCTGGCAGCACGTCGCCATCACCCTCAACGCCAACACCGCGATCCTTTACGTCAACGGCGCCCAAGTCGCCTCTTCAACCAGCTTCTCAATTGCGCCCGCGGCTTTCAGTCCGATAAAGAATTACCTCGGCAAAAGCCAGTTCCCCGCCGACCCGTTATTCAATGGGGAATTTGATGAAGTCGAAATCGCCGATTACGCCATGACCGCCGCCCAAATCGCCGCGCTCTACAACAGCGCGCAATATCCGCCTTACGCCGGCGGCGTTTGGATCCAGAACGCCAACGGCAATTGGGGCACGAGTAACAATTGGAGCAGCGGCTTTATTGCCAACGGTGTCAGTTTCATCGCGGATTTCAGCACCATCGACATCACGGCCAATCGGACGGTGACGCTCGACAGTGCTCGCACCATCGGTGGATTCAAATTCGGCGACACGTCCGGATCGCAAAACTGGATCCTGGCCGGCGGCAACACGCTGACGCTCGACGCCGGCGCCACGAATGTGCCGACGATTGCCGTCAACCAAAACACTGCCACCATTTCCACGCCACTGGCCGGCACCAGCGGTTTTGCCAAGACCGGGAATGGCACGTTGGCATTGACTGGGGCCAACACCGTTGGAGGCAGTTTGACCGTTAATGCGGGTTCCGTGAACATAACCGGCGGTTCCACGACTTTTGGCAACGGCACATCTACTATTGGCTATCTTACGGGAAGTGGCAGCCTGACCATGAGCGGGGGCAGCCTTGCCATCGGTGGTGAACTCCGAGTAGGTGGCTCGGACCAAAGCGGAACGCAGTACAATGCCACGGGCACGACCAGCCTGGCTAACGCGACACTGTCGGTGGGAGCGCTTACCGTCGCTCGCGGGAACTATCTCGACAACTCCGTTTCGGGCACGCTCACCTTGAATGGCGGCAGCACGCTCATCTCCACAAACGACGTGATTCTCGAGTTTGCCGGCACCGGCCTCGGCAAGCTGGCGATCAACGGCGGCACCTTTATCATCGGTCCCACCGCTACCAAGTGGTTCATGGTGGGCTACTATGACACCGGTGCGGGGGAGTTGGACATCACCAGTGGCAATCTGTTCCTGGAGAATGGCACGTCCATGAAGATGTGTCGCGCCGGCAACACCGGCACCAACGTGGTCAATCAGGCTGGCGGCAACGTCACGTTTTACAGCGATGCGGGAGTGACGGTGGGTGGAGGCGGCAATCTTGATTTGAACTATGCCGGTGGGCCGAACAGCAGCAGCATCTACAATTTGAACGGGGGCACGTTGACCGTGCCGCAGATTGTTGCTTCCTCGAGCACCGGCTCCGGCACGTTCAACTTCAACGGCGGCACATTGAGACCGACGGCTTCAACCACGGCTTTCATGCAGGGTTTGTCCTATGCCTGCGTCAAGGCCAACGGAGCGTTCATTGATCCCACGAACTTCAACATCACCATCGCGCAGAATCTTCTGGATGGCGGTGGCGGCGGTGGCCTGACCAAGAATGGCGTCGGCACGCTGACGCTCTCCGGCACCAACACCTGCACCGACCCGACCACGATTAGCGGCGGCACGCTGGCTTTGAGCGACAGGGGTTCCCTCAACAATTCCACAAGCATCAATGTTTCGGCGGGGACAATCTTCAACGTCTCGGGTGTCAGTTATACGCTGGGCGCCTCGCAAATACTCAAGGGCAGTGGCACGGTAAGCGGCACGGCAACCATCAACGGCACGCTGGCTCCGGGGCCATCCATCGGCACGTTGACTTTTTCGACGCCGCCCATTCTGAATGGAACTACAGTGATGGAACTCAACCGCGCCAATTTGCCCAACTCAGACCGCATCACCATCAGCAGCGGCACGCTCAATTACGGCGGCGTTCTAACGGTGACCAATCTCGGTCCCGCCTTACAAGGCGGCGACAGCTTCCAGCTCTTCAGCGCCGGTTCCATGTCCGGCGCCTTTACTGCCACCAACCTGCCTGCGCTGAACCCAGGCTTGGCCTGGAGCTTCAACCCCACCAGCGGTGTGTTGAGCGTCGTTCAAACCATCGCCACCAACCCGACCAACATCCTCTATTCGGTCAGCAGCAACGCGCTAACCCTGTCCTGGCCGGCGGACCACACGGGCTGGCGGTTGCAGGCCCAGACGAATGCGCCAGGACTCGGCCTTGGCACCAATTGGGCGGACGTGGCCGATTCGACGAACGTCAATCAACTGACCATCCTCATGAGCCCGGCCATAGGCAGCGTCTTCTATCGCCTCGTTTTCCCTTAAGATTGCCGTCCCGCCTCGCGTAAGTACGTTCACCCATTCCAAGAACAGGTCCCCGCCCAACTGGAAATCGGCGGCCTGTCCATTTCTGAGCAGCCTCACCAATGCGACGGAGTAGTGCTTCGTGGAAGCGAGGCGGCGCTTTGACGCGCAACTGTTCCGGGAATCGCTTCCC
>OCZT010002450.1_pt1 | contig 19174 bp, 22 predicted proteins | sample 1539031 | NCBI WGS metagenome assembly OCZT01 (sample SAMEA3539308, study PRJEB22396) | soil metagenome | biome: tundra; feature: field; material: soil | place: USA | collected 2010-05 | depth 0.15 m | reverse complement strand
ATAATAGATAAAATAATAGCTCCTAACCTTTCTTTATCAAAAGAATAGGTTTTAACTACCTCATCATGCGCTTCGACGCTTGCATCCACTTCAACAGGTATGGATACACATTTACCTTTAACAATTACGACTTTTTTCATTTTTTTTTAATTTAGATTTAATTGGTTTATTTACTATATTCTCTGACGTTATTTAATGCTATCTGATTGATTATCAAATTAATGTAACTACACAACCAAATTATTCCGGGTACTGAACCAATTTGTCTCGCGTGCTGAGATAAGTTATCCCTGGTACAAAATCTTGTCTCTGGTGTTAAGATAAGTTGTTTCATGAGCAGAGATAAGTTGTTTCTGGAGCTGAGATAAGTTGTCTCAGGTGTTGAGATAAATTAGTAAATGACCAAAAACCTGTCTCCAGCCCTGAGATAAGTTGTCTCAGGAGCTGAGATAAGTTATCCCGGTATTGGAGATAAGTTGGTTGAGGTGTTGGATTAAACTGGTTCTGGAAGGTAAATTCTTTAAATAAGGAGTTAAAACAGTTCCTTTGTAATAAAGAATCTGTTGATCTTATATTTACAAAATATCTATTTAATAGAGTAGAGTAGAGTAGAGTAGAGTAGAGTAGAGTAGAGTAGAGTAGAGTAGAGTAGAGTAGAGTAGAGTAGAGTAGAGTTCCGGTTTTTCCGGTTTATTAACAGTACTTTGTTTATGGAATTAATAGTGTTCATTTTTCGTTTGAGTTGCCAAAACTAATCTTTTCATTTGATTAAAAAAAATTAAATCAAATTAAAAGGAATATATTTTTAGAAGAAATCAATTAAAAATAATGGAAAGTACTGATATGAACAATCCTAAGCCCTAAAAGAAAAAGACCTTCAAGGTTACGAAAAAACCTTGAAGGTCTTAATTTAGGTACAAACAATCAAATATTATTTAAAAAACGGTTAAAAACGTTAATTAATGTCCGGTGAATTTGTCGGGGGTTCCTTATCCCCTTCTTCATGTTTTGGGTCATAAACCAAAATTGACATTTTCTCTCCGGCAATCATTTTCCTTTTAATCTCTCCAAACGATTCAATATTAATTTTCATTATTTGGCTTCTTTTGTCATAAAATTCTTTGAAATTGGCAGCATTCTGTTCCCTGAATTCCACCTCCTTTTTCAGTTTTTCGTACTGAAATATGATACTATCTAATTTTTCCTGGTTAACACTATATTTCTTTGTTGTAAACCTGCCATTCTTGTCTTTTTTTGATAATTCAGCAATAAATTTTTCAAACCATTCTAATCGATCACGATCATCAATAGGCATAAACGATCTGAAATTTCTCCGGCAACGTGAACATTTAAAGGTGTAGAATCTATATCCTTTCTCCCCTTTTTGTATGCCAATTGGCTTAAATTCACCTTTTAAACCACAATGCAAGCAAAATTCATGATGAAGGTTTTCCATTCTTTTATCTAAAATTTCCTTAATTGTTTCGGCATATTCATGCCTCCCATTTGCAATTTCTACAATATCATCTTTAACTTTTCGGGCATTTTCAAGCATAAATTCAGCTCCTTTGTCCTTTCCATCTTCCAATAATCTCTGTTGCTCACAGTTTTTAATTATGAAATCAAGGATGTTTATCAACTCAATTTCATCTTCATTATATATATTTTTTTCCATTTTCGAATTTTCAAATCATCAAATTTTCAAATCATTCCAGCAAGCGGTTCAAATCATCCATAAGCGCAGGATTGCTGGGGCGTTTTGCATCTTTGTCAATGATGATTCCTTTTTTATCCATAATCATATAATGAGGAATGCTGTTGAAGCCGAAAAATTTGACTGCCTCCGAACTCCAGTTGCCGGGAGAGATGGTCATGACGCCTTCTATACCAAGTTGCTCGATGGCTTTCTTCCAGTTTTCTTCGTTGGCATCAATGGAGATGTAGAGGAACACCATATTTTTCTTTTGTTTATCGGATAATTTTTCGTGCAATGCTTTTGAAAATGGCATCTCGGCACGGCAGGGACCGCACCAGCTTGCCCAGAAATCAATATAGACAACTTTGCCCTTGAAACTGCCGAGACTGACGGGTGCTCCTTTTAAATCTACTAATTTGAAATTATAGTCAGTTGAAGTATTCATTTTTTCGGATTGCTTGACGATGACGGGGTCTTTTTCGTTCATTCGCTTGCCGCATTTTGCAAGGATGTGAGGGGCATAAATTTTTGATTTATCAAGGATTACCAAATCATTATAGTAGAATTTCAATCGGGAGGGAAGGACTTTTTCATAGGTATCGTACATGAACTTTGCAATGAAATATAAATATGGGGTTCCATTCAGATGCTCGCCGGCAACTTTGAATTTCTTGTCCATGGAGGTGGTGTAATCCGTGAATTTATTGTATTTATTTTCTACAGAGGTGACGTAGGTTATATAATAGATTAAGAAGTTGCGATAGGTTTCGCAAATTATGGCATCAGGATTATTGGCTAGTTTATCATCAACTTTTTCAATCATAATTGAAGGGATGGGAGTGACTACTTTGATATCTTTATCGCTGTTTCCGCGGATGATTGGATAGGAATAAATGGTGCCGTAATAATAGTACTTCATCGTGTTATCCATATATTGTTTGAACGATTCAGTAAGATTTACTTTTTCGGGATATAAAGCGCAGAATTCCTTTTGATTCTTTTTGCTGTCGAATAAAAAGTTCTCGAGAGGGTCAATTCCATCGTTCAAAATTTTTTCGTGGAGGAAGGCAGTATCATAATCTTTTTTGAATTTTGTGTTGAAGAGGTTGAGGAACATATTGTTTGCTCCTGCTTTGCCTGAAAATACAACTGTAGAATCCAATCCGCCGGATGGGGAGTTTATTGTTAAGTTATCACCAGGTTCTAAATAAATTTGGATGGATTGATTGTAATATGATAATTCTGAAACGCGGTTTCTATCTAATTTAAAGTTGAAATGAAACTCACCCCCTAATGAAGAAGCTTTAATCACTTGCTGCTTATCGCCGAGATAATTATTATCCACTTTAAGATAGACAGTGTCCTTGACGCCATCTTTGATAGTCAGGACGATGGAGCAATTATTCTGACCATTAACAAATCCGCTCATTACTATTAATAGCATCAACAATGTGCTACGATTCATAAATTTCATTTTTCTATTCATTGTTTATTGTTTTATCTGAATCCATTATCTGATGGCGACCCTTGAATGTATAAAAATACTTCGCAGGCATTGTCACCATTATTTTCATGGTATCTCAATGTAATCACCAATTGCTTAAACTTGTTGTCTTTATCAGGAACTACCAGCAGGGTATGCCATGTGGCAAGATAATCACCCATGTAATCTATGTTTTCTTTTAATTCGGTTACGCAACATTGAAGTTTTGTAACGCGGAGTTTTTTCAGGAAGTCCTTGTAAGCTTTGAATCCGGATTTTTTATCTTCTGTCCTAATCACACGAGCTTTCCATACCCAAATCTCCTGACCATTCTCAGGCTGAGAATAAATAATTGCAGGCTCTAATCCAGGTAAGCTTATCTTTGAATGCCACATTGATAGCTTATCATTTATCTTAATCTTATCGCTCTTTATATATTTAAAATCATTCAGGAAATCATTGGTGATAGCATTCAAACTATCAGATAATTTTTGATAATAAGGACCTATGGTATCCTGAATCAATGTGTCACCGAATGAAATGTGACCGTAATTAATAACATTGATATCGGAGTTAATACATCGGCACGTATGATTTATCAAACCCGCCATCAAAATTAATATTAAACAGATTTTATTTTTCATAAAATAATCTCATCCTAACGAAAGAGCAAATAGAATATTTGATTGATGCAAGAATTTGATGTGTTCCTTTTATCTTGAATTCCATTTATCCAACTATTGCATGGAATTCTTGATGATGATTTCCACATAATAAGAATTTTCAATGAAATTTTTATAGCAAATAAGCGATACCCACACATTAACCATTTGTCGTTCCCCTTTTTCATCAATATGCGGTGTCAGAATCTTCACACTGGTTTTAAATTCCATCGAAAACTTTGTTAAAGTTGAATCTTTGGTTTCCTCCTGAGTATTTGCACCTTTGTTAATCTTGTCTTTATTTGTTATAAATGTTTCTTTGAAAGAATTATATTTCTCTAATGCTTTAGTCATATCCAACGTCTTTAAAATATTTGCAACATATAATGAAGGACCATTATCTTCCTTTGAAATCAAACCTTGTTCGCAACCGGGAATATTAAATTTTGATTTATAATTGATGCCATAGGAATCCTTTTCGCTCCTAATTCCCTTAAAATTTTCCGGTGCCTCTTCCACAATCTGATTTATCGCATCCGGAAAATCCTTGGGTCCATCGCGTTCCACAGTTATTCCAACTCCTCCTTGCGGTTGGTTATCTACTTTATTATTTCCAATAAACTGTCCTACGAAATTCACAGAACCATCCGAATTATATACAACGCCATATCCCTCGCAGTTACCATTATTTACCTGACCGATATACCATGTATTTGATTTACGATAGTGATAAACCCCATATCCTTCTATTTTACCTGCTTTCCATTGCCCCTGGAATCCTTCGCCGTTCTTATCACGATAACTTCCTACGCCATCCATCGTTCCATTTTTAAAGTTTCCCTCATATCGGGCGCCCATGTCCCAAACGAATATTCCATAGCCATTTCCGCAATCTCCATAGATACATCCAAAGGTATTTTTTGTCTGATCAGCCTTCTTGCCATCTGTCCACTGACCATAATCAGATACTGAACCATCTTTGTTGAAATAAGTTCCTCGTCCATTGAACAATCCTTCCTTGAATTCCCCGTCATACCATTCTCCATTGGCATAATACAATGAACCTTTTCCATCGTATTTCCCTTTTTTGAATTCTCCGATATATGAATCTCCTATTGCCGAATAATAATATCCATATCCATCCATCAGACTGTCTTTGAAACTTCCTTCATAATGATCTCCGACAAGGGAATTATAAATACTATATTTATCAATGCAGTTACCGGTTATACATCCGATTGGAATTCTATAAGGTTCTTGCTTTTCATTATTTATCCACTTCCCAACTCGATAGATAGCTCCTTCGGGGGTGTAATAAATACCAAATCCATCAAATATTCCTACTTTCATCATACCAAAATATTTTGAACCGCTGTTGGTATAAAATGTACCGATACTATCGGGTTTTGAATCTTTGAAATTACCTGTAAAGCAGTCACCGTTTTTATAAAAATAATTTCCGTGACCTTCCATTATTTTGTTTTTAAACGTTCCTATATAAACCGAACCATCGTCCCAGACATAGATGCCCTGCCCTTCATCGCAATTACCCGATACACAACCCGTCTTGATTTTTGAAATGGGTGCAATAGATACCTGTGCGCTTGAACAGGCAATTATTCCGATAAACAAAATTGCAACTGTATAAATTCTTCTTTTCATCTTTTTAACATTATTGAGATGGCAAAGATAGCATATATAAGGCAAGAAATGAAAAATCGAGATTAAGAAATTTTAATTAAATTCAATTAACAAATAGTTAACACTTCGGCACGTGCCATTGTATTAACTTATATTGGATTGTAAAAATAGCTAATAATAATTTGTATCTCCGATGTGCATATTAATCTCATATTCACCGTCAATGCTTTGTTTGAGCTCGATAAGCAGCTTTAGGTAAGTAAACCTTTTAGTAAAGTTTTCATTCTTCACACTTTCGATATAAAAATTGGTTTTATATTCTTGTCTTAATGTATCTGGCATACTATCATGGGGTGGCGCAATCCTCTGATTGCAGCATGAAAGATATGTCATCCTTATCTTTTCAATAAACTCATCATATTTTTTCATCGCTTGTTTCTGGCTCGTCGATTTAAAAATTCTTTCATTGAACTCGGTGTACTTTTCATCTTTAAAAATAGTTTTATCATACACCACAAATCCATCTTCAGCATCCGGAAGTTTTACTTTAGATTTCCATATCATTATATTTTTTACAGATGTATCCAGTTTACCCTTTACGGATTCGAAATTATCGGCAAAAGAATAAATTATCTCATTGAAAGAAGCCGTAAACGCATCAGGAGCTTGTTTCTGGCAATATGCAAAACTCTTAACAATTAAAAATAACAACAATAAAATATATCTTTTCACCTTATTTTCTTACATGTTTTTCGGGCTGCAAATTTAGAATTAACAAGTAGATAAAATAGTAGATATGATATATATCATATATCTACTAAAATTATCAAAATAAATTTGCATGATATTTAAATCCATTGTACTTTTGCACATGATTCTTTTTTCAATATGATAAATAATTTAAAACCTATCTCGGATCAGGTTGTGGGGAGTGCGGATCGGTTTTTTACTTCGATGACCGATGCACAGTTAAAAGTTTATATCGAAGATTTCAACAATAAACAGCCTTATATATATATTGGTTAACGGTTCCTGCGAAATCCTTCGCGGCGATGCTCAATCTATGGTGTTCTGGAAACTGGCTTTGGTTATAGATTATTGCTTTAATTTTTATGATTTGCCAAAAGAAATTATCAGCATGAACGATATAACAGAACAGATGAAATGGCAGCAAAAACTTATTTATGAAGTTCAGCATGCGCATGGAACCATCACTGATTTACCTCGCTTGATGGCAGATATTGATCAGGTTAATCTTGTGAATTATATCGGTGAGAAAGTAAATTTCTATAGTCAACAAGACTTACTTTTAAATCTTCTGGAAAGCCAGGAATTGCTTTTAATGCTGATGACGCTCGGATATGTTTATCAGAATAATTATAAATCGAGAGCAAAGATTTTACAAAACTAAACTTGCAATCAGTTGTGGATAATGCCTGATACGCAATTTTGAAAATATTCTATCCATAACTTTACTCAATATATTCCGAAATTTAAAAGGAATTCCTATTGTTTATAAGATAATAATCCGTTATTTTACATGGATTATAAATTGTAAATAAATAAAATTATGGAACCCATAGCAGAAGATATAGTGGAACGTGCCGAGGATTTTTTCTTTAAGCTGGATGAGCATCAAGTGATTGAACAAATGACTGAATTTCAAAAAAGACAGCCATGGATTGTTTTTTATATCGCAACAATCAACGAATTAGAAAAATCGAAAGAAGGCAATATTTTATTTTCGAGATTTGCACTTATGATTGATTATTGCTATCGTTCGTATCCAATAATTTTATCTGTTATTGAAAAAGAAACTGTTTCAGATTGCCTTAATAAAGAGTCTATTCTAAGTCGTTTTGTTCCCACAGCCGATGGAATTATGGTTGATAATGATGCTTCTTACCTTCTTATAAATCAGATTCATCTTACAGCGATTATTAAAGCCAAAGATTCAATATACGAAGATGATTCTGAACAAACCGATACTACAGTTTTTGATAGAATATGGATGGCATTAATTACGGTCCTTCATCTCTATCAAAATGAAGCAAAAAAGCAAATGAGTAAACTTAATTTATCTTAATCGTAAAATTACGTTGCAAATACAAATGTAACGGTTATCACCTGATCTTCTCCTGCAATAATTATTATCGGAATATATTGAGTAACGAATCCAATCAACTCACATATCAAAAATAAATCTCCTGTCTGAACTGTTTCAAGGGTACAATTCCCAAGATTATCAGCCTCACCACTGACGCCTTCTTTAGCTATTTTCTTCCTTTTCGTTTTTACTTTATCAATCCTGTAGTTTGCTCCCATTGCCGGTGCATGTAAAAGTCCAACTTCTCCATGTATCTCAAATTGGGTTTTTTCCTTACTTCCTTCATAAAGAACTCCCCACAACCCTGAATTGGAACGCATGGTAGCTTCTACCGGATTCCGGAAAAAAAATTCTGTCTGATCCCACATATCTATAAGAAACGCTGTTGCATCAGGAACTAAAAGATTAAGTGCCGCTTCTGCTGCTGTTAATAAACCGGTTTTCATACTTTTAGCTGATTTTGCAGAATTATATGGTATCAGCAAAGCCGTAACTCCGGCTGCTGTATAATCCAACATGGCAGGAAAACCTGCTGCCAGCAAAGTTACTTCACCTGCAACAATTGCATTTGCAAAGTTTTCTATTTCTATCTCCATGGTCAATGGAGGCAATTCTTCCGAATTTACAGCTACATCATAATAAGGACGCACATCTTTGGTATAAATAGTATCCATAATTTAAAAATTGACTATCTGAAAATAATGAGAGCAATAATTTTTTAAGTTTTTTTGCGCCTCATTAAATGTATTTACAGTTCCGTTTAAATTTCCTATTGCAACTTGGCGGAGATTATATTTTGCATTTATAGCAGATAATTTTCCGGGAAGCGCACCTCTTGTTACCGAATTATATGGACATTGGGCAACTGGAACCAAACCCATTCTGTAGTTTCCTTGATACAAGCCATTAATAATTTTGTCAATACTGTTGATTTCTACCCTGTTTTCACTCATGATTTTATTGGTTTTTGATTGTTTTTAATGATTATTGATATATTTTCAGATATTTCCTGATATAATTCCATAGATAAAAACACACTCATTCGGGACTTCCCATTGACAGATAAATTAAAAATTCTGTGGATGGGAAGTTTCCCAATAACATAATTTTTAATAATTCTGGATTTGGGAACGTTCCCAAGTATTAACTTTTCGGACAAAAAATACAAAGCAATGTGCCCGATAATTGATTTTTTAAACTTTTGGAGGGGATAAAAGAGACTAACTTTGGTAATGGATACCAGCCGAACATTTTTCATTTGTAAAAATTTTAATTATTCTGCTGGTTTGTATTATCGGGAAAAGTCCTGGGTTAGTTCTGAAATTTTATTGTTTCTAAATTCTTATCTTTCTTCGTATGCAAAAATACGGGCATAAAATTGAGGGATGAGAATTAAAAATTACATTTACACACAAAAATTTGTTCATAACATTTTATGTGGAAAATACTGTAATATTGTATCCTGTATATATAGGTGTAAGAAAATAATTTTAATCATCAATAATCTGAAATCAATTGGAAGAAACTCAAAAAGAAAAACACAGAACCATAAACCGAATTATAGAAATATCCGATTGGGCAACAATCATCATAGGTTCATACGTGTTAGGATTTATGTACACATCATATTAGGAAACCGGATTTTATTTCTTCAAAGGCGGTAAGCGATTTCTAATTGAAGGATTGGGCGCTGCCATCGGAGTTTGGCTGTTATCATGGCTTATAGCACACCTGTTTTATAAAAGTGAAAAACATTTCAACAGCACAGATGCAAAGAAAAAAGCATATAAAATTCTTTACAGGTCGGTAATTGTATTTTGGATTATTGCTTATCTTGGCATCTATATTGCAAAATGGCTTGGCATTAAAATTTGAAAGGATGGTGAAAGAGTTTCAGGTAATGCCTCCGATTGCTTATCCATAATTAGATTTTTATTGCTTATCTTTGCCTGAAAATAAATAACAGGCACGCTCCGATATATTAACTTTTATTTTAATTCCTACCAAATAAGTAGAGATTAATAAAATTTTTATATCTTTGCCGCCGAAAGAGACAGACAGAACACGAAATGAATAACCAAACCATCATCATAATATGTGTAATAGCATTCCTGATTATCGGATTGTATAAGGAACTGTTCCGCCCGCTCCTGACTTTCATTTTAGCCATCATTGCGCTGTTCTTATTCGGGACAATAAATATAAATGATGTGCTTGGCGGTTTGGCAAATGAGCAGTTGATAATCATCCTTTTATTATTGATGTTGAGCGATGTAATAAAAAAGACAAATGCCCTGGATGCCATTATTGGAAGACTTTTCCATCGAAGATTAACCTACAAACAATTCATGGCAAGGATGATGTTTACGGTTTCAAATCTTGCTCCCTGGTTTCATAATACTCCTGTTGTAGCCATTGCTATGCCTCACGTATATGGATGGGCGAAGAAAAAAGGAATTTCTCCTTCTAAGGTAATGCTGCCGCTCTCTTATGCAACCATGCTGGGTGGTGCAGTAACACTGATTGGCACATCTACAAATATGTTTGTAAATGGGTTGGCTATTGACAACACAAATTGTAAAAACTTTAAGGTTTTGGCAGATTTTAAAGCCATGCATCCCAGCGGGCTGTCTATCTTTTCATTCACACCCATCGCTTTTCCATTGGCAATCATCGGAATACTATACCTGTTATATATAGGCAGTAAATTATTGCCATCACGACAAGATCCTTTATCGGAATTTAAAGAGAATACGAGAGAATACATGGTGGAAACCTATGTTCCTGCGGGTTCTTCATACATCGGGAAAAATATTGAAGAAGCAAATCTTAGAAATCTAAGAGGTTTGTTTCTGATAGAAATAGTAAGGAAAGAAGAAACTTTATCCCCCGTTTCTCCAGAAGAAATAATTGAAAAGGATGATATATTAATCTTTGCCGGAGAGACCGATACCATCATAGATTTGATGAAAAGCCCTAAAGATTTAACCCTTCCGAAGTATTCAGACATGCCTCAACGGGAGTTTATGGAAGTAAAGGAAGTGGTTTTATCAAATAGGTCACGATTGGCAGGAGTAAAGATAAGAGAAGCGAATTTCAGAGGGAAATATGATGCTGCAATTATTGCTGTAAACAGAGATGGAGAACGACTGACAGGCAAAATTGGTGAAGTAGATTTACGACCCGGAGATCTGTTGCTTCTTCTTGCCGGCGCGGACTTCAAAGGGATAGCAGATGCGAGCAATGATTTTTATTTTATCTCCGATGGGAAAGAAATAAAGAACTATAATAAATTAAAAGTTGCATTATTAATAGGAGGAATTATTGCATCCTTTGTGCTTTCCGCATTTGATGTAATGCCTGGAATTCTATTGATAGGATTAGTGGTGGTTCTATGCATGTGTGTACCTTTAAAGATAGTAAATTTCAGTGAAATAAGACGCAGTGCAGACCTGGAATTATTCTTAATCTTAGCAATGTCACTGGCAATAGGCAAAGCAATTCACAATTCCAAAGCTGATGAATTGTTTGCAGGATGGTTGATTGGCGGGATGGAAGGATTCCACAGTACTATTGCAATATTGTTTGGCATATACCTCATGACGAATATTCTTGCCATGTTTGCCACAAATAAAACCGCAGTTGCAATTACCTTTCCCATCGCAATGGCAACGATGACCAAACTTGGATTAACCGATCCCACCCCATTTATTCTCTGTGTCGCACTTGCAGGATGTGCAGAATTCATGACTCCCTTCGGTTATCAGACTAATCTTATGGTATATGGACCAGGAGGATATAAATTCGTGGATTATATAAAAGTAGGATTCGGACTCACACTATTATATATGATTGGAGTTGTGGCGTTGATTAGTATTATCTATCACCTCTATTAATGGCACGTTCCAATGTAATTTCTATCCGATGAATGGAGATAATCGCACCCTACGCTTTTTAATCCGTACAATTTTACTAAATTTGCGCCCTTAAAAATAAATAGTAATTAATAAATAATAAATCTTTTTAATATGGAACATCAGAAGTTTATCGTACCGCATGCTGCAACAATCACCAAGAAAGACCGTCAGACATTGAATGAAAACAAATCGGCTATCCTTTGGTACACAGGGTTATCGGGTTCAGGGAAATCTACACTTGCAAATAAAGTAGAGGAAAAATTATTCGAAATGGGGCTGCATACTTATGTCCTCGATGGAGATAATATTCGTATGGGTTTGAATAAGGGATTAGGTTTTACAGCAGAAGATCGCACTGAGAACATCCGTAGAATTGGTGAGGTTGCAAAATTATTTGTTGATGCAGGAGTGCTGGTATCAACGGCGTTCATTTCTCCATATACAGCAGATAGAAATATGGTTCGTTCAATTGTTGAGGATGGTGAGTTCATCGAAATCCTCCTTGATTGTCCCATTGAGACCTGTGAGAAACGTGATGTTAAAGGGTTATATCAAAAAGCACGTGCTGGTATCATCAAGAACTTCACAGGTGTTTCCGATCCTTATGAAGCACCCGTTAATCCGGAGATAATTGTTAAAACAGGTGAATTAACATTAGAAGAAAGTGCTCAACAGGTGATTGATTATCTGATTGACAATAATTATATTCAAAACTAATATTAAATAATAAATAAAATGATAAAACCACATGGTGGCGTTCTTATAAATAGAATTGCTGAAGGAGATAAAAGAGCTGCATTAGAGGCTAAAGCAGAGGGTTTGTATAAGTTGCAAGTTGAAGATAGATATACTTCAGATTTGCTGATGATTGCTATCGGCGGCTTCAGTCCTTTGAAAGGATTTATGGGTAAGGCTGATGCTGAATCAGTTATTAATAAAATGGAATTGGCAAATGGATTGGTTTGGTCTATTCCGATTTTATTGCCTGTTAAGGATGATAAGATTGCTGTTGGACAAGAAATCGCTTTGACGGATAAAAACAATACTATCATTGCTGTGATGAATGTTAGTGAGAAGTTTGAATTGGATTTAGATAATTATACAACCAAAGTTTATAAGACTAATGATACCGCACATCCGGGTGTTAAAGTTGTTTTGGATGGAGGAAATAGTTTTATTGCGGGAGATATTGAATTACTGAATCGCCCGGTGGGTGAGGATGTTCAGGAGAATTATAAATTAGATCCTTCGATGTCTCGTGCTGAATTTGAGAAGAGAGGATGGAAGACTGTTGTGGCTTTCCAAACTCGTAATCCTATCCATCGTGCCCATGAATATCTATTGAAATGCGCTTTGGAATCTGTTGATGGCTTATTCATTCACCCATTGGTTGGCGAAACTAAATCTGATGATGTGCCTGCGATGACTCGTATGAAATGTTACCAGGTTTTGATGGATAATTATTTCAATTTGAAACATACAACCCTTGGTGTGTTGCCTGCTGCCATGCGTTATGCAGGTCCTAAGGAAGCTGTTATGCACATGATTATCCGTAAGAATTATGGTTGCACGCATTTGATTATCGGCAGAGACCATGCGGGTGTCGGAAATTATTATGGAACCTATGAAGCTCAGGAATTAGTTGATACGGTTGCTGATAAATTAGGCATCATCCCAGTTAAGTTTGAGCATACTTTCTATTGCAAGGCTTGCGGAAACATGGCATCTGCCAAAACCTGCCCTCATACTTCCGAGCATCATGTAATGCTTAGCGGAACGAAGGTTCGTGATATGTTGCAGGCAAGTCAGCGCCCTCCGGTTGAGTTTTCTCGTCCTGAAGTTGCTGATATTCTTATTGCCTGGGCTACCGGGAAAGCGGAAGTTGTTGCATAAACCATGTATAATCTGAATGAACTTTTAGCAATAGCCATCAAAGCCTCCATCGAGGCGGGTGATGCTATTATGAAGGTTTATGATACCGATTTCACTTATGTAAATAAGGAAGATAAAAGTCCGCTGACCCTTGCGGATACTCGCTCTAACGAGGTTATCAATCTTCATCTCACCAATTTATCTTACCCCATCCTTAGCGAAGAAGGAAAATCCATTGCTTATGAAGACCGCAAGAACTGGAAGCAGTTTTGGCTGGTTGACCCATTGGATGGCACTAAGGAATTCATTAAGAGAAATGGCGAGTTCACGGTGAATATCGCCTTTGTTGACGGGCAGAATCCGGTGCTTGGGGTTATTTATGTTCCGGCTACCGATGTTTTATATTTCGGGACGCAGGAGCTTGGGGCTTATATCCTTCATAATGTCAAATTAGCGGATACTTCAAATCTCGAAACTATTATCAATCAATCCACCAAACTCCCTTATCCAAAGGGCGACAGAGAGTTTACTGTGGTGGCGAGTCGTTCGCATAACACTCCCGAAACCGAAGCATTTATCAACAAACAAAAAGAAAAATATCCTATTGTGGAACTCATTTCCTCGGGCAGTTCGCTCAAATTATGTTTGGTAGCCGAAGGAGCTGCCGATGTTTATCCTCGCCTTGCGCCCACTATGGAATGGGATACCGCCGCCGGACAAGCCATTGCGCAGGCAGCAGGGAAACAGGTTCTCGATTATAAAACCGGCAAACCAATGCTTTATAATAAAGAGAATTTGTTGAATGAGTGGTTTGTGGTGGAGTGAGGGGATTTATTACTTCAAAAAATCTTATGCATATTTTAATCTTCCTTTAGGCTGAGGGATTTCTCTTCCTAATGATTTTGCAGTTTCAATCCATTCATTAATGATTATTTCAGCATTTTTTATTGTTTCAGAATAGGTTTGTCCATCAGCCATGCAACCTGGTAATTCAGGGACTTCAGCTATATACGAATCATCGTTATTGCTCCAATAAATAATTATTTCATATTTATGTTTATTCGTTTTCATTGTCTATTAATTTTGATAATTTATAATAAAGAGAATTTGTTGAATGAGTGGTTTGTGGTGGAGTAAAACGGGAATAAGTCTAATATTTATTTTGCTTTATCCGATGTAGCCTCATAAGATACCGGACTACATTGTGCAAATTTCACGGATGCTGTCATCGGAATTTGATAATTTTTTATAAATAAATTCAGTAATCTTTCAAATTCCTTTTCTTTCCCAAGAGATAATTGCTCTTGAAAGTTGTAAAGAAAATAATCTATAGTACCATCTTTTGAAAAATAAATCCTGTTCCAGCATTTTGTTTTTTCTTCCCAGTAAAAATTATTTTCTTTTAGGAATTTACCGAAATCTTTCAATAAATTAACATAAGCATTGTACATTAAATGTTGTAATGTATCTGTTTTAAAAACTGCTTTAGAGGTATCTTTATTACCTGCACTCTTATAAGTACTATCCATGTGGTCAATTGTTAATCCTTTCATTGCTGCATCATGAACTGTTAAAGCAATATGTTGACCGTATATTCTTATACAGAACATTAATAATAATGATAAGAGTAATAGTGATTTCGTTTTCATCTTTTATATGTCTAATTGTTATTAATCTTGCAAAGATAGTTAATTTTATCTTTTCAATATTAAATATCCTCCCCTCAAAAAAATAATAAACACAAAAATTAGGTTATATGAATTTGAATTGCTTTATTTGCGACCTATAAAACAAAAGAATGACCACCTCAAGCAGTATCAGGGAGTTTAAAAATCAAAATCATAACCTTATATATAGGTTACTCTCTTTTCTGAATTCTGATAATTCCTTTACTATTATTCCTGATTTTAAAAAATCGGGCAAAATCATGTCGTTTCTTCCAAATGAACCGACAGGTTGCATAAAAAATCTGTCGTTTCTTCTGGAAGATTCGACAGGAATCCAAATTATTTCTGTTGTTTCTTCTGGAAGAACTGACCGATTTACAAAAAAATCTGTCGTTTCTTCTGGAAGAAACGACAGATTTGGCAAATGTCGTTTCTCTTTTTCAGCATATTCAATGAGCTATATTCATCAAAACCGGCTTATTTCATACCCAAATAATCATATAAATTAATCAAAAACCCTCAAAAACATTAAAAAACATGAGTTTATTCGTAAAAGACCCCACAAGCAACAAAAAAATCTCCCAAACCCTCAAAGCCGAAGAACTGCGACATTCAGGGTTGCCGATTGCTGGCAAGTTTCTGAAACCCCAAACCGTCATTGACCTTGCATTTAATGCCAATGATTTTGGATTAAAAATGGCTGCGGCAAGTGCTGCGGAAGGGATAAAAATTAATCTCAACAGTATCCTGGATGCTGCTTATGAAAAACTGAGAAAACAAAATGTCCGTTACCTGGAGACAATCAATGGGAAGATTGAATTTGGAATTTATCCTGCTTCGGTAAGGGTTAATTTTTTGATGACGGCAGGTTCTGCTGAACAACCTCCTCAGGGAACGCATGCCGAAATTTTAGGCGTTTCGGAAGCTATTCAAACAGGAGATTTGGCATTAATCGCCTTTCCTCTTACTCCCCCTCTGGATTTTACGGCTGCTGATAACGATTTATTAAAAACAGATGTTATAACAAAACTTGGTGCTTATAATACTGCTTCGGATGACTGGACAACAAAGGATAATGCATTGGCATTAAGAGTATCATTTTGTCGCCCGTTTTGTACCGTAGTTCGTAAAGAAATTCAGTATCATGTAACAGGAGAAACGGAGGAAGAAATGCGTGTTTATTGCCGAACCTTCGGAGTGGTTTTTGAAATCAAGAAAGAAACAACTGAGATAGATGTTCAGGCTCTGTTTGCTGACGGTTCGGGAATTGCCTTAGGAACAAATGTAAGGATTGGGAAATTATATACAGATAGAAATAAAGTTAAACTTATAGAATCTGTAAAAGGTGTAAATGCCGATGTAAATGCACATGGAGAAGCGATTTTAGATACCACTCAAACAGGAACAGATTTATTTATCATCTGGGAAAAAGACGGTTGTGTGAAAGGTTCCGTTCCGATAACTATTGTTGCCGGTGAGGATCAATCATTGACCATACATATTGTTAAGAATCCTGTATAGATTTATTCAATCATAATAAAACAGAAAAGCGGTATCATTGATGCCGCTTTTTTTGTTTATAAACATAGCCTCGGGAAAAATCAGTATCTTTGCAGCAAATAAAATGAAAGAAATTTCCTATAAAAAGTTTTTAGATGATTCGGAGCATGAACAATTGAGAATAAAAATCAGAACCGAAAAAGGAAAGATAAAAGATATGGTTGTGCAATATGAAAGTTACTTGTTTAATAAATGGACGCCAATAATCAGATATGATTGTTCTCACGGCTTCTTTCATAGAGATGTTTTATATCCTGATGGTAAAAAAGAAAAACAAACAGTGCCCATCACTACCTTGAATGATGCCTTGAATTATGCCGAACAAGACCTTAAAGACAGATGGGAATTTTATAAGGAAAGATTTATTAAAAAGATGAAAAAATGACAAAAAAAGAAAACATAAACAGAAATATCGGTCTGACATTTGACTTTTTAAGACAAGTTGCCAAAGACCCCTCTATTTTGGATAAAATACCCGATGGCTCCACTTTGGAGTTCGTTGAAAAGGATTTTAGCAAGATAGAAAAGAAAGATGCTGATAAGACAAAATCAAAAAAAACTTTTTTAAGAGTTCAATCTAATTTGGAAATAATTTAACCCAACTCTTAAAATAAGGTATAAAATCATACCTGATTAATCAGATTTAGCCCCGAAAATGCCCTCAAAAGCAAATAACTGTTTGCTATCGTCTAAAACTTTTTTACCTTTGCACCCCCAAATTAAAAATATAAGGCATAAATCATGGCACGTTTAGTAAAATTATTCTCAGGAACCACTTCCAAACATCTGGCAGAGAAAATTGCTATGGATTATGGCATTCCCCTTGGTGAAGTGAATTTTGCACGGTTCAGCGACGGCGAAATTCAGCCTTCTTTAGATGAAACTGTTCGTGGCTGCGATGTGTTCCTTGTTCAATCTACCAATGCCCCTACCGACAATCTTTTTGAGTTGTTATTGATGATAGATGCCGCAAAACGTGCTTCGGCGCATTATATCACCGCTGTGATTCCTTATTTCGGATATGCCCGCCAGGATAGAAAAGATAAGCCAAGAGTTTCATTGGGAGCAAAATTAGTTGCCAATCTATTAACTGCGGCAGGGGTTACGCGAATCATCACTATGGATTTACATGCCGCACAGATTCAGGGATTCTTTGATATTCCTGTTGACCACTTAGATGCTTCGTCAATCTTTATCCCTTATATTGAGAGTTTAAATCTTCCAAACCTCACGATTGCCGCCCCTGACATGGGTGGAACGCCAAGAGCGAGGATGTATGCCAAATATTTCAATGCCGAAATTGTGGTGTGCGATAAACAACGAAAAAGAGCCAATGAAATAGAAAGCATGTCGGTAATAGGTGAAGTAAAAGGAAGAGACATAGTGTTGATAGATGATTTGGTTGATACCGCCGGAACGCTTACTAAATCAGCATCGCTGTTGATGGAAAAGGGTGCTTCAAGTGTCAGGGCGATGTGTACCCATGCCGTGTTATCGGGCAAAGCTTATGAAACTGTGGCAAACTCACAGCTCACCGAACTGGTAGTTTGCGATACCATTCAATTAAAAAAAGAAACCCCGAAAATAAAGGTGTTGTCAACATCATCATTATTCGCAAAAGTCATCCGCAGGGTTTATACTTATGAATCGATAAGCCCCTTATTTATAAAATAATTTAATAACAATAATAAAATGAAATCAATTGCAATCGCTGGTTCTCTTAGAGCAACCGACAAAAAAAATTCAGCAAAACAAGTTCGTAATGCAGGAAGTATCCCATGTATTTTATATGGTGGAGAAGAAGTTGTTCACTTTGCCGCTCCCGAATTAGCTTTCAGGTATTTGGTTTATACGCCTCATGCTAAGACCGTTGAACTTAACATTGATGGAAAAGAATATAAAGCCATCATGAAAGATATCCAGTTTCATCCGGTGACTGATAAAATCCTTCATATAGATTTTCTTCAGTTACACGATGAGAAACCAGTAGAAATGGATATTCCTGTAAAATTAACAGGAAGTTCAATTGGTGTAAAAGAAGGTGGTCGGTTGATTCTAAAATTAAGAAATCTGAGAGTAAAGTCTCTTCCTTCGTTATTACCTGATAAAATTGTTATTGCTATTGATGAAATATCAATTGGTAAAGCCGTTAGAGTTCAGGATATTAAGATGGAAGGCGTTGAAATGCTGGATGCTCCAAATAATATCATTGTGACTGTTAAAGTTACTCGTGAAGTTGTTGAAGAGAAACCAGCTGCTGGTGTTACAACTGCTGCTGCCCCAGGTGCTGCTGCTCCTGCTGCCGGTGCTCCTGCTGGTGCTGCTGCTGCTCCTGCAAAAGGTGCTGCTCCTGCAAAAGGTGCCGCTCCTGCTGCTCCATCGAAAAAATAATAATTTGCTTTGAAATACCTTGTTGTTGGATTAGGCAACATTGGCGAAGAATACGCCAATACCCGACACAACATTGGTTTTATGGTTTTAGATGCTTTGGTTAATGCATCCCCAACATCCGCTGATAAGGGGGGTGTTTCATTTAAAACCGATAAGTTAGGTTCACGTGCTGAGTATC
>OCZT010002448.1_pt1 | contig 19187 bp, 16 predicted proteins | sample 1539031 | NCBI WGS metagenome assembly OCZT01 (sample SAMEA3539308, study PRJEB22396) | soil metagenome | biome: tundra; feature: field; material: soil | place: USA | collected 2010-05 | depth 0.15 m | reverse complement strand
CATTAAGTTCACGGGCATTGCCGAAGGCGATATGGCATCATTGATTTTGCGCACAGCAGATAATCTGCGGCAAATAGCGGCGCTCAAGGATACACATCCCGAAGCCGCCGTCTGTGCTTATAAGGCGAGGGAGGCGATATTAAGGGAACCGGTATTGTTCCTATGATGTGAAGGGCTGTTGAAAAACGCTCATCTGCTGTGTTGCGCTACGTCCTGTGTCGTTCAACGTGCGTAAATGTACGCCTCACGACCCAGGCCTTGCGCGCCTTGCAGCTGAGCATTTTTGAACAGCCCTGTGAAATAAGTAAGTAATGGCAACAATAGAGTAAAAAAGGAAGGTGTCATTGCGAGACGACTCTAAGTCGGCATGGCAATCTCTCATTATGGATTTGTTTTTGGCAGAGTGGTAAAGACATGACTAAAGAATATTATGTCTATATTATGACCAATAAAATTAATTCAATTCTTTATACCGGCGTTACTAACGATTTAAAACGAAGAGTCTTTGAACATAAAAATAAATTACTGGGGAAGGCTTTACGAAGAAATACAATATAGATAAACTGGTATTCTACGAAGTTTATGATGACGTAAACAATGCCATTGCCAGAGAAAAACAAATAAAAGGTGGCTCAAGGGCAAAGAAGATCAAATTAATAGAAGAAATGAATAGCAAGTGGAATGATTTATTTGATGAAATTTGAGATTGCCACGCCGACTTAGAGTCGGCTCGCAATGACAAAAAAGCAAGAAAAAAACAATGTGTCATCGCGAGAATCCCGTAGGGCGACGAAGCAATCTATCTCTTGAGTTATTATGTTATGGTGTAACCACTGCGCTTGTTCCACCAACATTTTGTGGTTAATATTATGGAAAAATTTTCGATGATAACGGATTTTATTCCGAGCGGCGATCAGCCGCAGGCGATCATAGAATTGACTCGAGGCTTGGATGCGGGTAAAGAGCATCAGGTGCTTCTCGGTGTTACGGGATCGGGCAAAACATTTACGATTGCCAATGTTATAGAACGCGTCCAGCGTCCGGCCCTGATCATCGCCCATAACAAAACTCTGGCCGCGCAATTGTATGAAGAATTCAAAGGCCTGTTTCCCGATAACGCCGTGGAATACTTTGTCAGCTATTATGATTACTATCAGCCCGAAGCCTATCTGCCGACTACAGATACCTATATTGAAAAAGATTCGGCGATCAATGAGGAAATTGATAGGCTGCGTCATTCGGCAACCCATTCACTTTTGACCCGCCGCGATGTCATCATTGTGGCCAGTGTTTCCTGTATTTACGGTTTGGGATCACCGGATGCCTATTTAGGGATGATCGTTCAACTGGAAGTGGGCAAAGATTTTCCGCGGGAAGAACTATTACACCGGCTTGTGGAAATTCAGTATGAGCGCAATGACATTGATTTCCATCGCGGCACATTTCGCGTGCGTGGTGACGTGGTGGAAATATTTCCTCCTTACGAAGACGAGCAGGCGTTGCGAGTGGAATTTTTCGGCGATACCATCGAATCCATGACACTTATTGATCCGTTGCGGGGCAAGAAAATAGGCACGGTTAATAAAACAGCCGTTTATCCCGGCAGGCACTATGTTACCACATGCGACAATCTCAAAAGAGCGACGGCCGATATTCGAGCGGAACTGGCTTTGACACTTGCCGAATATAAAGAACAAAATAAGTTACTGGAGGCGCAGCGCCTGGAACAGCGCACAAATTTCGATCTGGAGATGATGGAAGAAATGGGCTACTGCCAGGGCATCGAAAATTATTCCCGGCATCTCACCGGCCGCAAGCCGGGTGAGCCGCCACCGACATTGATGGAATATCTGCCGCAAGACGCCCTTGTTATTATTGATGAGAGCCATGCCACTCTGCCGCAGCTTACCGGCATGTCTCGCGGCGATAGGTCGCGCAAGGAAACGCTGGTGAAATACGGTTTCCGGCTACCCTCGGCACTCGATAATCGTCCCTTGAGATTTGAAGAGTATGAGGCCATGCCCAATCAGAGAATATATATTTCGGCAACCCCGGCGCAGTATGAAATGGAAAAGGTGCAAGGTGTGCGGGTGGAGCAGATAATTCGTCCGACAGGATTGATGGATCCGGAAATTGAAATCAAACCGGCCCTGCATCAGGTCGATGATCTGCTCGAAGAAATCCGGCAGCGGGTTAAAAAAAAGGAACGGGTGCTCGTCACAACGCTCACTAAAAGAATGGCGGAAAATTTAACCGATTATTATGCCGGTTTGAACATCCGTGTGCGTTATCTGCATTCCGACATTCATACTTTGGAGAGGGTGGGTATCATCCGCGATTTGCGTCTGGGTGAGTTTGATGTGCTGGTCGGCGTGAATCTTTTGCGGGAAGGTTTGGATATTCCCGAAGTGTCGCTGGTGGCGATTCTTGATGCCGACAAAGAAGGATTTTTGCGGTCGGAGCGATCACTGATTCAGACCAGTGGCCGCGCATCGCGAAATGTGAGCGGCAAGGTTATCATGTATGCCGATAAAATTACCAAGTCCATTCAGGCCTGTCTTGATGAGACCAAACGCCGCCGCATCATTCAGCGCAAATATAATGAAGAAAACAATATCACGCCAGAATCTATTAAAAAGTCGATCAGTAATGTTCTGGGTTCAATTTATGAAGCCGATTATATGACAGTGCCGGTGGATGCTAAAGGCAAAGTTATCCCGGCCAGGGAAGAGGATTTGCCGGTATTAATCAAAAATCTTACGGCGGAAATGAAGCAGGCGGCCAAGGATCTGGAATTTGAAAAAGCCGCCGCCTTGCGTGACGAAATCAAAGAGTTGAATAAGATTTTACTGGAGATGGGATAATTCTAGTTTTGTCATTCCCGTGCAAGCGAAGCGCGACACTGGAATCCAGGAAAATAATATTGGTGGAATTATAAAAAATCTCTGATATGTCATTAACATTCAGTACGAGGTAATGTATTAAATAATGTACAATAAATATATACAAATAAAGGAGAATCATTATGCTGCGAATTGCCTTAGATGCGGATATTCATCCGGTTTCTGATTTACGTTCAAATTTTTCGAGCCTGATCGATCAGGTACACAATACAAAACGCCCGATTGTGATAACGCAACATGGCAGAAGTGCGGCGGTGCTGCTGGATGTATCCGAATATGAACGCATGGTCGATAAATTTGAATTGATTAATGATATTGAAACTGCCACGAAACAGATCGATGAAGGCCGGGGCATAGCCCATGAAAAAGCCCGTAAGCATCTCAAAAGCAGGATACGTGCATGAAGATCATCTGGTTGCCTCTGGCTATTGCACGTCTGGAGGAAATATCGGATTATATTGCCCGTGATAATCCTTCCGCCGCCAATAAGTGGCTTGATTCTGTCTTTGAAAAGATTGACCTGCTCAAGACCAATCCTCAAATGGGGTGTGTTGTTCCCGAGATCAACGTGCCAGGTATCAGAGAGATTATCTTCGGCAACCATAGAATCATTTATCGCAATTTTACCAAAGAACTCAGAATACTGACTGTGCGTAGCTTCAGACAAATACTTCCAATTAAAGATATTGATTCTGAGTCATAAATTTAACTGGAAGCAAAAGCAGTAATGCTTCAAAAATCTATGGAAGAAAATAATAATTTAAAAGAAAAAATGACTTCCGCCCCCCGCAGCCCCGGTGTGTATCTGATGAAGGATGCGCAAGGGAAGATTATCTATGTCGGCAAAGCCAATGACTTGAAAAGCCGCATTGGTTCTTATTTTACCGGCAAAGACACGCGCCCGATGGCGCCGTTTCTGATGTCGCGGGTTCGGGATATCGAATTCATTACTACCGCCACGGAAAAAGAAGCGCTGATTGTAGAGAACAACTTAATCAAGCAACATCGCCCCCGCTATAATGTTTTTTTGCGCGATGATAAAACCTATTATCATTTAACCATCGATCCGGCGGATAAATTTCCGCGCTTGCAGCTTATCCGCAAGAGACTCAACAATGCAGCTCTGTATTTCGGCCCCTATCCATCCGGCTTGGCGGCAAAAGAAACCCTGCGTTTTGTGCAGCAGGTGTTTCCGCTGCGCAGTTGCCGTAACCGCGATTTTAAGTTGCGCAACCGTCCCTGTCTGGAACATCAAATTGGACGATGCTTTGCTCCCTGCAAGGGATTGATTGATGAGGCATCTTACCGGAAGTTAGTCGAAAATACCGTCTCCTTTTTGCAGGGACGCAGACGTTCGCTTATTACCGAGATCAAAGCGCAAATGGAAGAGGCGGCGCAAAATTTAAACTTCGAAGAAGCCGCGCGCCTGCGTGACCGCATCGGCGCGCTGGAACACGCGCTGGAAAAACAAAACGTGGATTGGGCAGGCCATCAGGATCAGGATGTTCTTGGCGTTTATGTTCATGAGGATATTTATCAACTTTGCATTTTGTTTGTGCGCGCGGGAAAGCTTTTGGGCAGCAAATCATTCGCGCCGGTTAAAATGAAAATGGAGCTGGCCGAAATTATATCATCCTGTCTTACGCAGTATTATGATGGCGGCGCGAATATCCCGGATGAAATTATTATCCCCTGTCCTTTACCGGATGAGGCTGTGATTGCCGAATGGTTGACAGATAAGAAAGAGAAGAAGGTTGTGCTGACCATTCCTGCTCGGGGCACTAAAAATGCCCTGCTGGACATGGCTGTTGCCAACGCCCGCAACCTATGGGAATCCGGGCAGAAGAAGGAAGAACAAAAGACAGCCGCCATGAAAATTCTTCAGGAAAAATTATCTCTAGCGAAGTTGCCGCGCAGAATTGAGTGTTATGATATCTCTAATATCAGTGGCAAGCATGCCGTGGGTTCAATGGTGATATTGCAAGATGGTGATCTGGATAAGTCGAACTACCGTCGCTTTCGGATCAAAACAGTATCCGAATCGGATGATTATGCCATGATGTATGAAGTCCTTTCGCGGCGGTTTGCTCATAACGAAAATTTACCGGATTTAGTTGTGGTTGATGGCGGCAAGGGACAGCTCAATGTCGCACTTTCTGTGTTGAAAGATTTAAAAATCAAACTGGATGTCATTGGTTTGGCCAAAGAAGAGCGCACGATTATTTCCAGTAGTGGCGTTATTCAAAAGAAAAACCGCAAATCGGAGGATCGAGTGTATCTACCGCGGCGCAAGGACGCCATTTATCTTTCCGCCTGGCCGCAGGCACTTCGGATGCTTAAGCTTGTGCGGGATGAAGCGCACCGCTTTGCATTGAGCTATCATCATCAATTGAAGCAAAATGATGATCTGCGCTCTATCCTTGATGAAATTTCCGATATCGGTGAAACGCGTAAGAAAACGTTGCTTAAGTATTTCGGTTCGGCCCTCCAAGTTAAAAATGCCACGATTGAAGAATTGCAAAAGGTGACGGGAATTGGTAAAGAACTTGCTGAAAAAATTTATTCTGTTTTGTCATTGAAGTAGGGAACGGTCAGCCTGCCCGGCGTATACTTGGGCGACTGTTCTCTACTGTTAGTGGAGTTCACTAAATATGGATTTGATAACAATTATTCTTGTGGCTATCGGACTTAGTGTTGATGCTTTTTCTGTGGCGATAGGCATTGGAGCTGCAAACATAAAAAGATCGTGGGTTCCGGTGATGCGATTGGCAGCGGCTTTTGGACTATTTCAGTTTGCTATGCCGATTGCGGGATGGCTTGCCGGTTTGACAGTTGTTAATATTATTGGCGACTTTGATCACTGGATAGCTTTTGCTCTGCTGGCTTATGTCGGCGGCAAAATGATCTGGGAGGGATGCAAGAATGAAAGTGAAGAAGAAAAAGCCGATCAGACGCGCGGTTTGCCACTGTTTTTGCTTTCGATTGCCACCAGTATTGACGCTCTGGCTGTTGGTTTCAGCTTTTCCATATTAAAAGTGCCGATATTATTCCCCGCAGTTATTATCGGTACAGTTTGTTTTTTGATGACCGCTATTGGTATGATATTCGGCAAAGCACTGGCTAGAATCTTCGGTAAAAAAGTGGAAATCTTCGGCGGGATTGTGTTGATTGCTATTGGTGTGAAGATACTAATTGATCATATCTGAAAGATAAGTGCATGGTAAATAGTGACGAGTGATGGGAAAGGAACAAAGGCACAGAGGCACAAGTATAAGTTATCTTCCCTCCCTCCAGGGGAGGGGAATTTTATTAGGTAAAGGAGTTGCTAATATGTTCTATCAAATTATTAAAGTCGGCAAAGAAGAAATCGGTCTGGTCTGGGGCTATGCCGGAAAGAAGCCACGAGTGGAATATATTTATTTACCCAATCCAAAAGAGAAATCGAAAGAGCGAATTATAAAAGATTTTCCTGAAATCAATAAAATCCCGCGCAAGATTCCCGGTTGTGTCGATGATCTGATTACAAAATTGTATCTTGGTAAAAAAGAAAATATCGATCTTTCTCTTTTGAATTTATCCAAGCTCACAGATTTCTCAGCAAAAGTATTAAAACAAGCATATAAAATTCCCCGCGGCAAAGTAGTCACTTATTCAGGATTGGCGGCCAAATTGGGTCGTCCGGGCGCAGCTAGGGCAGTGGGAACAGCGCTGGCTAATAATCCTTTTCCTATCATTATTCCCTGCCATCGCGTGGTTCGTGCCGACGGATCGCTGGGCGGTTTCGGCGGAGGCCTTAAAATGAAAAGAGAATTACTTGATAGAGAAGGTGTCGCGCTTAATGATCAAGACCGAGTGAATGCGGAATCTTTCCGTCAATAATCATTGATTTTCCCGGTTCTAATTACTATAATGCTTATCAAGCAAACATCTCCAAGCAAACATACTATAAGAATAAAATTATTTGTGTTTAAAATATGTATGGAAATATCAAAACGGAACTTTTTCCTGATTTTATTAGGCAGACACAACGCTCCATTAGCTGCCGGGTAAATTGTATCCACCTGGATATTTATACTGGATATATTTTATCCATTAAATTTCTAATAAATTCAAACGATATTTTTTCATCTTTGAAGTTAATTATATCATTACAACATGTTAGAAAACAATAACTGTAATGGCACAGGCCTTGCTTTCTAACCAGTTGTGTGAAACTAAGAAAAAATGACTATTAAGGAGATTCAAGCATGAATGATAAATATATTAATAGAATTATAGCATTAGTGGTAATGGTGATAGTAATTTTAGTGCCGGTTTGGGCACAATCCCAGGACAATAGCGAATCTTCCTCAGCTCAAAATTTCAACAAAGAAGAATTGACGCAGATGCTTGCGCCTATCGCCCTTTATCCCGATGCTCTTTTGTCACAAGTTTTAATGGCTGCATCCTATCCCTTCGAGGTGGTTGAGGCTGATAGGTTTCTGGCAAAAAACCCGGGTCTTAATGGTGATGCTCTGGACAATGCTTTAAAAGAAAAAGATTGGGATGTCAGTGTTCTTTCGCTTTGCTATTACCCCAAAGTCCTTTCTATGATGACCGAAAACCTTAACTGGACGGCGAGGCTGGGTGATGCTTTCATTAATCAGCAGGAGGAGGTCATGGATACAGTTCAAGAGTTGCGCGCCAAAGCATACGCCCAGGGAAATATTACGACAACTCAAGAGCAGAAGGTGATAGTGGAGGAACGTATTATTCGCATTGAAACGGTTAGTCCCGACTATATGTATGTGCCGGTCTATGATCCTTATGTGATTTATGGGCCGTGGTGGTATCCGGCGTACCTGCCTTTTCCAATATTTTATCCCGGAGTGGCGGTTATTGGCCCAAGAATTGTTTTTTCTCCTCGAGTCTATGTCGGCTTTGGAGTCTTCGGCTGGAGCGCTTTTAATTGGCGTGCCCGCAATGTGGTGTTCGTAAATATTGACAGAACAAAAAGGTTCAACAGGCACGTAAATGTATACAGGGGTGTGGAGCATTCTCCTTGGCGCCCTGACCGTGAAAGAAGATTTGTACGCGAACAGCGCGCAAAAGAAATTCCCCGGTATCGGCCTCCGGTAAGGCCTGTCGCGCTGGTTCCCGCAAGAAGGCCTGGAGGTAAAATTGTAGCACCGCCTAAAAGTGATCCAGGCAGGGAAAGAAAGCCTTTCATGGAGAGAGACAAAGGCGGAAAACGGAAACAACTGGATAGAAAGATAGAGCCGAGAAACAGAAATGTAGAAGTTAAGTCACCCGGTCAAGTTAAACCCCGCCCGGAAAAAAAGGATGTTATTGAGAGAGACAAAGGCGAAAAACGAGAACGCCTTGATGACACTCGCAATGCGCCCCGTGAGGGAAGGGGAGAAAGCGACAGGGGAAATAAACGCGGTAGTGGTGGTGGCCGCGAGGGAAGAGAATAATGGAGAAAAAAGCCGGGAGCTAACTGCATTACTTATCTCCAAGTAACTCCCGGCTAAATATTTTGTTTTATATACAATTGTTCAGCGACGATTTCTGTTTACAAATAAACTACTGAGAGATTGAAGAATCGTTGCATTCAACTATCCATAATGAATTATCATACCAAGTCACCTTCCTTCGGCTATCTTTGTCCGCATCGTCATTGGCTCCTCGGCTCCTCGGCTTATGGTACTATACGCCTGCTGCCTACCCGACGCATGCAGGGTCACCTCTTCCTTGCCACCTCGATATCCATTTGAATGCAACTCGGTAGAATCTGCTGTAATCAAGTAGATCAACCCAATCAACCAACCGGCCAAACCTTTTTGAATGCTGTTTTCGGGAAAAAACAATATGGACATTCATCAGGTGGTTCCTCGCCGTAGTGGATGTGTCCACACATGCGGCATCGCCATGCGGTTGCGTCTTTTGCCGAAGGTTCATTCAAATCAAGTCCCCGGATCATGGGAAGGTCTTCCAGGGGCGGCATTGCTGGTTTGTAATTATTCAATACGTGACCGGAAACAATCAGTCGTTGCACCTCACTGGTGCCTTCGTAAATGCTGAATAACCGGATATCCCGGAGTAATTTTTCGATGGGGAACATTTTAGTGTATCCGTAGCCGCCGAAAATTTGCAGGGCATCGTTAACCACTTCCATGGCTGTTTCCGTTGCATAAAATTTGGCGATAGAGGCGCTTATCGTGGGATCTATCCCATTATCCGCTTCCCATGCCGCTTTCCATACTAAAAGACGGGACGTTTCCACTTTTTGATACATTTCCGCAATCTTGAACTGGATGGCTTCAAAGTTTGATATCTTTGTCCCGAAAACCCTTCTTTTCTTGGCGTAATCAATAGCATATTCCATAGCCGAACGGGCAGCTCCTACGGCAAAAGCACCGATACTCGGCCTGGTCCGGGAGAAGGTTTTCATTGCCAGGACAAACCCTTTGCCTGGTTCCGCAATGACGTTTTCATTCGGTACTCTGACGTTTTTAAAGTTGAGCCCCGCTGTATTCGAACAGCGCTGCCCTAATTTCGGAATAGGCTTGCCCACGGAGACCCCTTCCCAATTTTTTTCCACCAGAAACGCACATATACCCTCATGTTGTTTGGCCGGATCAATTGTTGCGAAAACCGTCATGTAATCAGACACGCCGGCGTTGGTAATCCAGTACTTTGTTCCGTTTAAAATATAATCGTTTCCTTTTTTTTCGGCTTGGCAGCGCATTCCGGCTACATCGGAGCCCATTACCGGTTCTGATGTAGCAAAACAAATGCGCTTGAATTCGCGGGCTATTAGCGAAAGATATTTTTCTTTAAGTTGTTCATTCTCTGAAAGAATGATCGGCTCCATGCCGAGAGAATTATCGAAGATTGATGTGGCCATGCCCGGACAGGCCGCGGAAATCTCCTCGGAGAGGATAACGTTTTCTGTAAGGCCAAATCCCTTGCCGCCATATTTCATGGGGATGTTTGTATTCATAAAACCGGCATTGAAGGCTTTTTGAAGCAAAAAAAGTGGAATTTCATCCTTCTCATCGTAATGCCACACTGCGGGCAGGATTTCCTTGACTGAAAATTCACGAACTTTTGCCTGCAATTCTTTTTGCTGGGGGCTTAATTCAAACTGCAACATGATTTCCTCCTTAATATCTGTAATTTTACTTCAAGCAGGTTATTTATCTGTCATAATAGAGAATTCAGGAGCTTGCCACCGGTTAACTGGGTAAGAGAATTGCATAATAAACGGCAATCAGCAGAAGTGTTTGATAGGATAATTCTCTGTATTTAAGATACAGAAAATATTTTCGTATGTCAAGGAAGAGGAATGTAATATGTTTGAAATACGGTGGCTGAAATGCGGGATATTCTTTAGGGGCGGCTGTGAGGAAAGAACATAGTAATTAAATAAGCAAAAGTAGAAAACTAACTGGAAATTATCACCGTCGATTTTCTTCTTTTTCCAGAGATTTCTTTATTTTGGACCTGTGTTTATTTGTTTCTTCTTTAATATTATTAATCATTATTATTATATCACGATTCACTTTAAGTGGTTTGTATTATTATGTCCTGTTTTTAGGGTTGTGTATAGTTATGACCAGATTGTCGCGGTGGATGATTTCGTCGTAATCTTTATGCCCCAAAACCTGGCAAATTTGGGATGTCTTTAAGCCCATAATCTTGCGGATCTCCGCAGAACTGAAATTGACCAGGCCTTTAGCCAGTGATGTGCCTTCACGGTCGACGCAGCTAACCGGATCACCCAGGTCAAAGTCTCCTTCCACGTCAATGACCCCCGAAGGCAGCAGACTTTTGCCTTTATCCAGCAAAGCTTTTTTCGCTCCATCGTCGATTATCAATCTGCCCCGGGAACGCAGGGTAAAGGCAATCCAGTATTTCTTGCTGTTTAAACGATCGGCCATCGGCAGGAAGAGGGTTCCGATTTCTTTGCCTGCCAGAATATCTGTCAGGACACGTTTTCTTTTTCCTGGAGCGATGATGCAGGGGATGCCTATGGCAGTAACTTTTTTGGCGGCAAGTATTTTGCTTTTCATGCCTCCTGTTCCAACCGAGGAAGTTTCTGCCGATGCCATGGCTTCAATCTCGCTGGTAATCTCGCGCACCAGCCCGATGAGCTCGGCTTTTTTTGATTTTGCCGGATTGCAGTCGTAAAGCCCGGCAGTACTGGTCAGATTGATGAATATATCAGCTTCCACGATATTGGCGATCATCGCCGCGAGATTGTCATTATCGCCGAACTTGATCTCATCTACCGCCACACTGTCATTTTCATTGATAATAGGTGTAACGCCCCACTCCATCAGAGTGGAAAGAGTGTTACGGATATTCAAATATCTTTGCCGATCGGTCAGATCGGAGAGAGTCAGAAGTATCTGGGCAACGTAAAGCCCTTTTTTTTCGAACGCTTTGGAGTAAACGCGCATCAACCTTCCCTGACCGATAGCTGCCGCAGCCTGCTTTTCAGGGATACTTTTGAGCTTGTCGGTAATGTTCAGGCGATGTTTACCCGAAGCAATGGCGCCGGAAGTAACGATTACAATTGAATAGCCTTTATGAGACAGATCAGACATTTCCCGCACAAGGGCATTAATGATTTTCAGATCGAGGCCTTCAGCGCCGGTGAGCACTGCCGAACCTATTTTGACAAGGATTTTTTTTACGTGTGCAATGGTTTCTTGACGAATATCATTCATTGCTTGATTCGTTTTCCGCCTGATTTAGTATGGTGATGATTTTATTTAATATTTCCTTTGTTCCTTCACCGGTAACCGCGGAAAAAGGATGCAGTATTATCCCTTTTTTTTTGAATAGCGCAACTTCTTTTTTTGCCCGCTCCTTAACAAAGGGAAGATCAATCTTGTTTAAAGCCACGATTTGCTTCTTTTCCAGCATTTGGGGATTGTAATGAGCCAGCTCTTTATTGATCGCGGTAAAATTAGACCAGGCACTGGTATTGGGTTCTTCGGAAATATCGATAAGGTGGAGCAGCACGGATGTTCTTTCCACATGCTTCAAAAATTTGATGCCCATACCCAAACCTTCATGCGCGCCGGAGATAAGCCCGGGTATATCGGCTAGAACAAAGCTTTTGCTGTCAGCGTATTTTACAACACCCAGGTGCGGCGTCAATGTGGTAAAAGGATAATCGGCAATTTTAGGTTTGGCCGCGGATACACGGGAAATAAAAGTTGATTTTCCGGCATTGGGAAAGCCGACAATGCCTACATCGGCCAGCAGCTTGAGCTCAAGCTTAAGGCAGAGCTCGTCTCCTTCCATGCCGTCCTGAGCAAAACGAGGCGTCTGATGGGTGGATGTGGTGAAATGAGCATTGCCCTTGCCACCGATGCCGCCACGCGCGACAATAAAAGTTTGGTCGATCTCCGATAAATCCGCGAGGATTTCACCGGTTTCAAAATCTTTAATAATCGTTCCCACCGGTACGATCACTTCCAGATTCTCAGCGCTTCTACCGGTGCGATGGTTACCTGAGCCGTGGCCACCGTTTTTGGCAATCTGGTGCTGCTGGTATTTTAAATCCAACAGAGTGTGATGGCTTTGTGCGGCGCGAAAGATCACATCGCCTCCTTTTCCGCCATCACCGCCATCCGGCCCGCCACGCGGCACAAACTTTTCCCGCCGGAAACTTACGCAACCGCGCCCGCCATGACCGGCTTTAATGTAGATTTTTGCTTCATCAACAAATTTCATGTTAAATTCTTCCTTGGAGAGAAAGCTTATACCATTTCTAAATCAAAGATGATATCGAGGCGGCAAGGAAGAGGCCCTACAGATACGTTGAGGAAGCCGACGACCCAGCGTACGCCGGGCAGGCTCTGCCAACAAAGATAGCGCTTTGATTTAGAATTGGTATCCAAAATAAAAAGGCGCTTATTCGAAAGCGCCTTTAGAGTTAAAATATTTTTCCTGTCATCATTATGCAGTATAAACGCTTACTTTTTTCCTCGTTTTATCAAGTCTTTCATATTTTACAACGCCGTTAATCATGGAAAAAAGAGTGTAATCTTTACCCATGCCCACATTATTTCCCGGGTGAATTTTTGTTCCTACCTGCCGCACGATGATCGATCCCGCGTGGATTGTCTGACCGCCAAATACCTTGACGCCACGCCTTTGGGAATTACTGTCTCTGCCGTTGCGGGAGCTTCCCTGACCTTTTTTATGTGCCATGACTTCCTCCGCCTATATCGAAATCTTTTTTATTTTCATACTGGTTAAATTCTGGCGATGCCCCGTCTTTTTATGGAATCCCTTGCGGCGGATCATGTGATAAGAAATCAGCTTCGGGCCTTTCTTTTGTGCGATAATTTCACCTACGACCGTGGCACCTTCCACAAAAGGCTTACCGACTTTGACACCTTTATCATCAGAGACCATCAGAACTTCGCTGAATACTACTTCATTGCCTTTTTCACCAATCAGCTTCTCTACGGATAAAACATCACCTTCTGAAACCTTGTGCTGTTTTGATCCTGTTTTTATTACTGCGTACATATACTTATCCTTATTTGGAGTTAAGATCGAAGCTTATAGATAATTTGTATCTATTTGTCAATAAAATTTAGTTATCCGGTCAATATTTTTTAATCAGAAGATAATCTGTTACCAATGTATTGAAATTATAGGGGTAATAAATATTTAAAGTATTGTTTTTATTTTGACGAATCATATTTATCTGTCTTGATTGGGATTAAATTACGAAAAACACAGATGCTTTGGATGAAATCATCTTGTTTATATAGTTTGGGGATTGTAGTATAATACTTGCAGAGGGCTTGGGGTTAATTGGATATAATACTGTTGAATCAGGGAGACTGGGGTTTGAAAAGAACGATTACTTGTTATTTGATCATGATGATCCTACTATTATTCCCTGTAAAATTATGGGCTGGATGTGAGTTATCGAGGCAGTTTATCGAAGAATGTCTGGTGGATAAGGGCATGGATAAATCCCAGGCGCAAAGTATGATCAATGATTCGCGAATATCTACCCAGCCGGATATAGTTATCATGAACCTTTTTTATTCCACCCCTCGGGGAACAGAAAAACAGCCCGAGATTATGTGGATCGATCCAAGAAGCATCAAAAGGGGCAGAATTTTTATCAAGGAGAATAAAGAATCGTTATCTTCTGTGGAGAAGCGTTTTGGTACATCTCCTCAGATCATCACAGCAATTCTCATTGTAGAATCAAAACTGGGTAACTATCCCATGCGCTATAATGTTGTCACGGCATACATCAACCTGGCTTCCCTGCTCGATCCTGATTACCTGGGCGAGATACAAAAAAGATATGCCGGTGAGTATCCGCAGCTCAATGAAGAAGACACAATCAAAAGGGCGCAAAGCAAGGCGCAGTGGGCATTGGACGAGCTTTATCATCTGGCTCATATAGCCAATGAATTGAAAATAGACCCACTGAGTATAATGGGATCATTTGCCGGGGCAATTGGGCCGGCTCAGTTCATCCCCTCTACTTTTCGGTCGTATGGAATTGACGGAGACGAAGACGGCATATGCAATCCATTTAATATGACTGACGCAAAGGCAAGCATCGGCCATTACCTCAAAAGTTTAGGCTGGTCCGAGGACGCGCCTCTGGAGATAAAACGAAAAGCGGTATGGCATTATAACCACAGCCAGGTATATGTAAACACCATCATGCTGCTCTACGATGAATTGAGCCGGGAATAAGCAATCCATCCGGTCATCCTGATATGTCAATTAAATATTGATCACAAATTGTGGGGTGTGGTGTCGATAACGGAGAAAGGGGATGTGTCGTGATGCGCGTCCTCATGAGAAACCCGTTCACCTTTTGTTCTTTTCACCTGCCAAATCTCCCCTATCTCCCCATCTTTGAAAATGCGATTGAAGTATAAATCTCCAAACACCGGAAAGCTAGGAATGGCTGGACTTAGCTAGTATTGGTCAAAAGCAGACCCCTTGCCCTTTATTATTAAGCCAGAATTGAGCAAAAACTTCTTCATTATTGCTTTGCTCCGTTTCCTTCCACGATTTTGATTTCGTCTTCGGTCATACCGTAAAGATCAAACGCTTTTGGCTTTGCTGATGCGGTTCCAGACGAGGCGGCAGACGGCGCGATAGACTTCCTTGCGTTCATCAGAGGTCAAGTTAAGCGCGTCAAAAACGATTTTGTCCAGTTCGGCCCGATCCGGCAGCGGCTTTGGTTCCTGCTCTTCAATCGGTATTTTTGATTGCACATCAATCCCGCATTCGTCAAAGATGGATTTGATTTCTCGAGAAAAGAAACTATCCAATAAAACATCGTCACTGATGGCAAGCTCACATGGAAGGAAAAACATTCCAATATCATCACCACTGAACTTTAATCCGCCACCACCTAGGTTAGTCAAGCCAAACAATTCTCTCTCTAGAATAAAAAAAGTTGAATTTGCAAAGGCAGCAAGCGTTTTAGTCTGTTCTTCTTTATTAGGTATAATTTTATAAAATTCCTTACCAACAATGCCTTCTGGATTAAAAATTACCAAATGATCTCTGCCATATGTCCTAGCCATCAGTATAGGTGATTTAACCCTAGAATTACCTTCATTTTTTACGCCATATTTAATTACACCTTCGTGACTTTTCTTTAAATGGATTATTCGTGTATTTTTAACCGATTTGATAAAATGTGTTTTAGGGAAGCCATTGCCGGTGTTATTATCATGAACATACCCATCAACTTTGCAGACCTCTGATAATTTAATGATGTTCCGATTAGTCCGAATTAACTTAATAAAGAAATCTGGCGCCCGGAGATATTTCCCGCCCCATTTATCGCCGATATATTTCCCTGCATCCAATTTTCTTTCGCCTTCGTGTTCATATTCCATACCGGCTTCTTGCAGATCTTTAACGGTGATAGGATAGACACGAAAAACGTCATTAGAAACAACTGCGCCAGCATCTTCAATGGCAAGTAGGTTTTCAGTAAAAATTGCCTCTTCAAAAGGCATTTTGAAAGCGACAAACTTCACCGGATGATTTTGGTCAACTTTTTTCTGCGGCGCATGAATCACGGAGATAATCGTGTTCACATCAGCGGCTTCAAAACTTCTTTTGGCGTGGTTATCAATAATCAATTCCACCTGACAGCGTTGCAGCAAAAACTCCTGCAGCCAAGCGCCATAGCCCACATCCAGCCAGGAATTGGAACAAATGAAAGTATGAATGCCTTTGGGATTCAAAAGCCGTAAGGCGCGGATATAAAAATAAGTGTATAGGTCGGATTGCGCGTTGATTTTCTTTTTGAGCGGAAAGTCATCAGGAAAATCCAGCCGCACCATTTCCTGCAAGTAATTTTTATATTCTTTTTTGTCTTTAATTTTACCCAGAGGATCAGCTATGTCTTCCTTTTGCACATAAGGCGGATTGCCGATAGTAATATCAAAGCCGTCTTTTTCGACAAAGATTTCAGCAAACTCAATATTCCAGATCAGCGGCTTATCGTTACGGATGTTTTGTTTTTGCTCGAGGAGTTCCTTTATTTCACTTTCCAGCTTTTCAATTTCAATTTTATTGAAATTAATCGATTTTTGCTCTGTCCGATGCGCCATGCCACTGAGCGTTAATTCCGTCTGCGGTTTCTCACCTTTTAAAACACTTATTTGGGTTTGCTTTTCCCTGATTTCCGTTTGCAGTATTTCGTCATAAATCGCCAATTCCCGTTGTTTGATTTCCCAATCTTTAAGAGCCGTTTTGTTTTCAAAATACTCAACTTTTAGATTTTTCAGTTTAGTGACTTTATCCTTAACTGTTTTCCCTACGGCCGCGTGTCCCAAAACCGGAAATGCTTTGCTGCCGACTCTTTGGACCAGTGAATCCCCCTGGCGAATTTTGAAATCAAGGCTGGGCAGGATGGGTGTTGGCGACAGTCTCATTTCTTCCGGTGCTTCCACGAAAAGGGAAAGCCACAGGCGCAACTGGCAAATCCAGACCGCCCATTCCTTGACCTCCACTCCGTAGAGTGATTGCGCAATAATCCGCTTTTTTCTTTCAAAAACATTTTGGGAAGCAAGGCCATATCTTTCCTTGAGATTTTGTTCGATTTCATCCAGAACCTGCATCATACCTACCAGAAATGCGCCGGAACCAACACCGAGATCGCAAATAGCCAGACTCTCCAGCTTTGCTAATATTTCTCTGGCTTCTTTTGGAGAAAAGCTGCCTTCTTTCTGATCTTCCTCAGCCGCACTTTCACGGAAAAATAGTTCGTAAAGATTAACCGGCTTGATCGGCAAATCCAGATTTTTCATCAACCATTTGACCAGGCTCAAACGGCACATGAGATCGACTTCGGTGCGCGGCGTATAGACAGCGCCGTCGGCTTTGTTGACGAGACGCTCAAAAATGATGCCCAAAAATTCCGGGTTGAGCTGGAGTTCGGCGTCATCAAGGGAACTTTCTTCAATGGTGAAGCTGTGGGAAAAAAGAAAATCAAAAAAGCTGGCGATTTCTTTATCAGGTATCAACCAGCCTTGTTCATCATAATCTTTTTTTTCTTTAAACAAGCCTCCGTTGAGATAAGGCGCCAGTTGCAAAGCGTTGTTCATTTCTTTGGGCAAGTGCTTTCTGGGGAAAAACTTTTTATTGAGGGCTTCAAAAAACAAAATGGACAGCCAGTCTTTATAAAACGTATTCGCGCCTTCGGTCTTTTGATAAGCCCGGAAAAAACTCTGGATGAACTTTTCATCGTCTCCCAGCCATTTACGTTTCTGAATAAATCCAAGAAATATTATGCGAATGGCAAACAGAAGAACAAAATCCCGCGCTTTTTCTTCGGCCACTTTATTGATTTTTTTAACGGCCTGAACCAATTTGTCATATTCAACAAAAAATTCCTTATAGAAAAGATCTGTAACGGGGCCAATGGCAAAAGCTTCTTTCACTTTTTGTAATGACGAAAAATCGCCATCGCCGATTCTATTAAGGAATGTTTTGTTCGTGAATTCGCCGCTCACAAAATAAGTAAATCTGCGGAAGTTATTCCACTGCCGCTTCGCGCCCATTGATTCGGGATAAACCAGAGAAAAACGGAAATTGCCGCCGGCATCGCAAAAGATAAAAATACCGGCGGATATTTGCTTTTCTTTAAGTATTTTTTTCGCTTTTTCATATTGCGCTTTCTTACCGGAACGCTCGGATAGCGGCTGCCACACTTTAAAAGTGCAGACAATAAGCTCATCGCCGTCAGGAAATTTTATCTCCCCTTGCTTTGCGCCCGCGGCGAAATCAGCATCATTGTAATGTGTCAAATCTTCCTGCCGGTCGGCAAACTGTCTGCTTTTCTCGCGGAAGAATCGGCTGAACTTTTCCAGCGCAAAATCACTGATGATGTCTTCTAATATTGGGCGCGCGTCAGAGGTCATTTGCTTTCTAAAAGCTTCTTTCTTGGTTTTGGTAGATGATTGTTGCCGGTGTCTTCGGCTAATAACGCATACTCATGCAGTTTCTTTAAAAGCACTTTCTTCGGAATAAGCTTAGTTTTATATTCCGCGACCAATGCGGGAGAAAGGTTCCGGTTAAGCGCGTATTCCACAACCTCGTCATCTTTTGATTTGCAGAGAATAATCCCTACACTGGGATTTTCGTTAGGTTTTCTTAAGTCCCGATCAAGCGCTTCCAAGTAAAAATTCAGCTTGCCTATATATTCCGGTTTAAAATCGTCTATTTTTAATTCCACCATAACAAGACAACTCAAACCACGATGAAAGAATAGCAAATCAAGATAATAATCGTTTTTGCCGACTTGTATGCGGTATTCCTGCCCAACAAACGTGAAATCTTTGCCAAACTCTAATATAAAATCCCGTAAATTGGCAACGATGCTTTTTCTTAAGTCAACTTCAGAGTGTGGTTCGGGAAGCTTGAGAAAATCAAGAATATAGGTGTCTTTAAAAATATCAATCGCGTCGGGGTGTACCTTTGATAAAGACTGCGGCAATTTCTTTTTGGAAAGCAGTGCTCTCTCAAAATAACCACTGTCCATTTGCCGCTCTAGTTCTCGTGAAGAGTAGTGTTCCTTGATGGAAAGCGCTAAATAAAATTCCCTTTCCTCTTTCGATTTTGACTTCGAAAGAATAATCATATGATTTGTCCAACTAATTTGTGTCAGCACTGCCGACACAAATTGCTTTTGGCGGTATGCTTCATAAAACTGGCGCATCCTATAAAGACTACGACGGAGATCGGAAGAGCACACGTCTGAACTCCAGTCAC
>OCZT010002447.1_pt1 | contig 19188 bp, 29 predicted proteins | sample 1539031 | NCBI WGS metagenome assembly OCZT01 (sample SAMEA3539308, study PRJEB22396) | soil metagenome | biome: tundra; feature: field; material: soil | place: USA | collected 2010-05 | depth 0.15 m | reverse complement strand
GAGAAAGTGGTATTTTAAATCCGGAAGACAGTCTAGCTACTTCCTTAGCGGCCATGTCGTCAAATCCATTACAAATAGCTTCAGCTTTTAACTGTAAGTAATTACCCATCAATCCTTCGATACGTCTTGATATTACTGAGAATTTCTCTTTAAGAAGAGAAGGTTGAAGGGTATTGCAGTGGATAGCTGACCCGAGGACAGTTTGATCTGTGTCTTCGTTTATACTATTGTGAAATTCAATGGGGCTTTGTAAGAAAGTATTAATGCCAGAGGCGGAGATTCCAGGGGAGGCTAAGTAAAGAGCTTCTTCGTCTTTACTAGCTCCTATTCGTTTTCTTATGTTTTTAGCCATAATTCGTAACGTCTGTACGGTTTGTCAAGGTTGTGAAAGTAGTTAATCACCATTGTTTTGCTTCCGTGGCCTTGGTGCTCTATTTCGAGGTCTTTGATAAGAGTGTCTCTTAAAGCTCCTGAAGCATATATGTGGTATGATAATAAGGACAAGAAAAATGATTGAATGTGGTACCATATGTTTTGTGTGTTCATTTCCAAGTTAAATTAAATGGTTCTCGACTTTTGTTCATCATAACCAATAACTCGTTGGCGGTTTCTTTTGAAAGATAACTGGGAATTTTAGCTACAATGGTTTTAGTTTTTACAAATAGTATTGCATGTTCTCCAAATCGAAAATCAGTTATTAGTTTGAATTTTTTCTTCATTTTACAATTAATTGTTGTGATTTTGGTACAAAATAGATGTATTGTACGTTGGGTTTGCCACATTTAATACAGTTAAACATAACTGAGTCTTGTGTGTATATCGTGTCCTTACGTGGGTGTTCCCGTTGCGCTCTTGCACTCTTCCAGTCACGAAAACTGTAACTTAGAATAAGGATAAAGAATCCAACGCAAATGACGGGTAATACGTAGTGTTTTCCGGTTGGATGAGCCATGTTATAAGTTGTTTAGTTTTTGTTTGATTTCTTCAATTTTACTTTCGTAAAAGAGGCGGTCAAGATGTACGGTTTGATTTTTGATTTTTTCAAGTTCTTCCAGGATTTCGGGTCCAAATTCGCGGACCAGGTGGAGTGCAAATGCTGGAGCATTACCTTGGTTAAAGATGTTACAGCCCGGACATTGCGGTCGGCAATTTTGATCGTGCCATCGTGTAGAATGATGCCGTCTGGAAATATAATGTCCGTTTTGAAGTGTTTTCCAATGGCCTTGTTTACTACAAGTATAACATGCACAGTTTCCGTTTGGTTCGGCATATTTTTGACGTATATATAGAGAATAAATTGTATCTAATTCTTTTTTAAGGCTAGATATTGACCTTAGTTTCTTTTTAGTTGTCCTTTCGGGATGTTTGGGTTTCTTTCGTTTGATCATGCACAAATATACAACATTTTTTAGGCAATGTCAAGCTTTTCACGAAGTAAATTTTGTGTCTTCGTAGCTCCGAACAGCTTGAAGTAATCGGTAATGTCTTTTGCTTCAGAAATTCCGGTAAATGTAGTTCTAAGCATATGAAGTTGGGAAAATTTGGTGGCCATTTCTTTCCCCGTCTTATCCTCGTCAAACCATATGATAATGGTTTTAAATCGTTTTTTGAGGTCATCTAGAACAGGCGCCGGTAAAAATGAAACTTCTGAATGTGGGGCTACAGCGGGTATAGACATCTCCTGGAACAACATGACATCTTTGAGGCTTTTTGTAATCACTAGTAACTTTTCTTCTTTTGGGAGCTGTTTTAGCCCTTGTACGTCGGTTTGACTTATGTTTGATAGCCATTTTACTTTTGAATAAGGACGGTATATTTTATAATTACCATCAAAATTGAATGAATATTGAGGTTCTGAGGGACGTTCGTAAAATACCGATTTGGCTATCTTATTTTCATAAATAGCTAATCTTCGGCATGGTGCCACATGGTACTTTTTAAGCGTTTCTAGCGTTATTCCGTAATCGGTCCAATAAGCCTTATCTTTACGGTTAAAAGGTCTAGGATCGACGGAAAAGACGTATTTAGAACGTTCTACTATTTTTACCTGTGGTTTAAATTCTTTGATTTCTTTTGGTTTGTTAAAAACCAAGTCTTCTTTGATTCGGATAACCGCTTTAGGATAAGTTAATCCGTATAATTTCATTACAAGCCCTTCTGGACTTCCCCAGTCGCCTGTGCCCATATCAGTCCAGTAAATATGTCCTGTTGGAGCTCTGTTGAGGACGAAAGATTCTCTTTTTTCAGACCTAAGAGGGGAGAGGTAAGCTACTCCGAGCTTAACCTCCATCCCCATATAATAGGTATAGATCTCCTCGTCTGAAATGAGGTTGTGAAGATCTTGTGTGTTTTTAAAGTTTATTGTCATAATAAAAAGATTAAGGGCAGACTGGTGTAATACCTATTCATTTCACTTGTTTACAAGCACCCTTAATCTTTAAATTATGGGGATTTTAGAACTGTTCTTGTTCTTCCGTTTGAACGGTTACTTTCTTAACATCGGTTGCTTCGCTGAAGTGAAGTGTTGTACGTTCTGTAGGAATTTTAACGTTTTCTGCAAAGTTTGCAAATCCAAGTTCAGTAGCACTTCCGATAGTGCCATCCTTCTTAAGATATTCGCGGCCACAGAATTTCAAACGAACTTTCTTTCCAACAAGCAGTGAGCGAAGTTGGTCTTCAGTGTTATCGCGATTAAGAACTGTATTGTCATAACCCAAACCATCTTCCATAAGATGTTTCAGTTTTGGTAACGCAGCCGGTGTCAAATGGAATTTCTCCATATGAGTTGCTCCGTCGTTGTTAGTGACGGTTACACCGAGGTACGGTGTTCCTTTTTGCTTTTCCTTGTTAAAAATTAGGTCAGTAATTTCAGTTTCCTGTACACCCCATCCGATTCTTTTTTGTCCTGAGCTTACGCCCGTAAAGTTTACGTTCATTGTTTTTCTTTTATTGTTTTTAATATGTAGTTAACATCGTTTGGAATTTTATTTACACCTTCTCCAAACAAATAAGGTGGAGTTTTTGCACTTGTACGGCCATCGGAATTAAGAGTAAAGAAATAGTCTCTCTTGTCTTCCGCGATGACCTTGACGTCTGCAAACATGACGCAAGTGAATTCTCTCTCCAGAGATCCTTTCCATTCTTTGCCTTTGGTCTTAATGTGAGTTTCCATAACACCATCTGCGTTCTCTGTTGCCTCATAATGGGCTGTAACGAATAGTGGTTTTGGAAACCTTTTAATCAAGTTGAGAAATTTTCCTACTTCTGCGTTAAAGAAGTTGAAGATTTCATAGCCAGAACGATTTGCATTTGCGAATTCGAACAGATTGTCTAAAAAGGCTGAAAATGAGTCGAAACCCACTGCTTCGATTTTAGGGTCTTTACCATACTCAATTAAGACTTTTATCATGTCTGTCCATGTACGTGGTTTTGAATAGTTTTTAAACTTATTCGGGAATGGTAATGGTTTTCCTTCTGCGTTGATAAATCCGAAAGTTTCTGTATCGCAATTACGAAAACTCATTGTTTTGCCCCTTCCAGAAAGTGCTACAATAGCAATCTGTAAAGGTTCCTGTTTTTGCTCCATTTAATTGTTTTTGTTGTTTAATCGTCATCATCGTCAAAGAGGGCTGCCGGGGAGGTAAGAATATCAACTATTCCTGTTGCTCCTAATTCAGCAGCTTCTCCAACTTCTTCTGGTTCTCCATCGATTATGCCTGATACGGCAGCTAACGGACTTACTACTAATTTAGCAGTTCCTCCGAGTAATTGTTTAAAAAATCCCATTAAAGTAATGATTTTAAAATGTTAAGTTTAAGAGTATCGTTTCGATATTCTTTTAGCAGTTTTCGTACTGCATTTGTTCCTACAGATTGATCATTTGCGTCTTCCACTGTAATGTTTGCATCAAGTAATAGATGTTCAAGACGTTTTCTTGTTAATTGCATAGGTTTTTCTAAACTTTTAATTCTCTTCTTGATTGGGTTCATAGTATCCTAATGCTTGGTGTAGTACTAATGTATCCTCTTCCTCGTGAGCAAGTTCTTTTAAAAGAAGTTGTTCGTCTAAAACTACATCAGCCAGATTGAACTGATGTAGTTTTCGTTTTTGTGGAGCTTCGTTAATCGTAGGTTTCATAATCCAATTCGTTTATTGGTACATTTGATTTAATACTGGCAATTGCCCATTTGTAATAGGTGTTAGATACCCAATACCCTTCATCTTTTTCCCACTTTCCTAATCGTATTAATCCCATTTTAGGATTGATAATAGCTAGTTTGTTAGCTCCGATATGTTCTGAAAGCCAGTTAATCGATTTAAGGCTCTTAAGAATCTTGTGTTTAGCAAGAAAACTGGTAAACAGATAAGTATCTGAATGCGGGCCATCTTTTGAAAATTCTGAGATTACTCCGTTATGAGCAAGACACGGCTCTTCGGTGTATGTGCATTCCATGTTCTTTTCGTCTTTGTTTTCGGTTACGACGAATGGATGCATATTTTCAACATCTTTCTTTCCGGACGTTGCGATTCGGCTGTGAACAACCAGAACGTCATCTAACTTAATATCGAGATTTTCAATATCTGCCGCGAGAGCATTTCTGGTTGCTGGCCAATAGCCTTTAGACAGGTAGATTCCTTGATCTTTCTGCCACCACATAAATCCACTTCCATGTGGATTATTTATAGTGGAAGCTTTTACCATATCGTAAAAGTGGGGTGTTAGAAGCTTTCCTGCTTGTTTAATGAGTATTACACACATTGTTTAAAATTTTGTTTTACGAATTCAGTTATTTTTACTTCTTTTTCATCCACATCAGCAAGATAGTCTGCTTTTACCGCATCAGCTCTTCCAGAAAATAAATGAGTTCTTTGACTTATATAAGCATCTAATGAGATAGAGCTTTTAGGACAAGCTTCATCAATGATGTCTTTTAGTCTTAAGGTTCTTTTACCAAGAACTGTATTCAGAATTTCATTCTTTCTGTGTTCTACAAACCATGTAAAAGACATGCATAAAAGCACCCACGCTTCTATCTTTTTGTAAGATAGAGTTCCAGAATGATTTCTGAATTCAATGGTTTGAGAAGATGATTTAGTTAGTTGTTCTAGTGAAAAGCTATGAGATTCCCGTTCATTAAATCTCATTTTTGAGAAGTTTGTGGGGATTAGATTCAACCATTTGTATCTTGCTGACCCATGGCCTCCACAATATCTCCCTTGTGGATGAGCAGTACTTTTGTTACAAGAATCGCTTGGTTCCATGCCGTTAGATAGCCATTTGAATATTAACTCGTAGGCTTGAGAGATTTGATACTCATATCCAATTTTGTCCTGTTTTATACTTTCTTTAAGACAAGTTAAAACTTTACTATAAGTGGAATTGTTAATGTCTAACGGTTGACAGTATTCTCCGTTTCTACGAGACGAAGGAAGCATGGCATAGATTTCGTCTTGTAGTAAGTGCCCTAATACGTAAGAATAGATGGTGAATTCTTTGTTGGGAATAAATCCACCTATGTGTACGTGTACACCGCATCTATCATCTACAGTACATCTTTTTGACAGTTCGTTACAGATCTTTTTAAGATGAATTAGCCCCTGGTCTCCTGTTAAGATTCCAGTGACGTATTCTCCACCTGTGATAGACCCGTCGTGAACTCCTGATATATTGAGCTTTTCTTTGTACACATGTCCTGCTATTCTCCCTGTTGCAGTTTCCATTTCAACTCCGAATGTATATCTCTTACTTTCAGTCTTAATGAAGCTGTGGGAGGCTAGTCCGTAGCGAGTATTATGAGGAATGTTAGCGTCGTTTACACCAGGTTCATGGGTTAACTTTTGGGTGTGGTTGAAGTGCTCTGGCGCCAGTTGGTGGTCAAAATAAGGACTTTGCCCAATGAAGAAATATCCAGAGTTTAAACATTCTTTATAGCCCATTTGTTCTGCTAAAGTAGGCGACATGATTAGAATTTCATAACAAACTTGTCCACGGTCATCTATTGTACGCCCACTAACCCACGGGGTCGTGGCTTTATGTACTACTCCGTTTTCACCTGATTTGTGAATTGTTACCCTGGTTGCATTTTGAATTAGAATGTATTTTCCAGAGTATGCGTCTTTTACAATTCGTTCCTCTTCCAAAGCGTACCAATTTCCTTCTACGAACATAGCTGTTTTGTTCTTTTCATAGTAATGCTCATTTATACAAATTGCATTACTTTTAAGAATTATTTCACCACGACGTCCTTTAACGGTCTCAATTTCTTTAGACCATTTCTCTTTTCGTTTTAAATAGTGTTGATCAATATTCATTATTAAAGGTTTAAGGAAAACATGGTGAATATTTCTTCTTCTACATACTCGACTAGAGCTTTGGAATCAGCTTCCAAATTGTACCAATCACCATTCTTTATCTTGGTAAGTTTATCTCTTACTTCAAGTAAAACAGCGAAATATTGGTCTCTGTTGTCGTCGAAATCAGTTACTCTTAGCACTTTTTCTTGCACTTCGATTGCTGACAGTTCGTCAATTAAAACATCGGCTTCTGTTTTTGGTGCTGGAACAGTTATTGCAGTGATTTCTTTGGGCTTTGTTGTCCATGTTTTGTTTTCATGATCATAGATGCGTTCTCCTGAAGCGTCGTTGCACAACGGTTTCATAAGGCTTTTTCCGATTGAAGTTAAGTAATCTACAGTAACTTTTACCCAGATATCTCCTTTTTTGATTGGCCCGTTATATTCGTGACGCATGAATTTGATCTCAATGTCTACAACTTCGTCGATTAGGTTTATAGCTACGATTGTAGCAGCTCCTATTTTAGAACAAACTGACTCCTTGTCTTTTCGTCCTTTTTCGTTAGGAACTACCATGTCTCCAATGTTCATTTTTAATATTGGTGAAATTGGAGTATCGCAAGTATCTCCGCAAGCATCGTCTGCGAATTCTGAATTTAATCCCCATCCTGCTCCGTAATTAGAGTAATTAGTCTTCACAGGGGCTGGTTTAAGTGGGTTATGAGTTATTTTAAATTTGTCTACGAGATTGCCGTCTTTAAAGACATGTACTAAATCGATTGGAAATTGACGTATTTTAGAGCATCCAATAGCTTTAAGACTTTCTTCCATAGAAGAAACGTAAGTTCCAATTAAATTGCCTTGTCTTACTCTTCCGTGATACAATGGACGGTCTTTATCTCTAAAGCAGTATAGTCTTTCGTCTTTTAGTGTAAAAAGCAATGCTGCACCTCCTTCGTAGTCTTCCAAGGACTTAATAAATTGGTTCTTTTTAATAAGAAATGCAGTATTTCCAGCTTCAATGTCTTGATTCATTGACATAAAGAACGCTTGAGAGTCGATATTATAGTCAACTGCTTTGATATTACGACTTTGAGAGAGGGTGTATGAATTTTGAATAATTCCATTATGAGCTCCTACGAGGTGTGTGTACTCAAATGGATGTGCATTTTCGGTGATGCAGTACCCGTTAGTTCCTTTACGAGTATGTCCGATGAGCAATTTGCCTGTTTCTATTGACTCAGTTATGAGAATAGTAGAGGATTTGCCTAATTTCTTTTTTAAGTTGGTTGGAAATTCTTTTCTTCCGGATACGTAATATCCGCAAGAATCAGTACCACGCGATTCATTGTACATGAACAGTAGTTTTATTTTGTCAATATCAAATTCAAATGGGGCCGTGAAGCCGAGTAGTCCGCACATAGTGGTTATATTGTATCTCGTGGAGATGAGCAAGGAGGACGAATCCCCCTTGCTTATAACCACTAAGATTATTGATGTTTTTGTTTTAAGATGCGATCGATTTCTGTAATGTAAATTGCTTTGGTCTTTTCTCCCATTGCCGGGCTTGAGTTTACTTCAAGGAGATAGAAACTACCATCTGTCTTTTTATATTTGACATCAAAGCATCCGATATCAAGTTTAATTGCTTTGAGGGCCTTTTTGCACTCACTGACCATTGCCGGCCACTGAGTAGGTTTATCAAAATCTTCGACAAACGCACCATTTGCAATGGACTTGATCCATTGTTTTTCTTTAGGTACATCCTCATTAACCAATTTTCTAACCGAGAAGAGTTCGTCGTTTCCGATGTTGGACACGTGAATTCGATATTCTCTTTTACAGTTGACGTATTCTTCACAGTAATACGGGTTAGTTCGCCTGTGTACGCTTTGTAGTTTCGTAGCTCTGAAGGTGTCATATTGTTCTTGGTTATCGATTTTTATCATTCCTTTTCCTCCGCTACGGTAGCAGAGTTTTGCCACCACAGGGAATTTGAGTCCTGCTGGTAATTCTGCACATTCTACAGGATTGAAGAATTTAGTTGATTTGATGCCTGCTTGTTGAAAGATATTCTTCATCTTCATTTTGTTAGATGAATTTTGAATTCCTTCTATTGAATTGACTTCAATTCGTCCAAGCATGTGTTCGTTTCGAAACTTTGTTTGGGAGCCGAATCGTACAATAGAACGAAAGGGATAGAAGTTTCCTTTCATGAGGCCATAATGAGAGCCATTTCTTCCTTGAGAGCTTCGTACACGAGGTACAAAGCGTGTATATTTTTTCATTAGTTGATTAGTTTTGCTTGTTTGAGTTCAATTTCTGATGGGTAGTCGATTTCGTCAGAGTAGATTTCATCGTATTTAATAGCATAGGATTCATCGTTGTAATTTGAGATTCCTATGATATAATACTTAGTTTGAAAGCCTATTCGTTCGCTTGAAGAAAGATGTGTCCAAGGCACTCGTTTTTTACTTCGATTTATAATCTCGTTCCAAGTGATGTTTTTAACCTGTATGGCTACTTTACTTATCACTTTTTCACACATGAATGTTTCTGCTGTTTTAAAGATTTCTTGATCCTCTTTCTTCACTCTTTGTTTTAATTGCAGGTACTTGTAGAGAAGATCACAGCATTCTGAGTTAGAAGTACCTGATATTATGTCTGAGAATGTACGCATTGTTCTTGGTTGTCTCTTTGCCATTGCTCGTGGTTAGTTATTATTCGTGCTAATTCTTTTCCAGCTTCTTCACGGTCTGGTGCAAGAATTGTTATGGTGGAGTCTGCTTTTGATTCGGTAAATGTGAATGTTTTCATTGTTTTTTAATAGATTAGAGCTTGTGTCTGGAGATAGCGCACGTACCTCTGATCCTTAGCTTTTCATGCTGGACGCAACTCTCCTAGTTCTAGGGGTAATTTCCCATTTAAGGTATTGTTACTATGATACGACAGCTTAGTGTGGGCTACCACAATGGGGCACATAAAAGCGCAAGTTAATCTATTTTCCTTTATACCATGAGTCTGAAATTACAGTGTCGACGACAACTGGTATAGAATGTATAAAAATCTCTCCGGCTTCACACATGAGTTTGTTCATAATAGGTTCCCATGTTGTTGCGAAAAATTCTTTACATTCTGTGTTAATTTCATCATGAACTTGATTGATAAGTTTTACTGGGCAATTGTTTAAATTAATGTACGATCTTAATGAGGCAATGGCGACTTTTGTTAGGTCTGCGTTTCCCATTTTATTATCATTGAGGCTCTTTATCCTCAATTTCTAACGATTTTAAATTCTCGTTAGTTTGGACTATATCTTCAAAAATTAGATATTTTGGCATATTTTTGCAAAATGTAAGTAAAGCTTGTAAGAATGTCAAAAGTCAAGTTTTTGTTCACTTTTCTTGGATATTTCTTCTAATTGTTAAAAATTAGAGTAATTTATCTAGTCTCTACACCTTAATTGTATTGCTACAACTCTTGGCTCGGTATTAGCGTTTCAGCCTTCACCGAATTTAATGAATTTAGGCAGGGCGGTTTTATCGTCTACCCTGCATTGGTGCATTTCTTCCTTCTCGATCGATTTCTCCTTTACGTTTCTCGGTGATTCTAGGATCATTATAGTCTTTGAAATAACGAATACGTCCTGTAGGAGGAAAGGTTCGAATGTAGCCTCTTGAGACTGCTAATCGTCCTAAACGGTCAAGAAAGGTTTTAATTCTAGGGAAAGCTCGAAAGTAATCACGAATGATTGCTCTTGCATCTTCTACTGGAATCATTAGGTCTGCGGCGAGTTTGTATTCTGACATTCCATAAGCAAGGCCAAAGTTAATCGTTTTAGCTACATCTCTGGGAGTTTTACCTCTTAGGAGCGTTAAAGGATCTTTGATTTTATCAAAAGGAACATTAAATAGCTTCATTGCAACTTCTCCATGAAGATCGCCTCCGTTTTGAAAGGTTTTTATAAAAACTGGATCTTTACTTCCTTCTGCAATAAATCTCAATTCGCATCCAGAATAGTCTCCAGTTATTATCTTGTAACCAGGTTCTGCGACAAAGATTGATCTGTATTCTCCTTCCTTTGGTATGTTTTGAAGATTAGGCTTGCTAGAACTGAATCGGCCTGTTGATACCATCGGCCAGAAGGATGTGTGTACTCTTCCATCTTCTGCAACAAATTCAAACAGATTTGCTCCGTAGGTAGAGAGTGCTTTCGCTTTTTCTCTGTATACGAGTAGTTGTTTGATAAAAGGAATGTTGTTTTCAAATTTAATTAACTCATTTTCATTTGAGCTTGTTAACGACAGCCCTAGGTGTTGGAGGACGGAGACTATTTGCGCCGGGGAATTATAATCAACCACAACTTTCCTTTCGAGATGTCCGAAAAGATTACCTTGTGTTTCTTTGGGCACAAATTTAGATAATCTTTGTTCTTCTTCAACAATTTTATCAAGCGCTTTAAAAGCTTCTTCTTTTTCGGTTTCAATTCTCTTAATTAAGATTGTGAGTTTGTCTTTGTCGAGTTTCATTCCATTAAGTTCCATGTCTCCAGTGGCTAAAACAGCTCTATTTTCTACGTTTGAAAGGTAGACTAGGTCAAGTTCTTTTAAACGCTCGAGTTGTTTTAGCCTAATTTCGTGGAGTGGTAATAAGTCATTAGCGGCGTACTGGACTTGTTCCGGCGTTATAGGGGAGTTGGCTTTTAAGAAGGTTTTTCTAACAGCTTTATCCATGAATACTCCTAAATAACGGTTAGAAAGCATGTCTAAAGAGTATTTAAGGTCAGTTCCTCCTCCATTTAAGAGGATTTCCATAACCATAGTATCCCAGACTTTAGCTAGGATGACTCCATTAGCTTTTAGGATCTTGTAGTCGGCTTTAATGTTATGGCCGATGAAAACCTTGCTTTCGTCTTCTAAGATCGGTTTAAGGGCCTCTAAAAGCTCTACAGAGGGCTCTAATACGAATCCTGTGTCTTTATCTCCGATTTGGATTAAGAGTAAGGTATAAGTGTTTGGAACGTATTCTGTATCCAATCCTACTAATTCTTTATCCTTAATCCACTCTTTTAGATCGTTAATCGTGTCTTGAATAGGCTTGGTCTTCTGAAGGTGTAGTATTTTCATGAGGTGCGTGAGCAGAGTCTTTCCAGTAACAGACTATTTTTTTAGTACAAGATTTGAAATTATGATCGAGCCAACTGGATTCTTCGTCGGGGTCCGAGCACGCCATGGCTTTAGGTTTTTCGTCCCCTATAAACATAACATGTTTTGTTCCCTTTGCAGCGTTGATACGAAACCAAGCCATGCGTGCTGGCCAATTGCCGTAAGTTATTGCTATAACGTGTTCTTCGTCATATACAGGCCACATGTCGTCAAGCGGCTTTGTGCTGACTGATATAAGAGGAAGAATTTTGTTATAATAATCGCAGCTTAACTTAGGAATCTTAAGACTAGTTCCGATACAATGTACATTAACACCGAACATCGCAGCTAAAGCGATTCCTGTTGTGGGAATGCTTCTTTTTTCTGGTTCTACGATGATTAGTTTAGTGTTATCTTGTATTAGGGTTCGAGGTAATCTACGAGCAAGGGTGTAGGCTGTACATATAGCAAGTTCGAGATCAGAAACGGATAGAAATAGTCCATGTTTTAACAAAACTTCTCGAGTTTCTTTCTCGACTTCAAAAGCAGATGTTAGATATGTTTTAGTATCAGCTAATGAAGGTAGAAAGGCTTCCAGTAGATTTTTTGTTTTTACCATGGTAGATCTGATTGTGGTTCTTCGATTTCCATTCCCCTCATTACCCTGTCCATTTCTTCGTCATGCCTTCTTGTATGTTCTTCGGTTTGGACTTCATCCTGTTCTACTGCTTGTCGAAATCTAAAGCTTTGACTCTCGTCTTGTTCATCATCTTCCACAAAAGTGGCCCAGCCAGATGATGCAGGTACACCTATGTTTGAATCAACTCTTATGGTGACAGATTGTGTATTAGAGGCTGAACTTAGGTTCAAAGTAATCGTTCTGTAGAAATCTTGTGAGCCGTTTTCGTAGCTAAGTACATACCCATTTCGTATGTCTGGAAGTGTGCTAGGAGATAGATACCAATGTTGTCTGGTTTCGATGTCCTCAAGAAAGTTATTTACTTGTCGCATTGACCTCCATACGATTCCGTTTTGAGTTTGTAACCCGATTCCTAAGAGTTCAGTTCTATTAGATTGGGGTTCAAATGGCTCAAATTGTACAACTAGAGTGTTTTTAACTTTAATTTTATTGAATGGAACGACAACCAAGTGTGTACCTTGTTTGTTTTCAATTTCAACTACAACTCCTTTACCGTATTGTTTTTTAACAACAGCTTTAGCACCTTTTTCAACAGTTCCTTTGTTAAATTTGAAGTTACTGATGAATTGTACGGTATTTCCAATGTAATCTTTCTTCTTAGAAGCTTTTTGTTTAAACTTTTTCGGAGGTGGAGACCAATTTTCTGAAGCTACTCTTGGTCGACTTCTAATTTGATTTAATAGCCCATCTCCAGTTCGTACTTCTGCTACTGGCATTTTTCTAGTTCTTTAAGTACTGATTTAATATCTTCTTTTTGTTTTTCGTTTTCATCTGAATCCAACAGTCCTCTTTGTAGCAGGTCTTTCATTAGAGTTTCATATAAAGATCCAGATTCCATAATATATTCTACGAATGCTTTATGGGTTAATGGGAGGTCGTGTTTAACAAAATTAACCATTCTTTCTACAAATTGTATGTTAGCGATGAACTTGTTAATATCGAGTGTGCCATTAAAAATGCGGAATTCGAGTGTAGGATGCCCACAAGGAGTATTCAGACGAATGCATTGGCAGTCGGTAGTTCCTTGTTTGAATTGCTCAATTTCTGACAATCCATGTTGGGTTGTTAGGTAGAGTTTCTTATCTCCTTCTGGTGTAGCTCCGTAAATGAAATTAAACTTACGTTCGTGACTTCGTCCGGAGAATTTGGCGATAAAATCTTGTTCTTGTTCAAAGAAGTCTAAGATTTTATAGAATTCTTCAAGTTTTACGAAGTCTCTTTGTACGTGAATGTGCATTCCAGATTGATTATTGTCAGATTCTAAGTAATTATTCTTAAGAGAATCGAGAACTAATTGGATGTTTTCCAATCCGTCCATCGTTTTTGAGAATGTAGCTGGGGGGAATCTCAATTCAGGCATATTTCCGTTTATTGAGACTCCTCCCGCGTCTGCTCCCCATTCAAGGCCTGCTGGATAGCCTTTTTTACACTTTTCTTGATACTCTTTCTTCGCTTTTGTTTCCAGCATTATAACTAACTTTGCTTGCTTTCCAGACACCTTTCGTACTGACTTTTCTTTTCTTAATTCGATTATCGGAAAGGCTTCTAATTCAATTCCCATGATTGGGTTAACTTCATCAGATTCTACATTCACATTACCTATTTTCATTCTCGTATAATTTTAAAAACTCTTCTAGAGTAATCCAGATAGAATTTGGTTCGTTTTGAGTCCGTTTTTGCACCCATTTAACTTCTTGGGTGTCTTTACAATACAAATTAATACAAATAGCTACCTTGTCTTCAGTAGTTTTTCTTACTCCTCTACCTAGTCTTTGGGTGAATTGGAGTGGATTTCCTGATCCTGCGGCTATGATACATAGACTGACGTTTTCTACGTTTAATCCTAAGTCAAGAGCTTTGACTGTGGATAGGACTTTAATTTCAGGTTTGTTGTTAAAGTCTTCTAAAACTTGCTTACGTAAGTCATCTTTCATTTTAGAATGGTAGATAGAACAGCCTATTTTGTGACAGGTTTTACAGATAAGTTCAGCGAATTTAATCGACTCAGCGAATATGAGTGCTTTTTCTGTGTTTAATAACGACAGGATTTTACACGTAGCGTCAAGCTTATTATAAGCGTTGTTTACGACTGTTTTACGCCCTCTTACACTGTTCATATACCTCGAAGCCCACATACGTACACTTGATGGCTTGGTGAAGTCTTTAAGACACGATATGGCTGAATTAAATACTCTTGCTAAAGGAATATTTAATGAGGTCATTAGTTCGCGTTCCGCTTGACTTATAACAGTATCATGCGATTTATAGGTCGCTAATTCTGTATTTGTTAACTCAAGGGAGACATTGTACACTTTGTACTTAGAAATGAGGGATTTTTCGCTTGCCTCCGTTGGGGTAATTGTGTAGACTACAGGAGCAATCGTGTCCAGGAGAGGACGTTTATCAGCGGGTATAGTAGCGCTTAAGCCTAATATCCGGTGAAGTTTGTTGTTAGTGTAGAATTTTGAATATTCTTCAGAAAGAGTGGTATGAATTTCATCGACAATTGCTAAGTCATATTCTAAACCTGTTAATTTGTATGCACTTTGTATGCACATAGTTGTAACGTGGCCTAAAGTGAACATGAAATCCATTCCCCATTTCTTAGCTTCATCAGCCCAATGAGTATCTCTGAGATTCTCAGTAGGAGTGATGATTATAATACGGGGAACTTGTTTGTGTCCTAGCAAAGCCCATGCTAGAGCCGCGGCTATATCTAGGCCGATCTTAGTTTTTCCTACACCTGTTGTAAGCTCCAAAGTGCCGTTGCTGGTTTTCATCCAGACGTCAATGGCCTTTTGGGATTCGATGTCTCTAGTTGTTTCCATGTTAGATTTTTTGTTTAGCTAATTGTTTAAGCTCTTCTGTAAATGCAAATGGTCCATTGAATATGTCTAAAAATAATTTTGTGACATCATTCACACTCAAACACGGTTTGTGCATTAAAATGTATTCTTCTGCAGCACCTTTGTCGTAATACCAATTTGTATGGGTATCGTTACCTGCGAAGACTGCTATGCCTTCAGAGTGACTTGAAGTGATTTTAAAAGTACGTTTGTTTACAGTATAAAGTGTTCTGTGATCTTTGCATACAATACCATCTTCTGTTGTGAAGAGTTTTTGTTTTATCGGATGACATTTGCATGTTTGTCTTTCACAACGTCCAACCTTTTGGATGAATTCAATCGGGTCTGGTACGAATTCAACTTTTTGTTGTTTCTCGAACTTTTCTTTCTTCTTATTCTTGTTCATCTGGTAGGTTGTTTAGAATGTCAAGTTGTTTGTTTAACACTTGACCTCTGGTTAGTTTTGAAGCTTCGCGGTTGTGATACTTTTCGTATAGGAGTTTGGGAACGTCTATTAATCGTAGTTCGATACTCATTCGTTCGTCATTTAGAATCATATGTTTGACTCCGAAGATAGTACGAAGAAGTACCTTACAGTCTTTCATTTCTGTATCACATTTCTCATGATAAGCAGGTAAATCTGACTCATAGTTTGAATCAAATTCTTTATGGCACCAAGTACACTTCATTAGTTTACTTTTTGCCAATCTTGTTCTTGGTCTACCTCTTCCGATTCGGCGAATACTGCATCAATGGGAGGAGCATCGATATCGATATCTGCTTCTGTGGGTTCTCCGTCTGGAAAGAGTGTTAATCTGTCTTCGTTCCAGCTTTCTTCCATTGTTTTGTACATGGAGATAACACGACGTTCTTTGGGAATAGTATCTTTTTCTTCCTCTTCTTCTGTATCGATGTCTAGTTCTTCTAAGAGGTAGTTTCGTTCAGTTATAGCTTCTGAGATTTTGTCGAAATCTCCAATCGATAAAACGTTTCCTGTTCTTAAATGTACATCAAAGCTGAAAGCTGGTACTTTGTCGTTTTCAATAATTGCATCAATTGCTACGATTTCTAATTTGTCAATAGCAACATTCCAAGGGCCGATTAAAATAAATTCTGAAAGCATGGTTGTTTTTTGGTTTAGTTGTTGTTTGTTCGGGGCCGGAGAATTGAACTCCGTCTTCTTGGGATTAGTTTCCTTCGAAGAAATCTTATAAAATAAAGGTATTATTGCGTAACAAACGATAGCCAGTGTAAGGTTTCGGATTAAGGGTACTCGTTTCCCGAAGGCAACTCTGACTCTAGACACCTAAGTCTTATCTAAAAACTGTTTTTACCGCTATAACTCTCTTACGAGTTGGTTAATCGATTTAACGATTTCTTATTTGTTTACAAAGTTAACATTCATCATACTCGATTATATCCTTTGCCCCGAATGAGAGATCTTGGCTTCGAACCACATGCTCGCTGCCTAACCATAGTGTTGTAGACCATGTGGCAGCTATGAGATCTCTGTTTGTTATAACAAGCCTGTTAAGGACTCGCTAAGACGTTTTGCGACATCGCATTCTTCTTTCATTTCATTTACAAGTTCTTTTGTCTTTTCTTTCCATTCTTTCATACCCTCTTCAAACCCCATGATTTCTTCTTGGTTATTTCCGGTTAGTTTGAGCATGTCGAGGGCTAAGTCCTTTAGTTTGAGTTCTTTTTCCATTATTAAGGTAGCTTTATCTGCTCCTGTGAGGATTTTGTCGAACAAACGCTTTAGGACTTTCAGATCAGTATTGGTGAGTTTTGCAACCTCAAATGGTTTGTAGATTGAAATCTCTTTACTTGGAAGTTTCGGTTTTTTAATCTGATGTTCCAAGATTTTGCTTGATTTTTTAGCTTTTACCATATTAGAAGGCGTAATCCGCCATGTTTTTGTGAGTTTTTGTTTCTGGTACAAAGCGTATGTTCCAGATTTCTTCTTTTTTAGCTGTTGCTTTTTTAGCAATTTTATCTGTTTTGTACTCTAATTTAACTGAGATTGGTTTAGTAGCAACAATTGTCATATCTTCTTTGTCAAAGTCTTTAACTTTGTATAGCTCATACATACCTTTTGAGTTAACAAGATTGAAACTCCAACCTATGTAGACGTTTGAGAATGGAATAGTCCACCCTTCTTGTAACTTCTTTTCTGGTTTACCTTCGACATTACCCCACACTTCAAAAGTAAGATTTTGTTTTTTCAAGTTGAAGATTTCAAAGAATTCTTCGTGATCTGTATCAAAGATGTTAGCTTCTTCAGAGACTGATTTAACAATATCAATTGTGATAATTGACAGTTTGCTGATTAATTTAGCTAGCCCTGGTATCAGTTTTTTGTTTTTGACAGTGTCGTTAAGGATTTCAAGAATATGTTTTAGGGTAAGGTCTTTGAATTCCTTAATATAACGAATTCTTGATGGTCTTGATAGTAGTTGATCGGGTAAGTCGGCTTTATTTGTGGTCATTAAGAAGAGACGTTTGTATTTAGTTGTAAATACACCGTCCATAAGTGTTAAAAGACTACTTATGTTTTTCTTTCCTCTTTGTTCGCCATCTTCGTTTTGGCTTCCTCCGTAGAATTCATATGTCTTTTCAAATTCGTCGAAGAATAGGATTACATCTTGGGGAATTGAATTGATGAATTGGCCAATATTGCCAAAATCTTCATTTATTAAGATTACCGGAAGGTCAAGGTAATGGCAGATTTGTTTTGCTGTGATCGTTTTACCGGTTCCTTTTAATCCTTTGAACAAGATACCAAAGTTTTTAGATAGTGTCTCATATGTTTTAATACAGCGTGCTATGAGTATATCTTCGGTTCCGTAGATCTTTTTAGGAAGTTCGAATTTGTCTGAGATCCACAGTAGCATGGGTCCTCTTGGCGCCATTACTAGCTCGTAGACTCCTACGGGTAGTTTGTCTTGTGTTTGGGGAACGTGGTCAAGCATGAATACTTCTCCAGATTGTAGCCATTTTTTCATTTAGGTAGTTGGTTTAGGTTGAATTTGCGATCTTGGTCTGTGCAACCAAGATCTTTATAATTACAGGTGATTTCGGTTCCTTTTTCAATGTCTGTTAATGCCATACAACGTTCTCCGTTGTCTATACAGTTAGCAGGTTCGTCGTGGTTCATAAAACGGTCGTTGTCAATGGGCAGTCTGAATTCATTAAGGTGTGAAAAGCAGAATTTATTCATAAATTCTCTTCCTTCGTACGGTATTCCGCTAAGGGACTTGAAGCAAGGTTCGATACCGTGGTCGAATTTGTATACTATTGTACCGGCTTTTATGAATTCTTTAGCGAATAGCCCTATTCCTCCTATTTTAGAGGGAGATAGGTATGTTTTTACTCTGAGCATGTTTGGTTGATTAAGAAGGCAAGCAGAGGACCGGATGCATTATCTATTACTAGATAGCTTCCGGCCCTGCCACACCAACCAGGTGGTGCTTGCCTAAGATTTATGTTTTTGTTTGAAGAGTAGATGAGAATCGAACTCATACCTCTATGTTAACTAGCGCACTACCTAAGTGCTACTACCCTTACCGTTTTTACCTATTTTGAGGCCTTATACTGGCTGTTACGTAGTAAGTTCTAAACAGAGATTGCATTTTATTATTATTGTATTTTATAATTTCATAGGTGTTATCTGGATAAACGATAGCTTCGCCTACTTTTACAAGTTCTCCAGGGCTGTAAATGTCAATCCATTGCTGATCGCATACCTTCCACACTGTTTCAGATTGATGTGTGGTTGCTTCTTGGCATAGAAAGTCAGTAGTAATTGGAATTACTGTAACCAGGCCGGGATGTTGTGCTCGAATGATGATGCTTTTATCCTGGCTCATGACTTTGTCACATCCGGATAGCCCTAAAGCAAGAAGGGCGAGTAAGAGTAGTTTCTTCATTTGATTGTTTTGTTGGTTATAATTGTGGTCATTTTGTAATGTGGATTGGCCTTATTCCATTGTTTTCTTAGGTGCCTAAGTAAGACTGTTTCAATTGGCACACCTCTATTGGGACTGGGGGTTCGTTTCTGAATTAAGTCGGAAAGTGTTATTCGTTGCATATTTATTTTTTAATGTTGATTAATAGCCGTAGCCGTAGCCGCCGCCGTTGCCGTTGCCGTAGCCGTCGCCGTTGCCGTTGCCGTAGCCGTCGCCGTAGCCGTCGCCGTTGCC
>OCZT010002446.1_pt1 | contig 19188 bp, 20 predicted proteins | sample 1539031 | NCBI WGS metagenome assembly OCZT01 (sample SAMEA3539308, study PRJEB22396) | soil metagenome | biome: tundra; feature: field; material: soil | place: USA | collected 2010-05 | depth 0.15 m | reverse complement strand
ACGCCCTTGAATCCTATGAGTGGGTCCAGCGACTCGAATCGCTTGCCCATCGTTGGAGCGGTCCAGTTATATTCAGTCGTGGACTCGTAAATGTACGAACCATCGTAGATCTTGATGTCCCACGGCCAGCCAGAATCCCCTTTTATGGCATAGTAATTTCCGGAATTTACTTGGGTGTAGAGGTGATTACACGGGGTGACGTGATCGAGCTTCGTTCCTTCGAGGTGATGGGTCGCCCGGAGGGTGGGCGACATCGTCATCCAATCGAGCATTATGTAGGACATGATTTAGGAGAGCGTGTTTGCCGGATCGCCGTTGGAATATAGATCGCTATCGCTGCACAGGAACATCAGGGAGCTCTTGTCTCCTGGCCCGGCAGAAGTGTAATCGGGCTCGCCGTCGGGAGCGATTTTAAACTCCGTCAACTTGACCAGATTGACCGCGATCAGCTTGTACTGCACGTGCCCTTCAAAAAACTGCCACGTCCGATCCATCACCACAAACGTCTTCCCCGTGATTCCAATGACTCCCAGGTCTCGATCGGGCACTTGGGGATGGGTCATGGTCACGAAGTCGCCTGGTTCGACCAGCGCGGTGCTCCAGGCAGCATCGATCGGATTAGAAGAAGAATTCTTTCCGTTGTCGCCACAGGTTAGCGCTTTCATGCCGTAGCGCATGAAGATCAGGAAAGTAGTGACGGCGCCGAGGAAAATTCCGTTGAGCCCGGAACGCAGCCCTTTCGCCTCAATCGTTTGCTGCCCGTACAGCCCATACTTCGCGATGGAAGGCGCGTAGTCCTCGACCACTTCCGTGGTGAAGGAACTGCTGCTACTCGCATCCATTCGGAGCACGACTTCGTTAATGAGATCGGCTTGGCCGACCATCGGAATTGCAAAGAGGTTGCCGAGGTTGAAATCCATCACCGTCGTGGTATCGAGCGGGTAGAAGGACTCGATGGTGATCTGCCCTAAGTTGTTAGTGCGCAAATACATGCCGAGCGGCTTCATGATTTCCGATTCGATGAAGTCCTTCGCCGTCGGCGCGGTATCGAGCGAGAACTGCATCATCGCGCCCGAGTAAATGCCGTCGCGATAGGCGATGATTTTGGTCTCATCCACCTGAGAGGAAAGGTAGCCGCACTCGGTTTCCAGCGCGGCGATCAGGATATCGAGCGGATGACCGAGCAGCGTGCGAACGTCACTAGAGCTGGTAGCGTTGCCATCATCGCCCGTGCTGTAGATGGTCTGCGCGAGATCGGCGAGAATGTCGGGGCAACTGAAGGTGTACTCCAGATTGCTAGTCACGGACTCGACCGATTCGATCCTAAACGTTAGCAACGTCACATAGTCGGCGAGTGCCATGCCCGCGAAGCCCTGAAGCAATTGCGCCGTCTTGCCTTCAAATGTGAATGATGGAAAGTCTGCGGTGATCGCGCCGGGGCTTAGCGGAGATCCGTCCTGCACCGTAAAGATGAAATCTGAGAGGTCGCACCCGCCATCGAGATCGTTGACCGTGACTTGATGATCTTCCATGCCGACCAGCCAGTCATAGATCGCGGCCCCGCCGATGGTGTCAGTAAGCGGAGCACTCGAAAATGCTCTGGAGTAACCGCTGATCGTGATGACAAAGATCGGCTTCTTGATCGGATTGGCATTCGCAGTCAGGTAGGCGCTGCTGGCGGCGATCACGTGGAGGATGCTCCGCCGGGCACCAGTCGCATATTCATCACGAACTTGGAGAGCCCGAACGCGACGAACGTTGGCGCGATCTTGTCATCGACCAGCTGCCAGGTAGCGAAGGCAGTTGCGGTGCCGTCCGGATAGTACTGGAAGGTTCCGCCTTGGATCGCATAGGCGAAAAACGCCTCCCACATCGGCATATCCGTCCAGGGAACAGTTTCGAAATTGATGGGCCGGACGCGGTCCACGCGCTCGGTGATCGACTGCCGGATCCCGTCGGACGTGATCGAATCGTGCCGCACCGCTTCGAAGTTGTCCATGTAGGGCTTTTGGATGTTCGGGTAGGTGGGCGTCAGAGTGGTTGCTCCGGTGCCGGAATCGTAAATGATGCGCGGGGTTGGATAGGCCATGGCGAGTTAGTCGAGAAGTTCAGCGAAGTGAACGATATTCAACATGCTGCACGGTCTTGCACGGTGCGTAGGAACGTGAGAGAGTTTCGCTTCCCTTCCCCCCGATGGAGGGTTGCTTGCTGAAACTCAAAAAGCTCATTCGCGCCGAAGAGGGACAAGCGATTGCCGAAGCGGCACTACTGCTTCCGGTCTTCGTTCTTGTTTCCTTTATGCTGGTCGATATTCAGTGGATGACGAAGGACGCCGCCGCCATCGAGTACATCGTGACCGAAGCCGCACGCTGTGAGGCCATTGCGTCCGGCGCTTGCCAGAACACCGGCCAGACGCGCGCCTACGCCATCGACCTAGCGGCCAATATGCGACTTAGTACCGGAGCGGGTTTTGATTTGACCACGCCGAATTGCGGTCGCGATTTCTGTCAAGTGTTCCTCTCCTACCACTACAAGCCGCTGGGCGCCTATTTCCCAGCGCTGACCATAAGCCGCACAGGAACCGCATCAGTCCCGCCCGGACCATAAAACGCGCTCATCGATCAGCCTGTTCAAAATACACCGTGACGGGATACCCATCTCCATCGAACCATCGAGGGGATTTTACGCCCCGCTGATCGGACTCAGGAACGCGACGGAAACGCAGCCAAAATATAAACTGCCGCATCCAGCGGAGATATACGCGCTCGCGATAAAGGCAGCTCATTGTGGATATCCTGTGCTTGACAGAGGGTGCAAAATGGTTGACATGGAAAATGAATTAAGGAATCGGGTCAAGGCTGCCATTAGGGCTAGAGCGCTTTCCCATTTGCTGATTGATGATTTTCTCTGCGCATGGGAAAGACTCGAAGGCATATCATTCTTTGATTGTCCAGCATGCGTCGATGCTTCACGTGATCCGCTCGACCGACTTAATCGTTTCGTCGAATATGCAGGGGGCGAGGATGACATAGAACCAGCACTTGACGAAATGATCGACGGAGTCCTGAACGACATCCGGGAAATCTGCCAACGTTGGGAAAAGCTGCCTCAACACTAAGTCCTGCGCGTGACCCGGTTGGAGTTGGTCACCGACATCCGCACCCGTCCAGTATTCGCGCCTCGGCTGATGACGCGCGTCAATCGCGTCAGGTCCGTGGTTGAGATCATGCCGTTGATGTAGTAGTTGTGAGTCGTACCTCCGCCGCCAAGTCCAAAGGCATCCATGAGGGCCTGTCGCGCTCGCGGATCGCCGAGAGGAAACACCCCTTCAGCCTGACTGCCGCCGTCCTGGCGATCGCCGATCATTGCCATCGTGGGCTGCGTAACGATGGCGCCGCTGAATAGTCGCGGGACGTTGACCGATGAAGGCCCCGGCCCTGCGGCTACAGTGGCAGCGCTCTGTGTGATAGTCGCGGTCGAACCCGTAGCCGTGGCTGCAGTTTTTCCCATGTTGCCCGCCAGACCGCTCATCGCTCCTGAAATAGCGAAGAGGGCAATCGATGCGGCCAACTCCCCGGCACCTTTCGCCTGCGCTCCAGGTGTCACCAGGTCGGCCATTGCCAATCCGGCATAGTATTCCGCCCACGTCTTTGCCATGCCGCCAACCATCTTCAGTGTGGCTTGTTCCATCGCCTGGCCGAAGGATTCTTGGCCGGAGATCATGGCCGTCATGGCCGTAGAAAACGCCGCAAGCTCTTCCGTGGCCGCGGCTTTCATGGTGGTTTTTAAGGTCTGCATGGCGGCGTCCAGACCTTTTATGTGGGTAGCTTCCGTGGTCAGTTCATGTTCACTCTTTTGAAGGGCTTGAATTTCTTTCTGGATGGCGTCGGTATTCACGCCTCGCGCTTTTGCTTCCACCAATTCGGCCTGCGCGGTCAGAAGTTGAGCGTGATTCTCTTTCAGCTTCTCGGCCAGCAACGCATTGCCGAAGGCAGTCGCAATGGCAAGCGCTTGCCCGTAACGCCCCTTATCGAGGGTCAGTTCCTTGTCTTGAAACGTCTTTGTCGTATTCGCAATTTTGACTTGCGTGGCGGCTTCCGCTTGCTCGGCCTGGAGAAGCAACTTCTTCAGTTCATCGATCTGCTGAGGACTGATAAAGGGATTATCTTTAGCCGCGCTCAGTTTGGCCTGCGCGGCCTTAACGGCATCCTGCTCTCGCTTGAGAAGATCCTCAAGGATTTTTATGGTCTTGTTGTTTTCATCGGTGTAGAGAATTTCCAATTGATGCGCGGACTGAGTAGCCGAGATCAGCTTAAAGCTGGAGAGCTGCGTGATGGCTTTTTCCTGCACGCTGTACTTCTCGGTAATCTGCGCCATCTCAACCTTCGCATCGGCGTCGGCCCTCTTCAATTGTTCCGAAGCCGCTTGATTCACAGCTTTTTGCTCAGCGGCGAGCGCTGCTTCTGTGAATTGAATTTTCTGAGTTTGCAAGGATTTATAAAACTGGGTATCCTGCAATCCCTTTGACTGCTCTTCCTTAATGGCGGCATCGATCGCGGCCAACCGTGCTTGGGAGCCTTGCAGCGTGGCGGCAATCTTTTCCTTTTCACTCTCTTGTAGTGCCGACACAGCTTCTTTGTACTTGGCTTCCCAGGTTTTCTGCTCGAAGTCAGCTTCTTTCTGCGCGTTTTTCGCTTGCTCCGTGAATGCCTTATCGCTGGCCTTGCTGATCGCGTCCGAGGTTTCGAGAGCGGCCACCTGCACCCTCTTGTGAATGTTCTCAGCCTGGAGGCCGAAATCTTTTTGGGCCGCGGCTGCTTCAGCCACTGCACCAGAAAGCACGCCGATAGCCTTGGCATCTTTGGGTGCCTCGGTCTGTACGACCTTCATGGCGTTGCCGGATAATTGCCCTAGAACGCCATAGGCCCTTCCCAGCGCCTCAACGGCTGCCACTTGCTCGTCTTCTGTCGTGGCCTTGGCCTGAGCGACGCGTAGCTTGTCGATCAGTAGGAGCTGATTGTGAACCAAGGCAAGCGCGGCTTCAACCTTGTTAGTCCCGTTCACGACCCGATCAAATTCCGCACCGATCGTAGACGGACCAGCGGCAAGCAGGGCGCTCCACGATTGCATGTCTTTCGTAAATCGGCCCACGAATCCTGTCGAAACCTCTATCTCCGCATCGACTTTTTCAAAGTCTTTCGAGAAGGTCGTGGCCAGGGCATCTGCTGCTAGGCCGGACTCAATCAATGCTTCCTTTAGCTTATTTTTCTCCGGACGGCCCTCCAGTCTTGCAATCTGATCGTCGAGTTTCAGGTTCGACAATTCCATGCTTTTGGTGTGGTCATTTTCCTTGATGGTAAGGTTTTCGGTTGCCTGTGCGGCCGACTCTTGCGCCTTCCCCAATGCCTGATGTTTTTCGACCAACGTGGTGATGACAGCGATCGCCGCAAGCACGCCGATCAGTGGCAGCATCTCAGAAAATGCCGAGGTCAGCATGGGAATGCTGGCCGCCAAGGTATTGAGTTCCCGAGGCATACTGACGCCGAACATGTGTTCGAGCAACATGAACGCTCCGCGTGCTTCGCGCACGGAGCCGCCTGCCTTGTCAAAAGTGTCTTTGATTACTTCGCCGCAGAAGGGAACGTTAGAGGAGGTTGCATCAAGTTCGAAACTGACGCCCTTAACAGCATCCCCGACCTTGGAAACACTATCCGCGGCCTTGCCCATCGAGGCCTCGGCATCGGCCGGAAGTCGGGCGAAGACCTGGTCGAGCTGGGTTGTATCGCCGAGAAAGGTAAGGACGGCATCGCCGACATTAAGCATGATTAGGCGTTTCCCTCAGTTTGTACGTGAATCCCCATTTGCTGAAACAGTTCAAGATCGCTGACGTGAACGGTGTGCTCTGGCGGAGGCGAGGAAGGATCATTGGCCCAGCGCGCCGCATTGAGCCGTTCGATGCGCTGATTACGATTGTGGAACATGAGAGTTAAAAGCTCGTCCGTCCAGTTTTCGTTGATGTATTCCGGGGTCAGACCCCATTCCGTGAGGGCTAGTTCGTAAATTTCGCCGACTGAGGCTGGCTCGCCGAGGAGCCCATCACCTGCGTCGCCAGACTCAGTTGCGGCAAAAAAGGGTAGGCCACCTGCATAACGGACGAGAAGGCGATAGCCAGTTGCTCTTCTGTGGTTGCGGCGAGAATTGAATCGCGCGGGAAATCTGGCGCTTCCGGGAGCGGCACCTGCGCGAGCAGCTCAAGAAACCTTACATACCACTGACTGTCAGGAATGTCCTCTTTGACAACCGACTGCCAGAGGAATCCATAAGTGCGGTAGAGAAACACCAGGTCGGCGACCTTCTCGGGAAATTGAATCAGGGCAAAGGTCATGCCGCTGGCCACGGCGTTAGAATCCGCCGCCTCGGCAACCTTGAAGCTGCCCGTCAATCCAGAGAGTTCTGTGTTGAGCATGATTCGCCACTCCCGCGCGGGAAGCACGGTGAGTAGCGGAATCTTGTATTCCTTGTCTCCCAATTTAACCTTGATGGGAGCTTTGGCGAGGATATCGCTTTCGCTGCGTTTTTCCATTGGAACCTCAGAAAGAAAGAAAAAAGGGCGAGGATTTCCCCCGCCCTTGGCTAACCCACACTCAAGGAGAGTTGATGGGGTTCCGAGCGGATTACGAGGTGAGCAGAACTCCGACTCGAATCGTGCCGGCCTTCACGCTTGCATTGTTCGCAAAAATCTTCGTGATGTTGACCGTGATCGGGTTGACTTGGTTAGGGAGCTGGTTATTCCACGCTACGGACTTGTTGGCCGCCAGCGCGAAATGCTGTCCCGTCGAGCCCGCCGCATCGTTGGTGTAGACATCCATCGCTGCCAGATCGGCATTGATGATGATGGACTGGATCTTCGAGGCAATGATCGTGCCTATGTCGATTTCCACATTAGTGGTGCCCGCAGCGACCGCCTGCTCGACTTCGACGGCATAATCGCCCGTGACCGCGAGCGGCGCGTCTGCCGGAAGGGCCGCGAGGCCGGGAATGGTGACCTTCGTCGACCAGGTGTGAGTGACGAGGAAGTTGAAGGACAGCGAAAACAAAGCCGCAACGAACTGCATAACGAAACGCATAGTGATTCTCCTTGTTAGATTTGTGGGTTGGTGTGGACTACAAAAAGCAAAACCCGCGACTGGCGTGGGTTTTCAGAGGGCACGTACTTTGTAGATTGCTGGTTAGAAGTCTTGATAGATGGCCAGATCAGCCGGAGCGAGCTTGGTCGGATCCGCCAGACATTCGAACTGCGTGGCGTAGATAACCATATCTTTCCGCTGATAGTGCGCCTTGACGGCCGCGATCGAGACGACGCGATAAGCCAGGCACTCACGGTTTTTCCCGTTGGGTGCCGGACCGATCCATCCCAGAACAAACTCCGGCGCCTGAATGGAGCCAATAGTTAGACCTGAGCCAGAAAACGTGGCCCCAGGAATGGCGTAGGCCAGATTCTGCAGCGTGGTCTCGGCCAGCTTTGCGCTGATCACAAGTTTGTGGCTGACCAGGATTTTCTTGGCCGGCCCCATAAGTTCATCGACGGTGATGTCTTTCCAGGTGGGCGTGTAGTCCCACTCGATACCGTCTTGAGTGAAGCCGGGTTCGGTGAATGCGCCAAAATCAGACGCATTTCCGGTTAGGTTGGGTTCAGCCGTTCCAGCAGCAGCGAGGAAGATCTGCGATGGGCCGACCGTAATGTTTGCAATTGTTCCCAGAATTGGTGCCATGTTGATTTCTCCTTTTCCTCCCCGAGTCGCCCCGGAGTTTTAGTTCGGCCGCGCCATCACGGCATAAAAGCTGTTAACTGCGACCCATCCCGTCTCTGGATCGGTCATCTCCTGCGGTCCTGTGGCTTCGAGAGCACTCAGGATGACGCCATCAGCCAGCGCAACGCCAGTGACCCCGTGCAGCGTGTCGTTGATGGCGCCGTAGACATCCGAGGCGAGCTGATATTTCTCGACGTCCGCCCACACTCGAACCTGCACCCTGGCATTCACCAGGACCGTGATCTCGCCATGCGAGGTGCCGCCGGAACGAACGATCTGAATCGCCGGACCCAGCTTGGGGTCGAAATGTTCGGGAAGATCGGCGGAGCAGTAGATCGAGCCGTTGAGATTCGCGCCGAGCAGGGTCGTCACTTCTGCTTGATTCAGCAGGTGCTCCCGGAGCAGGACGGCAACGTCAACCAAGCTACTTTCCCTTCCCTGTCAGGTTGGTGATGTTTTCCTGTATGGCTGCCGTCAGTCTGCCGATGTTCTGCTCAAAAGCTGGCCACAAATAAGGCTCGGCAGCGCTGTGAGTCGTTCCAAGTTCCACCCATCCGCCGTAACCGGTGTGTGTGGTGACGTAGGCCCGGACGCCCTTTTTATCGCGTCGCACCCTAGCGTCGATGCTGTCCCGAAGTTCTCCCGGCGTGCGTTCTGTGGTTGACTTGGGTAGCACCGGACAGAGTTCTTTCGCAGTCGCGACCGTATCGAAGCCGACGACTTCCTGCACAGCCTCAAATAGCGCTTCATTCACATAGAAGAGCGCTTCTGTGGTATCCAGATTGAGGGTCGCGGTCGCGCTGACGGTGTTGGCTGATTTTAGTTTTGTGGCCATTGCGAATGAATGCGCTCGAAATCCTGCGGCGTGCAGCGGTGCGCCGTGATGATGTCGTTATCCGGCCGCGGCACCGAGTCCATCGTCCACTGATAGCGCGGATCGTGATGCAGGCGAATTCCATGCGCCGCGAGAATGCGCGCGAGGTTCAAGTCTTCCGGACCCCAAGTGCACGGCTTCCCCGCGAAACCAAGAACGGCTTGCATGGCGCGGCGGCTCAGCCAGTAACCAGCGCCGCCCTGCGCAAACTCAATTGCCCATCCGAACCACGGTGAAATCTTGCGGAAGCCGGAATAGTCATGCGCCTCGAAGCCCGATAACAACAGACGATCCATGCGGCAATAAGTGTCATCGTCACATTTGAAAAGAAAGTCGTAGTCGTGCGCGTAGGCCCATGCGATCAGCGCCAGGCTTTTAATGGGCAAGGAATCGTAATCGTCGGGAACGTCGAGCCAGACTTCATCAGTCATCGCTGGCCCCTCGCCGCGCCCCATAAAATAGCGATGATCGACCACGGCATCACAGAGCCAGGTATCGCGTTGCGCCTCTCTCAGCGCGCTGCCCCAATTTTGCCCGTGCCCGTTGGTATGGCAGGAAAGAATAGCGACCAGAATCCTCACACCAACACCAGCTCGCACATGACTTCCAGGTGGTGATGCGCCAGCCCGGGATTATCGATTTCCTCGATGTCGTAGTACTCACCCGGGATTGGTTCGCCGTTGATGTTCACGGCAGTCGAGGACGGGATGAGCAGCCAGTGATTGTGCGTCAACGGCTGCGTGTTGTAGGTGATGCTCGCCACGACCGTGTAAGGAACATAGGAGCCATCCGGCGACGGATCGACAAACCAAGGCCGCAGATACACTTCCCGATAGGCGAGGACGAGTTTGGTCTTGGCGCGATCCTCTTTCCCTTTCGACGCCACTTTATTCGGCGCGACGCGACACGGAAGGCCAGTGGCAATCGTAGTAAAGGCCGGGTCGGAGATGCCGCGCTTGTCGCCAGCGGCCGTGTTGCGGATCAGAATGTCGGCAGTTGCGGTCAAGAGTGCGTCGAAGGGATCCGCGCCGTCACAGCGCTCGATAGCCAGAATATTCAACTGAACCTTGTGTTCGTCCGGGTCAACGATCCGATCAATGTCGAAGCGTCGTGGGCCATTGTCGGGATCGTTGTAGACGAAAAACATGCGACTTTTCATTCCCGCTCGATAGCGCATTACGATCGCATGGGAAACCTGGGGAACCTCCTGCCCAACGATGCGCGGCCAGACCGTATTTTGCCCCAGAGACGGCGAGGCAGGAGACGCGGTGTTGCTGGAAATGCCCGTGATCTGCGCGTAGACGCCCGTAGCGACCAGCACGGGCAGGGCGTTGGGCGGACGGTCCCAGACGTCGATCTGCCGGTCCATGAGCCCCGGATTGGTGTAGACGATGGTCATTTGCAGGCCAGGTGCTGCTTTGAATTATCCTTCGCGTCGATGGTGGTCGAGGCATTCCGGCAGATGCAATCTGCTTTGTTTCCTTGCTCATGAATTACCGTGCAGCCCATCACGGGCATATCGCCCGGGCGAGCGGTTTGCTTCGGGTAAGTCTTCTGCCAGGCATTCTCCCCGTGCTGACTGATGTGTGGAGGAGGCGGCGGTTGCTGCGCTTTCGGTTTCGCGCAGGCTACCAGAAGAGCAAGCACGGTCAGCATGAACGCAATTCGAAAATTAGCCATTACTTGCCCCTACCGAAGTCCAGAACGCGTTCGCTCGCGATGATTTCCTCGAGATGCAGCGGCAGCGGCAGATGCGTCCCGCCAGCTCCCGCCACGGTCACGATCACGCTGCGCTGCTGATACCAGTGCGTAATCAACTGGCATAGCGCCATGTAGAGATTGGGCGGAATCGAGTTGTCGCCTTGGTAGTCCGTGATCTGATTCGGCGTGTCCCCTGCCCCTTGCGACTGATCGGGTCCGATGCATCTCCAGGCCGCCGGGATCGAGTTATCGGGCATCGCCTGTCCGCGATTAGGAGCGAAAGCAGGAATCGTGCCGGCGCTGGTAAGAGTGGAAACCGCGAGGTACTGTAGATTGCCACTCGGATCGCGGATCACGACCGGCGCCGTGTAACTGTGATTGGCTGCCCAAGCTCCCGTGATCGGACCAAGATTGAGCCAATTGGCTGTTCCCGCCGTTTCCGTTACGCTGAGGCCGATGGCCGCCCAGGTCGGCTCCGTAATGCCCGTGATCGCGCCCGACACGGTCTGCAGCTGCACGTTTTCGTTCGCATCGAGGACATAGCTGTATTGCGCCACTTTATTGAGCGCCGCCCAGACTGCGCCTGTGGATTCGTCCGAATTCCCGGAACCGGGCGGAAGATAGCCCGCGCTGAAGTAGATGGCGACCGTGCTGTTCCCCATAACTCCTACTGGCCATCTCTGCCCCGGCAGCGGCGTAAGTCGTCCCGGCAGCGACGCGAAGTCCACCGAGAAATCTTTCCCCGGCAGCAGTCCGTGAGATTTGCCATCGGTTCCGACGTAGCTGATGCCGCGCACCGCCGTTACCGGACAGCGCAGCAATTTCTTTTCGAACGGGTTCGCCTGATTCTGCAGCCCGCCGATCCCCGGATAGGGATAACTCGCAATCGGCCCATATCCGAAATAAAAAGGAAACGATCCCCCAAACAGAGGCGCATAGGCACTCTGGTAGTAGGGGAAAAAGGGGAAGCCGTCCTCGTACTGCACGAAATCGCGATTTGCCAGCGTAAGCCCGAGCGAGCTTTCTAGCTGCCGCCGCGCACCAGGAATGATGACGTTCTCCAGCAGGGCGTCATCCGTTCCCGGAACTTGGTGCAGGAATGAGTACGCCGTCGCGAGATCAACCGGCTCAGTGGCGGGCTGCGAAGTTTCTACGATAGAGGCCATAATGTTTTCTTCAACGAAAACCGAGAATAATTAAAAGATGGGAGCGCGATCCGTCCCCCTAGGACAATCGCGCCCCACACCCCACCGCCAGCACCTTACGAGGGAGGGCAACCCGGCGGTGAACGTCATGCGGCTGCCGTATCGATGTGCCACTCCTCGATATAGGCAATCAGCCGTTTCAGATACTCCACATTTTCTTTGAACAGCCCGAGCCCTCGATTGCAATCGCCACAGAGAAGCCCGCGAAATTGTCTCGTTCCATGGTTGTGGTCGAGGTGCAATTTTTCTTTCTTCGGAACGCCGCTGCAGATTGCGCAGACTCCGCCTTGTTTTGCGTGCTGCTGCTTGTAGTGCTCACCAGCTCCAGGACCGTAGTACCTCTCGATGTACGAGAAGTACCAGTCCGGTGAGGCATAGCGCTTTCGCTGGGCTTCGCGGATTCGCTTCCGCTCAGCTTCAAGATTTCTCTCTCGATAGCGGGCAGATATTTCGGCCCGCACGCCGGGGTGACTTGCTTTGTAGCGATCTTGTGCATCCTTCGCCTTTTCTGGATTGCGTTGACGGTAGCGACGCGATGCCTCGGCAGATTTCTCTGGGTTGACCGCACGCCATTTTCGTTTGCGTTCAGTAGCTTTGTTCCTTGATTGATCGTCCATAATGTGAATGATGGTACGTTACACATTATGTCTTTGTAAAGCCTTAAATTCGGGAAAACTTGGGCTCCATTCGGTCCGTAGATTCGTAGAATGGAATGGAGCCCATAGCAGATTTCCTACTATAACCCTAATTACGACAGCGGGTTATAAAGAAGGCTGAAGGCTGCTTGCTGTAGCCGTTGCCCATCTGTGCGCAGGAAAGCTTGAAACCCGACCTGATGGTTGGGCATATATAATTCATTGTAGCGCACGACAGTTACTCCGCCGACATCACGGATAATGTACTTCGTGAAATCGCCAAATACGACCGGATAATGACCTGCCGCCACGGTATCCATGTCCGAATTCCAGTCGAACGGGTAGCCGAAGATGCGGTCCGGCTCGCCGACTGCCAGAGATGCAACCCACAACGGACGCCCGTACTTGTCCTTCACTTTGCGCAGGAAGTCGATGGTCTTCCAGTTCATCATGAATTTGGCGTTGGTGCGGTAGGCCGGATCGACTGCCGAGATCAGGTTGTCCAGATCGTCGGAGCCGATCGAGTTGGCTTCCGTGTTGCCGCTGATGCCGTCGTTCGAGTTGGAGCCGACAGCGTTCACGACGTTGGGCACGGCATCATTCTGGATGGAATAGACGAGCCCCTTGGGACATCCGGAGCCTGTGCCTACCGTGTACTTGTTGTTGAGGATGCGGCCGAGCCGGATGGCGAAGGCTTGCGACAATTCGCTCTCCAGATCAAAGGCCGAATCCTGCAGCAGTTGCACACTGATCAACACCTGCTTCGAGGATGCCAGGTAAGAGGCAAATTGCACCTGCCCGAAGGTTGGGTTGAGTTGCGAGACTGCGTTGTTTTCGCCAACGAACTCGCCAGAATTGCTGGTGTCGTCCATGGTCGGCCAATCCAACGTAGCTCCGGTGGAGGTCGTCAGGATTCTGCACGCATCGCGCATTCTCCCGTAGGCCTTCATCTTGATTTCGAGCTCGCGCTGAAAGCCGATCGGCACCGAATAGCCGGCGCCGTCACCCGAAGTCGGGGTCTGGAGGCCGGTGTAGGTTCGGGCTTCTGCGTTGACGCCTTCGAGGACTTCCAGGCTGGAGCGGGACATTTTGCTGTCTCCGCGCCGGCAGAACTCCATGAACGCGCTGCGATACTCTGGGCTTTCCAGTTTCTCGCGGACGCGCTTGGAGGCGTCTTCGGGCGTGGTCGCCGTCTGACGGTTGCCGAGGTTTTCGGTTCCGGGCTGGGCTTGCGGCGGAGCTTTCACTTCGCGCATTTCTGCGGTTAGTGTTTCGGTGGATTCGATGGCGCGGATCTGGGCGTCGAGCGCTTTCTGCTGCGCGTCCAGTTCATTCCAGCGCTTCTGTGATTCTGCGGGGAAGCTGCTCTTCTCGGTCAGGTCGAACATCTCCTGAACGAACGCAGCTCGTTGCACGCGAAGTTCTTTCGCTTTGGGGTTCATAGAATGTTCCTTGTGTGGGATTTTTGTTCGGTTAATGCACGCGCCTAGGCCCTACGGCTCGCAGGGTTGTACGCGCTCCGTCTCGCTCGCGCTTAGCTCCGGGCTCAGTCCTTTCGGACGCGCTGCGGACGACTGGAACTCAAATTTGGAGTGAATGTCGTACATATCTTCCGGCCCGCAATCATGAGCCGTGATCTGCTCGTTTCCGGGAGTGGGCACGGTGAGCATGTCGGGGCGATACCGCGGATCGTGGACGGGCGAAATGGCCAGTTCCTTGAGTCGACGGGCGATATTGATGTCTTCTGCACCTTCCATGGTCACATCGCTTTGGAGCAGGAGCGCCATGAGATATCGATTCAGCCAGTAGCCGGCGCCGCCCTGCGCGTGCTCCACTTGGTTGCCTTTGTCAAACACGCTGGTCGTGCGCACGAAGCCGGAATAGGGGTATTTCTCGAAACCCGAGGCCAGAAGTCGCTCCGGCCGAACATAGGTATCGTCATCGCACTTGAAGAGGTATTCGTAGCCTTCGTCGTAGGCCCATCGGATCATCGCTCGGGTTTTCTGCGGCAATTGCGCGTAGCCGTCGGGCACGTCCAAAAAGACCTGATCATTCAACGGACGGACAATCTGCTCGCTCTGTTCGCGCGTGCATTGCGGGCGCCGGGGATCAAAGGGCTTTGGCTGGGCGGTTGCGCCTAAAAAGAAGCGGTATTCAATCGCCAGCCGGACCGCATCCTTGAGCCAGGTTCGACGTTGGGCTTGCGGTCCGGGCGTGCGTTGGTGGCAGGACAGGATGCCAATGAGCACGCGCGGTGTCTTTGCACCGTTTGCATCATTTGCACCACTTGCACGCGAAACTTTTGCAGCGATGTGCTGATAGCTTTCCCGACTCGGCAAGGTTGTTCCCTTGGGTCGCGTCGCTTCGCCCATGGCGTGATCGGAAAACTGAAAACTTGGACTCGGATTCGCCTCGTGGAGCCTGGTCATCATCTCCGGCGTGCAGGCATGGAAGGAGATGTAGGCGTGATCATTCGGCAGCGCATCGAGATCGACATAGTGCTTGGCGAAGCCCGGCAGGTAGCGCGGATCGCGATGCCGAGAGATGCCGTTTTTCGCCAGCACTCGCCCGGTCCAGAGGTCTTCGGCCCAGTGGTCGACGTCAGCCGCAGCCAGGCATTCCAGGGCTCGCTTGCTTAGCCAGTATCCCGGTCCGCCGGAAATATATCTTCCCGGTGCGCGATCCCCATCGGCTTCAAGAATGTAGCCGCAATAGTCGAACTGCTCAAAGCACGAGGCCAGGAGCCGGTCGAGATAAACAAAGGTGTCATCGTCGCACTTGTAAACGTAGTCGTAGCCATGCGCCAGCGCCCAGCGGTAGATCGCCTGCATTTTGTGCGGCAGGCTGGGATAATCGTCGGGACAGTCGAGGAAGATTTCGTCGCGCTCCGGCGCCCGTTGCGCTCCGCGGCCGTAGAAGAATCGGTAATCGACATAGGTGGCAAAGGCTGGAGCATCTTTAAGCCAGGTCGAGCGCTGCGCTGCGATTCGATCCTCGGTCTGCCGCTTGATGCCAGAATCCAGTTTGCCGTACTCGTAGCGATGGCAGGCCGGAATGGCAATCAAGACTTTGGGCATGCTTGAGGCCCACGGGACGTGCCGGCCGAGTTCCCCACCGATATGCTTGGTGCCCGCGGGAATCTTGGCCGCGAAGTAGCCCATGCCGTAGTAGAGGCGTGACAGAGGAAGCTCGCCGACGCCGCGCGCATCGTAGCCCACATGCCGGCCATAGCTGCCGATCTTGCGGTAGTCGCTCAGCCGCCGCAGGCCGGGATTGAAGGCGAATCCACTCCAGCCGCCCGACCACTCGGGCTGCATGATGGGAAAGGGGAAGCGCGGGTCTGTCGCAACCGGATGGGCCGAGTCATCCCGCAGCCAGACCTGTAGAATCTGCGGCCACTTTTCGAGGATCTCCAGACTCTCTTCGATGAAGCCGGGGCGAAAGAATTCCCAGTCATCTTCACACCAGAAAACATAAGGCGTTTTCACTTCTGCCATCAAGCGATCACAGGAGTAAATCTGCGCTTTGCGCGCGCCGTTCGCAATCCAGGTCTTCGGGCCGATATTCTCGATGTCGCCCAGCCAAGTGGGTGCCGCCTGGTCGCTGTCTTCCACGATGACCGTCTCCGCGATCAGTCCGCCGCAGTAGCGGGCGAAGCTGCGCACGGTGCGCTCCAAGAGGTCGTGACGACCGCAAGATGTGACGGCTAAAGTAATCTCAGGATTCATGTGTTACGATCTGCGTCGGCGGAGATCATCCTCCTGCGTAGCGGCTCGCGAGCCTCTAGGGTGACCAGCAAACAACGGCCAAGGGAGAAATCTCTTAAATGGGGTCACATCTCCGCCTATTTGTCCGTGAAAACCACGTCCCCATACTCCGCGTTGAAATCCACAGGCGTTCTGCTTTCGTTGTGCGTCGCGCTCCGGTAGAGCTTCCCGACGCGGCTGATGGTTTCGTACTCCGCGCGTCCGTCCGAGCCGCCTTCTTTCCACCAGAGCAGATGCGTACTCAGCATGAGGTCTGGCTTGCGCTCGGCGAAGAATTCCCAATCCTTTAGGATCTGCGCTTCGGCTCCCTCGGTATCCATCTTGATGAAGAGCGGATCGGGGATGTCTTTGCAGAAGTCTCGTAAGGTGGTGCACGGAACCGTCACGGAGTTCTGTTTGCAGGTCTCACGGGTGCAGGAGCAGCCGAGGATGCTTCCGCCCATCGAGGTCGTGCCCGCGAGCCCCATCACTGCCTGTTCGCTAAGCGTTACGTTGTCATGGCTGTTGGCGTACCAGTTGCGCGCCAGAATTTGAAAGGCCACCGGATCGGGCTCGATGGCATAAACATGCTTGAAGAGTTTGGACGCATAGAGCGTGTCAGCACCAACCCATGCCCCGATATCGATGCAGTTAACATCCGGACCAGCGAAGCGCTTGATGGTCGCAAAGTCGGCACGATAGATGCCCTGCTCGATCCAGTCCCAGTAATCGGCGGGATCGGGCTCGACCGAGAAGTCGAAGCCGTGAATGTTGACCGTTCTCATGAGTGGCAGTACCGACAAACGCAGATATCCGGTCGCTTCGTTCCGTAAGCGTAATGCATGTGCTTGCCCCAGATCTGTAACTCGGGTGCCGTGGTCTCCGCGCCGATGCCCTTAAACTTCTCGTGAATAGCCGGCATGTTCAGCGCCGGCACCGGATGAAGCGCGATGTAAGGGTGATCCAACGGTAACTCGTCGGCGCTGATGTTGCCGTCGTGCTGGGCGTGATCGCCGCTGGAGCCTTCGAGAAAGCGCGTGTCCCGATGACAGTAAATGCCATGCTTCCATAAGTGATGACCGGCCCAGAGGTCGCCCCAATACTTACCGTCTAAATACTTGTCAACGGGAGCGTCGGCCACGATCTGCATGGCGCGTCGGCTCAAAAAGAATCCCACGCCACCATGGGCCGTGTTGCAGGCCCAGTCCTTTTCTAGGTGCCGCGGATAACCCACACACCATCCCATGTAGTCGTGTTGCTCATAGCCGCACGCCATTAACCGATTCACCCAGAGGTAAGTGTCGGTGTCGGTGCGAAAGATGTAGTCATAGCCTTTTTCCAGCGCCCAGCGAACCATCAATTGCGTGCGATGAGTTCGAATCGGATCAATAGCGTTGTTGTGCTGGTCGATCTCCACGAGGCCAAGCTCGTCATCCGTGAAGCCGTGGAAATCCACGGGCGAATCGCGCAGCCAAGTAGACTGGCACATTTCCCAACGAATGGGATACTGCGCGCCGCCTTTCGCAGACTTCACCGGGAGCACGATCAGAAGTTTCATAGTGTTAGCTTGTCCCATCCCTGAAACTGTCGGCCCTTGTCATCGATGTAGAACGCGGCGTCAGGTTTGGCGGGAAGAATCTCGTCATAGGGAACGTGCTTCGTATTAAGAATATGGATCATCTGCACGCGTTCTGCCTGTGTCGGCCGCGCTGAGAAGATCGCCACGCTGTACTGTTTGCGCAACTCGTGCAGGAACTCGATGCAGCCGGGAAAGATGTCGACGCCATCGAAGATCGTGCCGTCAAAATCCACGCAGATGCGCTGCTTGCTCATGCCGCCCTCAGTCTTTCCACGATCACCGCGCAGCGCTTCTCGTCCATCTCGATCCCAACCGCTTCGCGACCCAATTGCTTCGCCGCGATGAGCGTTGATCCGACTCCAGCGTAAGGATCAAGAATCGGTCCGCTGGTCTTTTCGAGAACTTCCCGCATCCTGTCCAACGGGCGCGCGTGGGGATGGCCAAACTCCGCGACCGTGGGCATGCCTAAGCCAAGAATTAGCACCGCCACGGCGTCGCTCAGGCAATGCGCAAAGGGCAGCAATATTTCCGCCTGTTGATCCAGGCGACACGTGTAGGGCGGATCGAGCACCAGCACCGTGAAATGTTCCGCTGGCAATCGCGGCACAACCTCTTCCGCCTTGGCGCAGTAGAGGGTGATGCCGGATTCCGAGTAGTAGGGGTTCACGGTGTTGGGGGAAAGTCACCCTGATCGTAATCGAGTAGCTTTAGAAAGACATGCCAGCCGCAGCCGCTATCGTCGCCTTGTGGGTGCTCAGCTTTGGTTGCATGAAAGAATGAAGCGGTAACCGTTCCGTCCGCGTGAACGTGATGGAGCCCTATGCCGGACCACTGACCACAATTGCAGCGGATTATGGGCTTGAGTTGTTTGCCATCGGTATCTCGGCAACCAGACCATCCTGGGCTCTTGGCATACCAGTCGTCGTGCGTCGTGATGTGGGGAATTTCAACCACTGTGTTATGCTTCACCGCGAAAGAGGATGCCAATGGCTCCGCAATTCTGGTCGGTATATGTTGAATCCGATGATCCATACTGCTTCGCTCGCCTGATGTTTCTGGCTGAGCATGCGGAACTCCGCGAATCAAACTTCGTCCTCTGCATCGATGGCCGCGAAATCCGCGCCGATGGACCGTTTCGCCGCCTTATCCGAGCGACAGCTGAGCCCTTAGCGTCTCCGTCCGCGCCTTCGCCTGCTCTAGAGAAATAATCTCAGCGTCTTTTGATTCGTCCCCAACGTGGATACCGTGCGCGTTGGCTGCCGCTTTGATCTTCGCCAAAACTGCCGGCTTCTCCGAATCGGGAATGCCGTTCGTTTGACCAAAGCGAGCGAGCGCATTAGCAATGTGCGACTTAGTTTTCTCTTCTGTAGAGAACTTGATCGGAAGTTTCCAGGTGGAGGTGTCGTTCGCATCGCCCACGTAGGCGAAGGCCGAAGCTGGCAGGTCTTCGCCGTCGACGCGCTTCGTCTTTGCGCTGTCCCGCTTCTCTCTCGCCAGTTCGGCCGACCGCATGGCCGCCAGGTCGCCGCAATTCTCTGCGTCCGGGCAGGTCACCATGTAATCGTCGCACTCTTCGTGATTGCCGTCGTAGCAGGCGCGACAGCGGCAGGAACAGTCTTCTGTGGCATCGTTGTCGC
>OCZT010002445.1_pt1 | contig 19190 bp, 17 predicted proteins | sample 1539031 | NCBI WGS metagenome assembly OCZT01 (sample SAMEA3539308, study PRJEB22396) | soil metagenome | biome: tundra; feature: field; material: soil | place: USA | collected 2010-05 | depth 0.15 m | reverse complement strand
AATACTTCTTAAAGAAGTCAGTAAAATAGCTGAGGGTTACCCCTTCATAATTTCTGGTGATTTTAATATGCCTCCGACCAGTAATGGTTATTCAATCTTAACCGGACCCTATGAAAGTGTACCCTTATTAAAAGATTCTTACCTTATAACTGAAAAATCCCCCCTGGGTCCGGCTCATACATTCAACGGGTTTTTTGACAAAACGAAAAAAACCGCACGTGTAGACTACATTTTCGTGAGGAACAGCATGAGAGTATTGGATTACAAGACGGTAATCAAAGAGGAACATGGGATCTATATCTCAGATCACTGGCCTGTAGAGGCAGTTATCTCAATCAATTAATCTATTATATTTTCTCGCCTTTACACTGTTTTCCTATACTTTCTTACTGCCAGTGTTGTGAAAGCAATTGCAATTATGACCAGCGAATATAACTCCCTGCTGATATCATTTATTGATGATCCTTTGAGCATAACCATCCTGTTTATTCTCATAAGGTAAGCAACAGGGTTAATAAGATCGAAGTCCTGGGCCCACATTGGCATGCTTTCATAGGGGGTGAAGATCCCGCTCATCAGGATGAAAATGATCATGCAAAAAAATGCAACAAACATATACTGTTGCTGTGTTCCTGAAAAGGTCGAAACAAATAGAGCCATGCCTAGCACTGCAATCAGGAATATAGTACTTCCGAGAAACATTAAAAGAATACTTCCTTCAAAAGGGATGTCAAATGCCAGTTTCCCTATGGCAAGACCGATTGCAAGATCTATAAGACCAATAAGCAGGAAAGGAACCATTTTTGCAATTATGAATTGATATTTTCTTACAGGTGTAACATTGATCTGCTCAATGGTCCCGATCTCTTTTTCCCGGACCATATTTAAGCCGGCAAGAAGAAATCCGATTGCAGTGACCAAAATCACAAGTATCCCAGGGAGCATATAAAATTTGTAATTTAATAATTCATTATACCAATACCTGTTTGTGATCTCTATTCCTGTGGCAGGGATAAGAGGAATAGTCGTTATATCTTGCCTGAAGAGCTCTGTATTATAATCTGCAATGGCCCCATTGAGGTAAGCCCAGGAAAGCTCGGCAGATGAGGCATTCACCGCATCTATAACGGCTAATAGTTTCCCTCTCTTCCCGGTTAAAATGTCTTTCCCGAACCCTGATGGTATCTGAAATATAACACTGCATTTATTACGATTAAGAAGGTCATATGCCTCTTTATCTGAAAATGTCAAAAAAGAGACCTTGAAAAAAGTGGAACCACTAAGCTTGCTTATCAGACCTCTCGATTCAGGAGTCATGTCTTTATCAATAACAGCGATCTTTACATTCTTTAATTCGAAGGTAACTGCCGGGACAAGTATAAGCATCTGTACAATCGGAACGGCAAAAATTGCTTTTGAAATAAATTTATTCCTTAAAATCTGGAGAAATTCTTTTCGTATCAGGTATAATATTGTCCTCATTATTTTATTTTGTCTTTTTCCTTTTGTCTTTTTCCTTTTATCTTTTATCCTTTACTTAAGGGTTTGAGGCGTACAGCGTGCAGTATGCGATTTTTCACCTATTCACCGCATCTCCCCTTCTCCTCTTCAATTTATTCGAGTCTTATCTTAAAGTTTCTGACACTGAGGCCTATAAAAACCAATGTCATAACAATCAGAATAAGTGTCTCTTTCCAGATATACATGAATCCTGTTCCCTTTATCATTATGTTTTTAATAATTACAATAAAATATCTCGGGGGCAGAACTGAACTTACATAATCATATATTTTTGGCATGTTCTCTATCGGGTAAATAAAACCTGAGAGTAATACGGTTGGCAGCATCAATCCTATCAGCGAAATGAAGATAGCCTGTTGCATCGTCTTGGATACCGTTGAAATGAGGATTCCAAGGGTTAAACTCATCAATATATAAAGCATACATTCGGCAAGAAGCAGAATTATACTTCCTTTCACCGGCAGTCCGAATACCAGCCATGATAACAGAAGGATCAGCAGCACATTAATAAATGACAGGAAGAAATAGGGCATAACTTTTCCAAGAATTATCTGGATGGGTCGAAGCGGAGAGACCAATAAAACCTCCATTGTTCCAAACTCTTTTTCCCGTGTTATGGTTACAGAGGTCATAAGTGCACATATAAGTATGAGGATCAAGGTTATAACTCCAGGGACAAACATGAAATGACTTTTCAGAGAGGGGTTATAAAGCATTTTTACCTCGGGACTGATCTTTATAAAGTTTTTGACTCCAGGTCCCGACATCTCCATAGAAAAGTCATTTACAATCGATGTGGTATAGTTTGTAATGAGAGTGGCCGTATTGGGTTCGGAACCGTCAGAAATGATGCTGAGCGATGCTTTACCTTTGCTGATCAGCTTTTTGCCGAAATCATTTTCGTAAACAATTACAGCTTTGGTTTTGCCTTTTTTAAAGAGCTTGTCAATGTCACTATAATTCAGAAGAGTCTCTGTCCTTTTAAAGAAACCCGAGGAGAAAATTTTGTCTGTCAGTTTCTCTGTTATTTCATCATGCGATAAATCCAATACGGCAACACCTGCATTTTTAATATCGGTGCTTACTGCGTAGCCAAAAATAAGTATCTGGGCAGCCGGAATGCCAAAGAGGATGAAGAGCGTCCGGTAATCCCTGAAAATATGAAGGAACTCTTTCTTTACAAAACCGAGGAATCGTTTCATGGTCTCGCAATCTTAATAAATACCTCTTCTACCGATGTTGCATTATATTGCTTTTTGAGCTTTTCAGGAGTATCCAATGCTACAATTTTCCCTTCATTCATTATTGATATCCTGTCGCAATATTCTGCCTCATCCATATAATGTGTTGTCACAAAAACAGTTATCCCCCTTGAAGCTGTTTCATATATTGTCTCCCAGAATTGCCTCCTGGTAATTGGATCCACACCTCCCGTTGGTTCATCAAGAAATACGATTTTTGGTTCATGAAGCAATGCCACAGAGAAAGCCAGTTTTTGTCTGAGTCCGAGAGGAAGATCAGATATCATCCTGTTCTCATCTTTCTGAAAGTGAAGTTTTTCCAACAGCCCTGCCAGCCTTTCTCTTATCAGAAGTTTGCTCATTCCATAAATACCCCCATACAGAACAATATTTTCTTTTACCGTGAGATCTTCGTACAGCGAGAATTTCTGACACATGTATCCTATATTCTTTTTAATCTGTTCCGTCTGTGAGTATGCGTCAAATCCGGCAACATTAACCTCGCCTGAAGTAGGTTTTGAGAGTCCGGAGAGAATACGGATAACTGTTGTCTTTCCAGCACCATTTGCTCCAAGAAACCCGAAAATTTCTCCTGAATATACTTCAAAACTAAGATTATCGTTGGCTACAAAGCTGCCAAATTTTTTTACCAGAGAACGAACTGTGATTACCGAATTATTCATCTTCTTATTTAATATTTCCCATATCCAATACCACTTTTCCCATTACGCCTTTGAGCCCTAGCACGGTTACCCCTTTACGCCTTTTTCCATAAGTTCAAGAAACCTGTCTTCTATTCCCGCCTCGGCCTCCCGTATAACAGCATCTTTTATTCCTTCTCTGAAAAGGTAATCTAATACCGACTTTTCAGATGAATCATTCTTTAATGTCACATGCATCGAGTCACCAAATGGGTATACAGTCAATACCTCCTGATTTTTCCTTAGCATTTTTAAAAGCTTGTATTTTTCAGCTGATTTTACAGTAAATAGTTTTCTGCTGTAACCCGCCCTTATATTTTGGGGTGTATCAACAGAAAGTAATTTCCCGTTCTGTATCAGGGCCACCCTGTCGCATCTGATGGCTTCATCCATATATGGGGTTGAAACAACTATTGTTATATTATACCTGTGCAATTTGGCAAGCATGTCCCAGAATTCAGATCTGGAAACAGCATCAACGCCAGTGGTAGGTTCATCGAGAATAAGAAGCCTGGGTTTATGAATCAGGGCACATGACAGAGCAAGTTTTTGTTTCATTCCCCCTGAAAGCTTTCCTGTAAGCCGCTTTTTAAAGGGTTCTATGTGAGAATAGATATCAGAAATAAGATCGTAATTTTCTTCGACTGTGGTACCAAAAACCGTGGCATAGAAATTAAGATTTTCTTCGACTGAAAGATCCTGGTAAAGGCTGAATCTTCCGGGCATATATCCTATGTTTTTCCTGAGTTCTTTATAATCAGATACGCTATCCATTCCAAGGACTTTCATATTACCTTTATCGGGGACCAGAAGAGTGGTTATAATTCTGAACAGAGTAGTTTTTCCAGCTCCGTCGGGACCAATAAAGCCAAATATTTCAGATTCATTAACCGAAAAGGTTATGTCATCAAGCGCCTGAGTAGATCCATAAAATTTAGTTAAGCCCGATGATTCAATCACTATTTTCATCTGATTATTTTTTTTCAGCTGTAAAAAGTGCCTCTCCCGGCATTCCTGATTTAAGCGATCCATCATTTATTACATCGATTTTGACTGCATAAACAAGTATGACCCTGTCCTCTTTTGTCTGAATGATTTTAGGTGTAAACTCCGCTTTATCCGAGATGAAACTGATGGTTCCCGGGAAGGAGATGAATCCTTTCTCTCCTTTATCAATTCTTGTTGTGCATGAATGGCCGATTTTTATTTTTTCCAGTTCCGCACCACTTACAAAAACTTTAAGTTTAATGATCGAAAGATCAGCTATTTTGACAAGAGGTTTGCCGGCTGCAGTTATCTCTCCGGCTTCACTATATTTTTCAATTATAGTTCCATTCAAAGGGCTTAAGACAGTACTTCTTCTGATTTGTTCATTGAGAGTACTTTTTTTTGATTCTGAAACTGTAAGTTCTGCAGCAACGGATTCCTTTTGAGTATAATTTGCTGCTATCTGTTTCTGAAAAACAGCAACCTGTCCCGTAAGATCATCGAGTTGTTTTTGTGTCGCAGCGTCATCCTTAATCATCCTGCCTGTTCTTTCAATATTGACATTCAGATTCATTATCTGTTGATTAAGGATATCATTTTGAGCATTTATTGAACTGATACGTGTTCTGATGCTTTTCATCCCTGCATCTATCTCTGCTTTCTGGAGATGGAAAAGAGTTGTATCAATAAGCGCAATTTTTGTTCCTTCAGTGACTTGTGTCCCCTCTACCGGTTCAAACTGCAGAATACGTCCGTTTGTTTCAGCTGAAACAATTACCTCAGTGGCTTCGAAATTTCCAAAAGCATCAGCTTTGTCGGCTTTGTTTTTGCAACCGGCTAAAAGAACGGCAGCAATTATTATTAATGATCTGGTTTTCATGGTGGTATTGTGTAGGATATTATTCAATTTTTTATTTTTTTCTTTACCCCCCTTGCCCCCAAATGGGGGGTAATCGGCGAATTTGTTTCTAAAGCCCCCATATGTGGGGTTTTGGGGGGTAAATATCATTCTATCTCTTTTCCACTGATATTAAGGTATTCAATCCTTGTCATTGAGAGGTTTATTTTATGGATCTCATAGTTGATCAAAGCCTGTCTTTCTGTATTAAGTTCATTCAGATATTCAGTTGCAGTTATACTACCGTTTTGATATTGAGATTCAGCAGAGACAGTAATCTTTTTTCTCAGAGTAATAAGTTCGGAATCCCGATCAACCAAAGTTTTAAGACTTTCTATTTCAGAATTTTTTGCTTCAAGCAATCTTTTAAGGTTATCTGTCAGATCATTTTTCCTGTTGTCGAGGATTCCCTGTTGGAGTGAGATTATTTGTTTCTCATTCTTAGCTTTGTTCCAATCGAATATATTCCATTTTACACTGGCGCCGAGTACATAATATGGAGCAAACTCATTTTCAAAGAAGTTACTTCCGGGAGGATTACCGTATCCAAGAGTGGCAAATCCTATTGCTTTGGGCAGCCTTTTGCTTTCGATAACTTTCATTCCGGCAGCAAGTTGCTCTTTCCTCAGATCGAAAAGCTGCAATTCGGGACGTGACAATTCATTTGAAAGTTCACCCGATATTGAAGGAAGAATAAGTACTGTAGAGGCTTCAATTTTATTACCCGTAAGATCTGATAGAATTATAATGAAGGATGATTTTCTAATCTCATTTTCAGCCAGTTGCTGTTCAATATTAATCTTTTCCGAGGTAAGCACATCCATATCGGATTTTATAATCACGCCGTTATTAACTGCGGATTGCATTGATGCGATCCGCTTTTTAATAATTTCAAGATAGTTATTCAGAAGCTCTTTCTGCCGGGCGAGAAGCAAAAGGTTGAAATAGTAGCCGTTTATCTGACCACGAAGTTTATAGAGATCTGTCTCTGTTTGTTTTTCATTTACGCTAAGGTCTGCTTTTTCAAGCGCTCGTGCTCCTTTGATGGCACCTCCGTCATAAATGACCTGGTTAATATCGAGAGTAATCTTATACTGCTCGTTTGGAAGAGGTTTTATTGCATTTGCGATACCAGGTATTGGAAGGGAGCCAAGAACACCGCTCAGATCCACAACGGAAGAATTATAAATCAGGCTTCCGTTCGCATCGAGTGTTGGCAGCCATCCCATTATCAGGTTTTCATTTTTAAGTTTTGATATATCCGAGTATCCTTTTTTTTCACCGGCAAGGGCGTTAACTGTCATGGCCTGGTCATAGCACTCTTTCAGAGTCAGGATTTTTTGGGCGTTTATGGTATTTATCCATGAAATGATAAGAACTATGATAATGAGGACATTCCGTTTCATTTGTGTGTATTTAATCGTTTATAAATAAGGTTTTTGTTATTTTTTAAGTGCGTTAATAACAAAATCAGCTGCGAACGTTTTTCTCTCTTCCATGAATTCATTGAAGTTGAGACCCAGGTTACCGAGTATACTTTCAAGTATGCCCCTGGCAGCGAACGGAAAAACACTCATGGCAGCCATTGAAATCATTATTTGAGGCAATGTATCCTGAGATATATTGTATTTCTGCAGTTCGTCTTTATGTTGGTTATAAAGTTGCATCCATAAGTTATTGAAATCTATATTATTAAGGAGTTTTTTTATTCTGGCCGGATTCCGGTTAATTTCATTCAGTAGAAATCCTGGAAGCCTGGGGTTTGCCTGTAGAAATGAGATGTGTTCCCTGAAGAAAAACCTTATTTTTTCTTCAAGGGTAAGTGTTTCATCGAAAACAGGTGCAAATTTCTTGAATATTTTTTTTGCGATCATCTCGAAAACAGCATTGAACAGCTTGTCTTTCGTTCGAAAGTAATAATGCAATAGCGCTTTATTAATTCCTGCATAATCAGCAATATCCTGCATCCGGGCACCATCCAGACCTTTTTCAACAAATACATCTGTTGCTGCTTCAAAAATTTTCTCTTCGGTAAGTTTTTCATTCTCTGACATAATTTTAGCGTTTTGGTTTAACTATTAGGTTTAACCGAATGGTCAAAAGTATAATATCTTTTTATTATTTGCAAATATTTATAAAATATTTTTGTATGGGAGGCGTAATATGCATAAATTTAACGACATATGGTCTCGCTGACCAAAAATCAAAAAATGTTAATTCATGCATGAAAGGAAACTCACAAGGTTGACCGGGTTTGATTATTCACTTAGCCGGCATTATTTTATCACAATTTGTGTGCAAGGACATGTTCATTCATTTGGATCGGTTGAAAATGGTATAATGCAATTATCAGATAATGGTAACATTGCTAATAAACAATGGATTTGGCTGAAAGATCAATTTCCGTATATCGATTTAATATCATATATAGTTATGCCTGATCATGTTCATGGGATAATTCATATTGATACAGATTTTTATTATAAAAATGTAAGGAATGGTCGCGACCGTTCCCTACAATCGATTCGGCAGAATCCCATGATTCAAACAATTCCCAAAATAAAACCATTAACTGAATTGATTGGTGCATATAAAACAACTGTTTCAAAACGCATTCATGTACATGGAGACGTAATGTTCAAATGGCAGAAATCGTTTCATGACCATATTATCAGGAATAATCAATCGCTGAAAAGCATCATTAATTATATAGAGACCAATCCTTCCAGATGGTAGATAGGGAACGGTCAAAACGAAAATGTAGGGAACGGTCGAAATGAAAATGTAAGGAACGGTCGAAATGAAATTGTAGGGAACGGTCGCGACCGTTCCCTACTACAAATACATTCTAAAAAATTCATCTTTCTATAATTTTTTCAAAAATATTTGCATTATTAAAAATTAATATTTTATATTTACAATATATAAATTACTTATATATTATATTATGATACCAACAGACCTTATTAAAGGATCACTAAAGACAATCGTCCTTAAGCTTTTAAAAGAGGAAGGACCAATGCATGGTTACGCTATTACCCGAAAGGTGGAGGAACTTACCGAAGGGAAAATAAAACTTACTTATGGAGCATTGTATCCTATTCTTCATAAACTCGAAAAGGATGGTTCTCTCGTTACTGCTTCGGAAAATTTTAATAACAGAATAAGGATCTACTACGCCCTGACTCCTAAAGGTCATACCGTTGTAGCTGACAAAATAAAAGAACTTAACGAATTCATTGAATCTCTTCAGCGAATAGTTGATACAAAACCACGAGTGAGCCATGCCTGAATTAAGTCTGCATCATATAGATCAGATCAGTCGCGATATCAGCAGACAGGAGATCACATTTTCACATCTGCTCGAAGATCTTATTGATCATGTCTGTTGTGATGTGGAGGATGAGATGCAGAAAGGAATGAGTTTCACAGATGCTTATCAGAGGGTGAAACAAAAAATGGGATCACGAAGGATGAAAGAGATTCAGGAAGAGACACTTTATGCAGTTGATACTAAATACCGCTTTATGAAAAATGTTATGAAAATTTCAGGCGTAATTGGCACAATAATGCTAGGTTTTGGAGTAATATTCAAAATCCAGTATTTTCCATTGGCAGGAGCTCTAATGACTTTGGGAGCCATGCTTCTGGCATTTGTCTTTTTACCATCAGCTCTCGGAGTTTTATGGAAAGAAACTCATAGCAGGAATAGACTATTCCTTTTCATTTCAGCATTTCTGACTGGAGCATGCTTTATTGCAGGTACACTTTTTAAAATTCAGCATTGGCCCGGTGCCGGTTATATTCTTTTCCTCGGAACCCTGTCATACATACTTCTCTTTATCCCTGCATTGATGGTGAACAGAATGAATGACCCGGAAAACAAGGCTAAACGGCCTGTTTACATCCTGGGTGCAGCCGGATCTGTTTTCTTTGTTGTAGGCATGCTCTTCAAAATGCAGAGCAGCTGGCCACTCATAATGAAGCTCTGGCCACTCGCAACTTTATTTATGATTATCGGAATAATCCTATTATGCTTTCTGGCATTTCCCACGTTTACCCGGCTCAGCTGGAAAAATGAAAGTCATATTAGTTCCATGTTCATTTTCCTGGTCATCGGATTTCTTTTAATTGTAATCCCTGGAACTATGGTAAACCTGAACCTGGAGCTTTCATATCAGACATATTATTATCGAAATAATGAACAGCAGACTTATATGAATAATTATCTTTTTTGGAACAACAGGGTCAAGGCCAGCATCTTAGATTCAATTAGCTACCTTAAGGCGGAACAGCTGCATGACCGAACCAGAGGAGTGCTCGCAATTATCAGCAATATACAGGAAAAAATGGTACAGGAATCTGAAGGTGAACCAGGTAAGCCGGCAGTTAGCTCTGATCTGATCTATCTGACTGAGGCAGGTAAGCAAATACTATATTTTAAACTCTCCAAACCATTCCACACAAACCCTCCAAAGGATTTTCTTTTCCCAGGCTGCAGTGCCCGGAAGGAACTTAATTCGTCAATGGCAGAATACGTAAGCTATTTAACCAGTATAACTCCTGCAGAAGTTTTGTTGAAGTATAAAAAAATACTTGATACGGAATCATTTTTGCCAGCGGGAAACCCCGAAGAAGGTGAAATGTCTCTAATGTCAGGACTTCATACCCTTGAAATCATAAAAAACGGACTTCTTACCGTTGAATCGTGTGTTTTAAATGAAATTGCAAAACATTAATAATCATTTCAATACATAAACCATGAAACAAAAAATATATATTCTCGGAGTGATTTCAGGAATGATAATTTCTGCCGGAGCAGTACTCAAAGTGAACCATTGGCCGGGAGCTGCAATTTTGTTAGTCACCGGAACTTTGATCCTGGTCCTGCTCTTCTTACCGGCTGCATTGATTAATAATTACAAAGCTGAAGGCAGCAGCAAGAATAAGTTGCTTTATATAGTAACATTTATTACATGTTTTGTTGTATTCACAGCGATGCTTTTTAAAATAATGCATTGGCCTTATGCAAGCATCGGACTGCTTATCGCGCTTCCTTTCCCATATATTGTTTTTCTTCCGGTATTTCTGGTGGTTACCGCAAAAAACAAGAATTTCAACATTTATAATACTGTCTTTGTGTTGCTTCTGCTTGCACTGAATTCAGTATTCTCGGCACTTCTTTCATTAAATGTATCAAAAGAAACCATAGATGATAGTTATAACATTTCACGAGATTATTGTAAAGTAGAGGCAGCCATGACTCCTCTATTGTTAAATGTTGAGGAATCGGCAGTAAATATGAAAATTGATGAGATAATTAAGATCACGAATAATTACCAGAATCTGATATTAAAACATGAAGGAATGACCCGTGAACAATGGAAAAATAATCCGGGGAATTTACTGCGGGCTGAATCCCCGAATATTGCAGCATCCGTTTTGGCAGACAACGGGGAAATGCCGGCAGGGATAAAGCTCGAAAAAGCACTTAGCGAGCTTATTGTATTAATGAAACAAACTAAAGGCTACGAAGAGACAGCGAAAGTTTTGCCCGGAATAATTGGACTCGTTGAAGAGAAAGGAGAAAATCCGGCCTGGACTTTCAGTGGCACGTACATAATTATCAATCTTTCGTGGGCACTTACTTACCTCGATGGTCTTGAAGCAAACCTGTTAATGATAAAAGCTTCTCAGTCAGGTATGTGATAAAGACGCTTTACAACCATTTCACATTCACAACTTTTAAAGATATTATCTAAAAAGATCAATAAACCGCAAAGGCCACTAAAAAGACAAAAAGGACTCAAAGACAAAAGGCGTCGCGGCAGTCTGATCCCTTCTAAGATAGCATACCAAACTATTTCTTAACGCTCGGGCCTCTTTGCGATCTTTGCGTTTCACGAGTAATCTGAATCTTAAATCCACCCTTCTGTCGGTAAAATCAATCAGTACTTCTATTAAGTTTTCATAGGGTTCAGTCTCGCTATACATTTATCCCAAAATTGGAATGTTCTATGAGAAAATTGATTTTGATATTAAGTTTAAGTCTGGTTGTAATGGGCGAGGATATTATCGCTCAACAAGACAGCATATGGACTCTTGATAAATGTATTAATTATGCGTTAGGCCGTAATATCCAGGTAAGGAAAAGCGAACTCTCAAACCAGCAGTATATGGTTTATTCCGAACAGGCTAAGGCACAACGGCTGCCCTCGGTGAATGCTTCTGCCAGTCAGAATTTTAATTGGTCAAAAAGTAATGCTGCAGGAGAATCCGGATTAAAAGGAAGTAACGGTTCAAATTATTCGGTTAATTCAGGAGTTGTTGTTTTCAATGCATCGAGGCTTACAAACCTGATAAAACAGGCTGAACTCAGCATTGAAGGGGGCAGGTATTCACTCGAAACTACAAAAGAATCTATAAGCCTGAGTATACTTAATGCATATCTTCAGATATTGTATGCTGAAGAGCAGGTAAGTAACAGTGAGAAGCAGATTGAATCTATTGCCAGTCAGCTTAACCTTGCCGAAGAAAAATTGACACTTCAGGCAATCTCTCAATCAGATTATGCACAGGTTAAATCTCAGCTTGCAAGTGAAAAGCTTACCCTGGCTAATTCTCAAAGTCAGCTGGCAATTGCCAAAGTAACTCTTGAACAGTTAATGGAGCTCCCGGTTTCAGATAATTTTAAAATTACACATCCTGATTTGTCTGAGTCTTTAAATCAAAACAGAATACCTGATGTGAAATTAGTTTACGAAACTGCTTTGGCCATTAAACCACAAATCAAAAATGCCGCTATTAATAAAGAAATTGCATCTCTTGATGAGAAAGTTGCAAGAACGGGACTTTTCCCCACGTTGTCAGCCAGTGCAGGAATCAGTTCAGGCTTTTCTAGCCTGAACAATGATACTTATTTTGGTCAGATAGACAATGGAGTTTCTCCTTCAGCAGGTTTCTCACTTTCAATTCCTATTTATCAGAAGAAACAGGTTAAAACCAGCATAGCTGTAGCAAAAATAGGGTATCAGAATGCCGAACTGAGTGAATCCGACACCAAAAACAATCTCAGAAAAAGCATTGAGCAGGCCTGTGTTGATGTTAAGTCTGCCCAGATCAAATATGAGGCAAACAAGGAGAATTATAGTGCAACCCTCGAAGCTTCATTACTTTCAGATGAAAAATTCAAACAGGGAGTTGTAAATTCGGTCGATTACCTGGTTTCAAAAACAAACCTGATAGTTGCGGAGAGTGAGTTGCTGCAATCAAAATACAATTTAATAGTAAGTTATAAAATCCTCGATTTTTATATGGGAATTCCTTTATCGCTATAAAGACAAAAGACAAAAAAAATAAAAATTAAAATGTTCACGGTTCAGAGTAAAGGGCAAGATCAAATTAAAGAAAAAAGTAAAAAGGTAAAATGATGAAAAAGAAAATTTTAATAATTATTGCAGCAGTTTTGGTCATAGGGATTGTTGCTCTGGTGGCACTAAAACCCTTTTCAAAAAAGGAAGCTGTCGTTTCCTTCAACACTGTCAAAGTTGAGAAAGGCGACATCAGCAATACAGTTACTGCCACAGGTACAATTCAGGCTTTAAAAACTGTTAATGTAGGTACTCAGGTCTCCGGGATTATTCAGCATATCTATGTTGATTTTAATGATCATGTGAAACAGGGACAACTGCTGGCAAAACTCGATGAGACACCTTTGAGGACTCAATTGGATCAAAGCCAGTCTGCAGTTGATCAGGCACAGTCACAACTTCATTTCCAGGAGGCAACATATAACAGGTTAAAAGTTCTTTATGATAAGAAGCTTATCGCACAGAATGATTATGACCAGGCATTATATAACTATGAGAATTCAAAAGCCTCCCTTGCCAATGCTAAATCTGGACTGGACAGAGCAAAGGTAAATCTCGAATATGCTACAATAACTTCCCCGATCGATGGAGTGGTACTTAACAGGGCTATTGAGGAAGGTCAGACTGTAGCTGCCAGCTTTAGCACGCCGACATTATTTACCATCGTAAACGACCTTACTCAGATGGAGGTTCAGACAAGTGTTGATGAGGCTGATATCGGAAAGGTAAAAAACGGTCAGCGTGTTCAGTTTACAGTTGATGCTTATTCTGATCTGAAATTTGAAGGTACCGTCTCTCAGGTAAGGTTACAGCCGGTGACAACAAATAATGTAGTTACCTATGTTGTAATACTGAATGCCCCGAATCCGGATAAAAAGCTTATGCCGGGGATGACTGCAAGCGCTACAATTTATGTTGAAGAGAAGACAAACACCTTATTACTTTCCGGTAAAGCAGTACGTTTTACTCCCGATCAGGCTTATATGATGAAAATGTTTTCAAAAATGAGGGCAAGCGGATCAATGCCAAAAATGCCGGCAGGCGCAATGGCAGGAACAAGTGGAATGCCTCAGAACATTCCTGCAGGGCAATCTCTCAAGGGTATGCCTTCAGCAGCGGCAATGGCTGCCATGAACTCCGATCCGAAAACAAAAACTGTATGGTTAAAAGATGATAAAATGGGCATACGTCCAAGCAGGATTAAAATTGGTATAGATAATGGAACAAGTGTTGAGGTACTCTCAGGTTTGAAAGAAGGAGATGAGGTGGTCATTTCTTCTGGTGGTAGTGAAGCTAAAAGCACAACAAAAAAGACGGATAATGGTCCTCCGGGATTCCCTTTCTAAAAAGTGAGAATGAAAAGAACTTAAAAACAGGTGTCATGAATAAGAGTATTATAGAAATAAAAAGTCTCAGGAAGGATTACCATGTAGGGGAGGTTACCGTACATGCATTGCGCGGGGTGGAACTTAAAATTCATGAGGGAGAATTTGTCGCCATTATGGGAGCAAGCGGATCGGGCAAATCAACAATGCTTAATATCATCGGATGCCTCGATAAACCGACTTCAGGAGATTATCTGCTGGATGGGATTAATGTCAATACTATGAATAATGATGCTCTTGCAAGATTCCGGAATAAGAAACTTGGTTTTGTTTTTCAGGCATATAACCTGTTGGCACGAACCACTGCTCTTGAGAATGTGGAACTGCCTCTGTTTTATAATCCCCAGATCAGGTCAAGGGAGCGCAAAGAAGCTGCTCTCAGGGCGCTTGAAGCAGTAGGGCTCACTGACCGGATGCATCACATGCCAAACCAATTATCGGGAGGTCAGCAGCAAAGGGTTGCAATAGCCCGGTCGCTTGTTAATGATCCAGTTCTTATTCTTGCCGATGAGCCAACAGGAAACCTTGATACAAGGACCTCTTTTGAAATAATGGAACTATTCCAGGATCTTAATGATAAGGGAAGAACGATAGTATATGTAACTCACGAGACTGATATAGCAAGATTTGCAACACGAAATATAACATTTCGCGATGGGAAAATTCAGCGTGAGAGTATTGTAAGTGAGCGCCTCAATGCAAGGGAAATACTGAAAACATTACCGGTGGAAGTTATTGAGGAATTTGATTAATAAATTAAATCTCGGGGGAATGAACTATATAAATTTATTCAGAATTGCAATACGGGCATTGATAAGAAACAAGCTGAGAGCTTTTCTGACAATGCTCGGTATAATTATAGGTGTAGCATCAGTGATTGCAATGCTTGCAATCGGGGAGGGTTCAAAACAGAAAATACGCGGACAAATATCCTCGATGGGATCAAATATGGTAATGGTCATGCCAAATATGCAACGACGTGGTGGTGTGAGTTTGGGATCTTCCGGCTCAATGGCGCTTAAGTTCACGGATGTCCTGGCACTTAGAAACGAAGCCACAGCCCTTTCAGCAGTCTCTCCTGAAGTGACGGCAAGCGGACAGGTTATATACAGTAACCAGAACACCCAGACAACTATATACGGTGTGAGTGAGGAATATTTGGGTATAAAAAAACTTGAAATTTTAAGCGGAAGATTTTTTAATACCAATGAAATAAAAGATATGTCGAAAGTATGTATACTCGGGCAAACTGTTGTGACAAACCTCTTTGGTGCAGGGGCTGATCCGATTGGCCTTTCCATTCGTATCAAAAATCTTCCTTTTCAGATTATTGGTGTTTTGAAAGACAAGGGGGAAAGCGGAATGGGACAGGATCAGGACGATCTTATACTTGCACCTTATACTACAGTTCAGCGCAGGCTCGCTGCAATAGACTATATTAATGGTATTTATGCTTCAGCCATAAGTGAGGAAAAGAGTCCGACTGCTATTGCAGAAGTTGAGGAAATTCTGCGGAGGACTCATAAGTTGAAAGAATCTGCAGAAAATGATTTCAGGGTAATGTCACAATCAGAGCTTCTTAAAACTATTACATCAATAACAGATATTATGACATATCTCCTCGGCGCTATTGCAGGAATTTCTTTGCTGGTTGGAGGAATAGGTATTATGAATATTATGTTTGTATCAGTAACGGAACGTACACGTGAAATTGGATTACGAATGTCGATTGGCGGACGGGGGAAGGATATAATGAAACAATTCCTGGCAGAATCGATTATACTTAGCATTTTGGGTGGAGTGATGGGAGTAGTTTTAGGATATCTTTTAGCGAGACTGGCCGGATCACTGATGTCAAGTCATGCAATTGTAAAATCTCAATCAGTCGTTCTTGCTTTTATAGTATGTTTTATTATTGGAGTGTTTTTCGGATGGTATCCGGCGCGCAAAGCCGCTAATCTGAATCCGATAGATGCTCTCAGATATGAATAGCGGGTCAGATTCAGTGGAAAACAGTTGATTTTTCCAACTAAAAGTCAGTAATTTGTTACCTCAACCATAAAAGGGGAAATAAACAGGAATAAGAATATGAAAAACTTTTTTACAGGTAATAAAATTAAAATATTACTTCATCTTCTTGCCTGGTCAATTATTCTTGGAATACCGCTCTATTTTTTTAAGAGATGGGATGTCGGGAAAGACTTTATATGGATTTTTTATATTGGGAACATAATCAATGGAATAATATTTTATTCAAATTATCTGATCCTTGTACCGAAATTCTTTTTCGAGAAAAGGAATCATAGATACTACATATCGGTCTTTTTTGTTTTAGCATTCTTATATTTTGTCTCTGACAGGTCAAATGAGATGGTGTTTAAATATGTACCGGGCCGGAATAATATTGAAGAATTCAATAAGCCGGAAGAAGAGAAGAATTTAAATGGACCTCCTAAACCGGATGTTTCATTTGGACGACCACCATTCCGTGAGATGCATTTCCTTAATTATGCAATGACATCTTTGTTCCTGGTCTTTTTTTCTCTGGGTATGAGGGTTCTTGAACGTCATTCACAAACCGAAAAACTTCAGAAAGAACTCGAAAAGGAGAAGCTGAATTCTGAACTGGCATTCTTGAAAAACCAGATAAGTCCTCATTTTTTCTTTAACACGCTGAATAATATTTATTCATTGATCAGCATCAATGCCGTGGATTCTCAAAAAGCTGTGTTGAAACTTTCAAAATTAATGAGATACTTGTTATATGATTCTGAACATGGGAACACAATGCTGAGTAATGAGATAGATTTTATGAATAATTATATCGATCTAATGAAGCTCAGAATGAGCAATAAGATCAGCCTTTCTGTCTCATTCCCTGAAAAGTATGATGATATCAATATTCCGCCACTGATATTTATTCCATTTATTGAAAATGCCTTTAAGCATGGAATCAGTTACCGCGAAAAGTCGTTTATTGACGTCAGTATGACGACTACAAAAGAATCAATATCATTCAGATGTGCTAACAGCTTGGTCAAAGCCAGGGAGGAGAATGAACCAGATCATTCAGGTATCGGATTGGGAAACGTCACTAAAAGACTGAATCTGTTGTTCCCTGGTAAACATGATATAAAGATTAATAAATCAGAAACAGAATTTGAAGTACTGCTGCATATTATTATTGCATAATGATTACTACTGTTGCAATAGATGATGAACCTCTGGCTTTGCAGCTGGTTACCGGGTATATCGAAAAAACGCCCGGATTAAAGCTTGTCGGGAAATTCGATAATCCCCTGGAAGCAGCCGAGTATCTGACTGACGCCAGGGTAGATCTTATTTTTATTGATATTCAGATGCCTGACCTCTCAGGAATTGAATTTACCAGGCTTATGGAAAAAGGGCCTAAAGTAATATTCACAACGGCTTTTGAAAAATATGCAATTGAAGGCTATAAGCTTGAGATAGTGGACTATTTATTAAAGCCATTTAGCTATGAAGAATTTCTGGCAGCAGTACATAAAGTTCAGAAATTACTCAGGCTTGAACAGAATACTCCTGCCAGAGTGGATGTTAATAATGAATTTTTGTTTCTTAAATCAGATTATAAAATCAAAAGGATAAATTTTAATGATATTCTTTATATTGAAGGGCTTAAAGATTATGTAAAAGTATATACTCAGAATTCACTTAAGCCTGTTCTTTCACTGACATCACTCAAACTTCTTGAATCAAAGCTACCCGAAAATAAATTTATGCGGGTCCACCGTTCCTTCATTGTCAACTTTGAAAAAATCGATACGATTGAACGAAGCAGAATTGTATTCGGAAAGGAATATATTCCTGTCAGCGATCAGTATAAAGCAAAATTTCAGGAATTCCTCGATAAAAATTTTCTTTAGTTGCGCGCAGAGACGCAGAGGATCATAGAGATTCTCAGTGGAAGAGATTATAAATATTGCTCTGTGGCCCTTGTGGATCTCAGTGTCAGTTATTAGAATCAGGTTAAATCAATAGGCTTTGATAGAATCATGTATGTTCGTCTGATCTTTAAATTCAGTCCATAAAATAATCCTATTGATCGGTTAATTAAGGTGATCAGTATATATTGTTTTCTTTTATACTTATATTTGAATAGATTTATAAAAAAGTGAGTAAGAAGTTTTAACCTTTTAATGCGTATTGAAATGAAAAATTCAGGACAAAAAATTATGAAAAAAATGAGACTGCTGATGGTACTTAGTGTCTCGGTAATTTTCTTTGTACAGGTCTCTGCTCAAAATGCAGTAATTAATTTCTCCGGGAACTGGGCTCTAAATGAAACAAAAAGCAATTTTGGAGATGCCCAATTCCGTATGGCTGCATCGATTCTGACAGTTAAACAGGAAGGGAACAACCTTTCCATAGACAGGACTATGAACACTCCTGATGGGCAGGAGATGAAATTGACAGGTAAATACACAATGGATGGGAAGGAATGTGAAAATCCTGGTTTTATGGATTCGAAAACAAAATCAACCGTTAAATGGTCGGCCGACAATAAATCAATAACGATTGCTTCGTCAACCTTGTTCAATATGAATGGAGATAATATGGAGATGAAATCGACTGAAATCTGGACCTTAGATGGAGACAAAACACTGAAGATTGAAACGTCAAACACTATGCCTGACGGAGAAATGAAGACATCATTGGTTTATGATAAAAAATAAATACCTCCTATAAGGATCTTTAAGATTAATTTGAAAGTTTTACTGAAAGAGGTGTCTCAAAAGGTCATTTTGTTGTTTATTGCACCCCTCCCTAACCCTCCCCTTAAACAAATAAGGGGAGGGTACAAATCATTGTGATTAAAAGTATTGCACCCCTTCCCTTACTGTTTAAGAGGGCCGAGCGTTAAAAAATAGCCCAGTGGGCTATTTTAGCGATGGAGCCTGACTGCAGGGAAGGGGACAGGGGAAGAGTTCAGAAGAATAAAAGTGGAAAAACAGATTTTTTGAAACTCCCTTTTTTATTGAGCTCTTTTCCCACTGCGAACTATTGATGCTTCTTAACCCAGGATCATTTTATAGCCAATCCCATGC